>Ga0307375_10000117_pt1 | contig 106477 bp, 99 predicted proteins | sample TR1MG_FD_202531 | JGI IMG/M metagenome (GOLD analysis project Ga0307375, IMG submission 202531) | Soil microbial communities from Risofladan, Vaasa, Finland - TR-1 | ecosystem: Environmental > Terrestrial > Soil > Coastal area > Acid sulfate soil | place: Finland: Risofladan, Vaasa | collected... | reverse complement strand
GACAACAGGGGTGCGGGTATACGCAGGACATTTTCAGATTTCGCACAAAAACCCTGTCAAGTGTTTTTTGAGGGATTATTCAATTTATTTTCAACAACGTCGCTGGAGACGTGTGCTGAATAGTTACCAATTTCGTCCGCAAAATACGCAATCACCGCAATTTTTGCCAGTGTAACGCCTTGTTTTTACTTGAGTTTCAGGCGTGACGCGGGCCCCGTAGCGCCTTCACATGGCTAGGTCAGTGGTTCAAACCCACTATCGCCCACCATATAAAACAAGGAGTTGCGAGACAGTCTGCCTCAGCAACAGGTTCCTCGCTACCATCCGCCCCACTGGATTTTTCGTTCCCCTAAAAACTCGGGGCAAGATCGCAACTGACCGATATGCCGCCTTTCACGCTCACATCATCTGAGTGGAACCCACTCGCATAAGTGAAAGACGAACATAAAACGTCGGATTAAGGGTACTCATCTTTGCGTCTACTCATAGAGCCGCAAAAATACGACGGTCTTTACGACCTTTACCCCTCAGGCCGCATGTGATCGATAAGAAGCCGCGATGATCCGCGCCAGCTCACGCTGGGTTGCGCCCAGCGTAAAAAGTGAGCGCACCAGAAGATCCAGCGATACAGAAGGGTCGCCCGACTCCATTTTGGCAATACGCGATTGGCTGGAACGTAGCTCCCGGGCGAGTTGGCTTTGCGTTAACTTCTGCTCTTCGCGTCGCTCGCGTAACCAACGACTGAGTGCGAGCTTCAACGCAATAAAACGGGACTCCTCTGGCGACAAGCCCAGAAACTCTTCCGCGCTGCCAACATGCCAACCCTCTTTTTCCAATCTCTTTCTCTTCACGTTATCCATCATCGTATATCCTCAATCTCCACTTACACACATCCATCACCGCCATTGGCGTCTTAGCCGTACTCTTCTTGAACACCTCGACGATCACAATGGCATCAGGATCTACCCGATAAACGATCCGCCATGTGACGTTTTGGTCATTGATGCGTAGTTCATGGCACCGTGAGCCAATGGATGGCATTGGTCGAGAACGTGGCAACTCAAGATTCTGGCCCTCTTGCAGCCGTCGCAACAGGAACCCTGTCTCGATTCGAGCCGCCCGAGAGAAGGGTGGCGTCTTAACTTCCCCACGAAGCCACACCAAAGGCTTGTCTTGAGTTTCCATACGTGCCCTTGATTGTATGTCATATCTGACATAATATCAAACGGCAATCCCCTCCCTATTTCTCACGGCGGCAGTTCACTGGCCGCTTCACGGCGCACCGCGGTTCCGATGTTTTGGTCGCCGCAATCTGAGGATCGCAGCCGGGCAGCTCGCGAACCACGATTTGCATTCACGCGGGCAGCGCGCTAAAGCCACCTGTGGACCAAGTCCTGACGGATCGCGGTGCCGTGGGTTGGATCTGCCAACACTTTGGTCAATCAGCCTAAGATCCGGTCGCGATCAGAGGCGAAAGTGTCTTTTCAGCGAATACAGGGCCTGCACAACTCGCATGGCGGGACGCCCCGCCCAATAGAGTCGACTGGGTGCGGTGAGTTTAAAGTCGATGGTCAGATTGTCGAGCTGGATGGCACGGCGACGGGCGTCCGTGTGAATAATGACGCGGGCCGGCACAGCATCGGTCAAACCGAGATCGTTGGCGGTGGTCATACCATCGACCAGCAGGCGCAATTGATCACGGCGGGCGATGGCCCCCACCACGGCACGGTAGTCCGGGGTGGGGGATCGCTTCGTCAGCTGATTGAATATCGGCTTATCATAGAGGCCCCGATGTTAGCGATCATATATGCGTATACCGTAATAGCATCTGTAACGTCTTATGTCCGGTAATCGTCTTCACCTCCATAATCTCCAGGCCCTTCTCAAAGAGCCGTGAGGTCGCCTCGTGGCGTAAATCATGGAAGGTAAGCCCCTCGATGCCAGCGACCTGGCAGACGCGCTTAAAAGCCTGGGAGATCGACTCAGGGCGCAGGGACCACACTCGGCATTCCCGATTTTTAGCCGTCAGCTAAAACCTAGCAGAGCAAAAAATGGAGCAAAAAATCAAATATGGCGGGATGTGGTGCGGTAAGTTCTGCGTAAGTGCTTGATTTATATGGTGGGCCGTCCAGGGCTCGAACCTGGGACCACCTGATTAAGAGTCAGCTGCTCTACCAACTGAGCTAACGGCCCGCGTGACGTGTCGAAGTATAAAAGCTTTTCGTCAGACGGCAAGCCGTCCGTGAAAAGAAATTGCGGGGAACGGGACCGAACCTGCGATAACCCGAATCAAATCTCCAAAATCCCCTGATCTTTACAACACCCTTCCCAGACATCGCCTTTTGTAACCGGCAACGCCTTTTCCCATTACTAACCTGCGCACCACCCACTCTGCCCAACAAGCGAAACATCACTGCGGTCAGATCATGGCACCTTCCCTATTATGGCCGCGCCTTTTCGATACATACGGCTCAGGCGCAATTATGCGGGGTCGAACCGCCCTCTGTCTAGTTCTGTTTGCGTACTCACAGAAGCCTAAGGCCTGCCCTTTGACCTGGCCCCAAGAGGCGACACCGACCCCGCACAGCTATCCCTGCCAGCCAACAACTTCCAGTCCCTTTAGGTGGGCGCGACTGACCCGTTCGACACGGCATATCCCTCATCGCACATCTACCTCCGCGTCACAGACGGCCTGCCAGGATAGGGCTGGTCTACCCGGCCAATGAGACAACGTGCACTCGGGTCGCCTAGGCTCGTGGAGCCACCCCCGCGTCGGCAGAATGGTCTCTGGCTACCCGGATACCCAAACGGTCTACCGCGATCCAGAGTTCCCCGCGGCCGCTTACTTCTGGGCCTAGCATGGATGATCACGTCCCGCGCACCAAGACCGCCCGACGCCCAATATCGCCTCGGGCGGCTTGATCTCTGCTATGAGCGTAGCCCCATCAGTCCGCTAACCGCCCTTTCTTTCTCCCGAATACCCACTCTGTCTTGATAATGGCGTCGGGCTTTGCGGATAGCGAATACCGGCCGCGCGCTCACCCGCCGCCGCAGGGGATATTGGTGAGCGGCTGAGCATGCCCTGGGATAGGGACGGGGCGCGCTGCGCCACGGCAAGGTGTGGGCGGAGCCACTGGCTTTTGGGCCAACACCCAATCAGCCATCTGTTCGGCCTGGGCAAGCGTCAGTTCCGGATGCGGCAGCATCGGGATGCCACCGGTCCAGGCGTCCCATCGTCCCCCACCGCCATTGATAATCTTGTGCGCGAGCCTGACTGCAGCGTTCGGCTTATGAGCAAAGACATAGGCCACCCAACTATAGGCGGGCCCGACCAACTTGTGCGACACCGCATGGCAGGCAAAGCAGCCCTCGTTCACCATGGCGGCGTGGGTTTGCGGACTCCCATTCGCCGACGCCAAAGCAGGTAGCGCCAAAATCGAGATCACCGCCATGCACCCCCTGAATCTTTTCATGTCATGAACCCTCCTCGTGGTCCCAGGCGTGCCGAATCAGCCTCTTCGTAGCTATGTACTCTTATACTCTCATGCAACCTAAAACATCGTACTGGCCTTGTCTGAGGCAGCCCGTGTCTTGGTCACCATCGGCGCCGACGGACTCGTTGATATTCTTGGCCTGGGTACCAGAAACCATCCAGACCCCACCCTCTTATGGAGCAAAATCTATGCCACCGTTGGGCGTGGCGGCCTATAATCCGGTGGCCACAGACCAAGTCGATCCTGATCCCTCTATTTTAGCTTTTTGATTCCCAGGGTGCTCAGTACGTATTTCTCGTAGAGTGGTTCTGTTGTGCCCTTTTTCATTTTTCGAATGAAGTATTTCTCAAACGCGATCTTGGCCACATGTACCCACCGACCCTCCTTGAACCAGTTGACATTGCGCGGCGGAATCTGCGGCAACGCCACAAAGGCCGCGCCGGTATCACCGAAATCCGCCAAGCAAATGGCGTTCCAGGTCGCCTTTTCCACCGGCTCTCGTCCGTCAAGTGCGGCCCGGATGTTATGAGCCGTAGCAGTCACCATGGACTCGATCATGTAACCGGTCTTGGGCGCGCCGGTGGGGACTGGGGTGACTTCCACTGGCGGAATGGCGATGCAGACGCCGACCGAGTAGATATTCTGGAACGTGGGATTACGTTGGTATGGATCAACCAAAACGAAGCCGCGCGGGTTGACTAGTCCCTTGATGCCAAACACGGCGTCCACGCCTTTGAAGGCCGGTAGCATCATGGCGTAGTGGAAGGGAAGCTCGTGTTCCTTTTTTACGCTGCCGTCGTCGTTTAGCTCGGCAACGAACATCTTGTCGGACTCGACCTTGGTCGTTTTGGCGTTGCAGATCCACTTGATGTGACGATCGCGCATGGCCGACTCCAGCAGGCCTCGCGAATCGCCCACCCCGCCCAGGCCAAGATGACCGATGTAGGGCTCAGCTGTGACAAACGTCATGGGGACCTGATCCCGGATCTTCTGGCGCTTCAAAACGGTATCCATAATGAAGGCGTATTCGTAGGCGGGCCCATAACACGAGGCCGCCTGCACCGCCCCGACTACGATGGGGCCGGGATTGGCACAGAAGTCGGTCCAGGCCTTGGCGGCCTTCTCGGCATGGTCTAGGTGGCAAATAGAGTGCGTGTAACCGGTAGGACCGAGGCCTGGCACCTCATCAAACGCAAGCTTAGGGCCCGTGGCGATGATCAGGTAATCGTAATCGAGCAAGCGGCCGTCCATCAGCTCCACCTGGTTCTTGTCCGGGTGTACGCGCCTGGCACCCGCATGGGTAAAATCGATGCCCTTCTTACTTAGGTAGGGCGCAATCTTAAAAGCGATATCGGCACGAGTGCGCCATTTCACTGCCACCCAGGGATTGGAGGGCACAAAATGGAAGGTATCTGTGTCCGAGACGACAGTGACCCGATCTTGCGCGCGCGCCTGCTCGCCCATCTCGTAGGCCATAGACAAGCCGCCGATGCCCGCGCCGATGATCACTATGTGAGCCATGCGTAAATCTCCCTCTTTGAGTTGTGCGAAAAGGCCGACACGGCACCTAGGCCGACGCCCAATGCCAAGTACTTAGTGGGGACTCAGAGCAACTATTGCGCCACTTTCCGGGGGAATCCCATAAGATATTGAATATAAGAGAAATAGTGGACAATTGTTTGGGGCCGTCAGGGCCTGCTTGACCTGACAGAATCTCCCTTTTGCCAGACGCGTGTGTTATTCTGTCATGACGCAATGGCAGGTAGTCTCCCATGAATCCCGCTCTCGCCCCTGAGTTGCAGTCGCTGATCGATATCCAGGAAAACCCCTTTGTGCTGATCGATGCGCAGTATCGTATCGTCGCCGCCAACCGAGCCTATTGCATCACATATGGTTTTGATAAAGACGAGGTGGTCGGCAAGACATGCTATGAGGTATCGCACCACTCACAGGTCCCCTGCCATCAAAACGGTGAGGACTGCCCGCACCAGGAGGTGTTTCGCACCGGTCAGTCTCATGAGGTGATCCATACCCATTTCGATCGCCACAATCGCCCGGAGTACGCGCGCATCAAGGGCCATCCGGTCCAGGGCTCAGGCGCGCGCCGCTATCTCGGCGAGGCGATTTTTCATATCGCCCGCTCCGATGAGCTCGATTGCGACGATATGCGCATGGTCGGCAAATCGCCGGCCTTTTTGGCCTGCCTCGATCACTTGACCCGCGGGGCGGAGTCCGATGCCCCAATCCTGCTACTAGGCGAGAGCGGTGTCGGCAAAGAGATCGCCGCACAATACATACACCGTCGTTCCACCCGCGCAAACAAACCTTTCATCGCCGTAAACTGCGCCTCGATTGCCGAAACGATGTTTGAAGACGAACTATTCGGTCATGAGCGCGGCGCGTTCACTGGCTGTATCGGCAGAAAACAGGGGCTATTCGAGTTGGCCGATGGCGGCACCCTACTGCTAGATGAAGTAGGGGAAATCCCGTCAAACATTCAGACCAAGCTATTGCGGGTACTGGAGACCGGCGAGTTTCGCCGCCTAGGCGGCACCGATACCCTGAGCGCCAACGTGCGATTGGTCTCGGCGACCAACCGCGATCTGCTGGAGATGACTGAGACCAATCAATTTCGCCTGGATCTCTATTATCGGATCGCCGGCATCGACATCCGCCTGCCCAACTTAAAAGCGCGGCGCAGCGATATCCCCGCGCTGGTAGAGACCATATTGACGCGCATCACGCAGACCGGCGCGCCGCGCTGCAAACTCACAGACGAGGCGCTCGATAAGCTGATGAACCATAGCTTCCCTGGCAATGTGCGCGAGCTACGCAATATTTTGTTGAAGGCGGTAGCCATGAGCAGCCACGGCATTATCAGCGTCGAGCACATTCACTTGGGCAGTAGTCCATCGATACGCAACCATCCCAACCCGCACGCAGCAAGTTCCCGCCCTGACAATGACCGGCCATTTGCGAATCCGGCCCTGGGGACCGCTGGCCTGTCCATGGCAGAGATCGAGGCGCGTCATATCGGGGAGTTACTGGCAGCCCATAACGGCCACCGCCGCAATGTGGCCGACTTGCTCGGTATCAGCGAACGCACGCTGTACCGCAAACTGAGACTCTATCGTTTAGCATAGCGTCGCTTAGTCGCCTAAGTGGCACTCTACGTGAGAAGGCCTCGCGCCATCGACCAACGAGGTATCGCCCACAACCGATCCGCTAGCCCCCGACCCGTATGCCGCGATCGCATCGGGATATATGACCGCATCAGGCATCGTGGCTATGACTATCCCCAGGACTATCCCGGACCTCGGCGTTCATTGGAAAGGTGGTCTGCACCCCCTGCTCATTGGCGAGCCATCGGCATTGCTCGCGCGAGAGCTCGATTGCTACCACCAAATCGTCGCCCTCGACCATCTCGGTCAGCACAGTCCCTAACGAATACAGCCGCGATCGCAACCGGCCCTCCGTGATCGGGAAGCGCACGATGGCCCGCACGCGATGGGGCCCCAAACGCTCGCTTAATATCTCTAGCAACAGATCCATGCCAGCCCCCGTCTTAGCCGAGACGAACACCCGGGTTCTGGCCCCAAAACTATCCCGGTCGGCGTGGGCCGGATCGCCTTTGATATCGATCTTGTTCATGACCGTCAGTCGCGGTACTGCGTCAGCACCAATCTCCGTCAACACCTGTTCGACCTGTTTTTGATACTCGAAGCGATCAGGGTGGCTTGCGTCGACCACATGAATCAGCAGATCGGAAAACCGAACCTCTTCTAGTGTTGAACGGAATGCCGCCACCAGTCCATGCGGCAGGTGGCGAATGAATCCGACCGTATCGGCCAAGATCATGGCGACTTGATCGGGCAATTCGACGCGCCGCATGGTCGGATCGAGCGTCGCAAAAAGGCGATCGGCCGAGTAGACGCTGGCACCGGTCAGCGCATTGAAAAGGGAGGATTTGCCGGCATTGGTGTAGCCCACTAGGGACACGGTGGGGACCACGGAACGTGAACGCGCGCGTCGCCGCTCGGCGCGTTGTTTATGGACCTTGTCGAGACGCTTGTGCAGCATCCGAATGCGCTCGCCGATCATGCGCCGGTCGCTCTCGAGCTGGGTCTCGCCTGGCCCCCGCAGACCGATACCGCCCTTCTGGCGCTCAAGGTGCGTCCAGCCGCGTACCAGTCGAGTCGACAGATGCTCTAGCTGCGCTAGCTCGACCTGGAGTTTGCCTTCATGGGACTGGGCGCGCTGAGCGAATATATCGAGTATGAGTCCGGTGCGATCGAGAACCCGCGTCGCCACGACCCTTTCTAGGTTGCGCTCTTGGCTGGGCGACAGGGCGCCATTGACCAACACCACGTCGGCCTGTGTGGCCGCGACCAGCTCGCGGATCTCCTCGGCCTTGCCAGAGCCCACATACGTGGCACTATCGGGATTGTCGCGTGACCCCTCGACAACACCCACAATAGCGGCCCCCGCCGAGAGCGCTAGCAGCTTTAGCTCTTCTAGGTCCTCCTGCGCGCCCGCATCCGCGAGCCGCAGGTGGACGAGAATCGCGCGCTCGCGCTCGTCGACGTCCACTGAATTACTCGTTGCCTACCGCCTTTTCCGCGTCCTTGTCTTTGTCCGGCTCATCCATATCGAACACAAACTTCACCGGACGGCTGGGTACTACAGTGGAAATGGCATGCTTATAGATCATCTGGCTCACAGTATTTTTCAACAAAACGACGAATTGGTCGAAGGACTCGATCTGTCCTTGTAATTTGATGCCGTTTACCAAGAAAACCGAAACGGGTACATGCTCTTTGCGCAGAACATTCAAGTAAGGGTCTTGTAAAGCCTGCCCTCTATGCTGGCTCATGACAGTTCTCCTGTTCTTATGTTGCTGTTACTGAGGCACTCGATCGCCCGCAGATGGATGGTCCCGCTTTCTCTTCACTGATTCCTGTATTGCCGTCGCGCACGCCTCTGCGCTGCCTATGCCACTACTATCTAGCCATTCCACGGCAGGGTCATTCCGCAACCAAGTCAGTTGCCGCTTGGCAAGCTGCCGTGTCGCGGCGGTCCCCTGCAAAACGAGATCAGTATACTGGATTTTATCGCGCAGGTATTCTCCGACCTGGCGGTAACCGACTAGCCGCAAAGCCGGCGCGGTAGGAGCGAGCGATTGCCCGTAAAGCCAGATTCCCTCGTCGATCAACCCGCGGGCCAACATGGTTTTGAAACGTCGCGCTATGCGTTCATGAAGCTCGCTCCGATCGCGCGGACTTACCGCAAACTTTATGACCGTATAGGGAAAGCTTGTCCCAGGAGCGGACACCGGTGGCACCTTACCCAAGACCATGACAATCTCCAAAGCCCGCACAATCCGCTGGGGATCGGTGGGCGCAATATGCACCGCACGCTCGGGGTCGCGGCGCACAAGCTCCCGATAGAGTGTGGGAAGCCCCTCTCTTTGCGCCCGCGCAAGCAGTTCGGCCCGAAGCACCGGGTCGGCCGCGGGCGAGTCCGGCAAGCCCTGTTCGAGCGCCCGAAAGTAAAAGCTACTGCCGCCGACCAACACCGGGAGCCGCTGGCGACGAATGCTGGCCGCTATTGCGAGACGGGCATCGTGGCAGAATGCGGCCGCCGAATAACTCTCGGCAACACTGCGGATATCGATTAACCGGTGCGGCACCAGGCGCCGCTCGGCCAGACTGGGTTTGGCGGTACCGATATTTAGACCACGATAGATCTGCGCGGCATCGACGCTAATCACGTCAATGGGCAAAAGGGTGCTCAAGGCAAAGACGGTCGCAGTCTTACCGGCCCCGGTCGGGCCCATCAAAAAAACGACTGGCGCTTCGTTCATGACCCCTGCGGGCGCATCTGCGGAAACAAGATGACATCCCGAATGCTTGGCGCATCCGTCAAAAGCATGACCAGTCGATCGACCCCGATCCCCTCGCCCGCGGTCGGCGGCAGGCCGTATTCCAGCGCCTCTACGTAGTCGGCATCGTAGTGCATGGCCTCCTCGTCGCCGCCGCCGCGGCGTTCCACCTGCATGCGAAAACGCTGTGCTTGGTCCTCCGGGTCATTCAGCTCCGAGAAACCATTGGCGATCTCGCGCCCGCCGATAAACAACTCAAAGCGGTCGGTGACGAAGGGGTCGCCATCATTGCACCGCGCCAGCGGTGACACCTCGGCCGGATAGGCCGTGATGAAAGTTGGGTCCCCCAACTGCGTCTCAATGGTCTTTTCAAAAATGAGCATCTGCAGACCGCCGGCCTGAAGCCCGGGCTCGATCGCCAAGCCCTTCTTTTCCAAAAAGGCGCCAAGCGCCGCGATATCGCGCAAATCAACCGGCGCGTCCGGATGGTAGTGGCGGATCGCCCCCTCGACAGTCATTCGTACAAACGGTTGGCCGAAGTCATAGCGCGTCCCTTGATAAGAAAGCTCCGTGGAACCCAGAATCTCCTGACACATGCCCTTAAGCAGCACCTCGGTCAGATCCATAAGGTCTCGGTAATCGGCATAGGCCTGGTAGAACTCCACCATCGTGAATTCCGGATTATGGCGAGTACTCAAGCCCTCGTTTCGAAAATTACGATTGATTTCAAAGACTCGATCCAGCCCACCTACTACCAGGCGCTTTAGGTAAAGCTCGGGCGCTATGCGTAAAAACAGGGGCATATCGAGCGCGTTGTGATGGGTGACAAAGGGCCGAGCCGCGGCGCCGCCGGCCAACGGCTGCATCATCGGGGTCTCCACCTCGCTAAAGCCGCGGGCGCGCAGAAACTGGCGCAGGTAGGTAATAATCTGCTCTCGACGCCGAAACAGCGTCCGAGTCGCCGGGTTCATGATGAGATCCAGGTAGCGCTTGCGGTAGCGGATCTCTTGATCGGTTAGGCCGTGAAATTTTTCCGGCAACGGCCGCAGGCTTTTTGTTAGCAACCGCATGCGTGCGGCGCGGACGCTCAATTCACCGGTCTTGGTCCGAAACAGTCGCCCTTCGACAGCGAGAATGTCGCCTAAATCCCAATGCTTAAAGTCCTCGTAGGTAGCCTCGAGCGCCGTTCGCTCCACAAAGACCTGCACCCGCCCGCTGCCATCCTGGATGTGGCAAAAGCTGGCCCGGCCCATGATCCGCTTGCTCATCAAGCGCCCGGCGATACGAATGTCGCCGGCCTTTTCGAACTCGTCTTCGGGCGCCGTCTCGTAGCGCGCGAGGAGCTCGGCCGCCTGCGCGTTTGGGCGAAAATCGTTCGGATAGGCGCGGCCAGCGCGGCGCCACGTCTCGAGTTTTTCTCGGCGCTGCGCTATATGGCGGCTCTCCTCTGCGTCCGCCTGGATCTCATCGTCTTTTTCCGTCACGCCCCTCTCCTCACTAAAGTCCACTCTTTAAACTCGCTTCGATAAAGCGATCCAGGTCGCCATCGAGCACGGCTTGGGTATTGGCGGTTTCAATGCCAGTCCGCAGGTCCTTGATACGCGATTGATCCAATACATAAGACCGAATCTGGCTCCCCCACCCGATATCGGATTTACTCTCCTCGAGCTTTTGCTGCGCCTCGCGCTTTTTCTGCATCTCGGCCTCATAGAGTCGCGCCTTCAACATCTTCATGGCCGAGGAGCGATTCTTGTGTTGCGAACGATCCGTTTGACATTGCACCACGATTCCGCTTGGCATATGCGTGATCCGGATCGCAGAATCGGTGCGGTTCACGTGCTGACCGCCCGCCCCACTCGCGCGATAGGTATCGACCTTGAGATCGGCCGGGTTGATCTCGATATCGACGTCATCGTCTACCTCGGGATAGACAAAAACCGATGCAAACGAGGTATGGCGTCGATTACCGGCATCAAATGGAGATTTGCGCACCAACCGATGGACGCCGGTCTCGGTCCGCAGATGCCCGAAAGCGTAAGGGCCTGAGTATTTGACAGTCGCGCTCTTGATTCCCGCGACCTCGCCTGGCGACACCTCGACTAACTCGACTACAAATCCGCGCCGCTCGCCATAGCGCAGATACATGCGTAACAACATCTCCGCCCAGTCTTGGGCCTCGGTGCCGCCGGAGCCGGCCTGAACATCCAGAAAGGCGCAGGCTTGGTCCATCTCGCCTGCGAACATGCGTTGGAATTCCAGCCCCTCGAGGCGCGCCTTCATCGCCGTGACGTCGTCCCAGACCGATGCTACAAGGCTCGCGTCATCCTCGGCGCGCGCCAATGTCAAAAGCTCATCGGCCTCAGCCAATCCGCTTTCCAACCCATGGATGGAGTCGATGACCTCCGACAAGCGTGCGCGTTCCCGACCGAGGTCCTGCGAGCGCACGCGGTCGGCCCAAACGCGTTCATCGAGAAGCTCGCGCTCCACTTCGACCAAGCGTTCTTCCTTGGCCTCTAGGTCAAAGGTACCCCCGAAGCGTGGCGGTGCGTTCGCGAAGCTCGCGAAGAGTCTGTTCTGCACTACCTTGATCTTCCACAAGCTCCCCCAAAAAGCATGGCAGAATACCGAAACCTCCCACGAAAGACGATACCTCTCCCGTATAAGCCCCTATCATACGGGCTCTGGCCAAAAGCTCATGCATTTTTGGGTTCTACGCAAAATCTTCCCCGGATAACCGCTCGCCGCGGGCCCCATCGAGACCCTGCCTAGCTCGCCCCACGCGGCCCGGATATAACCGCTCTGGCGAAAATCCCGGCACCCAGGGCGGCCTTTCCGGGGCGATTGATGGCCTACCGCGACGACGCCCATGTCCCCGGGCGGCCGGCGCACAAGCCCGCAAATCCGGTGGTCGATACACCCTGACACCCCATGCCGGCCACACGGGCCCAAACGGGCCGCCAAGCGCCCCTTATGCGCCCGCCTCCTCTCTAGCGACCGCCCTCTGGGACCGACGACCACGCACCGGGCCTACAACCCGGACACGGCCGGCTGGTGGACTCGAAAACGCCCGGACCCCAGGCACACTGAGCGCAGACCGTGTTAGGATAATTGCTATGACAGCTGTAATAAGCAAAATTTGCGACCGTCCCCAGCGGACTGCGCCATCGACGAACAAACGGGTATTAGGTGGGCCGCGTGGATACCATTGATTTAAAGCGACCCGCCCTATACATCAATCGCGAGTTGAGCTTGCTGGCCTTTAACCGCCGCGTCCTTGATCAGGCCAAGGACGATGCCTTGCCGCTCTTGGAGCGGCTGCGGTTTTTATGCATCTCTAGCACCAACCTCGACGAATTTTTTGAAGTCCGGGTGGCCGGCCTTCAGCAGCGCGCCGAATTGGTGGCCGCCACCCTGTCCCCGGACGACATGACCGCCAGCGAAACGCTCCTCGCCGTGCGCGAGGAGGCCTTGGCGTTGGTCGAGGACCAGTACCGCCTCCTAAACGAGATCCTTATTCCGGAGCTCGCCGCCGCCCAGATCCACATTATTAAGCGTGACAATTGGACCGAGGCCCAAGATTCCTGGCTGCGGCGCTACTTTGAAGACGAATTGCTCCCCATCTTAAGCCCGCTGGGTCTTGATCCCGCGCACCCCTTTCCCCGTATTCTCAACAAGAGCTTGAATTTTAGCGTCTCATTAGTGGGCGACGATGCCTTCGGCCGCCATAGCGGTATGGCGATAGTCCAGGCCCCGCGGGCGTTATCGCGCGTCATAGCGCTTCCACAGACCAATAAACAGGCCCACGAATTCGTCTTATTGTCCTCGGTGATCCATGCCTACGTGGACCGATTATTTCCTGGCATGCGGGTATTGGGCTGCTATCAGTTCCGCGTGACCCGGAACAGCGACCTGTATATCGACGACGATGAGGTCGATGACATCCTGCGCGCCGTCCAAGGCGAGATCGCCTCGCGCCGCTATGGGGACGCGGTGCGGCTTGAGGTCTCGCGGGAGTGTCCAGATGCAACCCGCGCCTTCCTCTTGCGACAGTTCGCGCTTGAGCCAAACGACCTGTACGCCGTCAATGGGCCCGTCAATTTAAACCGTCTCGGCGAAATCTATGACCGGATCGATCGCCCCGACCTCAAGTACAGCCCGTTCGTCCCCGGTATTCCCCGCCACCTAACACAAAGCACCGACATTTTTGCCGCCATCCGGCGCGCCGACGTCTTATTGCATCACCCTTTTGAATCGTTTCTGCCGGTGGCCGAATTCATTCAACAGGCGGCGACTGACCCGCGCGTACTTGCGATCAAACAGACTATGTATCGGATGGGCGCGGATTCCGTCATCGTCGATGCCCTGATACTCGCAGCCCAAGCTGGCAAGGAGGTCACGGTAGTCATTGAGTTGCGGGCCCGCTTCGACGAGGCGGACAATATCGCGCTTGCCAATCGGCTCCAAGAGGCTGGCGCCCATGTCCTGTATGGCATCGTCGGTTTCAAAACACACGCCAAGATGGCCTTAGTCGTGCGCCGGGAGAGCGGCCTGCTCCGCCGGTATGTCCACTTAGGTACCGGCAACTATCAGTTACGCACCGCCAAATCCTATACCGACTACGGCCTGCTGACCTGCGATCCACTCATTGGCGAAGATGTCAATCACGTGTTTTTGCAGCTGACAAGCTTAGGCTCGGTCATCCATCTGCACCGCCTCGCGCAGTCCCCCTTTACCTTGCACGCGCACATGCTGGCCTTGATCGAACGAGAACGCCAGCATGCCTTGGCCGGGAGGCGCGGGCGCATCATCTTGAAGATCAACGCGCTCACCGAGCCCGAGGTCATCCAGGCGCTCTATAGCGCCTCTATGGCTGGGGTGCGTATCCAGCTCATTGTCCGCGGGATTTGCTGCTTGCGACCAGGGGTACCGGGCATTTCCGACAACATTCACGTGCGCTCCATTATTGGCCGGTTTCTAGAGCACAGCCGCGTGTACTATTTCGCGAACGCCGGCAAAAAGGAGTTGTTCTGTTCAAGCGCCGATTGGATGGAACGTAACTTCTTTCGACGCGTCGAGGTCTGCTTTCCGATCCAGCAGACGCGGCTACGCGACCGCATTCTGCGTGATCTCAAGTGTTACTTAAAAGACAATACCCATGCCTGGATCCTTCAGGCCGACGGCCACTACCGGCGCCCACATCCGCGCAAACATATCCTCCACAACGCCCAGGCCGAACTCTTGACCGCGCTCGTCGACCGCGCTTGATAGTGCGTCGTAGCGCGCCGATGGCTACTTGACCATCAGAAACTTGATGCCGCTTTTTTGCATGTCGGACAACTCCGGGGTGAGGTTGCGCCAGAGGGCATCACGCGTTATAGCGCCACGTGCCATAACGCGAATCTCCAGAATGCTGCCCCGTGCGGCTAACCGAACCGCTGGCACCGAACCTTGATCCTCAAGGTGCGCCAAGGCCACCGCCAGCCGCAAAAGCACGGCGAGCCGGATCGTGCTCGCCCCAAAGGCCTGTTTTAGGGGGGTCAGCACCGCCCCTGTCCACTTGCCAGCCTGGAGCGCCACGAGCGTCCCCAAAAACTCCTGTTCTTGGTGGGCAAAGCCGGCAAGTTCCGCATGACTGATGATATAGGCGCTGTGTTGTTCAAAATGGGCGCGATTGACGGCAGTCCCACAGGCGTGCAGGCGCGCGGCCCACTCCAAAAACCGTCCGTCATCGGCGGTAAGGCGCCACGCGCCGGCGACGCCTCCAAACAGATCCGCGACCCGCGATGCCGCACAGGGCCCGTACGGCTCAGGCCACCGTGCGGCCAAGCGCGCCACGGCCTCGCTTCTCACGTCCGTCCCCTCCAGGCGGCCGATCAGATCTTGCAGGACACCCTCGCGCAGGGCCCCGCGCGTGACATCCATGTCGCTGATCGCCAGCGCCTCGAAGAGTGCTATCAAAATGGCGAGCCCACCTGCGAAAACCGGTGCACGCTCGGTCGCAAGCCCGGGCAGCACCAGTCGGTCGGCACGTCGCTGACGCAAGACCTGCGCGCGCAACTCATAGAGTATCGGCAAAGTCAGGCCATACGACGCAAGCCCGAGTTCGCGGGCAACCCCCTCGACTGCCCGAATCGTTCCCGATGAGCCAAGCGCCCGGTCCCAATGAGCCTCCCGGAAACGGGCTTGCAGGGGCGACAGGCTGTGATGGGCGGCGGCGACCGCCTGCGCAAAACGGGCCTCAGTCAGAAAATGGCCACGGAGCAGTTGATCGGTCATGGTGACGCACCCCATGGTCGCGCTCTCTAGGATTTCCGGTCGACCCCCGGCCCCGACAATGATCTCGGTACTCCCGCCGCCGATATCGACTACCAAGGTATGGCCATCGGCCTCGATACCGGGACTCACGCCGCGGTAAATGAGGCGCGCCTCCTCGATCCCTGAAATGACTTCGATTGGAACCCCGAGCTTCAACTGGGCCTTATGAAGAAAAGGACCGGCGCCTGCGGCTTGCCGCAAGGTATTGGTCCCAACGGCGCGCACTAACTCAGGACGCCAAAGCGTTAACCGTTCCCCGAACCGCCGCAGGCACGCAAGCGCCGCCTTGGCGGCCGCCGGCTTGATATGCCCCTGGCGATCGAGCCCCGATCCGAACCGCAGCATCTCCCGCAGACGGTCTACGACGATGGGCTTCCCGTCCTCGACCTTGGCTACTACCAGATGAAAGCTGTTGGATCCGAGGTCCACCGCCGCGATCACCGGCGCGTTGTTGCGCGCTACTCGTTTGACGATCTTTTTCGGTGCGAGGGTGCCTGATTTGGTGCGCGCTTTAGGCATTCGTTCAAAATCCTCCAAAAAGGCAGCCAGCATGTTCGGTGCAGTGTGGCGAATGGATGCGGTCCTGACAAGGCATAAACGCAAACCGTGGCGAGCCCGGAAAGAGCGGACCGAACCCGGCAATCGGCGCCATCGCGCAGGAGGTCACGATGCCTTCGCGGACGCCTGGAGATGACCGAATCACGGAAAACCTTTCAGGGCCGGTGCGCGTCCTGCCCGATATGCGCCATCGCCGGGGCCCAATGGGGGGCCGGAACGTGGGGATTGCGGACTTAGCGACTAACTGTGTGTGCCGTGAGAAAACGCCCAAATGACCACCAACAACATCACTACGATATAGGCACGCAGCGCCCAAAACACGAGTTGCTGCCACCCCTTCAGTGCCTTGGTGGTTACCTCGGGCAGGGGCTGATCCCAGCCCTCTTCTCGCAACAACTGGGCAAATTCTGCGTGATCGACCTCTTGGGGACGCTTCATACCGAACCTCCGAATACATGCGGGAAGACCGTGGCGACACCATAGAGCGCGTTGCACACAATCAGCAACACCATAATGACGACCGCGATGACGTTCCGACGGGGGCTATTGACGTGCTCACCCATCAGCTCCACGTCGTTTACCAGCATCAACAGAAACAACATGGCCGCAGGCATAAAAATAGTGGCGACGACTTGCACTGTGATATTGAGAAATCCTAAGGGGACATGGGGCAGCATCACAACCCCTGCTGCAACCGCCGAACCCATGACCGCAGGGGCATAGAACTCCCACGCCTTGCGCGGCGCATCATTTAAAGACCGAGGGAGATCCAGGGCCTCGCCCACGGCCCAGGCAGTGCTCGCGGTGATGACGATAGAAGCGGTAAGACCGGCCTCCATCAACCCCAACGCAAAGAGGTCCATCGCCCAATTGCCCACATGGCTCCTCAAGGCGTTTAATATCCCCTCGACATTGAGATTGGGCGTATTGGCCAGACCATGCAAGTGCTGGCCGGTCAGCACGATAATCGCTATGGCCACGACCACCATGCCGGTGACCCCCAGCATCAAGTCACGGCGACTGGCGCCGATGTCCTTGGGCAACAGACCCTTATCGACGATACAGGATTGTTGAAAGAAGAGCTGCCACGGGGCGATGGTCGTCCCGATATTGGCCGACAACAGAATCAAAAATCCCGCCGACAGAAACCCGCCGGGGACCAGCCAGTTCTCGCCTACGAATGCCGCCGCCACCGCCGACCAGTCCGGATGGGAGAGCAGCGCAAGCGGCACAAACACAAGATTGAGCGCGGCTATGAAAATCGCGATGCGCTCCCATGTCCAGTACCGCAAAAACACCAGCACAAAGCTCACGAAGATCAGCGTTGCCGGTATCGTCAGCCAATAAGACAACCCAAACACGTCGCCGCCCACCCGTACCCCGATAAATTCTGTCATCAAGGTCAAGATGTTGGCGATCACCAGATCGGCTATGGAAAAAATGCCCCAAAACGCGCCGTAGCGCTTCCAGATCAGCTCGGCATGGCCCCGGCGCGTCACAGTCCCCAACCGTATCGTCATTTCTTGGACAAAATAGGCAATGAACCCGAGCGGGATCATGATCGGAAGGAATACCCCCAAGCCATAGACCACACCGGTCTGGGCATAGGTAATGACGCCACCGGCATCGTTGTCGCCGAGCATCACGAGGAGTCCGGGCCCAAGCAACGCAAACCAGAGCACCATACGGTTACGGACGGTCTTGGGGCGCTGCCGGAGCCGGGCGATGTGAAGCCGATCCTGCACGCGTACCAGCAGGGCTTCAGGGACAACGAGCTCCTCTGGGACGCTCTCGACCGCTTTCGCCTGTTGCCGACGCACCTGGGTTGCCTTGGCACGTACAATGGCTGCCCGTAGTGAGTGAAGAACGCGCACCTTCATGAGCTGTATCCCCTATCTCGAAACGAGACCTAAAGTCCCCCCCCTGGAAGCAGACGACTTCTCGTTTTTTCCTTTTCACAAATAAAGATGGGTAGGGTTACAGAGGTAGCCCGAACCCGCCGCCCACCCAAAGGGGGACTGCGGCCCGAGATTTCAGCGGAGCGAGGTCACCCTTTAGGCGTTGGTTGTGTCGCTAGTACTGCCCATTGAAGCTTGGGGCCTCCTCGGAACAAGCGGTCACCCGCGATGCGGGCTTTGTATCAGCCCGTATGAACCGTGTCAATCATTAAATTTAAAGCATAACGAGACCGGTCATTCGCAGCGCCAGGGACACGTCATCTTCGTATTGCGACAGGAATGCCAAGGAGATTGCCGAGGCACGCAGGAGTCAACCAAAGGCTTATGGCCTGGCCAAAATGGGTGCCGCCCATGTCTACCAGAAGACCGCTTTCGATTAACGACGCGGCCCATCACGGCGCGTCCAACTAGTCTGGTCCCCGCTTATCTGCGCTTGGGTGTCGGGCCATGACCGCCGGTTGCGATACCACGGCAGAGTCCCGCGTCGACCGCCCCAAGACGCCCGCTCCGATTCCGGTTCAGGGACCTCGGCTTAAGCCCTTGATCAACCACTCACCCGGTCGGAAAAAACGGCTGCCCTATGACCGATTCGTGACACACCTCGTCTACCACGCACCGCCCTTAATCGTGTTAATATGAGACCATGATCTCCGTTTACCAATTCACAATGGGTCTCGGCGGTTCGCCGCCGGATATCGTCGGCCTCTCATGAAAACTCCCAAGACCCTGCAGCCACTTATGGAAGACGGGTTCATCAACCATGTCATTCGCCCATTAAAAAGTGGCAAAGAGGCCCAGATATTCGTCGTCGCGACGGCGGAAGGGGTTCGTTGCGCCAAGGTCTACAAAGAGGCCAACAAGCGGGGGTTCCGCCAGGCTGGGCTCTATCAGGAGGGGCGGGTCGTACGCAATTCTAGGCGGACCCGCGCTATGTCAAGCAACACGCGCTATGGGCGCCGCGAGCAAGAGGAGGCCTGGCAAAGCGCCGAGGTCGAGGCCCTGTTTGCGCTCGCCGCAGCCGATGTCCGCGTCCCGCGCCCTTATATCTTCATCGACGGTGTTCTCCTTATGGAATTGATCGTCGATGATCAAGGCAATGCCGCCCCGCGACTCGCCGATCTGGAACTTACCGAACAGCAGGCCCATGAATTCCATCAAACGCTGATCGCCAATATCGCCCGCATGCTGTGTGCTGGCATCGTTCATGGCGATCTGTCGGAGTACAACATCCTGATCGATCCAAAAGGCCCGGTCATTATCGATCTTCCGCAGTCGGTCAACGCATCGGCCAACAACAATGCGGCGGCGTTTTTTGTTCGGGACATTGATCATCTTGCGGCCTTCTTCGGGCGCTTTGCGCCGGCTATCCTGAAAACAGATTACGGTCGCGAGATGTGGGTCCTCTACAAGAATGGCTCGTTACGCCCCGATACCCCCCTTACTGGGCGGTTTTTGCCGGACGCAGCCCCGCCCGATGTGGTCGCTGTTCTGCGCGAGATTGATGCTGCCCGTATTGAAGAAGAGCTGCGCCGCGCACGACTTTGAGGTCTTCCCTTTCGCTTTCATAACGTGAAAGCTTGGCAGACAGCAGGCGACCATGCATGGCACGCAGCGGCAGGTAAAGCGATTTAGGACGAGGGAGTCTGCAGCCCCTGGTGCCTTTGCGAAGGCTTTGTCTATTTTTGCGATTCGATAGTGATTTTCTGATAAAGGGAAAGCCGTTCATGGGCCCAGGCCAATGCTTTCTCCAGGGAAGGTTTTGCGGGTGCCGCGATCGCCGCCCACTCCCGCTGCGTGGCTGACGAGGCGTCTAAGGCACCTCTGATTTAGTCCCTATATACAAGCCGTTATGGTAAAATGGCGCCAGTTCAAACGGATAAAATCCATGCGCCAGCTCACCTTAGCCACAGGCACCTTCGAGACCCACAGGAAACCCACCCGTCGAGAGAAGTTCCTGGCGGATATGGAGAAGGTCGTGCCCTGGCAGGACCTTTGTGCCGTTATAGAGCCCTACTATCCTAAGGGCGAGAACGGCCGGCCCCCGGTGGGCTTGGAGCGCATGCTCCGGATTTATTTCCTTCAACGGTGGTTCAACCTCTCCGATCCCGGGGCGGAAGAAGCCTTGTACGAATCGGTCTCCATGTGCCGGTTCGTCGGCATAGATCTCGGCCGGGAGCCGGTGCCCGATGAGACCACGATCTTGAAGTTCCGCCATCTGCTTGAGAAACACCATCTCGGGAAGAAGCTCTTCCGGGAGGTCCACCGGCATTTGGAATCCCAGGGCGTCAAGGTCACTAAGGGCACGATAGTCGATGCCACGATCATCAATGCCCCTTCATCCACCAAGAATAAGGATAAGGCCCGGGACCCCGACATGCACCAAACCAAGAAAGGCAACCAATGGTTTTTTGGCATGAAGGCCCATATCGGCGTCGACAGCAAGACCAAAGTCATTCATGCGGTCGTGGCCACCGCCGCGAATGTTCATGATGCCACAGTCCTATCCGATCTCCTCCATGGTGAAGAGACCCGGGTGTGGGGTGATTCCGCTTATCAGGGCCAGACCGACGTCCTCCGGCAACATGCCCCCGAGGCGCGCGACCTCACGAACCGCCGCACTCGGTATAAAGGGGTCGTGAATGAGGCGGAACGGGCTCGTAACCGTATCAAGTCCCAGATTCGCAGCCGGGTTGAGCACGTCTTCGGCGTCATCAAAGGCGTGTTCGGCTTCGTGAAGGTCCGTTACCGGGGCCTTGAGAATAATGCTCATAGGCTCTTCGTGACCTGCGCGCTGGCCAATATCTATCTCGTCCGCCGACGCTTGTTGCGACCCTTAAGGGCGCAGTCCGTCCGGAAATCGGGCTCGGGGCTACAAAATGCTCCCAGAACGACGAAACGAAGCCCGTCGAGGCACAAAATGGTGCGTTTTACCTCTCCGCCCTCTCGGAATCTCGTTTTGGAGTCCTGCGCCCGTGGAAATGGGTGGTTAGATCAGACGTGCCCTAGGTATTGATTCCTAATAAGCTATCTGGAATTCAATGCCTTATGTATTATATGGCGGAGAGGGAGGGATTCGAACCCCCGGAAAGTCGCCCTTCAACGGTTTTCAAGACCGCCGCATTCGACCGCTCTGCCACCTCTCCTTACCCATAGCATAACGTGTCATCCCGCCGACTCCAACCATAAACAGGGTCTTTCGTGTCCGTGTCTAGACAATGTCGGCGCGCTCTTTTACGCTCTGGGGGCCGGGATGACCTGGCGCAAGGAGGATTATGGATATGGCTGATAATAAAAAAGGGCTTGCCGTTTTTGATCTCATAGCACGCATTTTGCTTGCGCTGATCTTCGTCTTCGCAGCACTCGGCAAGATCGCGGACTATCACGGCACGGCTATGTACATGGCGGCCTATGGGATACCTGTCAGCTTGTTACCGCTCGTGATTGCCGTCGAGTTGTTAGGCGGGCTCGCAGTGATTATTGGCCTCTGGACCCGCTTTGCGGCCTGGATGCTGGCGGCATTTTCGATCGTCGCTATCGTCATCTTCCATCACACGTTTGCCACCATGAGCGAGCAGATCATCGGCTTGGCGGAAATCAGCTTCACTGGGGGGTTGATCGGGCTTGCCGTAAATGGCCCACGATGCATAAGCGTGGATGCCTGGATGAAGAAGAGATCCTCCTGATAACCTCCCCTCTCTCAAGCCTGGCGGCTGGCTGCCGCTCACGCGGGAAGGGAGGGGATTCCTGCGGCGCTACACAGGGGCCCATCCCCGTGTAGTCGCTCCGGCAGGTTCCTGCTTCACGGAACGGCCGGACTGCGCCCATTCCCCACAGCCCAACAAATGATACCCTCGTTCTAACCAAGGCCGTCACCTGTAGCGCCCGGTTCGAGCCCCGACTGTCCGTCCCTGAACTTCTTCAAACGCCTGCATCCCGCTTCCAGTCCGACACTTGGATTGCGTTCAATGAAAGGGGTGACTAAGATGACCACCTATGCTGGTCATGAAGGAACCGCCGTGAGTATTAATGCCGCTGAGTTCAAATCCAAGTGTCTGAAACTGATCGACCAAGTGGCCGCCACCCACGAACCGCTGGTGATCACCAAACGCGGCAAACCTATGGCCAAGCTGGTGCCCATTGAGCACGAAACACCGACTAACCTCTTCGGCTACATGAAAAATACCGGCCAGATTCTGGGTGACATCGTGGATGTACCCCATGGCTCCCTTGCTGCCGAAACCGGAGAAGAGGACGACCTCTACGCCGGTTTCAAGCCCAAGAAAAAGGGTTGAAATGGGCAGCCTGCTCCTGGACACTCACGTCTGGCTCTGGCTGGCTTTTGGCACACCTGAAAAAATCCAGGCAAGCACGCGCAAAGCGCTGAAACAAGCCAGCGCAGACGAGCCACTGCTCATCTCGATCATTTCTGTCTGGGAAGTTGCCCTGCTGGAGGCGCAGCAACGCTTGAGTCTGGCTATGACCGTGGCGGCCTGGATCGAACGCGCCCTGGATCGCCCCGACATCCGCCTGATCGGCCTGGAACGCCCCCGAACAGTCATCGACAGTTGTCGTTTGCCCGGCGACTTTCACCCCGATCCGGTGGATCGCCTATTGGTCGCCACCGCCCGCAGCGAGAACGCCGTGCTCGTCACTCACGACAAGAAGATTCTCGACTATGGCTCTGCCGGACACGTTAAAGTTCTGCCGACCTGATCAGCTACCGACGCACTCCCCCATCACCTCGGGTTGGGAGTGAACAAGCCGTCTTGAGCAGGCGCGAGGACCGTGACGCCTTGCATATAGGGTACCAGTACATCGGGCACCTTCACGCTGCCATCCTCCTGTTGGTAATTCTCAAGAATCGCCACGAGCGTTCGGCCGACGGCAAGCCCCGATCCATTCAGCGTATGCACGAGTTCAGGCTTAAGGCCCGCGACCCGAAATCGGGCGTTCAGTCGTCGCGCCTGGAAGTCTCGGAAGTTGCTGCAAGACGAGATCTCGCGATAGCGGCCGCTACCGGGGAGCCAGACCTCCAAATCGTAGGTCTTGGCCGCCGCAAACCCCATATCCCCCGCGCACAGAGTGATCACACGATACGGAAGATCGAGGCGCTGAAGCACGATCTCGGCATGAGAGGTCAGCTCTTCATGCGTGCGCGCGGAGTCCTTGGGCGCGACGATCTGGACGAGCTCCACTTTTTCGAACTGATGTTGGCGAATGAGGCCGCGGGTGTCGCGCCCGGCGGCCCCGGCCTCGCTGCGAAAACATGGTGTGTGGCAGACAAAGCGCATCGGCAGCTCGGCTTCCTTGATAATCAGCCCGCGCACCAGATTCGTGACCGGGACCTCAGCCGTCGGGATCAGGTAGTAAGAGAGGTCTTCGATCTTAAAGAGTTCTTGGGAGAACTTGGGAAGTTGTCCAGTCCCAAACAGGCTCTCCTTATTCGCCATGTACGGAACATAGACCTCGGTGTAGCCATGCTCTGTGGTATGGAGATCCAACATGAATTGGATCAGTGCTCGATGGAGCCGCGCCACGCCCGATCGCAACACTGCAAAACGGGCACCCGCGAGCTTTGCACCGGCGGCAAAGTCCATGCCGCCCAAGGCCTCACCTAAGTCGACATGGTCTTTGGGCGTAAACGGGAAGCTCGGCACCACGCCCACCCGCCGCACCTCGACATTGTCGCGCTCGTCGCGACCCTCAGGCACGTCTTCGGCCGGGATATTGGGGATCTGGGCGACCAGGGCGTCCCACTGCGCTTGGACCTCCGCCAGGGCCGTCTCGGCGGCTGCGAGCTTCGTGGCCAACTCCGCTTGGCCCGCCATAAGACCCGCGCTATCCGCACCTTGCGCCTTGGCGCGTCCGATCGCTTTGGCGCGGGCGTTGCGTTGCGCCTGACAGTCCTCGCTCTCCTTTTGCACCGCCTTGCGTTGCGCCTCGCAGGTACGCAGGGCATCGACATCGAGCGTGAAGCCGCGCGAAGAGAGTAGGCGCGCGACCTCTTCGGGCTCGCTGCGCAGACGTTTGGGATCGATCATAAAGTGGTCCGAGAGGTTCTGTGAAAAGTGCCGCCCAGTGTAAAGTATTGCAGCACCGACGCATACCGAGCCGGGGGCTCATGGCCCTGAATCCAGGACCAGAGATCGGCATCGCTCTCGGCGAGCAGGTCTCCAAAAAGGGCCTGCTCGGTGGGCGTCAACTGCTCATAGTGCGCCGCCAGAAACCGATCTAGGGCGAGATCTAGCTCCAAGAGGCCGCGCCGACAACGCCAGCGTAGCGCCAAGGGATTCATGCGCCCCGCACTCATATATGCCGCTTGGCGAGCAGGCCCTTAATGCTCGCGATGGCGCGCGCCGGGTCGAGCCCCTTGGGGCAGATGTCCGTGCAATTCATGATCGTATGACAACGAAACAGCCGGTAAGGGTCTTCTAGGTCGTCTAAGCGCGCGCCTGTCGCTTGATCGCGACTGTCCTGGAGGAAGCGGTAGGACTGGAGCAGGGCCGCTGGTCCCAGGAATTGATCGGGATTCCACCAAAACGACGGGCAACTGGTCGTACAACACGCACACAGGACGCATTCATAGAGGCCATCCAAGCGGTCACGGTCGGCCGGGCTTTGGCGGCGTTCGATCTCCGGTTCTGGTCCTTCATCGATCAGCCACGGACGCACAGCCCGGTATTGGGTATAAAAGCTCGTCAGATCCACCACGAGGTCGCGGATCACCGGCATGCCGGGCAACGGGCGTAGCGTAATGGGTTCAGTGAGGTCCTTCAACGGCGTCACACAGGCAAGCCCATTGCGTCCGTTGATGTTCATGGCGTCCGAGCCGCACACCCCTTCCCGGCAGGAACGTCGGAAACTAAGTGACTCGTCTTGGGCCTTTAGCAACATCAAGGCATCCAACAACATCAAAGCGCCGTGATCGGCCGGCAATGCGTAGTCCTGCAGATAGGGCTCGGCGCCCTCCTCAGGTCGATATCGATAGATTCGAAAACGCATCCGGCCTCCTAGTACGCGCGGGCCTTCGGCGGAAAGGAATCGACCGTCAAGGGCTTCATGCGCACGGGCTTGTAATCCACGGCTTCACCCTCGCGAAAATAGAGGGTGTGCTTCAACCAATGATCGTCGTCGCGGTTCGGGAAGTCCACGCGCGAATGGGCCCCGCGGCTCTCGGTGCGCGCCGCCGCCGATACCACCGTAGCCAACGCCACCTCGACGAGATTCTCAAGCTCTAGCGCCTCGATTCGCGCCGTATTAAAGACCCGGCTGTGATCCGAAAGCCCTGCCCGTCCGAGACGCTCCCTGATCTCGCGCACCCGGCGGACGCCCTCATCCAATACCTCCTGCGTCCGAAAGACCCCACAATACTGCTCCATGACGCGCCGCAATTCGGTACCGATCGCCTCGATGGACTCCGTGCCCGGCTGGTCCCAGCGGGCCACTCGCTCCGCTGCCCTCAATACCACCTCTCCAGGCAACGGGCGGTGATAGCGTTGCTCTTTTAGAGTCGCAAGGATGTGGTTTCCGGCCGCCCGTCCGAACACAATGATATCCAGCAGCGAGTTGCCACCGAGACGATTGGCGCCATGCACCGATACGCACGCGCATTCCCCGACCGCATAGAGGCCCGGTTGCGGCTCCTCGGGTCCGTGCCGCGCTGGCACCACCACCTGCCCAAAACGATTGGTGGGGATACCCCCCATGATGTAGTGTGCGGTCGGATAGACGGGAATTGGAGCGCGCGCCGGATCGACATGCGCAAAGCGCATGGCCGTCTCGCGAATGCCCGGTAGGCGTTTTTGGATGACGTCATCGCCTAGGTGTTCGAGCCTTAATTCAATATAGTCGCCCTTCGGTCCGCAACCGCGACCGGCGGCCACCTCCATATGGATCGCACGGCTCACAACATCGCGACTCGCTAGATCCCGGGCATGGGGCGCGTAGCGCTCCATGAAGCGCTCGCCACGGCCGTTTACGAGATAACCCCCCTCGCCGCGCGCCCCCTCGGTAATCAGGATCCCCAAACCGGCCAGTCCCGTCGGGTGGAACTGAATAAACTCCATATCCTGTAACGGCAGTCCTGCGCGCAGCGCAATCCCCAGACCGTCGCCGGTATTGATAAGCGCATTGGTGCTCGTGCGATACATGCGCCCGGCGCCACCGGTGGCGATCAATGTGGTCTTGCTCTCGATCACGAGCAGCTCGCCGGTCTCGATCTCCAGCACCAGGGCACCGAGCGTATTGCCGTCCTCGTCACGCAACAGGTCGATGGCGAAAAACTCATCGAAAAAATGGGTCTTTGCGCGGATGTTCTGTTGATAAAGGGCGTGCAAGATCGCGTGCCCGGTCCGATCAGCGGCCGCGCACGTCCGCGCCGCCTGTTCGCCCCCGAAGTTCTGGCTCTGCCCCCCGAACTTGCGCTGATAAATCCGTCCATCGTCGTGACGCGAAAATGGTACGCCGTAATGCTCAAGTTCGATCACCAATCGACTCGCGGCCCGGCAGAGATACTCGATCGCGTCCTGGTCGCCTAGGTAATCGCCGCCCTTGACCGTGTCATACATATGCCAGTGCCATGAATCCGGCAACGCATTGCCCAAGGCGGCATTGACGCCACCTTGGGCAGCGACTGTGTGCGAACGGGTCGGAAAGACCTTGGAGACGACCGCCACATGGGCATCACCCTCGGCCAGTTGCAAGGCCGCGCGCAGGCCCGCGCCGCCCGCGCCTAACACCAGACAGTCAAACTGGCGACGAGGCAGCCTGTGCGTCATCCGAAAAACACCGCAAAGCCATAGCCCGTGAGGGCCAATAAACCGGCGGCGATGGTAATCATGCCGACCAAGCGCCAACCGGGCGGGTGCACATAGTCTTTCAAGATCTCATCACATCCTAAATAGGCGTGGAGCGTCATGGCACTAAACCAAAACGCCAAAAGCGCGCGCACGACGGGCCCTTCAAAAAGCGCATGCCAGGCACGATAACTGAGTTCTGGCATGACGGCCAAGGCGATGATCGCGCCCAAAAACCCGAGCGCGATGGCGACTGCCGTGATGCGAACGAGTAGCCAGCTGCCGGTCCCGGCGTGGCGACTCCCGTAATGGGTCACCCCTAGGGCCATAACAAGGCCGCCAAAATCGCCGTCGCGAGCGCAAGCGCCATCACCCAAGCCGCACTTTGGCGACTGCGACCGCGACCACAGCCCGTATCGATATCGAACATGAGGTGACGAATGCCACCATAGAGGTGTTGGGCGCCGGCCCACACGCACAAGGGGCCAAGGACATGGGCGGCGGGGCCGGTCATCGTCACCTGGATGCGCTGGAATTGGCTGGCGCTGGCCAAAGATAGGCTCAACAAACGCAGCCCCGCGACGCTTACTCCTACCAACAGCAGGCCCGTGATTCGGTGTAGAATCGAGGCATACGCGCCAATGGGTAGTCGCATATACTTAAGGCCCGCATCTCTCGGACGCTCTAAAGCGGTCATGATGTGCCCTGTGGGGATAATGGTTTTTGGTATGATCCCAACGCTCTATGTCAGATCATTATAGGGGGCAAGCCGTGCTGAAGGAATGGAAAACGGAATTGATTGAGGCCGGCGGCCTAGAAGGCCGCGACGGCATCTTGCATTACGGCACCCCGCACACCGAGGTTTCGGCGGCGGCGACCGGCACGGTCTATTGTCCGCTCATGCCCATCGGCATCATCCGGGCATCCGGCGCGGATGCCTTGAGTTTTCTGCAAGGTCAGCTGAGCAATGACCTCTTGACGCTCGCGAACGCAAGCCAACTGAGCGCCTATTGCACGGCCCAAGGTCGCGTCATCGCGCTTTTCCGGATCGTGCGTTCCGGCGAAGAGGTGCTCCTGCTGCTGCCAAGGGAGCTGCTGGCCTCGACGTTAAAGCGCCTCACTATGTTTGTGTTGCGCGCCAACGTGACTTTGAGCGCCGCCGACGATTGGGCAATCCTGGGACTCTCCGGCCCGGCGGCCAGCGCGATCCTGACGACCGCCGATCTGCCCGTGCCGACCGCGCCTGCGGCCCTCACAAGCAGTGAGGTCACCGTGGTGGCGATCCCCGGCCCCGCGCCGCGCTATCTCCTGCTAGGACCCGTGGCGGCGGTTCGCGCTATTGCCCCCGGTGACGGCGCCACCCGCGTCGGCAGTCAGGCCTGGGCATGGCTCGATATTCAATCCGGGCTCCCCACTATCGGCGCGCAGACGACCGAGGCCTTTGTCCCCCAGATGCTGAACCTGGATCTCTTAGACGGGATCAATTTTCGCAAGGGCTGTTATCCCGGCCAGGAAATCGTGGCACGCACCCATTATCTCGGGCGCCTGAAGCAACGCATGTACCGTGCCTCTTTGCCCGCAGGCCAGACGGCCCCGGAGCCCGGCACCTCGCTTAGCGCGCCCAATCTCCCCGGCCAGCCAGCGGGCACGATAGTCGACGCCCAGACCGGGCCTGATGGCCAGATTGACCTCTTGGCGGTGATGCAAATCAGCAGTCACGACGAGGGGGTGGTAGCTTTACAAGATGTGCCCCTGGCCTTCCAGGACCTGCCCTACCCTCTCGCGGCGAGTTGCTGATCGCGGAACAGGCTCTGCGCGGTATGGGTCGCGGGCGGACTTCCGGGAATGATTTCGTAGAAGGTCTCGCCCTTTTTGATCATGCCAAGACCCGAGCGGGCGCGCGCCTGAATGGCGGCCCGGCCGCTCTGGAGGCTCTCCACCTCCGCGGCTAGTTCCTGATCGGTCTTCAGGAGTGCGGCATTGCCGGTCTTTAATGCATCGATGTGATGTTCGCGATGCACGAGTGCTACCACCCCCCCGTGCCCAAACCAAAAGGCATATTGGGTCAACACACAAAACACCAACGCGACCGGACCTACCCATTTCCTCATAATGCCTAGTATAGGCGCACCACTTTACTTTTGGGAATATGCCTGTTTCGGGGCCTGCGCGAAGCGCGCGTTCGCCCCCTCGCGCTCCTCGATGCGCAGCAGCTGATTGTATTTGGCGATGCGCTCGGATCGGGACAAGGAGCCCGTCTTGATTTGACCGGCGCCAGTCGCCACCGCGATGTCAGCAATCGCCGTATCTTCAGTCTCACCGGAACGATGCGACAATATGACCCCATAGCCCGCCTGTTGCGCACGAGCGATGGTCGCTAAGGTCTCGGTTAGCGTGCCGATCTGATTGGGCTTGATCAGAATGGCATTGCCAACCCGCTCCTGAATCCCGCGCGCTAAAAGTTTCGTGTTGGTCACGAAGATGTCGTCGCCGACCAGCTGAATGCGGCCACCGAGACGCTCGGTCATGACATGCCAGCCCGCCCAGTCCTCCTCCCCCATCCCGTCTTCGATACTGACGACGGGGTAGCGCCCCAGCCAATCGTCATACAGCCCGGTCAGCGCCTGCGCATCGAGGTCGCGGCCTTCGCCCGCCAACGCATAGGAGCCGCTCTTGGTCATGAGTCCGGATACCGCAGCATCCAAGGCGATACCAACATCCTGCCCGGGCCTATAGCCGGCGGCCATGATCGCCTCTTCAATCAATTTCAAGGCCTCCTCGTTCGACTTCAAATTAGGCGCGAATCCGCCCTCGTCACCGACTGAGGTCGCAAGCCCGCGCGCCTTCAAAAGGCCCTTTAACGTATGAAAGATCTCGGCGCCCCAGCGCAAGGCCTCGGAAAATCGCGGCGCGCCAAACGGCACGATCATGAACTCCTGGAAGTCCAGGGTATTGTCGGCGTGCGCGCCGCCATTGATGATATTCATAAGCGGTACCGGCAACACAAACGGGCCATCGCCACCCAGATGGCGATACAAGGGTACGCCCGCTTGCGCCGCCAGCGCCCGTGCCAAGGCAAGCGAAACCGCCAGAATCGCGTTCGCCCCGAGTCGTGACTTGTCGGCCGTGCCATCGAGTGCGATCATGCCCTCATCCACGACTGCTTGCATGGCCTCGGTCCCAACCAGCGCCTTCTTGATGGCACCGTTGACCGCAGCGCAGGCCTTCAGAACACCTAGACCGCGGTAGCGCTTCTGGTCACCGTCCCGCAACTCGAAGGCCTCGCGTATACCCGTTGAGGCACCCGAGGGCACCGACGCCCGACCAACAATGCCAGAGTCCAAGGTGACATCTGCTTCTACCGTGGGGTTGCCGCGCGAATCTAAGATCTCGCGCGCGTGAAGATCGACAATCTTGGTCATGAATTCATCCTAAAGAGGGGTGTTATTCTTTCAAAGGGCTAGTAAGGCCTCAGCGAGGCCATGTCTTTTGACGCAGGCATCCAGATCCATCAGGGTTCCGAGCAGCGACTCCATATGCGCAAGCGGCCACGCGTTCGGTCCGTCGCTCAAGGCCTTGTCGGGGTCCGGATGCGTCTCCATAAAAATTCCCGCGATACCTGCGGCTACGGCCGCACGCGCAAGGACCGGTACATGTTCCCGCTGCCCCCCCGAACGCGTCCCTTGGCCGCCGGGCAACTGCACCGAATGGGTCGCGTCAAACACCACCGGGCAGTCGGTCTCGCGCATGATCGCAAGGCTGCGCATATCCGATACGAGGTTATTATAACCAAACGAGACCCCGCGCTCACAGACCATGAGGCGCCCGTCACCCCCGGCGGCACGAGCCTTGTCGATCACGTTCTTCATGTCCCCAGGCGCCAAAAACTGACCCTTCTTGATGTTGACGGGCTTGCCGCAGGCCGCCACGGCACCGATAAAATCGGTCTGCCGACACAGAAACGCCGGCGTCTGCAATACATCCACGACGGCGGCGACCTCGGCGATCTCGCTGGTATCGTGCACGTCGGTCAACACGGGGACCCCGATCTGCGCCCTCACGTCCGCCAGGATCGCGAGCCCGTCCTGACGACCTGGGCCCCGAAAAGAGGCATGCGAACTCCGATTGGCCTTGTCGAACGATGACTTGTAGATAAAGGGGATGCCCAATCGCGCGGTGATCTCCTTTAAGGCCTGGGCCGTCTCTAGGGCCAGTGTCCGCGATTCGATGACGCACGGGCCTGCGATCAAAAACAGGGGTTTATCAAGACCGACCTCAAAACCGCATAATTTCACTGCGTACCTACCTCTTCTTGGGCGCCGCCCGACTTTCGTCTATGGGCGAGCGCGGCCTCGATAAAGCTCGTAAACAACGGATGTCCGTCACGCGGCGTCGAAGTGAATTCGGGGTGGAACTGGACGCCTACAAACCACGGGTGATCGCGCAGTTCGATGATTTCGACCAACGCCTGATCGGGCGAGGTTCCCGAAACGCATAACCCATTCTCGATCAACAGCGACCGATAGGTATTATTGACCTCATAGCGGTGACGATGACGCTCTACGACCGTGCCGACCCCGTATATTTGGGCGGCGAGACTCCCGGGAACGAGTTCACAGGGCTGACCGCCGAGCCGCATGGTCCCCCCCAGATCGGTATCCTCAGTGCGCGTCTCGCGTTGCCCCGCGCTCCCCATCCACTCGGTAATCAACGCAATCACCGGGTGCGTTGACTCAGTCGTGAACTCGGTGCTGTGTGCATCCTGAAGACCGACCTTGTTGCGCGCATATTCGATGACCGCAATCTGCATCCCGAGGCAAATGCCCAGATAGGGGACCTTGTTTTCGCGCGCGTAGCGCACCGCTGCAATCTTGCCCTCGGTGCCGCGACCCCCAAACCCCCCAGGGACCAACACCGCGTCGTAGTCTTTTAGGCAATCGGTTCCGTTCCGCTCGATCGCCTCTGAATCGATATAGTGAACACGGACCTCCGATCTGGTGCGAATGCCAGCATGGGTAAGGGCCTCAGACAGCGACTTATACGACTCCGTAAGATGGACGTATTTGCCGACGATCGCGACATCGACCACCGCATTAGGGTGCTCGCGTGCATAGTTTACCGCCCCCCATTCGCGTAAATCGATTACACCCGCCTTAATGCCCAGCTGCTCGACCACGATATCGTCGAGCCCCTGATCATGCAGAAGTTCGGGAATTCTATAAATATTGTCGACATCGACCGCCGATATGACCGCTCGTGCCGGCACGTTTGTGAAAAGCGCAATCTTTTGGCGCTCGTCTTCGGGGAGCCGCCGATCCGCGCGACACAACAAGATGTCCGGCTGGATACCAATGCTGCGCAGCTCCTTGACGGAATGTTGGGTCGGCTTGGTCTTGATTTCACCGGCCGCCTTGATGTACGGCACGAGCGTCAGATGCATATAAACTGTGCATTGACGCCCATGCTCGACGCCCATTTGGCGAATCGCCTCCAAAAACGGCAGGGATTCGATGTCGCCGACCGTCCCGCCAATCTCGATCATCGCGACCTCGGCATCACCGGCACCACGCAGGATGCACCGTTTGATTTCATCGGTAATGTGAGGAATGACTTGAACCGTTGCGCCCAAATAGTCGCCGTGGCGTTCCTTGCGAATGACGTTTTCATAGATGCGGCCGGTGGTGAAATTGTTGTGCTGACTCATAGTCGTGCGCACAAAGCGTTCGTAATGACCCAGGTCGAGATCCGTCTCCGCGCCGTCTTCGGTCACGAACACCTCACCATGCTGGTAGGGACTCATCGTGCCGGGATCGACATTGATATAGGGGTCGAGCTTCATGAGGGTCACGCGAATGCCGCGCGCCTCCAGCAAGGTGGCCAGCGAGGCCGCCGCGATACCCTTGCCGAGCGACGACACCACCCCCCCGGTGATAAAAACGAACTTCGTCATCGTAGTCCCTTGGGTGTGGCTTCCGTCACCCTTTTAGGAGCACGAAAACAGGCAAATGGCTTCACTTTCTACAGCCTCCTACGGTAATGCTACGGTCTCGATCCCAAGCACCCAACCCGGCTCCCCCGGCAATGCCTCATAGCTACGGCATGACCAATAACCGGGGATTGCGATCAGTGCCTCGGCATCAAACACAAAAACGGCCCGTGCGCGATCCCAGGGCGCTACGCCCAACTCCTGCAAAAGTTTCTTTAAGCTACGATGCCCCCGCCCGGGAATATAGACCCGCGCCCCCGCTACTCGCGAGCAGACGGTCAAGAGCTTACCATCGAGGCGATTCCGACTTAAGCCCTCCCCTAAGGCCGCCCGCCCCGTCAACCGCCAGCCGGCCATAGGCAGCGGATAATCCGCCGGCGGCGCCCAAACCCCGCGCCACGACAACGCCCCGCCAGCCGCCTCATGAGCGGCCCACGAGACCCGATCACGGTAGCGCCGCATGACCCCGCCGCACTTTAAGCGTAACACTTGTTGGCGACTGCGGGGAACGATACGCAATGCCGCCAGAATCGCGTTAACGCCCCGCTCGCTCGGCGCAAGCCCGCCCCGCCGACGGATCCAGCCGCGCAGTACCAACGCCTGGGCCTCGTCGGACAAAGAGTGCAGGGGTGCCAACATCAGGTTCCCGTGCTCGTCTGTACAACGCGCAACGTCCGCTTCCACGTAGGATTCCAGCAGCCGCTGCGCGGCCTGCAGATGGCGTGCACCACGGGCCAGCGCCTCGTGACCTCTTGGCCAACGCCTAGCCAGCATCGGCCATACCTCATGGCGAATATAATTGCGCGCAAATCGCCGGTCCGCGTTGCTAGTATCCTCGCTAAACGACAATCCCTCCGCCGCCACATAGTCAGCGAGCGCCGTGCGCGTCATAGCGAGCAGCGGGCGCGCCAACCGCCCCTTGCCAAAGGCCTTCATCGGGACCATGCCGGCGGCGCCCGCAAGCCCCGTGCCGCGCAAAAGCTGCAACATGATCGTTTCGGCCTGATCATCCGCCTGATGCGCAACGATCAGCACCTCCTGCGGTGTCATGTAGGCTGCCAGGGCGGCGTAGCGTGCGGCACGCGCCGCCGCCTCGATCCCTTGGCCACGATTGCAGACCTCGACGGTCAGCACCTCGCACGGCACACCCCAATCGCCCGCCCTTTGGCGCACCTGCGCGCCCCAAACCACCGCATCCGGGTGCAAACCGTGATCGATATAGACCGCGCGCAGCCCCGGCCACGACACCCGGCTTAGCGCATGCACTAACGCCGTGGAGTCCAGTCCGCCGCTAAAACCGACTAGGATCGGATCTACGCGTGTAATAGCGAGCTTTTCAAGCGCCCCTAAAAGCCACTCTGAAGAAAATCTAGCGCTCTTCAAACTGCCCATACTGACGCAACCGGGTGTAGCGGCGCGCAAGAAGATCATCGGGCGGTATGTCCTGCAATCTGTCGACCGCCTCCTTCAGGGCGGTCTTCAAGGTCGCCGCCATGGCATCGGCATCCCGGTGCGCACCCCCTAGCGGCTCCGGCACGATTTGATCGATCAACCCTAGGCGCATCAAGCTTTCGGCCGTTATGCCCAATGACTCGGCGGCCTGCGCGGCCTTGTCGGCGCTCTTCCAGAGAATCGATGCGCAGCCCTCCGGACTGATGACCGAGTACGTGGCGTACTGCAGCATCAGCATGCGATCGCCGACCCCGATCGCCAACGCCCCGCCCGAGCCCCCTTCGCCGATCACGGCGCTCACGATTGGCGTCTTCAGAGCCGACATGACATAGAGGTTGCGCGCGATCGCCTCGCTTTGTCCGCGCTCCTCGGCGCCTACGCCGGGATACGCGCCCATAGTGTCAATTAACGTGATGACCGGCATGTGGAACCGTTCCGCAAGGCGCATGATGCGCAAGGCCTTGCGGTAGCCCTCCGGTCGCGGCATCCCAAAGTTGCGGCGCACCTTTTCGCGCGTGTCCCGACCCTTTTGGTGGCCGATCACGGCCACCGGTATGTCATCGAGGCGTCCAACGCCCGCGATAATAGCCGGGTCGTCTGCGTACAGCCGATCCCCGTGCAATTCATCGAAGCTCTCAAAAATCCGCCCGACATAGTCGAGCGCATAGGGGCGCTGCGGATGGCGGGCAAGCTGCGAGACCTGCCACGCCGTCAAAGACGAGAAAATCGACTGCGTGAGACGATGGCTCTTCGCCCGCAGACGCATGATCTCATCATTGATATCAGCCCCGGAGCTCGAATCCAAAAAGCGCAATGCCTCGATTTTGGCCTCAAGATCGGCGATCGATTGTTCAAAATCGAGATAGTTCTGATTCATCGTCTATCCGTCATGGTAAATGAGGTGGACGTGGTTATCGCCCGCCAACGCGGTCAATTGCCGAATAACCCCTTCGTCCGGTGTCACGCGCCAATCCTCCCCAAAGATAATCTCAATATCCGCCTCAACGCGGCGGTAGTAAACGGCAATAGGGCACTTTCCGCGCCGGACCGGATCGAGAATGCCCCGCAAACCCTCAACGAACTGCTCGCTGCTGTTCTCGGTGTCCATGTCGATCACGAGTCGCTTCACAAAGGCCGCCCGCGCCTCGTCCATATTATAGAGGGTGTCGGCCGTCATTTTGAAGCCTCCAGAGTACTCGTCGAGGCTTACGCTGCCCTTTACCACGATGAGCGCGTCTTTCACGACGCGCTCCCGGTAGCGTTGATACTGATCGCCAAACATCGCCAGATCAATGCGCCCGGTCCCATCGTCCAAGGTCACAAAGGCCATTCGGTCGCCGCGCTTGGTATTGATAATACGCAAAGCGACAATGAGTCCACCGACCATCACGCTCGCGTTCTCCGTAGGCTTAAGGTTCGCGATCGTAGTCCCGGTAATGCTCATCAACTCCTCGGCATAGCGATCGATCGGATGCCCGGTTAGATAGAGTCCAAGCGTCTCCTTCTCGCCTTCCAGTTGCCGCTCGCTCGGCCACGGATCGACCGACACGAAATCCGTCTCGAAGGGGGTCGCACCATCGCCAAACAGGTCGTCTTGGCCGACTGCGGCGTCCCGGCCCTGCTGCATCGCGGCGGTCAATGCCACATCGAGCGATGCCATCATCGCCGCCCGATGCGGTCCAAGCGCATCGCAGGCACCGGCGGCAATCAAGCACTCATAGGCCCGGCGATTAACGCGCCGCGTGTCGACCCGGCGACACAGATCAAACAGGTCCGTAAACGGCGTATCGTTGCGCGAACTCAGCACTATCTCGATGGCGCCCTCACCTAAGCCCTTGATGGCGCCCAGGCCGTACAAAATCGTCTTATCGTCAAGTGGCACGAATTCGTAGCTACAGCGATTGATGTCTGGTGGCAGCACCGTAATCCGCATCTCGCGACACTCGGCTATCATCGTGACGACCTTGTCCGTCTTATCCATATCCGCAGACAACACGGCCGCCATAAAGGCCGCTGGATGATGCGCCTTGAGCCATGCGGTCTGATAGGACAACAACGCATACGCCGCCGAGTGCGAGCGGTTAAATCCATAACCCGCAAACTTCTCGATCAGATTGAAAATGGCGTTGGCAAGCCGTGCCTCGTAACCGCGCTGCTGCGCCCCCTGCACAAAACCTTCGCGCTGCTGCGCCATCTCCTCGGGCTTCTTTTTGCCCATAGCGCGCCGCAGAAGATCGGCCTTGCCAAGACTGTAGCCCGCTAACACCCGCGCTATCTGCATCACCTGTTCCTGATACAAGATGACGCCGTAAGTCGGCTTTAGGATCGGCGCCAACACCTCATGGGCGTACTCGATCCGCGCACGGCCATGCTTGCGATTGATGAAATCGTCCACCATGCCGGACTGAAGGGGTCCTGGTCGGAACAGTGCGACCAGGGCCACGATCTCTTCAAAGTTGTCCGGCTGAAGCCGCTGTATGAGGTCTTTCATGCCGCGCGATTCGAGCTGGAAAAGGGCCGTGGTCTGACAGGACTTCAATAGCTTGTACGCATCCACGTCGTCGACCGGCAGCGACTCGAGTGCTAGCGGGGCCTCGTCCATGGCGCGCCTTTGCGCGTCAATCGTTTTCACGGCCTTGGCGATGATGGTGAGCGTCCGCAATCCGAGGAAATCGAACTTTACGAGCCCCAGCGCCTCCACGTCGTCCTTGTCTAACTGGGTGACGAACGGCCCACTCCCCGCTTCACAATAGAGCGGCATAAAATCCGTGAGCGCGCTTGGCGCGATGACTACGCCACCAGCATGCTTGCCCGCGTTTCGTGCAAGCCCTTCGAGCTTGCGGGCGGCGTCCAACAACGCGCGCACGTCCTCTTCCTGCTCATAGCGCTCTTTTAGCGCGGGCTCTTGGGCTAGCGCCTCACTGAGTGTAATCCCGAGATCAAGCGGTATCAGCTTGGCGATCTTGTCGACGAATCCATAGGGGTGATCGAGAACGCGGCCGACATCCCGCACCGCGGCCTTCGCTGCCATCGTCCCGAACGTGATGATCTGCGAGACCTTGTCGGCGCCGTAGCGCTCGGTGACGTATTCGATCACCCGGTCGCGACCTTCCATACAAAAGTCCACGTCGAAATCCGGCAGTGACACCCGCTCAGGGTTCAGAAAGCGCTCGAACAAGAGCTCGTATTCAATAGGGTCGAGTTCCGTGATACCGAGCGCATAAGCCACCAGCGAGCCCGCGCCGGAGCCGCGCCCCGGCCCTACCGGGATATCGGCGCGCTTAGCCCAGGAGATGAAGTCCGCGACGATCAGGAAGTATCCGGAGAACCCCATGTTTTCGATGACGTCGAGCTCAAGCGCCAGGCGGTCCTGATAGGCGGCTTCCTTCTCGGCGCGTTCCGCAGAACCGAAATGCGCCATGCGGGCGCTAAGCCCGGTACGCGCACTGTGCCGCACGAGCTTATCGACCGACTCGCCTTCGGGCACCGGAAACATCGGTAGATAATTTTCGCCGAAGCGCAACGCGAGCGTACACCGCTTGGCGATCTCCACCGTATTCTGTATGGCCTCGGGGATATCGGCAAAGAGTGCTGTCATCTCTGCGGCACTCGCCAGATATTGCTGCTCGGTATAGCGGCGCGGGCGCCTTGGATCCGCAAGCGTTCGCCCTTCGTGAATACAGACACGGATCTCATGGGCCTCGAAATCCGCGGCCTTCAGAAAACGGACGTCCTGGGTGGCCACCAACGGCAGGCGCAAATGGCGCGCAAGCCCGATCGCCTGACGGTTGTATTCCTCCTGCCAGGCGCGGCCCGTGCGTTGCAATTCGATATAGAAGCGCCCCGGGAAGAGCGCCATCCAATCCGCCGCCGCCGCCTCGGCCTTATCTTCGTGGTTACCAATAAGAAACTGGCCGATATCGCCATCCAGAGCCCCCGAGAGCGCAATCAGCCCCTCGCTATGTCCGGCAAACCACGCCTTGTCGAGACAGGCATGTCCGCCCTTCTGTCCCTCGCCGTAGGCGCGCGTCAAAAGTTCGCTTAACCGCCGATAGCCAACCAAATTTTGGCAGAGCAGCACCAAACGATACGGTCTTTGGGGATCGTCACTGCGGACAAAAACATCGGCCCCGATAATCGGCTTGATACCGGCGGCAACGGCCTCTTTATAAAATTTGACCATCCCAAACAGGTTGGCAAGATCCGTGACTGCAACCGCCGGCATGCCCTGTTCGCTGCACGCCGCCACCAGCTCGTCTAGCCGTACCAAGCCGTCGGCTAACGAATACTCGGAATGGACGTGAAGATGAATGAAGGTATCCATTTAGACCTCTTTGCCCCGCGGTCCCGCTGCGCGCACCGGCGCAAAGCTCTGCCGATGCAAAGGACACGCACCAAAGCGCGCCAACGCGTCTAAGTGTCGCGCGGTCCCGTAGCCCTTGTGGGCCGCGAATCCATACTCCGGGTAGACCGCGTCCCACTCGCACATCTCCGCATCGCGCGTGACCTTCGCAATCACCGACGCCGCCGAAATGGCCGGTACCAACGCGTCGCCGCGAACAATGGCCCGCCTGGGACAGGGGAGATCCGGGACATGAAGCCCGTCGACCACCGCAAAGTCTGGCGCTACGCCAAGCGCTGCCACCGCGCGACGCATGGCAAGCCAAGCCGCCTGCAGAATATTCAGGTCGTCGATTTCCGAGACCTCGGCGCGGCCGACCGCCCACACCAGCGCCTGCTGCTTGATCTGTTCGGCCACGACCGTGCGCCGATGGGGCGAGAGCCGCTTTGAGTCGGCTAGGCCCTGGATCGGGCGGCCCAGACGTAAAATCACGGCCGCTGCCATCACGGGCCCGGCCAGCGGGCCCATGCCGACCTCGTCAATACCCGCTACGAGCCGCATGACAGCGCGGCCTGGGGCTCTGCGCGCGCACCAATCAGGTTCAATACCGCCCCGGCGGCGCGGTCATTGGCCCCTTGTCGCAGCGTCTCGCGAATGCGTCCGAACGCAGCGACCATTTCGGTGCGCCGATCCGGATCCTCAATCAGCTGCTCTGCGCACTTGACGAGCTGATCGGCGGTTGCGTCCCGCTGAATCAGTTCTGGCACCAGTGCGCGGCCCGCCAGATGGTTGGGCAAGGAATAGTAGTCCAGATGTGACAAAGAGCGCATGAGCCAGTAACTCAACCCCGACAATCGGTAGGTCACGACCATCGGCCGACCGACCAGCGCCGCTTCGAGGGCGGCCGTGCCGGATGCACACAAGACGATGTCGGATGCCGCCATCGCGAGTCGCGCATGGCCGTGAAGCCTCGTGATCGGCAGGTCAAACGCCTTCTGTTCGGTCAACACCCGCTCGAAAATGTCGCGCGTCTGGCGATTGACGAACGGCGCGATAAACTGGCAACCTGGATATCGTAGCGCAAGCCGCATAGCCGTGCGCACGAACATCTCGGCATGCGCCTTCAGCTCACTCTCGCGGCTTCCTGGGAGCAGCGCAATGACGAGATTTTTGGTCTCCAGACGCAACTCCGTGCGCGCCGCCTGCGTATCCGGGGCCGCCTTAACCATATCCGCGAGCGGATGCCCGACAAATATCGCGTTCATCTTGCCCGCGTAATAAGCCGGCTCAAACGGGAACAGCGTCAACAGGAGATCAGCGCTACGCGCCACAGTGCGCACGCGATAACGTCGCCATGCCCATACCGTCGGGCTCACATAATGAACCACCGGAATCCCATCGGCCTTTAGGGCGCGCTCGAGCGCCAGCGTAAAATCCGGCGAATCAATCCCGATGACGCAGTCGGGCCGCGTCTCGCGAAAATACCGGATCAGCTCGCGGCGTATGCGAATAAGCGCCGGCAACCGACCGACCACCTCGGAAATACCCATGACCGATAACGCCTCCATGGGATAACGGCTCAAACCGCCGAGCGCTATCATAGCCGGGCCGCAAATACCCTCAAACGAACAGGCCACCCGGGCCCGCATCGACGCCATGAGGCCGGCGCCGAGGAGATCCCCCGACGCCTCACCTGCCACAATGCCGAATCGTAGGCTCATTACCGAATGATGCCTCGGCCTTCCACCTGAAGGAAGCGCACCAACACTCCGATTTCGGGATGACCATCCACGAGCCCCTTGATCTCTGCGATCGCCTCCTCCAGGCGAAGACCGGACTTGTAAAGGAGCTTGTAGGCCTTCTTCAGTCCGCTTATGCCCTCGGCCGAGAACCCGCGCCTCTTTAGTCCGGTAATATTGATCCCATAGGGCTTGGCGGTGTTTCCGGCCGCTACCACATACGGCGGAATGTCCTGAAAGGTGACCGTCCCGATGCCAGTCATGCAGTGCTCGCCCACGCGGCAGAATTGATGGATGCCGGTAAATCCCCCGAGCACCGCGTAATTCTCGACGCGCACGTGTCCGGCGAGGCTCGCGCAGTTGGCAAACACCGTGTGGTTGGCGACCTGGCAATCATGCGCGACATGGACATAGGCCATAAAAAAATTGTGATCGCCAATGCGCGTAACTCCGCCACCGCCAGAGGTCCCGCGACTGACCGTGCAGTACTCGCGAAACACGTTCCCGTCTCCGATTTCGAGCGCCGCTCGCTCGCCGGCATATTTCAGGTCTTGGGCAATCTCGCCCAAAGACGAGAATTGGTAGATCCGGTTGTTCTGCCCTATTCGAGTGGGCCCGTTGATGACCACATGCGGCCCAATCCAGGTGCCTTCGCCGATCGTAACCTCAGGTCCAATGACAGAAAACGGTCCGATTTCAGCGCTCGCGGCAATCTCCGCGCTCGGGTCGATCAGGGCCTGAGGATGAATCATGCAATCTCCTTGTAAGTACACATGAGTTCAGCCGTCGAACAGACTGCCCCGTCTACCGTGGCAGTCGCCTCGAAACGCCAAATGCCCTGCATTTTGCGCGTGAGCCTGACGCTCAGTAGCAACTGATCGCCGGGACCCACCGGGCGCTTGAAGCGCGCCTTATCAATGCCCGCGAACAAATACACGCCCCCGTCCCCCGGCAGTTTGCCGAGCGTCTTGAACGACAATATGGCGCAGGCTTGCGCCATCGCCTCGATCACCATTACGCCAGGCATCACCGGATAATGGGGGAAATGCCCTTGAAAAAACGGCTCATTGATAGTCACGTTCTTGATTGCTACCAGCGTCTCGTTAGGGACGTAATCTAGAACCCGATCGATCAACAAGAACGGATAGCGGTGCGGAAGGTGTTTAAGGACCTCATGGATGTCAAGCGTGTTCAATGTTTTCCCCCTGACAAAATCTGCTTTATTGTTTGCTCGGCCCGACGTAAACGTCGCGCCAATTCATCGAAGTGGCGCAGCCGGCCCACGTTTCGCGCCCAAACATCGGCCGCTGTTGCCGGAAGGCTGGACGAAAACCGCCCGGGTCCTTCCACAGACCCTTTTAAAAATGACATCGCGGTCACTTCAACGTCATCCCCTACCGTAATATGACCCATAATCCCAACGCCACCTGCGATCATGCATCTTTTCCCAATCACTGCGCTGCCTGCCACACCCACGCAACCGGCCATGGCGGTGTTGTCGCCAATCTTCACGTTGTGAGCGATTTGGATGAGATTATCGAGCTTGACGCCATTACCCACCACAGTGTCGCCCAGAGCGCCCCGGTCGATCGTCGTATTGGCACCGACGTCGACGTCATCGCCGATCACGACCCGCCCCAATTGGGGGACCTTGAGCCAGTGCCCGTCTTGTTCGCGGACGTAGCCGAAACCCTCGCCACCGATCACAGCGCCTGGCGATATGACACAACGTTTCCCGATCAGGCAGTCGTGCATCACGACGGCACGGGCCTCTAGCCGGGTGTCGCTCCCGATAACACAACGCGCGCCCACAACCACCCCCGGCCCCACCACCACACCGGTCTCGATCACCGCGTCAGCTCCGATAATCGCAGCAGGCCCGATGCTCGCGCCGGGAGAGACCCGCGCACTCGGATCGATCGCAGCGCTTTGGTGACAGCCAGGGACCGCACGCTCGGGGGGGTGAAGGAGATTCGCGATCCGCGCAAAGGCCACGCGCGGGTCGGCGCATAAAATCTTGTTGCCAGGAAACAACTCCGCGTCTTCCGGCTGCAAAATCAATGCGCCCGCCGCGCTCTCGGGTATCAAGGACCGGTAGCGCGGCGACGCACAATAAGCGACGTGCCGGGGGCCGGCTTGATCAAGCGGCGCCACGGCATCAATCTCGCTCTCCCCATTCCCCTGCATAGTGGCCTGGGCCACCGCAGCCAACTTGCTTAGTGTATACGCCATGTTCGTTCGGGACGCCGCCCGCCTCCTAGACTCAAAGCCTAGCCATTGGCGCCGGTTCTCGCTAGTACATAAAGAGCGTGCCCAACGTGAACTGCACGGTCCGGGTCTGATCCCCGGGCTGCGCGTTCAGGGGCCGCGCGATACTGATACTTAAAGGCGCGATCGGCGAGAACCAGTCAAAGGCGACACCGAACGACGTACGAATCTGCCCCAGATCAATCCGTTGGCCCGGCCCATAGACCTGTCCGGCATCTAAAAAGGTTGAAAACCGCATGGATCGATTATTGGCTGAGGTCCCGGGGACCGGGAAAAAGAACTCCGCCGTTGCCAGTACGCGCTTGTTGCCACCGATCGGATCGTTGGGCGGCAAAATATCACGCGGGCCCAAGGACTCGTTTTGATAGCCGCGCACCGAGCTCGCACCACCGGCATAGAAATTCTTGAAAAACGGCAGGCTATCGGTGCCCCCGTAGCCGTTCCCGTAGCTCCATTGGTTGCTGAGCTTTAGGCTGTACTGGCGCCCGAACGGAAAGAAGATACTGGCCAGATAAGAGAGCCGGTAATACTCGAGATTCCCGCCCGGCAAGCCCGCCTCCCCACTTAGGCTCTGATAGGTGCCGCTCGTGGGGAAGATCGCGTTATTGAGCGTATTGCGTGACCAGCCAAACGTGGCCTTCAGGATATTATTGGTCGTGCCGTGCGCGGCCACGAATTGCTGGGCCACATAGGCGCTGGTCGAATTGACCGTCAGCTTCACTTGTTCTGCGGCCAACCCAATATTGATGGCGCGGTTCTCGCCGATCGGAATGCCATAAAAGACGCCGGCACCGACCGTGCTTTCGCTATAGGCCGCCGAATAGGCCGCTGCGGCGTTAAATGAGCTATCGTAGATGTTGAACCCGCGACTGATCCCGGAACTCGTGTAATAGGGATTCACGTAGGTTAAGTTGATGTTCTTGTAGGCAACCGAGGTATTGGCCGAGACCGATAATTGCTTGCCGGTCCCAAGCAGGTCCTGGTAGGACACGGAACCGTTGATAAAGAAACCATAAAGATCCGAATAGCCGATCCCCGCCACTACGCTTCCGGTTTCGCGCTCCTTGACGTGGACATCGACATCGACCTCGCTCGGATGGCCTTCAACCGGCGGCGTCGTCACACGCACGTTGTCAAAGAACCCCAGCCGACGGATTAACGTCAGGGATTCCTTGATACGCTTGGCCGAAAACCACGCCCCCTCGTATTGCCGCATGGAGCGTCGCAATACCGCATCCTGGGTCACGGTGTTGCCAATAAAACGGATTCGACGCACATACACGCGCTCGCCGGGCTCGACGAAGAACGTCAAGGCCACCGTATGATTCGCGCGATCCACCGCCGGCACGACCCGCACGTTCGCAAACGCGTAACCGCGGTTCCCAAGCTTGCCCACGATGCGTTGGGTTCCACTCGTGATGCGTTCACGCGAGAACACATCGCCCGCCTTTAGCCCGATGAGCGCATCGAGCGCCGCCGGCTTTAAGATGAGGTTACCAAGGAACTTGTAGCTGGAAATCCGATAAACATGCCCTTCACGCACGTTCACTGTAATGTAGATCCAGTCCTTGCTGGGCGTAATAGCGACCACAGTCGAGACTAGGCGGAAACGGAGAAACCCGCGATCCAGATAGAAATTGCGGAGATTATCGAGATCCGCCGACAACTTTTCACGCGAGTACCGATCATTGCCGCTAATGAAGCTAAACAGCCCCGGCGCTCCGAGCTTGAAACGACCCAGTAAGCGGCCTTCCTTGAATTGGGAATTACCGACTACGGTGATTTGCTTGATGCGTGCGATCTTGCCTTCCGAGACCGCAATAGTCACAGCCACTCGATCGCGTATCAGTGGCTGTACGGTAGTCGCGATGCGTACCGCGTAGTAGCCCCGATTGAAGTATTGGCGTCGGAGCGCCTGCGTGGTCTCGTGTAAAAGCGCACGATTGAAGACTCGCCCTTTGACAAAGCCAACCTGGGCCAGCGATATCATCAGCTTATCGGATTTGATCACGTGCGTGCCCGTGATCTTGATGCTCGCAATCGCCGGTCGTTCGCGCACCGCCACAAGGAGTGTGTCGCCCTGACGCATGAGCTTTACGTCGCGAAAAAAGCCCGTCTTGAACAAGGCTTCTATAGCGCGCTCGGCCCGCGCCGACGTCAATCGCTCACCGACCGTTAACGGTAGGTAGGTCATGACCGTAGCGGCCGATATCCTCTTCAACCCTGTGACCGTGATGTGTCCGATCACAAAAGGGGCCGCCTGCGCCATCCCCGTGAGTGCGCCCCATAAGCAAAGCGCTGTTAACCATCTTTTCATTGCGTGGATGCCCGCCTTGTTCTTTAGCCCAAAATACGCGTAAGGTCGTTATAGAAGGCGAGCATCATGAGACCTAGCAGTAGTGTCACGCCGACCCGTTGTCCCCACCCTATGACTTGCTCTGAAACCGGACTCCCTTTCACCCATTCGACGAAGTAGAAAAGGATATGCCCGCCGTCAAGCACGGGTACCGGCATTAAATTCAAAACCCCCAGGCTGATGCTAACAACCCCGAGAAACATCAAGAAACTCGTGAACCCCGTCTGCACGGAATCGCCCGCATACTGCGCAATGGTAAGAGGTCCACTGATACTCTTCGGCGAGACCTGCAAAAACAACATCTTGCTCAACATCTCAACTGTCAGGCGACTCATGAGCCATGTATTCTCTGCGGCCGCCGTCAGCGCATCCCACGGCCCCCGCCGCACAACCACACGCACGCCCGGCGGCAGCTGTGGCGCCTTGATGCCTGCTCCGATCTGGCCCACGGATTCGCCGCTCACCTTAACGGCTTTTGGCGTGATGATCAATTGCCGCGTGCGTCCGTTCCGCAAAACCGTAACGCGCAACGGCTTCAAGGCGTGCGCCCGTATGATCTTCGCGACCTGCAACCAGCTTGCGATCGCCTGACCATTGATCGCCGTAATAAGATCGCCGACCTGAAGGCCACCTTGCGCGGCCGGCATGTGCGCCTCGACCTCGCTAATGCGGGGCACCCAGGTCGGTTGCCACCCATAGAACCCCAGCGCCGCACCGAGGTGGCCGTTGCCAAGCACTGCGGTATTGACTCGCTCGAGATTCAGCCACAAGGTCTGCTTTTGCCCTTGCGGCGTCAGCACGCGAACGCGGACCCGAGCGTGATCCAAGGCCTTCTGAAAGAGATAAAGCCGGTCTTGACCGAGCGTTCTTATCGCCCGGCCATCAATGGCCAGCAGCTGGTCGCCTACCTTGATGCCGGCCATAGCGGCCGGCGAATGGGGTGTCACTCGGCCGATGATGGGCTTTAGGCCCGGTACGCCAATCATAAAGACGACCCAATACGCCAAGATCGCGAACAGAAAATTGAACCCGGGGCCGGCCGCAACAATGGCCGTGCGCTTGATGAGGCTTTGCCGGTTAAACGCGCGATGAACCTCGCTTGCGGCGACATCCCCCTCGTTCTCGTCTAACATCTTCACATAACCGCCCAGGGGCACGGCCGCCAGCACATATTCGGTGTTGTCCGGACCACCGCGGCGCAGCCAAAGCGGCGATCCAAAACCGACCGAAAACCGCAGGATCTTGACGTTCAAGGCCCGTGCGACGATATAGTGTCCGAACTCGTGCACAACGATCAGAATCCCGATCGCGAGTACGAAACCGAGCAGGCTATAGGCAATCTGCGTCAACACGCCGCCACCCCCCCGTGGGCCGATCCTGCCACGAGCTGATACGCCAGTGTCCGCGCCCGCTTATCCTCGGCCAGGATCGCCTCCAGGCTATCGGCCGGAGCCACCGGCAGTGCGTCCATCACCTGCTGAATCACTACCGGAATGGCCGCAAAAGACAGCGCGCCCTTCAAAAATGCCTCGACTGCGATCTCGTTGGCGGCGTTTAAGATCGTCGGTGCGCTTCCCCCGGCCACGGCGGCGGCGCGCGCCAATGTCAGGCAAGGAAACCGGCTCTCATCCGGGGCCTCAAAATCGAGTCGGCCGATCTGCGCCAAGTCGAGTCGCGCCACGCCCGCTTCGATTCGGTCGGGAAAACCCAGGGCATGGGCGATCGGGGTGCGCATATCGGGATTGCCGAGCTGCGCTAACACCGAACCGTCGACATACTCCACCAAGGAATGAATCACGCTTTGCGGGTGGATGACGACATCGACGCGGTCTGGCGGAACCTCGAAGAGCCGGCAGGCCTCGATCAACTCGAGCCCCTTATTCATCAAGGTCGCGGAGTCGACGGAGATCTTCCGCCCCATGACCCAGCGGGGATGGGCGCATGCCTGATCGGGCGTTACGCTCGCAAATTGACTCGCGGGCATGGTCCGAAAGGGCCCTCCCGAACAGGTCAGCAGAATCCGCCGCACGCCGGCGCGATTCAGGTCGGTCACGCCTGGCGGGAGGCATTGAAAAATCGCGTTGTGCTCACTGTCTAAGGGTAGGAGTTGCGCGCCACTGCGTCGCGCCTCGGCCAGCAACAGGTGGCCGGACATGACAAGCGGTTCCTTGTTTGCAAACAGCACGCGTTTTCCGCCTTTGACCGCAGCCCATGCCGACTCCAGACCGGCAGCTCCAACAATGCCGCAGACCACGACCGCCACGCGCGGGTCACAGGCGACGCGCCCCAGGGCCTCGGGCCCCGATCGCACCTCGGTATCACACCCCGCCTTGGCAAGCCGCCGCGCAAGCTCCTGGGCCGCCTGCGGATCATGAATCACCGCGATCGCCGGCCGGAACGCCAAGCACTGCTCTTCTAGGCGATCCGCTTGCCGGTAGGCGCTCAAGGCGACCACCCGAAAGCGGTCCGGATGCAGCGCCAGCACCTTCAGGGTATTGACGCCAATCGACCCGGTGGCGCCCAAGACCGCGACCCCCTGCGGCTCCCCTGCGGCTCCCGACTGCTCATGCGCCTTCATCGAACCCCCAGCCAACGTATGCCCACCAGAAAAAGTGGTACCGCCGCGGTCAAAGCATCGATACGATCCAACACGCCTCCATGTCCCGGCAACCAATGGCCGGAATCCTTGACACCTGCCAGTCGCTTGGCCTTACTTTCCAGCAGATCACCTACCACCGAAAAGGCGGCGATCACGACCCCCAATAGGGTCCCCGCAAGCACGCCACGCACGCCAAAGCCCAACAAAACCATGCCGACCGCCCCGACTAAGGCCGCCCCGGCAAGGCCCCCGGCTGCCCCCTCCAGGGTCTTGCCGGGACTCACCTGCGGCGCCAGTTTGTGCCTTCCGTAGGCGCGCCCGGTAAAATAGGCCAGCGAATCCGCTGTCCACACGATCACCAACACCCAGCCCAACAGCCAGGGGTGCCCCGGGTCCTGCGCCTTTAGGACTACGCAGCCACGCCATAGCGGGATCAAGACGGGGACGCCGCAGAGCAGCCGGACGGCACGATAACGCCATAGCGGACCGGTCTGATCGCGAAAGAAAAACACCTCTACCAACGCCCACAACCACCATGCGCTCGCCACGATCAATACCAACGAGAGCGACAGCCAGAGGCTCGCCCACCCGAGAATCACGACGGCGAGCGCAAAGGCCACCGACCCAGACACCTTGAGGCCCGCCAATAACGACCATTCAAACGCGGCCACCGCCGTAAAGACCCCGAACAGCACGGCAATGCCTGCGGTATTCAGCAAAAAAAGGCTGGCCAAGAGTAGCGGGCCAGCTACGAATGCCGTCAGGAGTCGAGTCTTAAGCACGCCGCGACGCCTCGACTTGATCGCCGGTGCGCCCGAAGCGGCGCTGGCGAGTCGCAAACGACTGGAGCGCCAGATCGAATTGGTTACGGTCGAAGTCAGGCCACAGCACTGGGGTAAAATGGAATTCGGTATAGGCAAGCTGCCACAATAGGAAATTGCTGATGCGTTGCTCACCGCCGGTGCGAATAAAGAGATCCGGCTCGGCCACGTCCCCCATGCTGAGGTAAGGGGTCAGGCTCTCGGGGGTAATCTCTTCGGCCTTGAGCCGACCGGCTTGCACCTCGCGAGCCATTTGCGCGCAGGCCCGAGCAATATCCCAGCGCCCGCCGTAATTGGCCGCAATCGTGAGCCGCAGGCGCGCATTGTCGCGCGTGAGCTCCTGGGCCTCGCGAACCCGTTTCACGATACCTGCCCCAAACGGCGCGATATCTCCAATAACACAGAATCGTATACCGTTAGCATGCAGTTTGCTGATCTCGCGTTCAAGGGTAAACAGAAACAATCGACGCAAAAGCCGCACCTCGAGCTTCGGGCGCCGCCAGTTCTCGCTACTGAACGCAAACAGCGTAAGGGCCTCGATGCCGCGCTCCGCGCATGCCGCCACGAGGTCGCGCACCATCTCGACTCCTTTCTGGTGCCCCTGAATGCGAGCCAGTCCCCGCGCCTTCGCCCAGCGGCCATTCCCATCCATAATCACAGCGATATGCTTGGGAAGCGTCCCGGTATCATGCGGCAAAGTCGGATCGGTCGTCTTCATGGTGGCGGTATACATCGGCCCCGAGCTCGCGGGTTATATCTCAAGGATGTCGTGTTCCTTGGCCGCCACCAACTTATCAATTTCGGCGATAAACTGATCGGTGATCTTTTGAACGGCATCCACTAAGCGCTTCTCCTCATCTTCCGAGAGCAGCTTTTTCTTGATCTGTTCTTTGAGATGGTTATTACTATCGCGCCGGATATTGCGAACCGCGATCTTGGCCTCCTCGCCCTCGGTGCGAGCAAGCTTGCCCAAGTCCCGCCGCCGCTCCTCGGTCAAGGCCGGCATCGGAATCCGTATGGTCGTTCCCATCGTAACCGGATTGAAGCCTAAGCCCGACTCCCGAATAGCGCGCTCGATGGGGCCGACCAGGGCCTTTTCCCAAGGACTGACGACCAAGGTACGGGCATCGCCCACAGTCACATTAGCAACCTTGGAAAGCGCGCTCTTGCTTCCATAGTAGTCGACCGTAATATGATCCAGAAGTGCGGTATGGGCACGCCCCGTACGAATACGGGCCAATTCCGACTTTAGCGCCTCAATCGATTTGCCCATGCGTGTCTGGGCCTCTGTCTTTACGTCATCACTCACAAAGGGCTCCTTCTTCCACTAACGTCCCCACCGCTTCTCCGGCCAGGATCCGTGCGAGTCCACCTTGCACTGTCATGTCGAACACACGCAGCGGCACGCGAAATTCGCGCAGCAGCGCAATGGCGGTGGCATCCATAACCCCGAGCCGACGGCGCAAGACCTCATCATAGCTCAGCCGCTCGTAGCGTACCGCCGCTGGATCCCGCTTCGGATCAGCCGAGTACACCCCATCGACCTTGGTCGCCTTTAGCATAATCTCGGCTTGGATCTCCAATGCCCGCAGACTGGCTGCGGTATCGGTCGTAAAAAAGGGGTTGCCCGTTCCGGCCGCAAAGACCACTGCATCACCCCGGCCTAACCAGTCCAGGGCCTTCGCTCGGTCGAACGGCGGCACTGCAGTCCCCACGGGCAAGGCCGACTGCACGTGCGTCTTCAAGCCATGCGCAGTCAGCGCCTCGGACAATGCTAGGGCGTTCATGATGGTCGCCAGCATTCCCATAAGGTCAGCTTGCGCCCGGTCCATACCCTGCGCGGAACTCGATACGCCTCGGAAGATGTTGCCGCCTCCTACGACGATACCGAAACCGACCCCGGGGGCTGCAGCCGCAATATCTTGGGCCGTCGCCCCCAGTACCACCGGGTCGATGCCATAACCACCCGCCCCCATGAGCGCTTCACCGCTCAATTTGAGGAGTACGCGCCGGTAACGCGCCACGGACTAGCTCCCTTTGACCTGTGACATCACTTCCGAGGCGAAGTTGCTCACCTCACGCTCAATCCCCTCACCGACCTCCAGGCGATAGAAGCTCTTCACATCGGCCGTGGCGCGCTTCAACTGCTCGGCCACCGAGGTATCTGGGTCCTTGACGAACGGCTGGCCGACTAAAGTGATGTCGTCTAGGTACTTCCGGACCTTACCCATCACCATCTTCTCGATAATCTCGGGGGGTTTACCCGACACTGCGGCCTGCGCGACATAGATCGCCCGCTCGCGACTGACGACCTCGGCATCCACTTCCTCCGGGCGAACGTAGGCCGGGCGATTGGCCGCTACATGCATGGCCAGATCCCGGGCCAACACCTCATTGCCACCCGTTAACGCAATCAAGACCCCGATGCGGCGCCCATGAACATAGTGCCCCAATAGGCCGCCATCCGCCCCGAGCCGCGCAAAACGCCGCACGGTCATGTTTTCCCCAAACTGGGTCATCAACGCCACCCGCGCCTCGGCCACGGTCCCGCCACCGGGATAGCTCATCGCCAGCAAGGCCGCTAAATCCACCGGGGCGTGTTCGACAACCAGGGCCGCCAAGGCCTGCGCAAAGGCGATAAAACGCTCGTCTTTGGCCACAAAATCGGTCTCGCTGTTGACCTCTACGAGCGCGCCGACCTGCCCGGTCGGTTCCACGAAGGCCCCGATGACCCCTTCGGCCGCCACCCGATGCGCCTTCTTTTCTACCTTGGCCCCGGCCTTTTTCCGCAACAGATCGATCGCTGCCTCGATGTTCCCGTCGGTCTCGACCAACGCCGCCTTGCATTCCATCATGCCAAGCCCTGTGCGCTCACGGAGCTCTTTCACTTGTCCTGCTGTAATTGCCATGCTTGTCCCTCATATCAAGCAAAAGGGGGCTCAAGCCCCCCCTTACTCCATCAATTTATACACCCATTAAGACCGACTGCGACCACCGCGGGCAGGCTTCGCTCCACCACCGTCACGGGTCTTGGGGCGCCCCTTCGGGGCATCGGTCGGGGCCACTACCACATCGATCTCCGCTTCGCCTTCGACTGCGGCACCATCAATATCGGTGGCACTCTTCTTGCGGGCCAAAACACGCGGCTTCGGCTCGACTTTGACCTCGACGAACTCTTCGTCGGACGCCGGCGGCAGTGATGCCGAGGAGGCACGACCGGCCATGATCGCGTCGCCCATGGCCTGGGCATAAAGTCGAATCGCGCGGCTCGCATCGTCGTTACCGGGAATGACATAGTCCACGCCAGCGGTTTTGCAGTTCGAATCGACTACCGCCACCACTGGGATCTTCAGCTTATTGGCTTCGCTGACCGCGATATACTCGTGACCTACGTCCACCACGAATAGCGCGTCCGGCAGGCTTGGCATGTCCTTGATACCGCTCAAACTCCGGTCGAGCTTGATGCGTTCGCGCTCCAAGGTCAGGATCTCTTTCTTGGATAGTTTCTCCGAGCCCCCGCCTTCCGCGAGCAACGTCTCTAGGCGCTTTAACCGCTCGATCGAACGCCGTACCGTCTTGTAGTTTGTGAGCATGCCACCCAACCAGCGGTGGTCCACATACGGACATCCGGCGCGAATGGCCTCTGCCCGAACGATCTCGGCAGCCTGCCGCTTGGTGCCAACGAACAAGACAACGCCCTTATTGGCGGCGAGTTTACGCAGAAAAGCCGCCGCCTCATTCAACATGGGCAACGTCTTTTCGAGGTTGATGATGTGGATATTGTTGCGCTCGCCGAAAATATACGGGCGCATCTTGGGGTGCCAGAATCGGGTCTGGTGGCCAAAATGGACACCAGCCTCTAGCATTTCACGCATTGTGACGTCTGCCATAATCTCTCCGTTGGGTTAGTCCACCGCGAACCCCGGACGTCGACCCGACCCTTAAAAAAACCTCAGGGTCGGGCACCCGAACGCCGTGACGGCCCGCGTGCGATAGACCCCTCGCTTAAAATCCGAGGGGGCGGGGGAATCCCCGCGTGCGCGCATGCTACCACGCGCGCGGCCATGGTCACAACGCAGACCGCCCGGTATCCGCCCCGCCCAGGGGTCGCACGGGCTCCGGGCAATAATTAGACCGTGTCTATTATGAGTTGAATCGTTGCCGCCAACAGTCGACAATAGGCCCCAACCCCTGTTTGCTCTCTTTGAAGGATCTCATGGCTATCACGATCAAGACGGAACCGGAAATCGAGAAAATGCGGGTCGCCGGTCGGCTCGCGGCCGATGTACTGGAAATGATTGCGCCCCATGTCGTGTTGGGCGTGACAACCGGCGAACTCGACTCCATCTGCCACGATTATATCGTCAACACCCAGCACGCCATTCCCGCCCCGTTGAACTACCGGGGTTTCCCACGATCGATCTGCACATCTGTAAACCATCAGGTCTGCCATGGCATTCCTGGGGACCGCAAGCTGAAGAAGGGGGATATCATCAATATCGACGTGACCGTGATCAAGGATGGCTACCACGGCGACACCAGCCGCATGTTCTTCATCGACGAGCCCTCAGTCGTGGCGCGCCGCCTGACCGAGGTCACCTATGAGTGCATGAAGCGTGGGATCGCGCTGGTTCGGCCCGGCGTCCAGTTAGGCGATATCGGCCACGCGATTCAAACCCTGGCGGAAAGTCAGCACTATTCGGTGGTGCGCGAGTACTGTGGCCACGGGATCGGCCGGGAGTTTCATGAAGATCCGCAGGTCTTGCATTATGGGCGCCCCAGTACTGGGGTCGTCCTAGAGCCTGGCATGACCTTCACGATCGAGCCCATGATTAACCAGCATGCCGCTTCGGTGAAGCTGCTTCCTGATCACTGGACCGTGGTGACACGTGACCACGGTCTCTCCGCCCAATGGGAGCATACGATCCTCGTCACCCCCACCGGTCATGAAATCCTGACCTTGCGGTCCGACGAGCGGATGTAACCTAAACCGCCCGCCGGCCACCTCACCGCGGGCCAGCGGGCGCACGACTGAGCAAAACACGCGGTTCGGGGCACGGGGATCGTAGGTCGTTACGGGTCCCCCTTAGAGTCCCCGGCCGTTAAGGCGTGATGGCCCATTTTGAGACTTTAAGGAAACCTATGCCGGAAGAGGCCCTGATAAACACCGCAAAGACCGATCTCGACCGCTTTCGGGCCGCCTTACGGGCCGGGGACGAGCACCTGCGGGCCGTCCATCTCGCGGAGTTGCCCCGCCGACGCCGCGGTTTGGGGGTCGACGCCCTGCAGTTGCGCACGACCCTCATCGACGATCTCCTCATCCGGGCCTATACCGAGCACGAACATCTGCTCCCCAAGGGCGTTTCGGTAGCGCTGGTGGCCGTCGGCGGCTATGGCCGCGCCGAACTCCATCCCGCATCCGACATCGACCTGCTGCTGCTCCTCGATCGGCCCCGATATGCCGCCACCCAGCCCTTCGCCGAGGCCTTTCTACGCTTCCTTTGGGATATCGGACTCACCGTAGGACATAGCGTTCGCTCCGTGCAGGATTGCCTGCGCGTCGCCCGCACCGACGTGACGGTCATGACTAATCTTATGGAGGCCCGCCTGCTGACCGGCGACGTGGGCCTTCTCGCCGACCTAGTCCACCGCCTCGGATCACCGCGACTTTGGCCAAGTGCGCGCTACTTTGAAGCCAAGATCGCCGAACAGCGCGCGCGCCACGCCCGCTACCATGACACCGGCTATAACCTCGAACCCAACGTCAAGGAGGGTCCCGGCGGGTTGCGCGATATCCACATGATCGGCTGGATCAGCCGCCGCCACCTGGGCTCGGCGGAACTTCACGATCTTGTTAAGGTGGGCTTCTTGAGCGAATTCGAGTATCGCGCCCTGATCGATGGCCGCAATTTTCTTTGGCAGATACGCACCGGTCTGCATCTTCTCGCGCGGCGGCGCGAAGACCGACTCCTTTTTGACCACCAACGCACGCTGGCGACACAAATGGGTTATGTCGATCGCCCAGGACGGCTTGCGGTCGAACAGTTCATGAAACGCTACTATCGCACCGTGAAACAGTTACAGCTGCTAAACGAGATCCTCATGCAGCATTTCGCCGAGGCCTTGCTGACCCCGAAACATCCGACCATACGGCCCTTAGGCCCGCGCTTTCAGGCCCGGGATGGCTTCCTTGAGGCAGTAGACGCGCGCGTGTTTAGCCGCGAACCGAAGGCGCTTCTGGAGCTCTTTCGGATTCTCCAACAGCACCCGGACCTCAAAGGGGTACGCGCCTCTACGATCCGCCTGTTGCGCGCCCATCTGTTCCTGATCAATGGGGCGTTTCGCCAAGACCCCGAGGTTAAGGCCCAGCTCCTCGCCCTGCTGCGCGCCCCATCCGGCATCACCCACGCCCTGCGCCGCATGAATGCCTACGGCGTGCTCGGTGCCTATATCCCGGCCTTCGGCAGGATTGTCGGACAGATGCAGCACGACCTCTTTCATGTCTATACGGTCGATGAGCACAGCCTGTTCGTCCTGCGCAACGTGCGCCGCCTCATGCAACCGGAGTATGGTGCCGAACTGCCGCAGGTCAGCGAGATTAGCCGGAGTCTCCCCAAACCCGAGCGCTTGTATCTCGCCGCCCTTTTTCATGACATTGCCAAGGGCCGCGGGGGCGATCACTCAAGGCTCGGGGAGGGCGAGGCGCGTATATTTTGCGAGCGCCACGGACTGAGCGACTACGATGCCCAACTGGTCGCGTGGCTCGTACGCAACCATCTCATCATGTCCTGGACCGCGCAGCACACGGATATTTCCGACCCCGATATCGTGGCGGGCTTCGCCCAACTGGTTGGCGACCGCGAACACCTCGACAACCTCTATCTGCTCACAGTCGCCGACATCCGGGGAACGAGCCCGGAAGTATGGAATGCCTGGAAGGGGCGTCTTCTCGCCCAACTCTATAGCGACACGACCCGTGTATTGCGCCGCGGATTTGGCCACCCCATCGACCTTGATGCGCACATTGCCGACCTGAAGCGCGACGCCTTGGTCTTAAGCGCCGACTGCGCCTCAGTCGAGGCGGTCGAGCAACACTGGCAACGCATGGATGCCGACTACTTTCTGCGCCATGATGCCGAGTCCATCGCCTGGCATGCCTGCGCCATCGCGCGCACTCAGATGAGTGACCTGCCGCTGGTTCAGGCCCGCGTCAGACCTGACAAGGCGGCGGTGGAATTCCTGGTCTTTAGCCCGTTGAGCGAAGAGCTCTTTGCGCTCGTTACTGGCAGCTTCGACCGCCTGAACCTCTCGATAGTCGATGCCCGCATTCATATGGCGGCCGGTTATGCGCTCGAGTGTTTCGTCGCCCTGACCGCCAACGGCACGGTACCCAATGCCGCTGAACTGGCAAGACTGCAAACGCAGGTGCGCGCCGATCTTACCGCCGGCTTCCGGGACACGCCCGCGCGCCCGTTGTCGCGTGTACTCAAACACTTTCCGATTACGACCGAGGTCAATTTTTCGTCGGTCGCCCACGGTCAGCCCACGGTCATGGAACTGATCGCCCAAGACCGCCCCGGGCTCTTGCATCAAGTGGCGCTGGCGCTACATGCGTGCCGCACGCGCATCGTCACCGCCCGGGTCGCCACCTTCGGGGAGCGCGCCGAAGACGTATTTTTCCTGACGGACGAATACGGTCGACCGTTCTCCGACAGCGCTGAGGTCAGGCTCGCGGAACTCGACGACGCCATTCGCAAACGCATCGATGGGTAACGGTTGGCACGACGCCGCCGGATTCGGGCGTTTGGGCGGGCCGAGTCGAGCCCAAGTCCACGATATTCGGCGATCGCGCTACGCTGCAGCCTGGGCGTTGTAGCCCGCCTTCTTGACGGCCTCAATCAACACTTTCGGGTCAGCGTTGCCTTTCACGATGCCTTGCTTTTGTTCGAGACTCACCTCCGCAGATTCCACCCCGGGTACCGATTGCAACGCCTTAGTGACCGCGGCGACGCAGTGGCCGCAGGTCATGCCCGTTATCTGAAGTTTCATCTCACTCATAACGCCCTCCTTCAGGGTTCCATCATCCTACTTAAAGATTACTTAGGTTCGTTCGCCCAAACCTGGCCGCCATGCAAGCGCGGCCGTTAGCGCGCCGCCACTACCGGAGTCAAAGAGAGTTCGACCGCGCGCAGGCCTTTCAGCCGCAGGCTGTTTGTCAGCACGAACACACTCGAGAATCCCATCGCAAGGCCTGCGAACATCGGGTTTAAGGAGAGGCCGAGGCTTGGATAAAAGGCCCCCGCCGCAAGCGGGATCAACGCAATGTTATAAAAAAACGCCCAAAACAGGTTGCCGCGAATAGTCGCCAAGGTGCGCCTTGCCATGTCGATCGCAGTGATAACGGTGCTCAGATTGCGGGTCACAGTTACATCGGCCGCTTCGATCGCGATATCCGTGCCGCTGGCCACCGCGATCCCCACATCCGCCTGGGCGAGCGCTGGCGCATCGTTGATCCCATCGCCAACAAACGCCACCAGATGACCGGCCCGTTGTAGCTCCGCCACCGCCTTGGCCTTCCCCTCGGGCAGGACATCGGCATGAAAGTGCGTGATACCCAGACGCTCGGCGAGATGACTTACGGCACGCTTCGAGTCCCCCGATATCATGACAATATCGAGCTTGCGTTTATGAAGTGCCTGCACCAACGCATGGGCCTCGGGACGCACCGGATCGGCAATCGCCAAAAGCGCAATGATGGCGCCATCGCGCGCGACATAGACCGGCGTCTTGCCAACTGCGGCGAGCTGCTCGGCCGCCTGCTCCCAGGCGGCCATCGCCACGTGCTCTTGCTCCATGAGACGCTGTGCGCCGATCAGGAGGGCGTGGTCCTCGACCTGTGCGCGAACCCCATATCCTGGGATCGCCTCGAACGCCTGCGGTGGGGTAAACGTGACACGCTCATCCTGGGCGGCCTTCATGACCGCCGCCGCTAAGGGGTGTTCGCTGCCCGACTCGGCCCCCGCCACCCAGCGGAGAATATCCGCACGGCTAGTCGTCGGAGAGACCACGTCGGTGAGCGCCGGATGCCCCCACGTGAGCGTACCCGTTTTGTCGAACACGACCGTATCGACATGACTCAAGATCTCGAGCGCCTCGCCTTTACGATAAAGGACGCCTAACTCGGCTGCGCGTCCGGTCCCCACCATAATCGCAGCAGGGGTCGCAAGCCCCATGGCGCAGGGGCAGGCCACGACCAGGACTGCCACGGCGCTCACTAACGCCATGGTCACGGCGGGTGCCGGCCCGAAAATGAGCCAGCCCGCGAATGTGAGGGTCGCAAGCCCCAAGACTGCGGGCGTAAAGATGCGGACAACGCGATCGGCCAGCCCTTGAATGGGCAGCTTCGACCCCTGTGCGCGCTCCACTAGGCGAATAATCTGGGCCAACACGGTTTGACTTCCGATCCCGGTGGCCTTCACCTCCAAGACCCGGTATTGGTTCACGGAACCGCCGACGACCCGATCCCCGGCGCGTTTGACGACCGGCATGGGTTCGCCGCTTAGCATCGATTCATCGACATAACTCTCGCCGTTTTCCACGAGTCCATCGACGGGGATCCGCTCCCCTGGCCTGACACGCACAATCTCGCCCAATTGCAGCTGGCCTATGGGTATCTCACTCTCGTGCCCCGCCTGTAGCCGGTGCACTGTTTTGGCCTGAAGTCCGACCAAGTTCTTGATCGCAGCCCCGGTACGGCCCTTGGCGAGCTCCTCGAAATACTTGCCCAATAAAATGACGGCCACGATCACCGCCGCCGAATCGAAATAGAGGTGGCGCGCGGTCTCCGGAAAGACCCCGGGCACGACCAGAACGAGCAGGCTATAAAACCAGGCGACCCCAGTACCGGTCATCACCAAGCTATTCATATCGGGGGACAGATGACGATAGGCGATCCACCCAGGACGAAAGAATCGCCGCCCCGGCCAGAACAGCACGATCGTAGTCAACACGGCCTCGGTCCACGACCATACCGCCTGGGGCGCAAGCTCGCGCAACAGGTGTGCGAACGCGGGGACAAACACCGTACCCATGGACAGAATCAATACCGGGATCGTGAGGATCGCAGCCAGCAGCACGTCCCACCGCATACGGCCTAAGGCCGCGTCCCGGGGCGCATCGGCTGACTCGCCGCCATCCTTATGCAAGGGCACCGGCTCATACCCGGTTTTGGTGATGACTGCAGCGATCCCGTCTAAGTCGAGCGTGCCCGCTAGGTAATGCACGCTGGCCCGCTCGGTGGCAAGATTGACCGACGCATCGACAACCCCAGGCGTGCCTTGGAGCGCCCGCTCGACGCGCCCCGCGCACGACGCGCAGGTCATGCCGCCCACGCCAATATCGATTTCGGCAAGCACGGGCGTATACCCCTCGCCCCGGACCGCCTCGATAATGCGCGCGATATCCAGCTTATCGGGGTCGTATGTAACCGCGGCCCGCTCCGTGGCGAGATTGACGACAACGTGCTCCACTCCCGGTAGAGCCTTGATCGCGCGCTCCACTCGCCCGACGCAAGACGCGCACGTCATGCCCTCGACACCGAACTCAATCTCTTGGCTCATAAAACTTCCACCGCGGGCTCGTCATCGGCGTTGAGCGCCGCGAGGATCGGGCAATCGGCCACCGGTCCGTGGCCATGACAGCTCTGTGCCAACGCCGACAGGCCGCGCTTCATAAGCTCGAGATCCTTGATGCGTTGATCGATATCCGCCACCTTCTCTTCCGTCAGGCGCTTTACGTCTGCGGCCTGAGCGCCCGCATTTTGACTGAGCTTGAGCAACACCCCGATCTCTTCGAGCGAAAATCCCAGTCGCTGGCTACGACGAATAAAGCGCAACCGCTTAAAGTCCTCGCGCTGATAAAACCGGTAACCGGACGGGCTACGCGTAGCCGGCGCCAGCAACCCCAGTCGCTCATAATAGCGAAGCGTCCCCGTCCCCACCCCCCCTTTTTTGGCCAAGGTCCCGATCGTCATTGCCTGCATCTCATCTCCCCTCCGTCTGCAATGCAGTTTAAACCTTATAGTCCACTGCAGGGCAAGGGCTCGAGGCCGCGTGAGATCGTGCGCCCCAGCGTGGCGTGCCACCAAGGTGCCGGTCTGGGTTGGGCCAAGCGGCGCGCGCCTATAAGCCGCCCCCGAGAGCCTGAGGCTTCGCTGACGATAGGGAGAGTTCCGATGGTGGCAGACCGGAAGGTGCGTTCGGCTGCCAAGCCACACACTAGCCGCCCGGTAAGGAGATACCGGTGACTTTTTTGTAGAGGGATACGGCATAGCTGTCGGTCATGCCCGAGACGAAGTCGGTCACCCGCAACAATCGCTGATAGGGATCTGCATGAATGCCGCCATCAGGTCCCAGGAACTGGGTGGGAATCAATCTGAGGCGCATCCGCTCCTTCGCGTTTGGGGCCCCATTCGCCTGGGCCTCAATCGCGCCGCTAAAAATCGCCAGCAGCCCGGCCAAGACCTCGAACCCGGCGGCCTCAATCTCGACTACCGGTGGCGCCATATAAATACGGGCCTCGCCCAGCGCGCGTAGCGTCTTCATGCCCTCGGCGGCCGGGACCTCGGCCAGTATGGGCGTATCGTGCAGACCGCCGCGCAATTCCCGCTCGACGTTCAGAAAGTGGTGAGCCGCCTGCTCCACGAGCGTATTGATGCTGCGTGCCCGCAGGTATTCGATCCGTCCCTTGTCGTCGCCCATGGTCGCCAGCCGTCGGCCCAATCCTTCGTCATCTATGATCCCGGACAATACCTCCTGGACCTCGTCATAGCGCAGAATTCCCAGGCGATAGGCATCCTCGACATCGACGATGTGATAACAGATATCGTCGGCCGCCTCGACCAGATAGGCGAGCGGATGGCGCATCCAGGCACCCTCGTCCCAGGCGGTCAGCTTCAAGGCCCCCGCGATCTCCGCAAAGTGTTCCTTCTCGGCTAACAGAAAACCGTGCTTGCGCATGCTCACCCCGCGCATGGCCCCCTCATAGGACGCACAGCGCGGATATTTCGTAAACGCGCCGAGGGTTGCAAACGTAAGTTGCAACCCGCCCTGGTTATCGGGGCTCTGAAGGCGCGTTAAGATGCGAAACCCTTGCGCATTTCCCTCAAAGCGCAAAAAATCCGCGCGCTGTCCATCGGACAAGGCGGCGAGCAGATGTTGGCCTGTCGGGTGGGTCTCGAAGAACAAACGGATTGCATCCTCGCCGGAATGGCCGAAGGGTGGATTGCCGATATCGTGAGCTAGGCATGCGGCCGCGACAATCGCGCCAAAATCCGAAGGCGAGACGTGAAGGGCGGAGAGCTCCGGATAGCGCTCCATAAGCGCCGCGCCAACCAGCGCCCCCAAGGACCGCCCTACGCTTGCGGCCTCCAGGCTATGGGTAAGACGTGTGCGCACATAGTCGCTTTCAGCGAGCGGAAAGACCTGTGTCTTGTCTTGAAGGCGACGAAAGGCCGACGAGAAGATGATGCGATCGAAGTCCCGCTGATACTCGCTACGGCCAGCGATGGCCTGCCGCGATGGCCTAGCCGCCCCCAGTCGCGCTGATGACAAAAGGTCCGTCCAATCCATCATGAACTCGGCCCGACTCTCGCCCAAACCCCCTTGGCCCACTTTTCGTCCCCGTTATCGCTTATCGTAACCGAATGCTAGCACGACTAGGCTCGCCTGCTGCGTCGCAAGGCCTAGCCGCTACACGTCTGGGCCGCAATACCGCCCACTACCACCGGCGCCAACCGGCTGACGCAGCACTGCGAAAAAGCGTGCCGGCGGCCATAGCGTTAAACCAGTTGCTCAAAACTGCGAGTTTTTCGTTCGTAACGCAGGAGTTGGCCCTTATCCAGATCAAAATACCAACCGTGTATTTCGAGGTCGCCACGAATCACGCGACGGCGTACGCTGTCGAAGCTCAGGAGATTCTCCATCGAGATCAAAATGGCCGCCTGCTCGAGCGCCTTCTCCTGCTGTTCGGGGCTCGCATCGGCATGTTGCGCAAGCACGTCCGCGCGGGCATCTTTAGCGATTTCCACCCACGGCTGCATGTAGCGCCCTTCGGCACCATCAAAGAGGGACTTGATACCACCGCAATGGGAGTGGCCATTGATAATGATGTGTTCGACTCTCAGTTGCTCGACCGCAAAGTCCACAGCCGCGCTCGTCCCGTGGAGGTGTCCGTCGAGCTCTGCGGGCGGCACCAGATTGGCGACGTTACGCACAACAAACAGGTCACCAGGATCGGGATTGAACACACGCGACGGCATAATTCTGGAATCGGCGCAGGCCACCATCATGACCCGTGGACTTTGCCCGTTCTGCACCAATTTTTGGTAGAGGGTCGGATCCTCGTCATAATAATGGGTACGGAACTTCCGGAACCCGTCCGCCAGCCTCCGTGGTGCATCATGATCGTCCATAATTCCCTCCCTTTTAAGTGAAAGTACGTTGGTGAATTGTCGGGTCGCCGCCTTAAGCGCGCCGTGCGCTCACCCTGCCGATCGCTACCCTCAGGAACTAAGAAATCCGCCACTGCCTCCGGCGAGCGAAACGCACTCTTCGGAGGCTGAACCCTATGTAGGGTTGGTGAAGACAAGGAGCGGCCACGAAAAGTGTCGGCCACCCCCTGCCCCATGCGGTCAACTAGCCTACTACGGGCCTCGTTCCCATCCCGAACCACATGCACAAGGCACGCGCCCCACCACCGGGAAGAAAATCGGTACTACGGCCCTGTCTTAGCAGTCGGCTGCGTGGCAGGCGTGGGCGATGCGAGCGCCGGCGATGCGGGCGCCTGACTCACCGCCTTCACATAGCTTAGGGAACTCTGCGCCAGCGCATGACCCTGGCCATCGACTACGGTGACCGTCCATTTCCCGAGCTGACTCGGGAGTAGCCTTTTTGTCGACCACACACGCCAGCGCGGACCGCGCACATGGAATGATACTGTTGCAACGACGGTACCATTATAAGCCCAACGATGGCTTACCGTTTGCCCAGTCATGTTTCTCAGATCGGTGAAGTAGTAAACGAGCGGCACATTATTTTGCAGCGTGGTCACCGGATTAATGGCTGTGCGGCCCTCGATCCCCAGCGCGAATACGGCGCGGGCCACAGTGGGTGCATAGACTGTGGCTTTGGCGGTGACCGTGGCCGTGGCCGCGACCTTGGCATTAGCCGGTGCAACAACTACCATCCCGGCGACGGCCGGGATTGCCAGGACACCACCAAAAACGGTGAGCATAAAGCTGACTTGCGCTGTCTTATTTAGCATTTCGTCCTACCTCTCTTGACCGATCCTCAGTATAGCATCGCATGGAACCACGCCGATTGTCGGCGTGTAGCGACAATGGCTTGCGCTGACAGCGGCCGGGCGCGATTTTGCTTTGTCGTCGCGGTCGAACGGCCCTGCCATCGTCCCATCCGGTCGTTGTGTTCGGGCGTAAACGGCACGATAGACAGTGTTGCCTGCGATAAGCTAAAATCGGGCGCGGCGTTATGGGTACGACATGGGTACGACTTTTCCCTTGAGTCACCCGCGATGCCAGTCCCTCTATCACGCCATGGGATTCTATGCGAACAGAAGCGAAGCAAACATCCGGGACGGCCAGTGCGATCCACAAACTGGCGCTGGTAGCCCAGATCCTGGGGTGGATATGGCTTTGCGCGCCGCCTGCCATGGCGGACGTCAGCCACGATGCCCAAAAGGTTGGGCACTCCCTGGGCTCGGTGGCTCATAAAGTCGGTCACAACGTCAAGCATGTGGCGATCATCATCGGCCATGACGCCAAAAAGGCCGGGGTGACAATAGGCCATGCGGCCAAAGCGGGCGGCCTCGCCTTTTGGCATGCCGCTAAGGGTAGTCAGTAAGAGTGATTATAGCGACCGGTCTCGCGGGCGGATAGGACGGGAATTCGTCACGCCAAGGCCTGCCCACGCGCCCACGGACGGCCTCCATCCGAACCGTTGATTGAGATAGGCGCCCGAAGGCGGGTCCTGGGGCGCATCCGGAAAGACAGGAATAGCCGCACCCACAAGGGGTGATGGTGGTGTTGTGGTCATTAGGACGAGAACTCCCCGGTTCTATCTCCTCTGTGGACCACTTGGCTGCGCTCTGGCCTACTGTGACCACGTTTGTTTTTCAGTACGCGTCAGTCCGCGCCGTTTTGCACACACAGGCTGAAGGGGGTCTGAACTCCGGTTACCCCTTATGGCGTTTCAGGTTAACCACGACGAGAGGAAGCACGATGAGCACGAGCCGATGGGATCTCATGACCCGCCTTCTGCACTGGGGTCTTGCCCTGACCATCAGTGCCCAAATGTTCTCTGGCCTGCTGGTCGCAGATCCGCACACCCGCGCATTCTTTTACTTTCATGAGTGGGATGGGTTGGCGTCCAGCGCGTTCGTCTTCCTAACCTGGCTTTGGGCCTACTCTATCCAGGATCTGGGTGTCCTATTTCCCTGGAATCGCCCCGGCCTACAGGCGGTGAGCGCCGATATACGCGCGCTCTTTCATGGCACCTTACCAAAAGGGGGGAATACCATAGGCTTTGCCAGCTTCGGCCATGGCCTAGGGCTTTTGGCGGTCACTGGCATGGCGATTACGGGCGTCTGGATCTTTCTCGTCATTCCCGGCGGCCACGGCGCCATGGCCCATTCAGACCATTTCTATGCATTCATGCAGCTGTCGTGGCTGCATGCGACGATTTCCGATTTTGTCTGGGCCTACGGTATCGGTCATATCGTCTTTGCGCTCCTCCATCAAATCGAGGGTACGCCGATCTTCCGGAACATTTTTCTCGGTGCCGCGGAAGATGAGACCTAGGCGCGGTCGCCCGCGAACTTTTTTGAGGCCATCGGCGGCCAAGAGACCCTAGCCCCGTGGGGCACCGCGCAAGTACGCAGGCACTCAGGGATCAGGGCGCTACGGCCTGTGGTCTGCCGGAGTCACTGCGGATACCGGGCACACATCGAGCCGTAATTGCCCGTGGGCCAAATACGGCAACACAATACGCGTGGCCTGAAGCCGCGCGATCGCCTGCAAAAGCGGCAGCGACCGTGCGGCGGGATTGGTGGTACGCAGCGTCTCAAGCCCCGGCAGATCGACCACCGAGCCCTCGGTACTCCGGGGCTCCCACGCCCAATCAATACGCGTGCAGGCCCCGGCCGGCCGCTCTAGACAGAGCGCCAGCGCCACGGCAAACGGCTCCTTTATAGGCCGGACCAATGCCAAGGCGGGTGGGGCGGGAATATCATAGGCCACGAGCAGCGCGGGCGTGCCGAGACTTGCCATCATGAGCGCCTCCAAAAGACCGCCAGCAAAGCTGTCATCGAAGACCGAAAGGCTAGTCGTCGAGGCCCGCGAGCCCATAGCGATCCCCCAGTATCCCGCCACCGCATTATGGACGGAGTTATGGAACAGTGTCGGAGATAAAGCGATTGGGGTCTGGATCAACGCGCGACAATTTTTGTCCAGAATCTCCAGATCGCCGCTTCCCGAACTGAAGATCGTAGCCACTCGCGCCGCCTCCCAGGCGGCCTCCTCGAGGGCCTGTTGGCCGACATCGAGGGCATAGCGCGCCGTCGTCGGACAACGCCGGGCCTCATTGGCGGCAAGCCCCGTAAATTGCGGGACACAGCCCCCCTGCGACCCATAGGCGTCATCGCCGCGGAGCACCCGCAGCGCGTTCGACCGCCCACTAAGCCCGGGCGCCAACACCCCGAGACCGGCGACGAAACAGCTCACGAACGGGCCTCCAACACAAGGCAGCAGTTACTGCCGCCAAAGCCAAAGGTATTGACGAGCGCCCGGCGTACCCGCCCCCGGCGCCCCGCAAGCACCAAGGCCGACTGCAAGGCGGGGTCACGGGCCTCGGTATTGATGGTTCCGGGAATAAATCCCGCGCCCATGGCAAGCTCTGTGATCGCCACCGCACAGATGCCGGCGGCGCCGAGTGTGTGTCCAGTCGCGCCCTTTGTGGAACTGACGGGCGTCTCGTGACAACCGAGCTTTTGAATGGCAAGGTCCTCGGCCGCGTCATTATGAGCGGTCCCCGTTCCATGGAGATGGATATAATCAAGATCGCTCGGGTCATAGTGCGCGGCCGCGAGCGCCCCGGCCATGGCCTCCCAAGCCCCGAGGCCTTCTGGGTGTGGAGCGGTCATATGATAGGCATCCGCGCTGTCCCCAATGCCCGCCAACACCATGCCGGCCCCCTCCAGAACTCCGGGCTCCGCCAAAATCGTAAATCCGGCCGCCTCGCCGATGGAGATACCATCGCGCCCCGCGCTAAACGGCCGCGTTCGCGTGCCAGACAGGAGCCCGAGCGACTGAAATCCGTAGAGTGTCGTATCGCACAAGCTATCGACCCCGCCCACCACCACGGCCCGACATAGGCCGGAGCGAATCAAGCGGGTCGCCGTGCCGAACGCCTTAGCGCTCGACGAGCACGCCGTCGAGATCACAAAGGCCGGCCCTTTAAGCCCGAGATAACGAAGCGTAAAGTCCGCAGAAGAAAAGACGTTATGCGTCTCCCGATAAGGAAAGTCGGGCGCAATGGTACCGGTGATACCGAAATTCGGATCGCGATAAGCAGCCTCAGTGGCCGCGATGCCCGAGGTGCTGGTCCCGACGACGACGCCGATGCGTTCCGCTCCCACTTTTTGCATCAGTCGGCGAACGGCCTCGGCAAAACCATCGGTCTCAAGCGCGAGCATGGCCAAGTTGTTGTTTCGGCATGCATAGCGGCTAAGCTCGCCCGGAACCCGCACATCCGCCACGCCCGAAACGCGGCCCACGTCGCACACCAAGCCCCCGACCGCCGTGTAGGACTGGAGGCCTGACCGGTCGCCGCGAAGGGTAGCAAGAGTCTGTTTGAGTCCCCGGCCAAGCGCGCTCACCAAGGTGGTATGGCCAATTTCCAGACGGGCCGATTCTTTCATCCTAGTCCCTCAATCCCGTGTCATCATCCGACCGCGACCACGCCGCCGTAAAAACCAGGGCCAACAATGCCCCGATACTCACCGTAAGTCCCACGGACTGCAAGAGACGAACCGGCGCGAAGGCCATGACGCCGAACCCGGTAATGGTAGTGGCCGCGCAAACCCAGGGGGCCAGCGCCTGCCGTCCCACGATCAAGCCGTTATCGCCCAGGAATAGGGCATAGCCCATGCCGAGACCCGCAATCAGGAGCAACGCGACCACGTTTAGCAGCGTAAGGCCCGGGCCGATCATCACCAGGATGCCGCAGGTCACAAGGATGGCCGCACCCATAGGCACTAGCAACCGCAGGGCTCCCGCCAGGGAACGTAGCCCGAAGCCCAGGACGACCGCCATCAAAAGCCCGGCCATAAGCGAATGCCGCAACAGGGCATTGCGATAGTGTGCGAGCAGCCCCGCGATCTCGGCCTTGACCACGACAAAATGGGCACCCGTGACGCCGCTGTGTGCCACCGCTCGCGCCACTTGGTTTGGGTGGCGAACGCCCGTCAAACGCACAAAGGCCACGGCCTTCCCGTGGACCCTCATCAACAGGGCGCCCATCTTGGTTCGCATAGCCCGAGGCAAATCCGCAAATTGCAGGGGGTGTGCGTGCCGCGCCTCCTGGACGGCATCCAAGAACGGCCGAAACGCCTGTTGTCGGAACGGCAGGCCGCGGCTCGCCACGATCAGCCGGTTCCTCAATACCGCCCACTTGGGCAGGGCACTTTTCCGCAGATTTTGGCGGGCGACCGTCGGCAGATAGCGCGCGGCCATATCAAAGCCTGCGATCTGCCCCGCTTTGCGTAACCGTACCAGGGTGGGCTTAAGATCCATACTCCTCTGGAGCACCGTCTGCCGGTCTGGCCCGACGACCACCAGGAGCGAAGAGAGTCCCGGCACACCAAACTCGCGCGCGAGCGCGCCAGTCTGCGCCATCAACGTCGGTGAGGCCGGGCTTAAGGCCGACAAGTGATTGTCCCAGATGTGTGCCGCATCCATCCATAAAACAAGCAACGCCATGACCGATAAAACGATGACCAGCCACGCTTGGCGCCGAAACATGCGGACCAAGTTGCGCGCCCGGCGATCCCAGCGAGCAAGGGCCGACCCTTGTGTCCAGACCGGCACCATGAGCGGCAATAGAAAGCGAGCCGCGAGCGCGGCCGCCACCAGCCCCACGATCGCAAAGACCCCCAGTTGAACGAGCCCTGAGAGATCCGATACCAACATGGTGGAAAACCCGATCACCATAGCGGTCATGGCAAGCCCTAGGGCCGGTGCGACCCGCCGCGCCGCTTGGGCCACCGACTCCTTGGGCCCCGTATGCAAAAGGACGTAAGCGGGATAATCCATAGCTACCCCGATCAGCATCGTGCCGAAGCCGAGCGTGGTGACAGTGACGTCCGGAAATATCAACGCTGCAGCTACGGTCGCCGTCACGGCACCAGTCACCAGCGGCACGAGGCTCGCCATGATCGGCCGCCACGACCGATAAACGGCGAGCAGAATGGCGGCAATCAGGAGCGTATCGATAATCGTCAACATTTTGGCGCTACGCGCGACCCGATCATTGGCGGCTACCGTGATCGCGCCGGTACCCCCCAACCGCAAGGTCAGGGCCGTACCCCGTGCGACTTCCCGAAACGCGGCCTGGATAATCGCCAGCGCTTGCCGTTGCGCCGCTACCGCAAACCCGGATTGCCGCGTCTCCACCAACAAAAGGGCGGCCGAGCGATCCGGCGATACCCAAACCCCGCGTTGCGTAGGCGGTCCAGAGACCCCAAGCCACGGCTTGGCGGCCGTCAAAAAGGCCCCCGTTGGATCGGCCAGTAGATGCGCACCGCCCAGGCCTGCAGGCGATTCGAGGAAGGCCAAATCTCGCTTGAGGTCAGCACGCAAAGACGCCGTCGACCATGAGGTTCGCGGTGCCAACAGGTACCGATTGCGGAACAGAAACCGTGCCGACCCGCTCGAGGTCTGCCGTCCTCCGTTGGCGACCAAGGCAAATCGATTCCGATGGCGGCCCAGCGCACGGGCGAGCGCTCGGCTGGCCTGGATGCGCGCATCCGCCGTGCCGCCCTCCACGGACAGCAGTAACAGCCGGGAGGCATCCCCCTTATGGAGTCCTAACACGAGCGCGCGCTGTACGATGCTCCCCGACTGCGGCAAAAACGCGGTCAGGCTTCCACCCCACCGCGCTTCTTTGGCAAGGCCTACTAAAAGCGCCGCCATGACGCCAAACCAAAGGACCGTCGTTAAGCGCGTACGATGGATAGGTGTCACGGAACGATACGCATAACCGAGAAATCGCCATCAGGCGCACGGCTGGTAATCTCCACAAGCTGGCCCTTGTGCCCCGTCACTACGACGCTGGTCACGGCTTGCCGCAGTGAGGCAAGCCGCGGTCGCAGGGTAAGCTGCCACCGCTCAGCATTCCCGCTTAATGTCATCGCGAAATCATGGGCGAGGAGCGCATGGTTGCCGCTCAGTAGCCCCATGAAACCGGACACAATGGCGACAACCCCGGGATAACGGCCGACCGGGACCCCCCGCCGGGAGTGATTGACGAATAAACGGTCGCCCTCGATGCGGTAGACCGCCTTCCGCGGGGCGCTTTGCTTCATGATCAGTACGTCGGGGGGCTGATATTCGAGCTCCCCGTGCATATGGATGGGGCGACTTAGGCTCGCAATATGATTCGTTTCTACGAAGTGAACCTTGTGGTTGGGGGAATGACTTAAGGCCTGTAGGAGCGTAAACACGGTCCAGGTGGGACCAGCGGCCAGCGCTAACGGACTCAGCGCGCACAGCAACATCACTCGAGCAACTAGTCGGGGCATCCCAAAAATCATAAAGGTTCGCCAGTTATCCGGTATGGTGTGATGATACTTTCTGAAGAATTCCCATGCACCGGCCCCCGGCACCGTAGCCCGCTCCGCGTGAAGCGTCCGGCACGGGCGGCACCCCGATAATCGGAATGCTACACCATAACGCGCAATGCCATCAACTCGGCGGGGTTAGGCTACTGCGGCCTTTCCCGACTACGGCTATTTCCGGGCCTGCCGGTCAGTTGAGGTCCTAGCGCCAGTTTCGGTAGCCCGGCCAAGGTCACCATGGTCACGATACCCACACTGCAAGCGGTGCTTAGCCAGCCGAGCCCGGCGATTCGGCAATAGACGAGGCCTTACGCTCAGCCACCGCGGCCGCCAACGACCGCAGCGATGCGAAGATGGTCCCATTGTCCGGATCGTCGGAACGCAACTGAACCCCGTAGTGTTGCGATATTGCAAGCGCAATCTCTAACATATCGATCGAGTCCAGCCCCAATCCATCCCGAAAAAGGGGCGCATCGGGATCTATGGCACCCGCATCAACCGTCAGATTCAAGCTGGTCACGAGCAATTGCGCGATCTCGCGCTCAAATTCAGTTTGCTGTGTCGTCACTATTAGATTGCCCCCATCACACGCATTATATTAAAAAGGCGAGCTTATGCGCACGCTTCTTCTGCCGACAAGCTATGTCGATCCACCGGGATCCAAGTGCACGGAGCGCATAAAGACCCACACCACCGCGACACCGACCATTATGGTATTCGAGGCCTTCAAGAGCGGGCTCGCGGCAAACGCCGCCCCACTATAATTCCGGTAGCGACCAAAGATCGTGAAGCTCATATTCTGCCATTGAGTAGAAATCGCCGCCGTCATGCGAATCCCTGCATACCCACCTGGGGCCTGATAGGCGGCACGACTCGCGGTGGCATAGGCGCTCGGGACGCCGAAAAAATAATTATTCTCCTCATGGGTTCGCCAAACAGGGCCGATACTAATCGAAATCGGCCACGGCCGTCCGTGGACACTCCGCACATCGACAAAACCCGAGGCGCTCGTCCCCACCTCACCTATGTGCCAATCCGAGTTTATCGCAATCCGGTAGCGGCTTTCCGCGCCGACGAAACTTTCGAGCCCCCATGGTCGCCACCGCAAACGATAGAGCACGCTGGGACCCAATGCAACGGTCGGCGGCAACGCCGGCATGCCAGCGCGTGCGCCGGGAAATCCGGCCGTGACAGGCGGCGAACCGTTCAACCCAAACCCGATAATAATACGAGAGTCCCTGAGGAACTTGGCGCGCAGATGCTCGTGATGCAGGTGCAGGATGGGCGACTCATAGTCCCAATAGGGGTAAGGATAGGCGAAGAGGCGGTCCGTATCGGAGCCTGGATAGACCGGCGCCGTAAACATCGCCAAGCCGATTCCGAGCTGTGAACGGGTTTCTTGCGCCCACGCCCTTGAAATAAAAAGAACGCCAACCAGGGCGAGCATCAGTCTAGGCGCCCGCAGGCCACGGCGCCTGGCCCTTAAGACCACCCCCTCGATGATGCCTTTGCCCCCGGTCGTTTCAGTCGCCCTCCGGCTCGCATCGACCATTAGCCGCCTCTTAAGTCTGAGACATTTCGGGTACGCAAAACGGCCTCGATCTCGACGGCAAGTTCCTCCCGACAGATATCGCCCGTAAGATACACAGTCGGCGCATCTCGCCAGAACGTGGGCAAGGCCGGGGCGCCTCCTCCCCGTAGAAAGACCTTAACCGCCAATACCTCGGCCTCGCCCTCAAGCCCGGCGTGCGCGACTACCGCATCAAGGTTCATGAATGTCTCGCGTATCTGGGCATCGACATCCCCACAACCCTGGCTTTCATGCCCAACAATAGCAGCAGTGCCAGAGATCCATAAATAGCACCCATCTGTGGCTTGCACCTTCATGGCCCGCACGAAATCCGGTGGCCGCGGACCATAGACTGGCGGATAACGATAAGCGGCAATCTGCCGGGGGTTTTCGATCGCGATACCAGAGTTGGCGCGCGCCAAAACATAGACAAAGAGTCCCGGACCGGCGCTGCCTACGCAGGTGGCGGCCGGTCGGATGCCGCCACGCACGAGGTACGGATCAAGCGCTTGGTGGCGACCACGATTGAATTGCCGATAACGCTCCAACCCCGCTTCTGGCTCATGAATATTCGGAAAGTGATGCCAGGCCCGGATGAGGCACGGATAACCCAGCGCCGGGAGCGCTTGCAGGATCGCGCCATAGGCCCCCGCTACCGTAGCCGAAAGCCCCAGGTCCTCGGTGATCGCCACTGCGGCAAACAGCCACTCGCCATCGTGCGCGTAACGCACATCCCCGATTTGTCCATATGTGGCCGGGCCCCCGCTTAAGACCTCGCATGACCCTGCGGGGCTTGCCGCCATCGGCAGGGAGAGGCATGGGCACTGCCCGCGCCACTTGGGCGTCGCGCCATAACAAATAATCCCTAAAAGATCCGGTCTATCCTCTAGCTCGACTAGCCTCTCGGCCGAATGATAGCGAATTTGCATAGATCCCTAAAGTTCCCAAAAAACCATCTGGCCCGGGTGCGCACCCGATCCCACAAAACCGCCGCCGCGGCGCGCCAACAACGCCCGCGGCGCGCCAACAACGCCCCGCCCCATGTTATGCTAGCGCCCGTCGGCATGGTCTTGCACGGCATTTCTTACCGCTCACGGTTCGTGTCATGTCAAAAATAGCACCACGTCATATATTCAACGCAGTGAATCTCACCGACGGCCTCGTCTGCGTGGGCGCTTTGGCCCATATCGTCCCGCTCGCCGAGTGCATCGGGTGGGTTGCCTTCACCCAGGCGGCGCTTGCCGGCGCTTGCCTGTGTCCACGTTGCCACCTGGTCGGACCGACTCTCAATCGCGTGGCCACTAGCCGCCCGTATGTCGGGCTCACCTTCGACGACGGGCCAGACCCGGTACTGACCCCTTGGGTCTTAAAGACCCTGGCCGAGTATGGTGCCAAGGCCAGTTTCTTCTGTATCGGGGCCAAGGCACGCTTGCACCACCGTGATATCGCAGCCGTTGCCCGCGCCGGCCATAGCATCGAAAACCACAGCGACCACCACAACTATCATTTTGCGCTGCTCGGATCCAACGGACTGGCGCGCGAGATCGATGACGCCCAGCGCACCCTGGCCGATTTGAGTGGGCGCGCCCCGCGTTTCTTTCGTGCCCCGTTTGGGTTTCGCAACCCATGGCTTGCGCCCTTGCTTGCCGAGCGCGGCCTAGACTACACGGCGTGGTCCCATCGCGGCTTTGATACCTGGGAACGAGATCCCGCCCGCATTCATGATCGCCTCACCTGCAACTTAAAGGCTGGCGATATTCTACTAGTCCATGACGGCCGTAGCGCCATCGACTCCAACAACCGCCCGGTTATCCACACGGTCCTGCCGGCACTGCTCCAAACTTTACAGAAATCCGGCCTTCAAGCAGTCGATCTGCCAACGCTTGTGGGCTCCTAAGACTGCGCCACTCGCGCTGCAACTCCCACCCCTTGGCTAATCAAATAATCCTCGTACCCGCCGCCGAAAGACACGATCTCTTGCTCGCGAATCTCCAAAACCTGGGTCGCCAAGGACGACACGAATTCCCGATCATGGCTAGCGAAGATTAACGTCCCGGGATAGTGCGTCAAGGCGAGATTCAAGGCCTCGATGGACTCCATATCCAGGTGATTTGTCGGCTCGTCTAGCACTAAAACGTTAGGCCGAATCAACATCAGCTTGCCGAACACCATGCGCGCGCGCTCGCCGCCGGACAGCACCTGTACAGACTTTGCGCTCTCATCGCGCGAGAATAACATACGCCCCAACACCGCACGAATATCCTGCTCCTCAAGACCCGGCGCCCACTGGCTCATCCAGGAAAAGAGGTCGATGTCTTCCTCGAAATCCTCGGCATGGTCTTGGGCGCAATAGCCGATGCGGGCGCTCTCCGCCCATTGGATCTCCCCAGCGCGTGGCGGCGCGTCACCGACCAAGGTTCGTAACAACGTGGTTTTGCCGGCGCCATTGGCCCCGATCACGGCGATACGGGCGCCCGCGGCCACCTGCAAATCCAGATTGGCCCATAACGGCTGATCGAAACCTTGGCTCAACGCGCGTACCTCGAACGCCTGCCGATACAGCTTCTTTTCCATCTCGAACCGAATAAAGGGGCTCACGCGGCTCGACGGTTTGATTTCATCCAACTGGATCTTCTCGATCTGCCGGGCCCGCGAGGTCGCCTGCTTCGCCTTCGAGGCATTCGCCGAGAATCGGCTCACGAACGCCTGGAGATCGGCAATCTGCGCCTTCTTTTTGGCATTACCCGCCAGCCGTCGCTCGCGCGCCTCCGTCGCCGCCGTCATGTATTCGTCGTAATTGCCTGGATAGATCCGCACCTCGCCATAATCGAGATCCGCGATGTGGGTACACACCCGATTCAGAAAATGGCGATCATGGGAGATAATAACCATCGTACTGCGGCGGGCGTTGAGCAGGTCTTCGAGCCACCGGATCGTGTGAATATCCAGGTGGTTGGTGGGTTCATCCAACAACAAAACATCGGGGTCTGAAAATAATGCCTGGGCCAAGAGCACCCGGAGCTTCCAGCCCGGAGCGACCGCGCTCATCGGACCACTGTGCTGCACCAAAGGCACGCCCAGCCCGGTCAGCAATTCGCTCGCCCGCGCCTCGGCGGTATAACCGTTACGCTCCGCGAACTCCCCTTCGAGTTCGGCTACCCGCATCCCATCCTCTTCGCTCATCTCGCTTAAGGCATAGATGCGATCACGCTCGGCCTTCACTTGCCAGAGTTCCGTATCGCCCATGATCACGGTGTCCAACACCGTATCGTCCTCGAAGGCAAACTGATCCTGCCGAAGCTTGCCAAGCCGCATGCCGGCATCCACGACCACGCTGCCTGCGGTCGGCTCAAGGTCACGCCCGAGGATTTTCATGAAGGTGGATTTACCGCAACCGTTTGCGCCGATAAGGCCATAACGATGTCCCGATCCGAACTTAACGGAGACGTGCTCAAATAACGGCACGGCGCCAAACTGCATGGTGAGTTGGGTTGTCGACAGCACAGGAGTCCTATAACGAGAAGGTGAGCATGAAAACGCGAATAAAGCCTAAAGGAGCGCCAGTGTACCAAAAAACGCCCTAGGGGTCACGGGGCAAAACCAATTCGGGGGCAGTGAGCGCGCGTGGCTCTTCTACCAATGACTCCACAAGCGGAATGTCGCTCTCGTCCCCGGCCCGCAATTCCTTAAATTTACGTGCCTGGGGGAGCACGCGCGCCTCAAGAGTACCCACCGTCTTATTGTAGGCCTCAACCGCTCCACGCAATTTGGCGCCCATGTCGGACCACCCTCTGCTCAATAAACTCATGCGTTTATAGAGCTCTTTACCAAGCGCTGCGATCTCTTCGGCATTACGCGCAATAGTCTCCTGTTGCCAACCAAAGGCCACTGCCCGCAGCAACGCAATAAGGGTCGTGGGGCTTGCCGGGATGACCTTTTGATCCACGCCGCATTCGATCAGCTCTGGGTCCTCCTTCAGCGCGGCGCTAAAGAACACCTCCCCTGGCACGAACATGACCACGAACTCCGGGGCTTGCGCAAACTGCTCCCAATAGGCCTTTTTGCCAAGCTGATTCAGGTGAGTCCGCACCTGGACGGCATGGCGTTTCAAGGACAAGGATTGCGCCCCATCATCCTCGGCCTCCATAGCGGTCAGATACGCATCCACTGGGGTCTTGGCGTCGACCACGACATAGCGCCCCCCCGGCAAACGCACCAAGAGATCAGGGCGCAACGCGCGGCCCTCATCGCTTTCCCGGTGCGCCTGCTCGACAAAATCGCAGTGGTCTAACATGCCGGCCATCTCCACGACCCGCCGCAACTGGAGCTCCCCCCACCGGCCGCGGGCTGCAGGCTGGCGCAACGCCTTAACAAGGTTCGCAGTCTCCTTATGCAACAGCGGCAGGTGGCTCTCGATCAGGGATTTCACTTGGTCGGTGAGCGACTGGTAGGCGCTCTCACGCTTTAATTCCATTTGGGCCATGAGGCTGTCGACCTTGCTTAGGCGCTCGAGAACCGGGCTCACCAGATGCGCTACGGCCTGCTCGCGTGCGCTCAAATCGGCGGTCGCCGCCTGCGAAAGATTGGCGAATCGCTCTTGGGCGAGACTCAAAAACATCTCGTTATTTCGCTGTAAGGCCTCTTGCGACAAGCCTTTGAAGGCCTCGCCCGCGGCCGTCTGCGCGTCCCGCACCGCCGCCAATCGATCCTCGTGGGCCTTTTGGTCGTAACGCACACGCTCTTCGAGTTTGACCTGCTCTAACTTCACGGCTGCCAGCTGCGTCTTGGTCGCACCGAGTTCCGCCTCGCTGGCCGCTTGCGCGGCGCGCGCCTGGCGTAGCTCTTCGCCCAATATCGCCAATCGTTGCCTTTGGGCCGCCCACACGACGATACCGAGCGCTGCTATCAGTAACCCGAAAAGACTGGCGGAGCCCCAAAAAGACGCACCCATCATCGACTCCCTTGCTCATTTTGCCCGCCGTTGCCGCCCATCAGTGCTGCTCGCAGGCCGCGAGCACGAGCGCGTGCGCGTGCGCGTCATCCGTTAAAGACTGCTGTTCGGTCCACTCCGTGGCAATCGGTTGCAGCTGGGCGAGCACCTCGCCTAGCCTATGCCCTTGCGCCGTCAAGCCATAAGAGACTTGCGGGGGCACAGTGGCGAGACTGTGGCGGTCGATAAAGCCTGCGGCTGTAAGCCGGCGCAGGCGCTCCGTCAGAAGCCGACTCGAGATCCCCGGGATCGCGCGTTTGAGGACACTAAAGCGCATCGTCCCGTGGGTCTGGAGCGCCCACAGCACATGCGTAGTCCACGGCCCGCCGAGGAGCTTCAATACCGCGCTGACTGGACAGGGAGAAGGTGTCTCCATAGTTACTTTAAAATACCTACTTCCCAAAAGTAACAACATAGGGTTAGATACGCCATCATAACGCGTTTCCCCCTGGAGGTTTATATGAGCCGTATCCTGATCTTGTATTACAGCACATGGGGCCACGTCGAGCGCATGGCCGAGGCGGTAGCTGCGGGCGCGCGCAGCGTCGCGCAGACCACAGTCGACATCAAGCGGGTGCCCGAGCTGCTCGCCCCGGACGCGCTTGCCGCTATGCATGCCAAAACAACGCAGGCGGCGCCCTTTGCCGAACCCCAGGAACTTGCGAACTACGATGCCATTGTGTTTGGCACGCCGACGCGTTTTGGGAACATGGTCGCTCCCATGCGCCATTTTCTCGACGGTACCGGGGCGCTGTGGAGCACCGGCGCATTGGTCGGCAAGGTCGGCAGCGTGTTCGTCAGTACCGGCACCCAGCACGGCGGCCAGGAAACCACGATCACCTCCTTCCATACCAGCCTTTTTCATCACGGCATGATTGTCGTGGGCGTCCCCTATTCGTGCCCGGGGCTTACCAAGATGGATGAGATCACAGGTGGCAGCCCGTACGGAGCGGGCACGATCGCAAGTGGCGATGGTAGCCGCATGCCAAGCGCCAACGAGCTTGCCATCGCCCGATTCCAAGGTGAGCATGTGGCTGGGATCACCACGCGGCTCTTCCCAGCATCATGATCACGATTAGGCCCTCGCAAGCACGGGGATATGCCGAACACGGTTGGCTGACAAGCCACCACACGTTCTCGTTTGCTGACTACTACGACCCCCAGGAAATGGGTTTTAGCGACCTGCGCGTCATCAATGAGGACGTCATCAGCGGGGGTGGCGGTTTTGCCCCCCACCCCCATCGCGACATGGAGATTTTGACCTATGTCTTGGCCGGCGCCTTGCGCCACGAAGACAGCATGGGCAACGGCTCCATCATCCACGCGGGGGATGCGCAACGGATGAGTGCCGGAAGCGGCGTTATTCATAGCGAGGCCAATGCCTCCACCGACACCCCCGTCCACTTGTTCCAGATCTGGTTAAGGCCGGATCGCGCCGGTTATACCCCGGAATATGAACAACAAACGCTGGCCAAAGACCTCCGGCGGGATCGTTTTCAGTTGATCGCCTCGGGCGACCACCGAGAACCGGGGCTTCACTGGCATCAAGACGCACGCCTACTCACAGCGGATCTAGCGCACGGAACACAGCTTGCCCACGCGCTCGCGCCTGGGCGCTGCGCCTACCTGCAGGTTATCTCGGGGGCGGTCACCATCGGCGCGCTCGCACTCGTTACGGGCGATGGCTGTCGCATAGAGCAAGAGTCAGGGATTGTGCTAGCCGCCCAAGACGAAAGTGCCGTGCTGATCTTCGACCTCCGCGTCGCTTGACATTCCATACCGCCCGGTATGGAATGTCCCCATGATGCGGGCGCGGGGCTTATCGACGCGGGGGCGGCTGCTGGAGGCCGCCTACGCGGAGTTCCATGAACAAGGGTTCAAATCGGCGAGGCTTAGCCGCATACTCGCGCGCACGGGCGTCACTAAAGGCGCCCTGTACCACCATTTCCCCGATAAACGCGCCCTCGGCGTAGCGGTTATCGACGAGGCCATCGGGGCGCGAATCGAGGCCATGTGGTTGACCCCACTCAGCCTGCCTGAGGATCCGGTCACAGGACTGCTCGAAGTGGTCCGCAGCCGCATCAATTCGCTTGATGACGAGGCGGTCCGTCTCGGCTGCCCGCTCAATAATCTCATCTCCGAAATGAGCGCGGTCGACGAGACCTTCCAGCAACATCTTCAGCACATCTTGACGCGCTGGCAGGGCCAGCTCGTCACTCGGCTTAGCATGACGCGCGCCGCCGGTGCCCTGCGCGATGATGTAGACTGTGAGGCGGCCGCCCTGTTCATTTTATCATCCTGGGAAGGGTGCTGGGGTATTGCCAAAAATATGCGTTCCATAAAGGCCTTTCGTTCCTGTGGGCAAGAACTGCTTCGTTATATCGGATCACTCGCCGCAAACCCGCCTAAGCGATCAGACGGGAAGGCCACCGACGTCGCCCCGCGCGGATCCCTATAGTATGCTCAAAGAAGCAACCCCTCCACCAATCCTTGCATGTCCTGGGCCGTGTCTGCATGGCTGAGGCACGACCTGGTTCGCGGGCTAGACTTACGATCGCCGCACTCTGGGCGGCCTTTGTCAGTGGCTGTGTGCCCGCCCCGCGCACACCGCTTGCCATTGCGCGGCACAGCGCCCCACCCTTTGCCACCGTGCGCACGGCCCTGACCAAGGCCGGCCTCCATGCCGGCGCCTGGCCCGCGACCCGTTGGTGGCTCGCATTTCACGACCCCGAACTCACCCAACTCATCACCGAAGGCCTCCGTGCCAACGGCGACATCCAGGTGGCGCTCGCCCACGCTCGCGCCGCGCGCGATCGCTATCGCGTAGCCGTAGGCCAGACCGGGCTTGCCGTAGACGCAACCGGAGACGTCGAGCGGGAACGCGCCTCGGCGACCGGGCTTATTCCGCCGCCGTTCGCGGGCACGACCTTCAACTATGCCAACCTCGGTTTGGATGCCCATTACGATTTGGCCTACTGGGATCGTCAGCACGCCGCCTTGAAGGCCGCCATCGGCGAACGCCGTGCCAGCCGCGCCGAGGCCGCCGAGGTCCGGCTAATCGTCAGCACGGCCATCGCCGCGCGTTATTGGGACCTAGCCTCGGCCGCAAGCCACGCGCACGCGACCGAGGCCCGCTTGCAGGTCGGCAGGCGCATAGAGTCGCTCGTGCAGGCACGCTTTAAGGCCGGTATCGCCAACGCCATCGACTACGAAAACGCCCAAGCACGCCTCGCACAGGCGCGGCTTTCGGCAAGTGCTGCGCGCATCCGGCTACAACAGGCGCGCTTTGCGTTAGCGGCCCTCCTCGGCCGCGGCCCGCAGTTTGCCAGCACCATAGCGCTTCCGCGCACAGAGCCACTGCCGGCTTTGAGCTTTCCTCACCATATCCGGCTCGACCTCATTGCCCGCCGCCCCGACATCCAGGCGCGCTACTGGCAAGTGCAGGCGAGTATCGCCGGGCGGGCGGCCGCACGTGCCCGGTATTACCCCGATATTTCGCTAGGCGCCGCCTGGGGTTTTCAGAGCATTACGCTTACCAGTCTCATCAGACCCGCCAACATCGCCGCCGCCATCGGCCCGGCTATCAATCTCCCGCTTTTTGGCAGCGGCGAGCGGCGCGCCAATCTGAGCGCAAGCCGTGCGGGCTATGACGCGGCCGTCGCTCGCTATAACGCGACCATCGTGCATGCCGCGAACCACGTCGCCTACGCCCTCGAGGGGCTCGCCAGCGCCCGCCACCAATGGCGGGATGCACAGATCCGATCAAACGCCGCGGATCACGCCTTCGCCCTCATTCATGCCCGTCAAGCGGCCGGCATCGTCGGTGCCTTGCCCGTGCGTTTGGCGCGCCTCGACGTGCTCGCCGCGCGCGATGCCCAGAGCGAAACTCGGATCGGTGTCCTTAAGGCCTGGGTCGCCGTCATCAGAAACTTAGGGGGTGGATACCACGCCCCGGCATCCGGCGCGCGCTAAGGTCGGTGCTTTTTTTGGCCTTTCGCGGCAACAGGAGATTCATGGAAACATCAACAGATACGGCCGCCCGGCGGATCAAAAAACGCAAACTGGCGCTTACGGGCCTAGTGCTCGTGTTCAGTCTGATCGGCCTTGGCTATCTCGGCTACTGGGCCATGGTCGGGCGTTTTTATGTCACGACCGATGACGCCTACGTGGGCGGCAATCTCGTCACCTTGACTGCGCGCGTACCCGGTACCGTAGTGTCGATCGCAGCCGACGACACTGACCTCGTATCGGCGGGGGAGCCGGTCGTTTCGCTAGACCCCACCATGGCGCGCTGGCATCTCCACACGGCGATCAGCGCGCTGGCGCTCACGGTGCGTAATGCCAGGGCGATGCGCGCCCACCTAAGCGCCCTGGAGGCCACAAGCCATGCGGCTTATACCCTCTACGAAGAGGCCCGCAACAATGAGCGTAGACGCCGACACTTGGTCGCTTTGCACGCGATCTCGCGCGAGACCTGGGCCAACAGCGTGGCGCAGACGGCCGCCTTGAAGGCCCGCTACCTAGCCACCCAAGCGAGCGCGCAAGCCTTGGCAGACGAGGTCGGATCAGGGCCGCTTGCGCAATTACCGAGCGTGCGTCAAGCCGCAACGGCGGTCGAGGTCGCCTATGCCCGACTTGCTCGTTGCACCGTGCGCGCACCGGTCACCGGCTACGTTGCCAAGCGCCACGTTCAACTCGGTCAACATATTCAGCCGGGGCGTCCGCTGATGGTCATAGTCCCCCTACATAATCTCTGGGTGACCGCCAACTTCAAGGAGGACGATCTCGGCTCGCTCCGTCTGGGGCAAAAGACCCAAATGGTCTCCGAGATCTACGGGAGCGCCGTTCGCTTCGAGGGGCGGGTGATCGGTATCGGCGCCGGAACCGGCTCGGCGTTCGCGCTCTTGCCGCCTAGCAATGCGAGCGGCAACTGGATCAGTATCGTCCAGCGCGTCCCCGTGCGCATAAGTCTGCCTATGGCCCTCCTTAAGCATCACCCGTTACGGGTGGGGCTGACAGTCACCGCCACAGTCGACATCCACGATACGCATGGACGTATGCTGGCCGCTCACCCGCGCAGCAAACCTCTATACCAGACAACGGTCTATGAGCACACCGAGCACGAGGCACAAGCCCTCGTGCACAAGATTCTCGAACAAAACGGTGCCTTCCGAGGGTTCTAGATGGCCACCAAAACGCCCGAGGTGCCACTGGTCCTTATCACCATTGCGCTCTCGCTCGGTACCTTCATGCAGGTCCTGGATACGTCCATCGCCAACGTATCGATACCGACAATCGCGGGCAACCTGGCCGTAAGCCCCGACCAGGGTGCCTGGGTCATCACCTCATTTGCGGTCAGTAACGCAATCGCGTTGCCGATGACGGGCTTTCTCGCGCGTCGCATCGGCGAGGTGCGACTGTTCGTCTTCGCAACGCTCCTCTTCACCCTGTCTTCGTGGGCCTGCGGGCTTGCCACCAGCCTCCCGATGCTGCTCCTTTTTCGGGTGATTCAGGGGGCCATGGGGGGACCTATGATCCCCCTGTCCCAGAGCCTGCTCTTGCGCAGTTATCCCCCCGACAAAAAGGGGCTCGCGCTGGCACTCTGGTCGATGACCGTCGTGGTCGCTCCGATCCTCGGGCCGATTCTCGGGGGATATATCACCCAAGACATATCCTGGCCATGGATCTTCTATATCAATATTCCGATCGGAATATTCACAGCGTTCGCGGTCTGGGAGTTACTGCGGGACCAGGAAACGCCCCGTCAGCACGTGCCCATCGATGGCGTGGGAATCGGCCTATTGATCGTCGGCGTAGGCGCCCTGCAAGTGCTACTCGATAAAGGCAATGACCTGAACTGGTTTGGGTCGGATCTGATTGTCACACTCGCCATCGTATCCGCCGTGGCGCTTTCTTTCTTTATCGCCTGGGAACTCACCGACGAGCATCCGGTTGTCGATCTGCGGCTTTTTAAAATCCGCAACTTTACGGTTGGTACCATCGCGATGAGCATGGGTTATCTCGTGTTCTTTGGTGGTATCGTCATCTTCCCGCTCTGGCTGCAGACCAACCTCGGATACACCGCCATCTGGGCGGGACTAGCTGCGGCCCCCATCGGTATCCTCTCGGTCATTTTGTCACCGATTGTGGGGCGCTTCATCCACCGCCTCGACCTGCGCATCATTACGACCATATCGTTTTTGATATTCGCTTGGATATCGTTTTGGACGGCCACATTTCCTATCAACGTCGACTTTTATCACCTGATCGGGCCGCGCTTCATCCAAGGCGCGGCTATGGCGACCTTCTTCGTGCCGACCGTCGCCATGGTGCTGTCCGGGCTCCCCCAGTCACGGGTTGCAAGCGCAGCGGGTCTGTCCAACTTCATGCGTCTGCTGGCTGGCTCCTTTGGTACGTCACTTAGCATCACCATCTGGGCGAGGCGATCCACGTTTCATCTAGACCGCCTCCAAAGTCACCTCACCCCAGAAAACCCAGTGGTTCACCACAGCCTGAAGATTCTGGAGGGACATGGGCTGTCTGCCCATGCCGCGATAGCGGTCCTGATGAGGCTTGTGGAATCACGGGCGGTACTGATGGCTACCGACGACTTTTTCTGGCTCTCGGGCTGGATCTTTATTGGATTGCTTGTCCTGATCTGGTTTGCCAAGCCCCCGTTTGGCACATCGGGGCCAGGTGCTGGCGGCGGTGCCCATTGATGGCCGTCGGCCGTATTCGCAAGTACGGTCCGTAAGCCGAGCAAATGGCAACGCAGCGTCCCTCAACACCATTCACGTGACGTGATTGGGATGTGGCGGTTATCAAAAGAACGGGCGCCGGTGAGCTAGGCAATAAATCAAGGCAGGCAGGGGATTTGTGCTATGAACTTTGGGTGGCGCGGCGAGCACTCCCTCTCATCTGCGGCACCCTCTAAAACATGGAGGCCTGCGTTTTTGAATGTGCGTCCCCTAGCCCATATTTGACACGGCACAAGATTTCCTCAATAACTACCGGAAGTTGCGACACACAAAATCGGCGAGTGGCACTACAAACCTGTCGTTATGGGTTAAATGGTCTGTTTTTTGATGCCTCCGGGGTTACTGGGTAGGTTGAGCATGGTGTGAATCTCTCGCAATTCTGGATCCGGTACGGTTGCCTTGCGTACATGCAGAGTGCGCCCATCACGCTAACGGAAGGTGGCCGTCACCCGCTGCTGCACGCTGAGGATCTCGCGCAAACGGGACCAGCCATGGTGCAAGCGATGACCTCGCAAACGTGCGCGGATCACCTGGACTACCTGATAGGCGAGTACGGTGATGAACAGGTGCCCCTCGGCACGGTCTTCGCGGGTGTGGTACACCGGACGTAAGCCAAGTTCTGACTTCAGGCTCCGGAAGACCGCCTCGATGTCGGTCAGTAGGGTATAGGTGCGCCACAGAGTGGCCTCGTCCCAAGTGGTTTCATTGCTGCGCAGGCAGTAGATGCCCGGGTCTGTGAACAGGGAACCGCCTTTGGGTTTCTGCTCCCAGGAAATGGCCTGGACCCGTTGTGGGTCTTCCGGATCGGGCGTCACGGTGACCAGATAATGTTGTCCAATGCCATGACTCTGTTCCTGGAGACGACCAATGCGCGCCATGATGGCATCGCGGTGTTTTTCGCCGCGCGGTTTTTGCAGTGCCGCAGAAAGCTTGGCCAAACCGCCTTCAAAGCGTTGGACGAAGCGGGCAGTGATGGCGATTTCTTTTTGCTCCCGGCTTTGCGAGTGGCAATACAAACGCACCTCCTCACCATCCTCGCTGAGTACCCGCTGAATCTGCAGGGTTTCGGCATGGGCCGTCGTGACCGCTACGGACTGTTCCGGATCAAATTGACAGGTGCGCTCCCTACTGACCACGAGATAGCGATATCCCTGTGTTTTCAGCCAGGGCAGATTCGCCTCGGTGGCGATCCCCCGATCCATGATCGGTCGCGGTAGGAATGCCGATTTCTCGGCACCCCCCGCACAGATCCGGACAGGCGCTGCTAACGCATCCGGCTCCTACCTTGAGTATTTGGCGTCAAAGCGTTTATAAGGGTAAGGATGCACGATGGTAGCCTTCGGTATCCAGTGATCCGCGATCTTGCCGAAACGCTCCCAGTTCAGTCGCTTGCGTTGACTGCGCCGACAGAGCGCCCGGTACCAACGAAACCGTACCTCGTAGCAGAAAAGGCTCAGAGCGGCACCGTTCAAGGGGACACCATAATAATTCAGATGGCCTTGAACGACGCTACGGAGCCATAGGCCCGTGGCACGAACAGGTTGGTGAAGGCGCTTTTTCAGCTCTTGGCTTAGCGCCTTGAGCTTGTTCTGTAGGCGATCTCTCCGCGTTTTGCGGTGAATCAAGAATCGTCCCTGACGGCTCACCCCACAGATATGCGTAAAGCCCAGGAAGTTGAAGGTCTCAGGTTTGCCGAGGCCCCGCTTCCTGGTCTGCTCATGGGCGAACTTGCCAAAACGAATCAGCCGGGTCTTGTCGGGGTGGACTGCCAGACCGAATTCCTGAAAACGGACTTCAATCTCGCGCCGGAAGCGACTGGCGTCATCAGGGTTTTGGAACCCCACGACGACGTCGTCGGCGTACCGTACCACCACGATAATTCCCCGGGCCTGGCGCTTACGCCATTGCTGCACCCAGAGATCAAAGACGTAGTGCAGGTAAACATTGGCCATGAGTGGCGAGACGACCGCCCCTTGCGGGGTGCCGATCGTGCCCAAGACTCGGTGGCCATGTTCATCCAACACGCCGGCCTTCAACCACTGGCGCAGAAGGCGCAAGAGACGCCTATCCTGGATACGGTGTTGTAGGAATCGGAGTAGCCATCCGTGTTTGACAGTGTCAAAGAACTTCCGAATGTCCATGTCCAATACCCAATTCACCGGCTTGCGTTCGATCCCTACGATCAGGGCATCGAGCGCGTCGTGCGGACCCCGACCGGGACGAAACCCGTAAGAGAATCCTAGGAAGTCGGTTTCATAGATGGCATTGAGAACCGTCACCACCGCCTGCTGGACGATTTTGTCTTCCAGGCAGAGGATGTTGAGCGGTCGCTCGCTCCCATCTTCCTTGGGGATCAGTACCCGCCGCGCCGGTTGCGGGCGGTAGGTCCCGTCTTGTACCCTTAGGTGAAGCCGTTCCAAGTTCACTCTGAGCTGCGTTTCGTACTCCGCCCACGTGACCCCATCAGCCCCAGCCGCCGCTTGATGGGACAGGGCCCGAAAGCTCTGCTCCAATAGGTCGATGGTCAGGTGGTGCATGAGGCTCGTGAACTGTCGGGCCTTATCTCTCTTTGCTGCCTTGCGCACAGCCAGCAGACGTGACGTAGTGCTATTCCGGTTCTGAGCCCGGGCACCGGCATCGTGTTGGCTGTTCCTCTTGGTCAAGGTCCTTCCCTCCACCCATTCCGCCTCAGGTTTCTCTGTCTTGTTCATAGGTTTCCTCGGTACTACGACCTTGTCCGACTCCCCCACCGTCCGACACGGCGTATCCCCACCGGGGTTCCCGTGTCGCTCTGTGCGACCAAAAAAACTCTTCGCTCAGAGGCCGACGGGGGCCTCCCAGGTTCCGTACACTGAACGTCTCCGCATGCTGAGGGTCTCCGACCCCGCGGGGTATGAAACCCGACTCACCGTATCGTCTGGCTTCACCGTGGCCTTCCGCTTCGCTTAACAGCGTCGGCACCCCGAATTGATGTATTTCGTGGCTCAATACCTCGCCTACGGACTCCCCGACTAACACTTCACGTCCCTGGTTACCCAGGACCGCGCATAGCTTGGGGCCGGAGTGGGCGGCTCACCCTTGCTCCGTGCGGGACTTGCACCCGCTATTCAGTGCCAGCTTGGCCTGGCGTACTAAGCGCTCCAGCAACCGCACCCTGCCCGTGATCCCCTAAGTCGCTTACGCTCCGATCCATCATATTGATGGAGACGGATGGAAGGCGAAGATCCGCAGTAATGAAGCCTGGCAAGAGCTCTTTGCCGAGTACGAGGCAAGCGCAGAGAGCGCGCGCGACTTCTGCGCCCGGCATGGCCTGCGGCTGGTGTACTTCTATCGGCGCAGCCTGGAGCTCCGCGAGCGTTCGGCGAGCCGTCGGGGGCAAGACCCAAAGCCCACCCCAGCCGCCGCAACCTTCGTGCCGGTGACGGTCACACCCCGGGGTTTGCAGGCACCGATCGGCCCCAAACCAGGCGGCCCCCACTGCGTGGGTGATACGGTCACGCTCATAGTCGGCCAGGCCACGATGACGTTGTCATCTGCGGTGCCCCCGGCGTGGGTGGCCGCCCCCCTTATGGCCCTGGAGGCCTGATCCCCATGCGCATGTTTCAAGACCCCCCGGCCGTATACCTGCACCGCGAGCCCATAGACTTCCGGGTGGGGATAGACGGGCTCGCTATGCGGGTGGAGCAAGAGATGGCCTTGTCGCCTTTGACCGGCGCCCTTTTTGCCTTCACGAACCGCAGGCGTGACCGCGTCAAAATCCTCTATTGGGACCAGACCGGCTTTGCGCTGTGGGTCAAGCGCCTGGAGGCGGCGCGCTTCGCCTGGCCGCGCAAGGTCTCCGATGCGGTGTTGACGCTCTCGGAAGACCAGCTTCAGTGGCTGCTCGCAGGCTATGACATCACGCTCATGAAGCCGCATCCGTCCTTGGTGTATCAGCGGGTTTCCTAACAAAAAGCGTGGCCATGGGGGTGCATTATCGATTCGATTATCGTATAATGGTTGCCATGAATGAGACCACCAAGACGCTTCCTGAAGACGCCGAATCCCTACAGCGTTTCGTGGTGTTAACGATCAGGTATCAACTTGCCTTCAGCTTCCCAGCGCCGCAGCGTCGTAATCGACACGCCCAGCGCTACAGAGGCTTCGCCTATCGCTACATACCTATCCATAATGAACGGTATAAGTTAGTTATGGATAGATTTCAAGTGAACTGTTCGAACCCCTACTTTGGGAAAAGCCGGAATAGTTAGACACCAACAAAGCCCGGCAACCTAGATGCCTTCGAGTCGAAGGAAGCGGTCGCTTGGCATCCTAGCCGTCGATTTTTGGCACCGATCAGGCAATCGGCAAAATCGGCCGCGGTATCCTTCCAGGTGAAAAGCGTCTGCTCAATAGTCGGCTCATCTTCAATTTGAACATCAGCGGCATCGAGTAAGCCAGACAAGGCCGCGATCACCTGACTCTTCGGCACGGCATATCGGCTGCGTAGCACCCATTCTGTTTCCATGATAACCAACTGGCTCACGAAGACACGACGACCTGCAGAAACCTCATGCTTGATCAACCTGCGCGCCTTTTCAAACTGGGCTTCGTCGTCCCGAACCAGAAAACGTACAAGAACGTTGGTATCGATCCCAAGCATCAGCGTGACAGTTGGTCAACAGAAACGGGCTTCCGTCCTTTTTTGTACAGCGTGCCCCCCAGTTCGGTCACGCTTGTCCTTTTCAGGCGCAGGACAACAGTGCCATCCGGCATTAGCGTAAAGGTCATTCGATCCCCAGCCTTCATACGCAGACTGTCCCGAATTTCCTTAGGGATGGTTGTTTGGCCCTTGCTGGTCAGTGTGGCTTCGATGGTCAAGGTCGAATCCTTTATTCCTTACCAATGACAGTACAGTAAGGACACGGGCAAAAAGCAATGAGGAAGAAAGGATGACCACGCGCCCGTTATCAAAACATATCTGCAGGTCCAAACTGGCCCCATCGCGCCAGCTCACGTTTTTTCGGAGCGGCCGCTATGCGCAAGCCCGGTCTTTCTGAAAGAAGCACGGGCTTGCGCGTTCCCAGTCGATAAGCCGGCTTTTAGGTGCACAACCACACCCTCTCAGAGGCTCGGGTCACCGCCACATAAAGGGCACGATGGTAGTCTTCGGCACCAGATACCTTCACCATGCCATACAAATCGGCGACATCGACTAGCGCGTAGTGAAACGTGCTGCCCTGCGCCTTGTGCGCGGTCATGGCATAAGCGTGCATGGCTGGCGCGCACGCACGGGTCACCGCCCATGCCCGCTGAAAGTCTTGGGCCGTCCGACGACGCGCCGCTCGGTAGTCGTCCCAGGTTCGGCGAGTCAATTCTTGGTGATCGCGCGCATCGTCGGCAACAAAAAATTCGACCGATTCGCCGTCCGGCATTCGCGCTACGATTTGCCAGCTCGCTATGCCGAGATAGGGATGGGGCATGGGCACGCAGGCCTCGACGACCAGTTCGGTATTGTTTGCCACCAAATTGGTAAGCGTACCCCGGCGGCCGCCCTGGTCACCATCGGCACCGGCATGCGCCGCCAAGGCCTGTTCCCAGACCTTGGCATCACACTCCACAATATGGGCAATCGGGCGAAAACCAAATAAGGCCTCACGGGCCACAAGGATCTCGCCGGGCCAGAATGGCGCGGCCAAGGCCTCCGTAGTCGCGTCTATGGCATGCAAAGACGAGAGCCCGCGATGAATAAACCGATTATGGGTATCGACGACCCGGTTGCGCCACGCGACGACCCGAATATCTTTATGGGGTCTGCGAGCGCGCAACGACACTGCCCCGGCCCCGATCTCAGCCGCGCGCGCCAAGCGGACCCCGCCGCCTAGGAGCTCGCTGTGCGCGGTAACGTAGGCCTGGATGGCGACTGGATGAAACACCTCATCGATCTCGCCTTCGATGTAGCGGCGGACCTCCTGCGCGAACTGGACGATTGGATGGACCCGCCCCGTGGATTTTTGGCGGACGATCTCGGGCAGATGATGCCGGGTGCGCACGAGACCAAATATCGGCGGCTCACGGCGAGATCCCTCGCCTTCGTCACCAAGGCCCGCCAGCTCATCAGGGTCGGCGGCGGCCTCCGACTCGACGGGGCGTAACTGGCCCGGATCACCGACATAGAGGATGCGCGGGTGACCGCCGCGAGAAAAGCGCTCAATAAACGACAACAACGACAAGCCGACCATGCTCGCTTCGTCTATGACTACGACATCGTAATCCTCGAAATAGGTCCCTCTGGGGTTCCGATCAAGGTCGACTTGCATCGTGCCCTCTGGGCCTTCCTTTAGCTTGAGCCCAAGCAAGGCATGCAGGGTGCCTATCCAGGTCGGGGCCGTGCCGTCTTCCTTGAGCTTGGCCGCGATCACGCATACTGCCTTGTGAGTCGGGGCGCATACCGCAATGCGTAGCCGCCGCACGCGACAAGCGCGAACTAAATGGGTGATAAGCCAGGTCTTACCGGTCCCTGCGTAACCCGACAATATCTGGCTCGCGGGGCCGCTCTCCGCGCCCGTGCAGAACGACACGAGCTGCGCAAACGCCTCCCGCTGGCCCGCAGTCGCGTCCTTCGGTAGCGCTGTCCGTAAACGTTTGGCCTTGGGCATGCTTACGCCGGTAATGGCTGATGCGCCATAAGCGATAACCGGCGGCCCATGCCCCGCTGATTGACACTGCGTGCCGACCTTCTTGGCAATCGCGTAAACATCATAGCGCTACCTTTTCCTTAAAAGCACGAGATTAGCGATAGGGGCTGCCCATAGCGAGGACCGTGCGAACAAAGCATGGCATGAGGGTCATGCGACATCCTCGCCAGGCTTTATGGGCACCGCGAACTCTGGCCCCGCCCGAGACCCCATCAGCCCGTTGTGCGTACGATACTGGGATGATCGCCAAGCATTAATAAGTCAGAAGCCACCAACAAGCGCGGCGTCAGTAGTCCCGCTATCCATCCTGCCCCGCCCACACCGGTGGTGTCCCCGCCAAGGCACTCACCTCGTCGCGGTTCGACGGCGTCCGTTCCTGCCCCAAAGTGTCCACGACTCCTAACGCCGCGCCCTGGATCCGCCGCGCGCCAGCGCGCCTCACCCAGGCGTTTGTAACCCCTGATAACGCCAATGACGAAACTCCGTCAGCAAAGGAAAATACAACGCGAGTTCCACGGGCCTCGGATCGAGTTGGGTAAAAAGATGAGCATACGTCGTAAGCTGGCGTGTATAGCGCGCCTGTTCCTGATTGAGGAAAGACTCCTTGTCTGAGCCCTCGTGGCGACTTGTCTTATAATCGATAATCCAACGAACGCCATCGCTATCCACAAAGCTGCGATCGATCCGGACTGCCAGCAGCTCACCATCGACCAGCCCGCTCAAGCCACGCTCGCTCTGGGCATCCGTATGGGCCTGAAGAATCCAGCGGCCGCGCGCGTCGCTCAAGGTACGCTCCAGCGCCGCCACCACATGGCGTTGCGCCTCCTCCCACTCCGGCCCATGAAGTCCATGACCGCGCAACAAGCTGCCCGCCCGCGCCTTCAGGGCCTCGGGTACGGGCCCCGCCAGCGGCAACTCTTGATGCGCAAGCTGCGCGAAAAGGGCGTGGACTACGACGCCGACCACACGAATGCACGCCCCCGCCCAATCAAACACCAGATTCTCGGGCGGCTCCTCGGCGGGGACCCAGACGGTTGGGAGCGCGTCGGTGACCCCAAGCAGCGGCTCCGACCTTAAGCGCCTGAGGCCCCCTTGGTCGACCAGCGCTGGCGATAGGCTCCGTCCGGGATCTTTTATCGGGTTCTCGAACGCCGGTGCAACCACCGGCCATAACACGCCGAGCAGCGCCTGCGGACGCCAGTCGTCGCCCTTGCGCTTGCAATGACCGACGAGATGCAAGGCGGTCCGTGCCCGGGTGCAGGCCACATACAAAAGCCGCCCCAATTCATGTTGCCGTTTGCGCGCTGACATGCCCCAGAGGCAATCGTAGAGCGCGTCGGCGTCCTCACCATCGGCCTTGAGTGGCGCTAACAAAAAATCGGGCTCCTCGCGAATCGTCGCCTCAAGCGCCAACAATAAGGGGCGCTGGTCGGAGCCTGTCTTGCGTCCCAGACATGGACAGATGACCACATCGAATTCGAGCCCTTTGGCTTTATGGATCGTCAATATCTGAAGATCGTCGGCATGGGGGTCCGGGGGCGCATACAGCCCGTCGAGACGCTCGCGCAGGGACCAAAGATCGACCTCGGCGGCCCGCTCAAGATCTGCGAGTGTGCGAAAGAAGACCTCCGCTTCCAAAAGATCGCCCTCGGAATCCAGCGTAGCCGGTCCCTTTAAGGCGAGCCACGCCTGCTCGACCCGGGTCGCCAGGGCGACTCGGACCCGACCAATGTCGGCGTGCGCCAAGACCTCACGCAATCGCTGCGCCCGCAACTGTCCGGTCGGGCTCAATAATGCCGTCCGCGTCTCATCTTCGAGGAGATCCAGGATCGGGCGCTGGTCCCCCTCGCATAACGCCAAAATATCGGCGAGTTCCAGGCCACACCAAGGTGCCCGTAGACAACTCAATGCACTTAGCCTCGCACCCGGCAGCAAGAGCGTTTCCGTAAGCGCCAGCAGATCGAGAATCACCGGCCGGGCCGTCAGGCTATAGAGATCGACCGCTGAAAACCGCAGGCCCGCGCGGTGACAGGCCTCGGCGATGGCGTGGCCATGGCGGCGACTACGAACCAGAATGGCAACCCGCGCATGGGCGTCTTCGGCCCGCACGTCGCGCACGAGTTGCGCCACATACTCGGCCTCGGTTGCGAGATCGACATCCTGAAGGGCGTGCATCCGCGCCGCCCCGCCAGGCCCCCTGGCCGGAGTTGCCGCGACGTGCGGCACGGCCCCGGTATCGGCCTCGAAATGGCGTGGAAATATGGTTCCAAAACCTGTATTGGCCCAATCGACCAACTCGCTGTGCGATCGGAAATTGGCCGTGAGCGTCAACGGCTCCAGCGACCATGCGCCAAGTCCATCGGTTGCCAGCCGCAGAAAGAGGCCGACCTCGGCCTTGCGGAATGCGTAAATGGATTGCATCGGATCACCCACGACAAAGAGGCTGCGGTCATCGCCGTAGGTCCATTCGGCCGTGAGGCGCTCCAAGAGGCGGTATTGCAAAACCGAGGTATCCTGGAACTCATCTACCAATAGGTGGTGCAGTCTGCTGTCGAATCGTAAGGCCGCATCGGTGGGCTCGCTCTCCGACCCGAGCGCCTGCAAGGCTCTCAGCGCCACCTCGGTGAAATCCCACTGCTCGTGCCGAGCAAAAACTAACAACAGCTCGGCCGACGCCGCCGGTAGGATACGAATCAATGCCGAAAGTCGCCGCCACTGATCCTCGCCATAGACGCACGGCCCCCAGGCCCGCGCGTCGGCCAAGGCCTGCGCTAGGTCAGGAAGGCCTTCGAGTTGTGCCCGGAAGTCGGTCATGGGGCCAAGCGTTTTGGGCCAACCGGTGAAGCGCTTGCGAAACTCGCCCTTGGCGGTCAAAAGCCCATCTGCCAACTGCTGCCAGAGTCTTAAGGCTGCTTCACCACCCCCCCGAAGCGCTGCGGCGTGCCACTGACTGTCACCGGTCTGGGCCTCCATATACGAGCAGGCCGCGATTAGTACCCCATCGGGACAAAACTCCTGGGCCCGCGCCATCGCATCTAGCGCCTGATGGACGAACGCCGCCTCCAGCCGGAGTCGCGATTGATCGGGGTCGTGGCCGACGCTACCCAAAAGAATCGGCAACCATTGTTCGCGCCGCTCCAAGAGCGCACCGACCAAGCTTACAAACTTATCGATATCGTTGCCCAGTGCCGGCAACAGGTCGGCCAAGGCGGCCCCCACCGAGCCCGCTTGCTCGATCTGACCGAAGGTCCCCCAGGCGGCCTCGGCATACAAGTCCAAAGGGGTCTCCGTGACCGAAAACGACACCCCGGCACCGGCCGCCGCTGGCCACTGATTCACCAGTTGCGCACACAAGGCGTCGAAGGTCTGAATGCGCAAGCGGCCGGGGCAATCGGCCAAGAACCAGCCGCGCGCCTGCGCACGTTCTGCGGCCGCCTGCGCCAGCGCCTGGGTCTTTCGGTCGTGCGCGCTCATGGCCTGCTCCCCAAAGGCTGTGGCGAGCGCCCCGAGAACCCGGGCGCGCATCTCTTCGGCCGCTTTGCGCGTAAAGGTCAGGGCCACGATCTCTTCGGGCGCTTCTACGCGCGCCAACAACGCCAAGTAGCGCTGAATTAAGAGCTCAGTCTTCCCAGATCCCGCTGGCGCTTGGACCACAAAAGAGCGCGTAGGGTCGATCGCGGCTACGCGCGCACTCTCATCCGTTGTCATCTCGACCCCGCTCCCCGATGCGGCAGAAACCCTCACGACCGCAATAATCACACGCACCCGCCTCGGGGGCGACCGCCACCCGCCCGACGCTAAACTCATCGGCAAGCCGCCTTAAAATCACCGGCCACGCCGTGACCTGCGACTCCCACTCGGGCACGACCATGGCACCAGGCAAAAGATCGGCGGCCCTCACCCAGGCCTTATAATAAGATCCGCGCGGAGACAGCGCCGCATACGCGATCCCGGCCACGTCCTCGCCTAACGCGGTGGCATAGACCAGCAACTGAGGGTAGACCGGCCGCTCGGACGTCAGATCGAGCACCGGCGGCTTGCCCGTCTTGTAATCGATCAAGACAAGCCCGCCGGCCACCTCGTCGACGCGGTCGATGCGCACCCGGGCCGTGATATCCCCGCACGGAAAATCCACTTCCTGTTCGCAGGCGCGCACGCTAAACGGCGGCCGACTCTCCTCCAAGACCAGAAAGTCCCGGACTAAGTCTTGGTAACGCCGCACCTCGAGGGCCACAAAGGCCCTCGGTAAGGCGCCATAGTCTCGATCAGCGCCCGCTATGGCATGGGCCACCGCCGCGCTGATCCGCTCTTCTTTCTCGTCCGAAGAGAGTGCCGTCAGCGTCGCCTGATCCGGCAACGCCTGGAACAATTGCTCTAGGGCGGCATGCACTACCCCGCCACGAGCCGCCGCCGACAAACCGTAGGTAGGCGGTGCCAAGGCTTCGGCCTGCAAGCGATACTGGCTCGCGGCCTTGAACGGGCAGCTGGCCTGCGCCGCAAAGAGCCCGGTTCCATAGCCTCTCGCCCGTGGTGCTGCCAACGGCACCGAGCCCTCCGGCATCTGCTCCAGGGGAGACCGCGCCGCAAATATGCGGCCGGCACGCCCGACAAAAACCGGCGCGGCCCCCACCTCAGGAGCAAAGTTCGCCAGCAAACGGCTGGGCCGTTGCGGATCCTTGCCATCATGGTGGGCGGCACTCAGATACACCTCGGGTGCCGCGGCGGCAAAATACTCGGTCAGGGCCTCGGCATAATGCACGTCGTCTTCCAGATGGGCATGCGGGAAGTGGTGCTCTCGCTGAAAGGCCAGTGGCAACAGCGGGTGGGGCTGGCGCATCGTCGGCCACACGCCGTCATGGAGGTTGGCCACCCAGAGCCCGGCAAACGGCAGCCCCACGGCCTCAAGCGGCCCCATGATCTGTAACCGCGCCTCCCCCTCCCCTCCCGGCTGGAAGACCCGCTCGACCAGAGCCGCCTGAATCGTCGTGATCGCGAGACCATAGGACATCGGTGCCGCCACGGCATCGAGCCCGGCGACCGATTCTAGGACATCGCGCAGCGCGGCGACCGCTTGGTATTCGGCGTACGATGCACGCCCCGGCCAGCCGAGAACACTGAGCGCATCCATCACAAGACCGGCCCAAACGCTGGGTCGCGCGCGCCGAGGCCACGCCCGCACTCGCCGCTTTAAGGTCAGCAGCAGCGCCGACCAGTCCCGCGCTTCCAAGGACCGCGCCAAGTCGGCCATGTCCTGCAACCCCAGAGACACGCCGCCGTCGAGGGCCTTATACGCGAGCCGGGCACACACCGCACGCGGGCTATGGACCCCGGCTATGAACGGCGACTGCAGGAGCCGGGCGGCGTCCATCGCCGCCAGTGGGCCCTGCAACAGGCGCCATACCTGTAAGGCCGTGCTGACTACGGGGGCGTCTGCCAATGGCGCGCCGAGCGAGAACTCATAGGGGCGCACGCCGGCCGGAGTCGTGGCCGCAAAGACCTCATCGGCCATGCGCATCATCGGCAAACGGTAACGCTCCAGTTCAGGGACTACGATCGCGTAGCGCCCGTCGGCGTTGCGCGAAAGGGCGTCTTGTGCCCACAACAAGGCCGCAGTCAGCTCGTTTTCGACAGTCGGGAAGACGCGGGCTCGCAACTCCGCTTGACCCCTCGGTAGCCCCAAAATCGTCACCGCGCCCCCGGCGGCGAGACAGGCGTCACTGACCTGGGTCTGGATCGGGGTCAGGCGCTGGAACCCCGCCCACGCGAGCATCACCGGGGGCGCCAGAGCGCCTCCTCGCAAGGCGGCGACGACCCGTGCGCCGTCACGCGCCCGGTCTTCTCGCTTCATAGTACGCAGCCGATCCGTAAAGGCCCGCGCCAACGCCACGAATGCCTCGACCTCTGGGCTCCCGTCCCCGGCGGGCACGGGCTCACCATAATCGGCCAGCAGGACCCAGGCCTTGGCGGCGAGATCGCCAAAAGACTGATCACTACACAAAAATCCCGCGTCCCGCGCCTGCACTAGGTCCGCCCACAACCACCGTTCCTGCGCATCCGACAACGGCGCAAACGGCGTGGCCAGGCCCTCGCGGACTCCGTCTGCGGTCCGTCGGATATAAGCCGTCCACGGCAATACATCCGGGCTTTCCCACGCGCTACGGCCATGCGCCCGCTCGGCCTCACCCCACAAAATCGTGATCTGGCGGGCCAACCGATTGTTGGCGGTGACGACGGTCGCCCCGGCCGCGAGCGCCGCAAACAGCTCCCGATCAGAATCTTTCGTGAATTCGTTGGCACTTTTAAGTAACATAGCGACCCACTATGCCTATACGCACCCGATTTGCTCCCAGTCCCACAGGTTATCTCCATATCGGCGGCGCTCGCACCGCGCTCTATTCGTGGTTATATGCCCGCCACCACGATGGCCAGTTCATTCTGCGTATTGAAGATACCGATCTTGAGCGCTCGACGCCCGAATCCGTAGCCGCCATCCTTCAGGGGATGGCGTTTCTTAATCTCGACTATGACGAGGGGCCATTCTACCAAACCCAGCGGTTCGACCGTTACCGCGAGGTCCTAGATGAACTCTTAGCGCACGGCCACGCCTATTACTGCACCTGCACCAAGCAGGAACTGGCAGACCAGCGGGTCACGCAACTCGCGCGCAAAGAGAAGCCCCGCTATAGCCGGCGCTGTCGCGATTGTCATCACGAAAAATCTCCAGAGGCCGTCATCCGTTTCAAAAACCCCCTGGAAGGCGAGGTCGTGGTAGACGATGCCGTCAAAGGGCGCGTCGTCTTTCAGAATAACGAGTTAGATGATCTCGTCATTGCGCGCAGCGATGGCACGCCCACCTATAATTTCACGGTCGTCGTAGACGATATGGACATGCGCATTACGCACGTCATCCGCGGCGATGACCACTTAAATAATACACCGCGCCAAATCAATATGCTGCGCGCGCTCGACGCCACGCCCCCGACCTATGCCCATATCCCGATGATTTTGGGCGAGGATGGCGCACGACTGTCCAAGCGCCACGGTGCCGTCGGCGTCATGCAATACCATGACGACGGCATCCTGCCTGAGGCGCTCATCAATTATCTCGTACGCTTAGGCTGGGCTCATGGCGATCAGGAGGTCTTTAGCCGTGAGGAGATGGTAGCGCTCTTCGATATCAAGGATGTCCATAGCGCACCTGCGGCCATCAATCAGAAGAAGCTCCTATGGCTAAACCAGCATTACATAAAGACGCTGCCGGAAGTCGATATCGCCCAACGCCTGCGACCGTTTCTTGAAGGGCACGGGGTCGATGTCGCCTCCGGCCCCGATCTCGTCGCAGTCGTCGACGCGCAGCGCGAGCGGGCAAAGACCTTGGTGGAGATGGCCGAGTTAAGCCTGTTCTTCTTTCAAGATCATGTGACGATCAAGGACGCCAAAAGCCAAGCCCTGTTGGCCAGCGCCCCAAAAGCGGCACTGACAGCCTTGATCGCGGCCCTCCAAGCGCTCCCAGTATGGGATCGCGAGGCGATCCACGCCCACATTGAAGAAATCGCTACGGCCCATGGGCTAAGCTTTGGTAAACTCGCCCAACCGATGCGGGTGGCGGTCACAGGTACTACCGTGTCACCACCCATCGATGTGACATGCTTGCTGTTGGGGCGCGAGCGTTGCCTCACGCGCCTGCAAACGGCACTTGCTTTTGGAGACTTAGCACCTTAAAGTACCGCCCCGTTAAGGGGCCATAGCTCAGCTGGGAGAGCGCCTGCATGGCATGCAGGAGGTCGGCGGTTCGATCCCGCCTGGCTCCACCATAAAAAACAAGCACTTACGTTCTACTTACCGCACCGAATCCCGCTTTATTTGATTATTTGCTCCAAATTGTGCTCCACTTACTCCCCAGCCATGACCGTAATTCGAGGGGCAAAAATTGGCGTCGATTAGAAAGCGTGGCGACCTTCAGTGGGAGGCGCGTATTCGTAAGCGCGGACAACCCATCCAATGTAAAACATTCACTACCAGAGCCAAGGCGGAGGTTTGGGCGAAACACATTGAATCAGAAATGGATCGTGGGATTTTTGTCTCCCGCGCGGAAGCCGAAAACACGACCCTGGCGGAGGCATTGGACCGATACCAAAACGAGGTCGTGGTCCGCAAACACACAAAGGGCGAAGACGCGATTGTCCGGTGGTGGGCGGCCCTGCCTCTGGCCCGCCAACCCATGGCGAGTATCCGAGGGAAAGATATCGCGACGGCCGTTAGGCTCAAAGAAGCCGAGGGCGTCGGCCCCCGAACGGTGTTTGCCTATATCGTTACCCTTTCTCATCTATTCACCCTGGCCCGTCGGGAATGGGGCATGGAATCATTAGGAAACCCAACCGAATTCGTGCGCAAACCACGACAAGCGAATGCTCGGGACCGCCGCTTGGTCGGCAACGAGCACGCCCGTCTTCTCTCAGCGGCCCAAGTCTACGGCGGGGAGATCGGCCTCATTATTGCTTGGGCGATCGAGACTGCGATGCGTCGGGGGGAGATTGCGGCCATGCGCTGGGAACACGTCGACTGGAAAACACGAACGCTCTTGATTCCGGATACGAAGACCGGCACGCCACGCACTATCCCGTTGTCGCCAGCGGCGCTGGCCGTCCTGGGCGCCCTACCTGCCAAGGCCCGCGGCCCCGTCTGGTCCATGCGCCCGGATTCTATTTCGCAAGCCTTCCGGCGAGCATGTAAGGCGGCGGGCATTACAGGAATTCGATTGCACGATATGCGTCATGAAGCGACTTCCCGGCTCTTTGAAAAGCAAGGGTTCAACGCCATGGAGGTCTCTAGCATTACTGGGCATAAGTCGATGCAAATGCTGAAGCGGTACACCCACTTGCGGGCCGAGGATTTGGCGAAGCGGATGAAGTAAGAATGGGAACATCAGGTATACGCCCCGGTTCGATCTCCCAAGCCTTTACCAAGATCGTGCAGATGTTGAAGCGATATACCAATTTGAGGCGAAGGATCTGGTGGAGAGACTGAATTAGTATAATACTCAATGACTTACAAGAATGAGACCGATGCGGACGCATTGCCGACGCAATCCAAACGCAATGCCATCGCATAGCGGACGCATTGCCATCGCATCGCTATCGCAGTCCGTTCATCTCCCGTTTCATTGTTGCCGCCCTGTGCTGGGAGTACCTGGCCCGCAAAGCGCGCAAGACAGCTTCTCGCGCCTAACACATTCCGGCTTGCGTTTTATCGCTTGCGTGCGACGATCCCGGTATGACAAAGCCCACCCTTCGCCGCCGCCCTCTCTGCCCGGATCTTTCCTTGCCGGCCGACCTTCACCCCGTGCTCGCCCGCGTCTATGCGGCGCGTGTACAGGACGCCAGCGCCCTTTCGCTCACTTGGGATGCCCTGCCCTCGTTCTCGACCCTGACCGACCTCCAGAAGGCCGCGGAACGGCTCGCTAGGGCGATTACGCAGGGTGAGCATGTCGTTATCGCGGGCGACTATGATGCCGACGGGGCGACGGCTACGGCTGTGTTGGTGCGCGCTATTCAGGGAATGGGCGGGCAGGTAGCTTTCTGGCTTCCTGATCGCTGGGCCGCACCTGTCACGCGTTACGACATCCCGCAGATATTAGGCGGCATCTTCACGCGATAGAATGACTCCTGGGCCGCGTGTGTCGGTGGGCGCTGTTGGACGGACAACCGGCTCTCTTCTCAGGGAGAACTGGCTTAACTGCCCCTTATGCGACTTCACGTCGCACTCCTCAATCGCTTACATTAGAATCCCTCCATGGACCCTACGGCGCATTTTCTTCACTCCACTCTCCGCGAACGGATCGTCGAGCACGTTTTTATGGGCGAGGCACTCCGTTCTCTCTGGAATCTGGGTATTGTAGATGTCGAGGTGTTGCGTGCCGAATTCGACGCGTACGGTTACGATCTCGTGATGGCGCGTGGCCGGATAGTCCGCCATATTCAATTCAAGACAGGGACATCACCCAAGCCTGGTCATGTGTCTGTCTCGCAGGCGCTTTCTGACAAGCCCAGTGGCTGCGTGATCTGGATTCGGGTCACGGCCAATCTTGATATGGGGCCTTTCTTTTGGTTTGGAGGCGCTCCTGGTGAACCATTGCCACCGATTGATCTGTATCCTCACCCGTTGCGCGCGACTCACAATAAAGAGGGCGCGCGTCCGCTACGGCAAAACCATCGCATGGTTCCCGGCGAAAAGTTCCGCCCAAAGGCAACACTCGACGAGGTACTGGGCGCTCTATTGGGTGACCTATCGGCAAAGGAATCCCTTTGATGCGTGAATTACTGACTGCGATCCCCGATGCCGAAGTGCTGCTCGCCTTGGAACCGGAGGAGTTGGGGGCAAAGCTCCTGTTTCTGGTCAAAACGGGCCGTCGGAGCTTTCATCCTGACGAGATGGCCCGTGAACTGTGGTCGTCTGTCACTACTCCCGTAGGCCAACAGTATCCCCGAGCGCAAATGGCTGCCATAGAACAGGCCCTCAGTGAGGCCTGGGCCTGGCTTCAAGCGCAAGGGCTTATGATTCCTGAACCTGGAACCAACGGCCAGAATGGCTGGCGCGTGCTCAGCAGGCGCGCACGCAAGTTCGAGAGCGAAGCCGAGTTTGTAAACTATGCCATTGCTCGGCGCCTCCCCAAGGAAGCACTTCATCCGCGTATCAGCGGTCCCGTTTGGATGTCCTTCATGCGTGGGGAATTCGAGACCGCCGCTTTTCAAGCGATGAAAGCCGTTGAGGTTGCTGTTCGTGAAGCGGCGGGCCTCGCAGATTCAGATATTGGCACAAGACTGATGCGGAAGGCCTTCGATGTCGATAAGGGAAATCTCACCGACAAGGCAGCGGATGCCTCAGAGCGCCAGGCGCTGAGTGATCTTTTTGCGGGTGCCATAGGCGTCTATAAAAATCCGCACTCGCATAGAGACGTATGCCTCGATGATCCTGCAGAGGCGGCTGAAATCGTGATGCTGGCAAATCACCTTCTCCGCATTGTTGATGCGCGCGCTGCTACGAGACGACAGGCATGAAATATACGAGTGCAGGCTATTAAACTACACCGATGAACAGGAGTTCAGAAAATGTTGCGAGCCCGAATCTGAGCTGATGGAACATCGAAGATGTTGGCATCTCTACTACGCTCGCCGTACCCACGACTCGAAAAGCTATTACGTGTTCTCGGCAGTAAGCCGGAAAAACGCAAATATCACCCAGTACCGCATCGCTATTCTCTTTCATTATGGGAAGCTTAACCTTTATCCAGCAGTGTGTCCGTCATGGGACTTTTGTGGGGACCACCCACACAAAAGCCTGAAGACCCTGTTTTTATGACCTATGCCGTAAGGCCCCGTTATGGCGTTTGTAACATTTAGGCCTTCCTGTCCTCCGGTACGTTTGAGTTTCACCACAGCATGGCATCACGATGAGCATGCCGATGGGTCCCCGTCGAAACAATGTACGGGGATGACCCGTCTTTTCTTAAAGAACGCCTTTGCGATGTGCAGGACAAGCGAAACGTATGCTCATTATCTGCGCAATACACAGAACTCTGACCGACAAGGTGTTGGCGCTCGAAAAAAGCATTGCCCTCAAAAAACAGTAGCCCCCCGGCCGCAAAAGATTCAGCCCATAGGGAGAGAACCATGCGCTATTCCCATAAGACTTTTATGGTTTCGTCAATTAGCCCTTGCGCACATCGGTAATGCCAATTTGTCCTCTGAGCGGTGTCACATCTTTGAGAGCTAAATCTGGGCCCCAGAAGTGGGGCTTCTTTGGCGCGGTAAAATACCTTCTTCCGGCCCTTCAGTCCCGTAGTCAGTCGCACGAACAAGGGCAGGTAGTCCTTGCCGCCCAAAAAAATCACGTCGTCCCCGTCATCCGGCAGGAGACAGAAATCGTCAAAGAGTGCATCCTTTCTTCTCTGCGCATGAGGCGCCACATTTTTGGCTCCGCTATAGGTAATATCGTATTCGGGCGTTAAGAAACTGGCCGGAATCAAACCCCATCCTGCGGACAGGATAAAGACCCGCTCCTGCCCCCATCTGGCTACCAGATGGGCGTAGACCGGATTCGTATAGAGCTGATAAGCCGGTAGGAGACCCAGAGGGTTATCTGGAGCTTCCTTGTTGTAAGCTAAGAGCCGCTCGCGCCACGTCTGCCGGCCATCCATCCAATGGTCGGGATGGGCATACGCGTCCGTTAGGCTCTGCGGTGCCGGATCAGGGACACGCGCAACAAATTTGACCAACCGGTTGTCCACGGTCCGAAATCCCGCCCCCGGCGGCGTTGGGATTTTTTTGGCTGCACATTGGATGACGATCTTCATACCCAAGGTTCCATGGCATCAATCAGCGTTTTGAACGTCTGCAAGAATGCCGGGTTATAATTATCGTTCACGTAGTCTTGGTTCCATAGCCCCGATTGCTGTACTTTTTCCTTCATGCAACGGTGACCTCGCCATACTGAAGAGGGCGGATCCAGTGGCGGCCTCTTGAAGTTGCTGAGAAGAGCGATGGCATTTTTCTCAATGACCCCTCTCACACTTTCCGGGGCGGGCTTATCATCGATATCCAGAAAAAGAAAAGGCATACCCCCTATAATGCTGCTCACTTCCCGCTCAAAACGTTGCTCACACAGTCGCGTGTCGCGTTTGGCCGTTTTGCCCTGTCCCCAGGTCGGACAATCAGAGGGTCCATCAACAATGGTTGTGCCTACCAGCAACCGAAAGATCGAGCCCCTATGGTTGCCGCCTCCGGACGCGGCAGCTCCCCTATGCTGCGCGAGTCGCTTCCATAACGTCGACCTGGAACCCTGCGTAAGTCCATGTGTGCCGACACGAACCACCCTCCAACCAAGACCTGAGTCTGATCTGGCCTCACCGGGCTCCATAAAAAAGTACACACCTCGCAATGGCCATTGCTGCCGACCGTTACAATCCGACAGCCGACGGGGGCCACCCGTCTTGTGATCCAACTCGACTAGAAGTTCGTAAAATTGGATCAAATCCTCTCTTCTGTTTGGCATCGCGACACTTCCTTTTGCGTACCGGAAGAAGACCGCGAATCCCCAAAACGGAATAAACTCAAAGGACCGTTCGGGCAGCCGGTCGTAGCCCGCGCGGCGCTTCCCACAGCCCGCGCAATAGGGCTTCGAGCCCCGGCGAGGAATCACCTCGACCTCGATGGTGTTAGGGCTCGCCTTGGCCCATTGGACCTTGCCGTACACGAAGCCCTTGAAACGATAACAGCGATTCAATAATGTCGTGAGTTCCATGACTAAACGCGCAACCTCCTCGGAACAGGATTCGCTTAAGGTGTCCTCGGACGCCACAGCGAAGCTCAAGACCTATTGTAAGGATATTGACCGCTGGCCGGAAAGCTGGGCAGGTTTCCCGGACCTGGACATGCCCGTCGGTGAGCGGATCGCAGCCGAGATGAAACCTTTTCTTCTCGCCTTGATCGCGGAGCGGCGAACGAAGAAGACAGTGAAGAAATACGCGGATTATCTCTGGATCTTGGGCGGCGAGATCATCCGCCGGACCCGCTTCGAGGAGCGCGACCGGCGACTATCCGGTCGCGCCCTGCTCCTTAAATACGTTCACGAGCGGGGCGGCCCGCTGTGGAACGATGCGCGCTATGTGCGCGAGCATGAGGCCTACAATGCCGCGTGTGCCCGTCTATACCGGTTCCTGACGGGCTCCGAGCCCTGAATTACACCCACTAATTCCGCTGAGGAGCCATTTTCATTTTTTAATGTGCCATCGACCTTAGCCATGCGCTTATCCTTGACGCCATCCGCGCTCGCTCGCTTCCTAGAATCCTATCACACCGTCTATACCCTGCTTTAATGGCGCTATTGTTTTAAGGGCTGGTGTACAGGTAGGCAATAACTTGCAAATTGCGTTCGTCAATACGCCACGGATCAGATATTTTTATCGTACCTCCTGTCGCAACCACTTCACTCTCTATTGTTATGGAATGAACAACAAAAAGGATCATATTGCCTTTTTGTTTACGATTGAGATTTACTTCGTTTCTCGTCAAGATGATGGAGGCGGGCGTTCCCTGCATGCCTTTGACCTCGACGAACTGCGTGCGTCTATTTTTCTTGATCCGCACATCATACGATGATGACCGCGAAACATCCTCCGCTATATACCCCTTTCTTCGGTAATATTGCAGACAGCGATTCATAGCATGCGATTCCACTGCAAGCCGTACCTTCACATTACTCTGAAAACCCTGCCCATTAGCAGGATGTACCGCGGACAGTATTTCCTCTTCCGCCTCGTCTTCTGGAGAAGAGATGCTCGGTCCGTCGAATGTCGTCACATAATCGATGGCTCTTTTAATCCAGGCATTATGTTTGTCCGCCAAATCTTTAGGCTGTTTCTTCGCATCAAGAAGGTAAAAGGCGTTGGATTGACCGGGATTGCCTTTTTTGATGCCATCTAAGGCATGCCCAATGGGATAGGTCCGTCGGTCTAACCCGAGCAGAACGGCATTATTCGGATCGGCATTGGCTTTAATGTAGTACCCATCCCGTTTTCCAGGCCGATTTTTGCGCTCACGATAGACCGTCGCTTCCTTGTACCACCCCACGATCACCTGCCCTCTTTTTATGGGGTCTGTCGCAAACCAGATCACCAGGACATCGTCGATCTTATTCTGGGTCCATCCTGCTTCGATACGTGCCAAGTTAATGTGGTAGGGATCATGCATATTCGGCTGAAAGTAACCGTATACAGATCCCTTGATATCCAGAAAGTTGTAGACTTCACCACCGACATCCTCTGCATTATAACTACCGCCACCTATGGGCCCTTGATCGTCCGGGCGAGGGCCCTTGTAGTACTTCATATAACCGACTCGCGCAAACAATACCCTCATTGTTTTCTCCTCAGCTATGGTTAAATCGTTTCTCGAATGTCCGTCATCGCCGCACTAGCCAGAAACCAGTCCTCTCGTGCGTCACGGTTCGGAAACATGCGCATAGTATTACCTCATAACCAAGGGTGCCGCATGACAAGACAATGTGCAAACACAACACCGAGCATGCCGGGGGTGGCCGACCCCTATACCGCAACAGCGCTGCGGGTGAGAGAAAATCGACAGAAGTCGTCTTAAGGCGGTGCCAATGCCCTCGCGTGCATAGCTAGGCCTCGATGACTCGCCACCGGAATCCCACGCGACCTACATGACTCATGCTCCATTGGGGTCTCGTTTACCGATGGCGTCGTCGGTGTGTTCCACATACTCGCATATCGTGTCGTCCGGATGCCGCACGCGCATATTCCGCCCGCTCGGAACATGGCGCGGCTCTTCGAGGATCATTGCACCCGCAGCGACTACGGTAGCTCGTGCGGCGTCAAGGTTATCGACAAGAAGAGTCACCTGCGTAGCGCGGATAGGTGCCAGACGTTCCGGTGGTCCCGCAATCAACAGCAGGGCGCCCACCGCCGCGACTTCAAGCCCCGCATCGGGGTGTGAAAACCGTAAAGCACATAACTCGCCAGTGACCGCTTCGTAAAAAGCGATCGCGTCGTCGAGGGCTGACGGTGCTAGGTAGATTCGGACATAGATGCGCAGGACTTCCATGGTCGACCACTCCACAAGCGGTTCATGAAGGCCGTAGGCTAGCAAACGTCGCATGAGCATGCGAGTTATCACCGGCGTAGGGCTAAAAAGGACAGAGAACGGCTGACATCCGACATTACGATGCCGCCCTTGACGATGCGGGGACACTCCTCCGTATCCCCCAATATCTGGCGGAAGCATTGCCTTGGACACAGCGGAATATCGGTGGCCGATCCGTTCGGCTTGCAAGCGGCCCCCCGAGCGATCCGGCGCCGACGTTATCCGTCATGGCAGCATGAGACGGGTTCACGGCGGTAAAGTCGCTATCCGATTAGCCCCCCACCATTTCCGTAGCACCCCCTTAAGCGCGGCGAGCTTCGCGCCCTCCCGGCCGCGCGGCCACGCCAAGACGATATCCACCCAACGCCATTCCGGGCTCAGGCGATGGACGCCCAGACGGGACCGCTCGGAGAATACCATCAAGACGCGCCGCGGTACCAAGGCCACACCCGTTCCCACCGCCGCGCAGCCGAGGATGGCGTGGTAGGACGAAAACTCCACGAGGCGTTCGATCACGGCACCCTGCTTCGTAAACCAGTCCTCTAGCCGTTGCCGATAGGCGCATCCGTTCTCAAACACCAGCAGCGTGCAACCAGCAATGTCCCGGGGATGACGGACGGGCTTGTGTTCCATCGCCGTCACGAGCACCAGTTCTTCGCGATATTGCCGCTCCGTCTCGATGTCAGGGTGCGATACGGGACCGGCGACAAAAACGGCGTCCAAGGCCCCTCCCTTTAGAGAGGTGAGCAGCCGGTGCGACGCGGCCGTCTGCAACTCAAGACGGACATCGGGCCAACGTCTGTGGAACTCATTCAGAGGTTCGGGTAACCGGGTCGCCACGATACTTTCCGAGGCGCCGAGCCGAAACACACCCTGGGGCGTCTGGCTGTGCAACGCGTCTTGCGCCTCTTCGGCCAGCCGTAGGAGTCGATTGGCGTAATCCAGCAAGAGAGAACCCGCTTCGGACAGGATCAGCCGCTTGCCCTGGCGGTGGAACAACTCAACGGCGAGCCCGTGCTCCAGCTGGCGAATGCGGGTTGTCACGTTCGAGGGAACACGATGCAACCGCTCCGCGGCCCGCGTGATGCTGCCGTTCTCGACGACCGCCTTGAATATCACGAGGTCAGAGAGGTCCATGATTCACAAAACGAGAGCCATATATTCAGAATTATTCATTATACCTGAATACAGGACATCGCTAAAGTAGGGGCCTTTCGAGACGCGGTGCGTGTCAAGGCAGTTGCCGCCTAAGTTATGCACTCTTGCGTTTTTCGGTTAAGGGATCGAGGGCCGCATTGATTGCTGCCTCTCGCTCCGGATTTAAAGTAACCACCGCTATCGGTGACCAG
>Ga0307375_10000116_pt1 | contig 107724 bp, 102 predicted proteins | sample TR1MG_FD_202531 | JGI IMG/M metagenome (GOLD analysis project Ga0307375, IMG submission 202531) | Soil microbial communities from Risofladan, Vaasa, Finland - TR-1 | ecosystem: Environmental > Terrestrial > Soil > Coastal area > Acid sulfate soil | place: Finland: Risofladan, Vaasa... | reverse complement strand
TGGATGCGCAGGGAACGGAAGAACATGCACGCAAGGCCAAAGCAAAGTCAAAAACCAAACCGTCCGCTTGATAGGCCATGCGGCCCACAATGCCCCCTCCTGGCGCAAGGCTGGCGTGGAACTCGCCTAGGAAGGGGAATGCGCGGACAAGTGTTCACATGACCCATAACCGCCCCCCATCACTCCCCAAAGACCAAGCCTTCCCGCGAGCCGCTAAAGCCGCGCCCCGTGGGCCAAAAGACGGTCTTTAAGGAAATCGACAAGGCCGTATTCTAACAAGTACCGCCCCCAAAACCAGCGTCAACTATCCCAAACCTCCCCACAAGCCCGGGCGTTGGGTCTCAAAAGGTAATATTACGGAGAGAATCCCCCAAAGCGCCCTCTTTGGCGTCCTTACTCTTGAGCTTGATGCGCAAACGGAGGTCGTTTTGCGAGTCCGCGTTGCGCATGGCCTCGTCGTAGCTGATGAGATCGGCCTCATAGAGCTCAAAGAGTGCTTGATCGAAGGTCTGCATACCCGCCTCGCCGGACTTCGCCATCAACTCCTTGATGCCGTGAATCTCCCCCTTCAAGATCAAATCCGCGATCAGCGGGCTATTGATCATGATCTCGACTGCGGCCACGCGTCCCAAGCCATCTTTTTTGGGGATCAACCGCTGCGAGATCACCGCCTTCAGGTTCAAGGACAAATCCATGAGCAACTGGCTGCGCCTATCCTCGGGGAAAAAGTTGATGATCCGATCGAGGGCCTGGTTCGCGCTATTGGCATGCAGCGTGGTCAGACAAAGATGTCCGGTTTCCGCGAACGCGATCGCATAGTCCATCGTCTCGCGCGCGCGCACCTCGCCTATCAGAATGACGTCCGGGGCCTGTCTTAGGGTATTTTTCAGGGCGGTATCGAAGGAATCCGTATCGACGCCCACTTCGCGCTGGGTAATGATGCAATTCTTGTGTTCGTGAACGAATTCGATCGGGTCTTCGATCGTGATGATATGACCGTTCGAATATTCGTTGCGATAACCCACCATGGCCGCAAGCGACGTCGATTTACCCGAACCTGTCGCCCCGACGAAGATCACCAGTCCGCGCTTCGTGAGCGCGATGTCCTTCAGGACCGCCGGGAGGTTTAGCTCCTCGAAGTCCGGGATACGGGTCTCGATCTTGCGCAAAACCATCCCCACGCGCTGTTGCTGACGAAACACGTTCACCCGAAACCGGCCGACCCCCTGGGGGCTGATCGCGAAATTACATTCGTTGGTTTCCTCAAATTCGCTGCGCTGGTCCTCGTTCATGATGCTATACACAAACTGCCGGGCCTGATCTACGGTCAAGGCTTGGCGCGTCACGGGAGTGAGCTTGCCATCCACGCGCATACTCGGTGCCACGCCCGCCGTAATATAAAGATCGGAGGCCTTCTTCTCTACCATAAGCCGTAAGAGATCGATAAATCCCACATTACCTCCGAGCAGGCGTTGCCGCGCCTGCGGTGTTCTCTTTGAACGCGTCCTTGTTGGCCGCCTTACCGCGGGCCTCTTCAATCGTCACTTGATGCGCGCGCACCATCTCCAGCAAGCACTGGTCCAAGGTCTGCATGCCGACAGACTGGCTCGTCTGGATGGCGGAATACATCTGAGGAATCTTATTCTCGCGAATCAGATTCCGGATCGCAGGAGTGCCGATCATGATCTCATGCGCCGCGATCCGCCCGCCACCGACCTTCTTCATGAGCGTCTGCGAAATGACGGCACGCAAGGATTCGGACAACATGGAACGGACCATTTCCTTTTCGGCGGCCGGAAACACGTCGACGATACGGTCAACGGTCTTCGCGGCCGAACTCGTATGCAAGGTCCCAAACACCAAGTGGCCGGTCTCGGCGGCGGTTAAGGCCAGGCGTATGGTCTCCAGATCGCGCAACTCGCCCACGAGCACCACGTCGGGATCTTCGCGCAAGGCGGAGCGTAAGGCGTTATCGAACCCCAAGGTATCGCGATGCACTTCGCGCTGATTGATGAGGCAATTTTTGCTCGTGTGCACGAACTCTATCGGATCCTCGATGGTCAGAATGTGCTCGCGGCGAGTATCGTTGATGTGGTCTATCATGGCGGCAAGCGTAGTGGACTTACCAGAGCCCGTAGGCCCGGTCACCAGGACGATCCCGCGCGGCTGATCCGAGATCTCCTTGAAGATTTTGGGGGCGTTTAATTGCTCGAGCGTCAAGACCTTGGAGGGAATGGTACGAAAGACGGCCGCCGGTCCGCGATTCTGATTGAACGCGTTGACACGAAACCGGGCGATATTCGGTAGCTCGAAGGAAAAATCGCATTCGAGGCGCTCCTCGTACTCCTTTTGTTGCTTGTCGTTCATGATGTCGTAGACCATATTATGGACGGCGCGCTCATCCAGCGGATCTACGTTAATACGCTTCACGTCGCCATCGACGCGAATAAGTGGCGGAAGTCCGGAAGATAAATGTAAATCAGAGGCTTTTTGCTTAAAGGCGAAGGCCAGAAGTTCCGCGATGTCCATGCTATGGTGTACCAAGGTGAAGGTTACTTGAAGTATAACCAGCGCGGGCGCATAGACAAGGCGCTCTTTCCCTCACAGAAGAGGCGTCTTACACTGGGGCCATGAAAAACTCTACTATCGGCATCATCGGTGCGGGCAATATGGGCATGGCGCTCGCCGCGGGATTGGCCCGCGATCAGACCAATGGACGCATCATGGTCTCGCGCCTACGCGCAGAACGGCAGGAGATGGCCCGGACCCTGGGGATCGTAAGCGAGCCCGACAATGGCGCGCTGGCCACCCAAGCAGACACCCTGATACTCGCGGTCAAGCCTCAACAACTGAAGTCGATTTGCGCGGAAATCGCCTCCGCCGCCATGCCGCGCCCGCCGCTTGTCGTCTCGATCGTAGCCGGCGTGCGGGCGGCCGATATCGACCGTTGGCTCGGGGGCGGATACGCCGTCGTGCGCGCCATGCCCAATACCCCGGCACTCGCAAACGCCGGGGTGAGCACGCTTTTTGCCAATGCCCGGACCTCGGCGTCCGAGCGCGCCTTAGCGCAGCACATCCTAAGCTCGGTATCGCGCGTCTTTTGGCTCGCAGACGAGACTTTGATGGACGCAACAACGGCGCTCGCGGGCAGCGGACCCGCCTATCTTTTTTTATTTGTCGAGGCCTTAACGGAGGCGGGCGTCAAGGCCGGGCTTAACCGCGAGCTCAGCGCGGATCTGGCCACCCACACGGTGGTGGGTGCGGCCACGCTCCTCCAGACAAGCAAAGAGGCGCCTTCCGTATTAAGGGAACGCGTCACATCCAAGGGCGGTACGACCGAACAGGCGGTCAAAAGCCTCCTAGCCGACGGATTCATGGACATGTTTGATCGCGCGATCCGCGCGGCGGCCAGCCGCTCGAAACAGCTCGGCGAACAATGGAGTGGCCTATGAGCTACTTAAGCCAAGCCCTCGCCTTTTTGATCGAGACGCTCTTTGGCATGTATATCATCCTGGTGTTGCTGCGCTTCCTGTTGCAACTCACCCATGCGGACTTCTATAACCCCTTTAGCCAATTTATCGTGCGCGTCACAAACGGGCCGCTGCTCCCGCTGCGACGCCTCATCCCGGGCTATTTTGGGATAGATTTCGCATCGGCCGTCCTCCTCATCCTCCTGGAGGCGGCCGAGGTCACGCTTAGCACCTTAGTCGAAGGCGCGATCCCGCATTTTCCGGGCGTACTCGTCTTAAGTTTCGCGGGCCTCATTCAACTCACCCTCTATGTCCTGATAGGCGCGGTGTTTGTGCGCGTACTCATAAGCTGGGTAAGCCCTTATGGAGGGCATCCGTTTACGGATCTCGCGACCCACCTCACCGAACCCTTTATGCGTCCGGCACGCCGTCTACTCCCGCTCATCTCAGGCATAGACCTTTCGCCCGTGATTGTCGTCATCGGTCTTGAGTTGATCGCGATCCTGGTCGTCCAGCCCCTACAGCAACTCGGCCTGAATTTGCTGACATGAGTCGCGGTCGGGCCATCCTGACCGATATCCTGCTAGTCGTCTTGGTGCTCATCCTAGGCAACGCCTACTTCACCAGGGACGCGGTCCACGGGCGCGCCCCGCCACTCCCGCAAGCGAGCCTTAACGGGCTCATGACGCCGCAGGATATCCAGGGTCCGGTTCTGGTGGAGTTTTTTGCGACTTGGTGCCCGATCTGTCGGGTAGACCAAGGGGTGGCGCAAGCGGTCGCGCGCTATGAGCCGGTCGTGATCGTGGCCACCCAATCGCCGCCTGCCGCGGTGCGGGCGTTCGCGCACAGCCATCACTGGCGTACCCCCGTCATTCTCGACCCGGACGGGGCCATCGCCCGGCGCTACGGCGTGCGCGTCTTGCCCATGGCCTTCATTGTAGGGCCTCGCAAACACATCCGCTTTGTCGTCGCGGGCTACACAACCGAGGCGGGCCTCTTGGCACGTTTGTGGTGGGCGGGGCTTCGCTTATGACCAGATCCCCGCAAGTCCTTAGACGTCGGCCCCTGGATCATCTTCGTCGTCGAATTGCCGCCGGTAATACCAGCGCTGAATAATGACGAACACGGTCGCCAGCCCAAACGCCCCGGTCGGAACCAGGGCATAAGGCCACAAGAGCCCCTTCCAACAAACCCAGGCGGCCAGACCGTACAACCACGGCAAGGCCTCGTACACCCATTTCGGGTAGAGCATCATTCCCCCCTTCCTTCCGCCCCTCTTTTTTTGCAAGTCCCGTGCCAGAAATCTCATCGCCTTAGATGGGACTCTGATCGCGTCTTTGTTATATAATGGCCGCCTACTTTACGGGAGCGGTGTATGGCCACCATTGAGGCGACAAAAGAAACCTTCGAAGATCTTATCGATAAAAGCCCCTTGGTCATAGTAGATTTCTGGGCGCCTTGGTGCGCGCCGTGCCGCGCCTTCGGACCTATCTTCGAAGAAGTGTCGGAACAACACAAGGATATCGTCTTCGCCAAGATCAATACCGAGGCCGAAACGGAGCTTGCCGCGCACTTCCAGGTTCGCTCCATCCCGACCTTAATGGTCTTTCGTGAGCAGATCATTCTCTTCGCGCAACCCGGCAGCCTCCCCCGTAAGGCCTTGGAAGAGATCATAGCCCAGGTCCGGGCCGTGGATATGGAGGAAGTCCGTCGCGAAATCGCAGACCAGACGAACGAGGATCATGACCACGGCTCTTGCGGCCATGATCATGGCCACGAAGGCCATCAACACTAGAGCATTGCGGCCCCAAGGGCCGCTTAGTACACTGCGGGCTTTCCCAAACCCCATGGATTCGTGAAGCCTATCCCGCCAGACTCCGTAGGGCTGGTTACGCCAGCCCGGATGCATTGCGCTGAGCCGCTCGTATTGAGCAGCGGCAGCGTCCTTGCGGAATATGACCTGACCTACGAGACCTACGGGACCTTGAACCGCGACGCCAGCAATGCGGTGCTCATTTGCCACGCCTTAAGCGGCAGCCATCACGTCGCAGGCTACCATACCGTAGACGACCCCAAGCCCGGCTGGTGGGAACACCACGTAGGCCCCGGCAAGAGCATAGACAGCACCCGATTTTTCATTGTCGCCTGCAATAACCTGGGCAGTTGTTTCGGATCCACGGGGCCCGCCTCGCCCAACCCTTCCACCGGTCGTCCCTACGGTCCGGACTTCCCCATGGTCACGGTTCGCGACTGGGTGGAAAGTCAGGCGTGGCTCGCAGATCGCCTCGGAATCGAGAAATGGGCGGCCGTGATCGGCGGAAGCCTGGGCGGCATGCAAGTCCTGCAATGGGCCATCGATTACCCGGACAGAATTCGGCATGCGATCATCATCGCCGCCGCGCCTAAGCTGACTGCGCAAAACATCGCCTTTAACGAAGTGGCGCGCCAGGCGATCCTCACAGACCCCGATTTTCATGAAGGCCGCTTTTACGACCATGGCACCGAGCCCCGTCGGGGCTTGCGGCTTGCACGCATGCTTGGACACATTACTTACCTCTCAGACGACATCATGCGCGAGAAATTTGGCCGGGATGTGCGCGGCGGAAAATTGAATTTCGATTACCAGGTGGCTTTTGAAATCGAGAGCTATTTACGTCATCAGGCCGACAGCTTCGTCGGGCGTTTCGACGCCAATACCTACCTGCTCATGACCAAGGCCTTGGATTACTTCGACCCGGCCCGGGAAACCGAGGGCCATTTGGCGGCGGCCTTGCGTGGGATCAAGGCCGACACCCTCGTACTCGCCTTCACCACCGACTGGCGATTCGCGCCCGCGCGCTCGCGCGAGATCGTCAAGGCCTTGCATGACAACGACTTGAACGTAAGCTACGCCGAGATCAAGGCATCCCACGGCCATGACGCCTTCCTGATGAAGATTCCCCGCTATGTCGAGATCTTCAAGGCCTATATGGACCGGGTCTTTGCGGATACCTCGTCATGATGTCCGCACGCATCGATTTTCGCATCATCACAGACTGGATCAAGCCCGGGAGTCGCGTTCTCGACCTAGGTTGCGGCGACGGCACGCTGCTTGATTATCTCACGCAAAGCAAAAAAATAAGCGGCTATGGCCTGGAGATCGACGATAACCACGTCGAGGCCTGCATCAAGCGCGGGGTCAACGTCATCCAGACCGACTTGGATGCGGGCTTGTCGGAGTTTGACGAGAAATCGTTTGATTTCGTGATCCTGTCCTTGACGCTCCAAGCGGTCAAATATCCCGATCGCCTCTTGCGCGAGATGCTCCGCGTGGGCACAGAAGGCATCGTCACCTTCCCCAACTTCGGCCATTGGCGCGCGCGCCTGCAATTAGGGCTTCTCGGCCGCATGCCCATCTCTGCGGCCTTACCGCATGAATGGTACAACACGCCCAATATCCACCTCTGCACGCTGCGCGACTTCTCGCGCCTTTGCGAGCATGAGCAAATCGAGGTCTTAGAATCTCAGGTGGTAGACCACGCCCATCGTCAAAGACTGGGCCTTAAGCTCTTGCCCAACATCTTAGGAGAGATCGCGCTTTATAGGTTTCGCCGTGCCGACCTACCTTAAACGCCGCGATGTGCAGGTCCGACTGTTTTGGGTGGCCGTCTTATATGTGGCCGAAGGCCTGCCATTCGGGCTATTTAGCGACGTCTTCCCGGTGGCCTTTCGCGAAGGCGGCGCGCCGCTCTCCGAAATAGGCGTCATAAGTCTGCTCGGCTTGCCGTGGACCCTCAAGTTCTTGTGGGCGCCGGCCATCGACCACTTCCGCCACCACAGGCTTTGGATGTTCGGAGCAGACGCCCTTATGGCGCTCGCGCTCGGCAGGCTCGCGTGGGCCTATGGGGTCGGTCATTCCGCCTTACTCGCAATCGGCTTCTTTACATTGCTGTCCTCGACCAACGACATCGCCATAGACGGCTACACGCTGGAATTGCTGCGTGTTCAGGAAATGGGCATAGGAAACGGCCTGCGCATCGGGTTCTATCGCGCCGGCATGCTCGCCGCCGGACTCGTACTGATCGCAAGCACCTATATCGGCTGGCGCGGCGCCTATCTCATAGGCGCCTGCCTGCTCCTCTTCAACGGGATCGCCTGTCTACGCGCCCCCGCCGAGATCGACCGCCCGCCCGCTGACCGCCGCTCCGCGCTCAGCGAACTCCTATCGCTTAGCCGCCGCCCACGCGCGCTCGCGCTCGTATTGGCCTTGCTCTTAGGCGCCCTGTGGCTCATCAATGACACGCTCCGCTGGTCTAGGACCGTCCCCCACCTCTTCTTGTATGGCTTGGCGTTGGCCTCGCTTTTGTGGCTCATAAGCCTCATGCGCCGCCATCGGGCAAGCGTGCCGCTTACGGACGGCCCGCTTTTCGGGGCGCTGCTCGAGATCGCCGGACGGCCCGGGATCTGGCCGGTATTTGCCTTCATATTGCTCTATAAGCTAGGCGATAGTTCCATTGGTTTCATGATCAAACCCTTCTGGGTCGATCGGGGCTTTAGCGCCGCACAAATCGGGCTCGTATCGGTCATCGCCGGTATCGGTCTCTCTATTTTAGGGGGGCTCATCGGTGGCTACATTACCGACCGCATCGGTATTTATAAGGCCTTATGGGTGCTCGGCATCATTCAGGTCCTTCCAAACCTCGGGTATGCGCTGTGCGCGGAGGTCTTGCCACGCGCCCTCCCCGGGGTCTCTTTACCTGTCACCCATCAAATACTGCTCTACTCGGTAAGCGGCCTGGAGTCCTTCGCCGGGGGGCTCGGCACAGCCGCCTTCCTGGCCTTCTTGATGGCCATCGTCCGCAAGGAGCGCGCGGCCACCGAATATGCGCTGCTCTCCTCGCTTTTTGCCGTGAGCTTGCGCCTTGCCGGCTTTGCAAGCGGCTTCGGCGCGCAAGATTGGGGCTATCGAACCTATTTTCTGGCGACCTTCTTTCTAGCATTCCCGGCCTATCTCTTGTTGCCGGCCGCAGGCCGCATGCTGCAGGTCATGAGCGTGCCGCCCGCGCAAGAAGAACACGCCCCCTAAAGGCCCGCGCGCGACCCGATACCGCGTGTAAGGCGCAGCCAAAAAGACCCTATACCCCTTTTATGCCAGGATAATGCGATGCGCATCATAACCATGAACTTAAACGGCATACGCTCCGCTTGCGCCAAGGGCTTTCTTCCCTGGATGCAGGCGCAGAACGCGGACTTAGTCTGCGTTCAGGAGCTAAAGGCCCAGGAACGCGACTTGACGACCGAGATGGCCTCACCGCAAGGCTATCATGGCTATTTTCACTATGCGCAAAAAAAGGGCTACAGCGGGGTGGGCATCTATGCTCGCACACCCGCGGATCGACTCGTCACGGGTCTTGGGCGCTCGGATATCGATGCCGAGGGGCGCTATTTGGAGTGGACCACAGGCAACCTCACCGTAGTCTCGGTCTATCTCCCGTCGGGCTCGAGCGGCCCGGACCGGCAGGCGGTCAAATTCGCCTTCATGGAACACTTTTTTATGAAACTAGCAGAACTTGCCCGAAGCGGCCAGGACATCGTGTTATGCGGGGACTGGAATATCGCGCATCGAGAAATCGACCTGAAGAACTGGCGCGGGAACCGGAAGAATAGCGGCTTTCTACCAGAAGAGCGGACCTGGCTCACTCGCGTCTTTGATGAGTTGCATTGGGTCGACGTCTATCGTGCGCTCCACCCCGATCTCGCGGAGGAAAGCTATACTTGGTGGAGCAATCGCGGCCAGGCCTACGCAAAAAACGTCGGATGGCGGATCGATTATCAGATTGCGACGCCCGGCATCGCGGCGGCTGCGCGCCACACAGGCGTCTACAAAAAGGAACGTTTTAGCGATCACGCGCCACTCATCGTAGACTATGCTCTTTGACACCGGCACAAACGCCCCATCAAACTAACCTGCTTAAAGGAAACCTCCGTGATGTCGCGCCTTAAAGCCTCCAGCATCCATTTAGCGATCACGCTGATCGCGCTCGTTATCGTATTCTTGCTCACGCGCTTCCTTTGGTACCCGAGCCCTCTTTTGCGGGTGGATGGGGGCGTGCAGGCCTTTGGGTTGTTGGTCGGCGTAAGTCTCGTGCTAGGCCCGCTCCTTACGGCCTTTGTCTTTCGTTCCGGCAAGCGTGGACTCATATCCGATATGGCGCTCATCGGCATCGCCCAGATACTGGCCTTTGGCTTTTGCGTACACCTCCTCTATGTGCGCCGCATCCAGATCGTGGTCTACTCGCAAGGCGCCTTCCACAGCCTTGATCGCGCGCATATCGCCTTCATCGGACCGAAAGGCCGGGCGCTCCTGCGCGCCGCGCATAAACGACCGCTTTACGTCTATGTCCATCTCCCCCACGACAAGCTCGCCATGGAGGGGGTCGAGATCCGCACGCTACGGGGCGAGCCGCCCATCTTCTTGCGGGGCTGGCGTTATCGCCCCTATACGGCCCAAGAACGGAAACGCGTAGCCTTGAAAGGCTTCCCCCTAATCAAGCTTGCTGAAACAAACCCGAAGGCGGCCCAGGCCTTGGCGCGCTTTCGCAGCCACCACCGCGCGCTCTCGCATTACACCTTCGTCCCACTCTACGGCACGGAATCGGCGGCGATTTTGGCCATCAACCGCGCAGACGGACGCGTTGCGGGCGTGTTACGCTTTAACCCCGGCATCGGTTCGGAATAACCATGGACGACACCGAACGTACATTCTTTGATTTAGCGATCTCCTGCGGCGCCCTCCGTTTCGGCGACTTTACGCTGAAATCCGGGCGCCGCAGTCCCTACTTTTTTAATGCCGCGGCGTTTGCCTCGGGGCGCGCCATGGTGGCGCTCGGCCGCCTTTATGCTCAGGCGCTCGAAAAATCGCAGATAGGCTACGACCTGATCTTCGGACCCGCGTACAAGGGCATCCCTTTGGCGCAAGCCCTCGCCATAGGTCTCGCTTTGGAATTCGATCGCGACGTCCCCTATAGCTTCAACCGCAAAGAGGCCAAAGATCACGGCGAAGGGGGTGTCATCATCGGGCCCCCTCTGGCCGGGCGCGTCCTCATCATCGACGACGTCATCTCAGCGGGCACATCGGTGCGCGAGTCCGCGGAACTGATTGCTCATGCCCACGCGACCTTAGCCGGGGTGGTCATAGCCCTGGATCGCGAAGAACGCGGCTTTGGCGAACGCTCGGCCGTAGCCGAAGTCGAGGCCCGCTATGAAGTCCCGGTCGTGCGCCTAGGGGCGCTTTCGGGGCTACTTGCCTATCTCGGTGAACAGAAGGCCCTGCGCACGCATTGGCAAGCGCTAGCGGATTACCGGGCCCAATACGGGACCAAAACCTAAGACCCGCTCGGCACCAGCTCAACGCCCGCCCTAACGACACGCGCGGTCTGGCGCGCCATGAACGAACTTCTGGGGAGTCGTCTATATAACGGCAATAAAAACCACTCGGCTGCCACGCTGTCGCGGCGTGGCTCACGCGACGGCGCCTCGCCTTTAATGACCCGATCAGGCCAGTAAACGCACGCCCACGCATATGGTGAGGACCTCAAAGGCCTTCTTGATCCACCGGTTCGAGGAGCCAAGCGCCACATGCGCGCCCGCGTAACTGCCGGTCACGGCCCCCGTGAGCAGCCAAGGCAGCCACGCCCAATGAATCCCGCCAAAGGAGCCCAAGGTCGCGGCGCCCGCGGCATTCCACACTAAACCCACGAGCGTCATGGTTAAGGCAATAGCCGCCTTGTAATCGAAACCGAACCAATGGACCAGCCAAAGGGTACAAAAAAGCCCGGTCCCCGAGGTAATCGAGCCATTTAAAAAACCAATTACAAAAAGCCCCAGGGCGCCCAGGAACATACCGCGCCGATCCCGATGGCGCGGGGCGGCGATTTGCCCTAACTCATGGCGCACAAGCGAATACACCCCCAGGCCCATGGTCAGCACGCCCAAAACGAGGCGTATCAGATGCTCGGGAATGGCCAATACGACCATCGACCCCAAAAAAACCCCGGGCAGCCCGGCTAACAACATCAGGAGCACAAACGAGCGATCCAGTATGCCGCTTCCTAAGTAACGGCTTCCCGCCCCCACGCCTAGCGCGACACTGGCCACTTTATGGGTCGCCAGCGCCTGCGGATATGGTAAACCCAAAAACAAGAGCAGCGGCAACTGAATAAGGCCCACGCCACCGCCGGCCATGGCCGCAAACGCATTGGCAAAAAATCCGATAATCAAAAGAAGGACGGCGTGATCCACTATTGACGCCTCAAGCCATGGCGTCTTACTGTCTGTCGATGCAAGTCTTGCGTCCCCCCACTGTGTTCATGCCCTTGATCATAGCGCTCGCCCTCGCGCCCTTCCTTGCGGCCCACGCCCAAACCATCTTCAAATGCCGCGACCCACAAGGCGGCTGGGCTTATAGCGCATACCCATCGAGCACCTGCCGGGGGCCCATCACCCTCCTGAAAAGCGCGCCAGAAGACCCTCCTGCGATACACGGACCGATCGCGCAGAGGAAACCTCTGACGCGTCAAGAAACATCTAAACAAAAGAGACTCCTACAGGCCCATTTGAAGCATTTACGAAAAACCCGGCGCGCACTCGAGGCGACACCCATCCCGCAAGACCCTCACCAAGCCCAATTACGCAGCGAGGCCCTCACCATCCTAAGCAAGCGCATCGAAAGAACCCAACACAAGATGGGCTTGTTCCGCTAGTATAAACCGCTCATTCTATATGGGGAGGATCATCCCGCGCTGACCCATAAACGCCATAATGCGGCGCCTTGTGTATACCTCGCGCAAGAACCCCGTTATATCGTGATCGGAGAATAAACCTGAGTAAATCAGTAGTTTAAGCTTTTGCTTCTATAAATCCGATTTATCGGTTTCGCGTAAATCTAATTAGTTTTGTGACGGTAGAGCCGTTAGAGTCTCGCCGTCCAGGCCAACCCGGTACCCGTCCTATAACCGAGGAAAATCTCTAATGTCCAGACTGGTGAAACCGCACGGAAGCACCACGTTAAAGCCCCTTCTCTTGGAAGGAAAAGCAGCAGCCGCCGAAAAAGAGCGGGCCCGAAATCTCCCTACCATTCGCCTCAGTTCACGCGAGACCGGCGACATCATCATGCTCGGTATTGGCGGGTTTACACCCCTCGATGGATTTATGAATCACGCGGATTGGCGTAGCGTCTGCGATGATATGAAGCTTTCGACCGGAGTCTTCTGGCCTATCCCCATCACGCTCTCCACCGACGAAGCCACTGCCGGACAAGTGAAAGTCGGGTCCGACGTAGCCCTCGTAGACGCCGAATCCAACGAAATCATGGCCACCCTCACGGTGACCGAAAAATACACCATAGATAAAGCCCACGAATGTCAGAAAGTCTTTAAAACCACCGACCTAGCTCACCCTGGCGTCAAAATGGTCATGGAGCAGGGCGCGGTCAACATCGCCGGACCCGTTAAAGTACTGTCGCAAGGGGACTTCCCTACCAAATATGCGGGCACCTATATGACGCCGGCCGAGACCCGCGCCCTCTTCGAGAGCAAGGGCTGGTCTACGGTCGCCGCGTTCCAAACCCGCAACCCCATGCACCGGTCTCATGAGTATTTAGCCAAGATCGCGGTAGAAATTTGCGATGGCGTCCTGATCCACTCGCTGCTAGGCAAGCTCAAGCCCGGCGACATCCCGGCGGAAGTCCGTACCAAGGCCATCGCCAAGCTCATCGAAGTGGGTTTTGTCAAAGATACGGTCGTACAGTCGGGCTATCCTCTCGACATGCGTTACGCTGGACCGCGAGAAGCCCTCTTGCACGCGCTCTTCCGGCAAAACTACGGCTGCTCGCATCTTATAGTGGGACGCGACCACGCGGGCGTGGGCGATTACTATGGCCCGTTTGACGCCCATAAAATTTTCGATGAAATACCGGCGGACGCCCTAGAGACCAAGCCGCTTAAGATCGATTGGACCTTTTGGTGTTACCAGTGCGGCAGCATGGCCTCCACGAGGACGTGCCCGCACACGGAGAAGGATCGCCTGCTCGTATCAGGCACCAAGCTGCGTAAAGCCTTGTCGGAAGGACAGGAAGTGGCGGCGGAATTCAGCCGTCCGGAAGTTCTGGCCATTTTGCGGGACTATTACGCGAACCTTAAGGACGATGAAAAGGTGGAAGTCAAATTGAGCGGGCATTCGGCCAAATAGCTCGATTGAGGCACCGCTTCGATGCGTTTGTATTGTTGAGTTTTTATTATAGTTTAATAACCGGAGTCAACCATGCCAACATTTGTTCGTACTGAAAAATGCGACGGCTGCAAAGGTCAGGATAAGACTGCCTGTATGTATATCTGCCCCCACGATCTGATGTTATTGGATAAGGACGGGTCGATGACAGGGCATGCGATGAAGGCCTTCAATCAAGAGCCCGAGCAGTGCTGGGAATGTTATTCCTGCGTCAAGATCTGCCCACAAAATGCGATCGAGGTCCGTCACTATGCGGACGTCGTGCCCATGGGTGGCTCGGTACAGCCCCTGCGCGGCACGGACTCCATCATGTGGACCGTCAAGTTCCGCAACGGCAATATGAAGCGCTTCAAATTTCCGATTCGGACGACGCCCGAAGGCTCCGTCAATCCTTACGGCAATAAGCCCAAAGCGGACATGAGCAAGCTGACGGACATGGCGCTCTTTACCGAAGCGCAGCCTTACCCATGCGACCGTAGCCAACTGATCCGCGCGAAATAAGCCTGGGCAATTTTGAATCGGCGTTCGGCGGTACGGGCCGTGATCCCGGGCTGAACGCCTTATATGGGGTGAATTATGTCAACAGAAGCAACGTTTGGTAACCCGCAGGTCGTAGAGGAGACGGTTGATATCCTTCTCATCGGCGGCGGTATGGCAGCTTGCGGCGCGGCCTATGAAATCATGCGCTGGACCGAAGGCACAGGGCTCAAGGTCAAGCTCGTCGACAAGGCCGCCATGGATCGCTCCGGCGCCGTGGCACAGGGCCTGTCGGCCATCAACACCTACATGGGCGGCCAGGACCCGGCCGACTACGCGCGCATGGTCGCAAACGACCTCATGGGCATTACGCGCGACGACTTGGCCTACGATGTCGGCCGCCACGTCGACGACTCGGTGCACCTCTTCGAGGAATGGGGTCTGCCGATCTGGAAGCAACCGGGAGACGAAGGCAAGCCCCTAAAAGACGGCGGCAAACCGGTACGCTCCGGTAAGTGGCAGATCATGATCAACGGCGAGTCCTACAAGGTCATCGTCGCCGAGGCCGCCAAAAAGGCCTTGGGGATGGACAACATCCAGGAACGCGTCTTTATCGTCAAACTTGTCAACGATAAGAACGACCCGACGCGTGTCGCCGGTGCAGTCGGCTTTAGCGTCCGCGAGCACAAGGTGTACGTCTACAAGTTCAAGGCCTGCTTGCTGGTAGCCGGCGGCGCGGTGAACATCTTCCGACCCCGTTCCGTCGGTGAAGGAACAGGCCGTGCGTGGTACCCGGTCTGGAATGCCGGTTCGACCTACGCGATGGCCGCCGAGGCCGGCGCCGAGCTCACGATGATGGAAAACCGCTTCGTCCCCGCCCGCTTCAAGGATGGGTACGGCCCGGTAGGCGCATGGTTCTTGCTCTTCAAAGCCAAGGCGATCAACGCCTTTGGGGAAGTCTACATGGACCGGAACAAGGAGATGCTGAAGCAATATCCTCCTTATGGTCTAGCCCATGTGCCGGCGAGCTGCTTACGCAATCACCTCATGCTTCACGAAATGAAGGAAGGGCGTGGTCCGATCTATATGGATACCCCGACTGCGCTCGCAAAGCTTGCCGAGACCATGACCCCTAAGGAAATCAAGCATCTCGAGGCCGAGGCCTGGGAAGACTTCCTGGATATGTGCATAGGTCAGGCCGGCGTCTGGGCGGGTGAAAACATCGAACCAGAGAAGAAGCCCTCCGAGCTCATGCCCACCGAACCCTACCTCCTGGGCTCGCATTCCGGCTGCTGCGGCATCTGGGTATCGGGTCCGGAAGACTTAGGCGCGCCGGACGATTGGCATTGGGGTTACCGCTCCATGACCACCGTCAAGGGCCTCTTCACCGCCGGCGACGGCGTGGGTGCCTCGGGCCATAAGTTCTCCTCCGGCTCCCATGCCGAGGGTCGCTTGGCTGCTAAGGGGATGGTCAAGTTCGCGCTCGACAACAAGAGCTGGGTACCGGAACTCGATACACCGGTAAACGACTTGGTCGAGGAGATCTACCGCCCCGTCCGCACCTTCCTCCAGTACAAAGACTACAGCACCGCGATCGACGTCAACCCCAACTACATCACGCCCAAGATGCTGCAATTCCGGTTGCAAAAGATCATGGACGAGTATGTGGCGGGCGTAGCCACTTGGTACCAGACCAATGGCAAGATGCTATCCGTCGCGGAAGAGAAGCTTGAGATGCTGAAGGAAGATGCGCTGAGAATGCGTGCCAAGGACCTGCACGAGCTGCTTCGCGCGTGGGAAAACTACCACCGCGTGCTGACCGCAGAAGCCCATATGAAGCACATCCAGTTCCGCGAGGAGTCTCGCTATCCGGGCTTCTACTACCGGATGGACTTCAATTTCGTAGACGAGAAGAACTGGAAGTGCTTCGTCAATTCCACCTACGATCGCAAGAGCAAGAAGTGGAATGTGTTCAAGCGGCCGCATGTCGACCTAGTCGCCAAGCCAAGCGCCTAAAACGCCTTACGCCAACGCGCGAAAAGACGTATAGTGAAGGGGTCCTGTAAGGACCCCTTTTTTTTACTTCCTCGATTTCCATGAGGGCACCATGAATCAAGACCTCCCGCACATCACAGCATCGAGCCCCATTACGCCGATCAGGCTGGATCTAGGCGATAGCTTTCAATTTTCCTGTCACCGTGATATCGCGTGCTTCAACAAATGCTGTCAAAGCATCGATATTCAGCTCACGCCCTACGACGTACTGAGGCTAACGAAGCGATTGGGTTTGAATTCGCGGGAGTTCCTCTTCCGCCACACCGTGCCATTCGAAATGGACGGCCACGGCGTACCGGGGCTCAAACTGCGCACACAAGACGAAACGACACAATGCGGATTCCTGACCGAAGACGGCTGCGGGGTCTACGAAGACCGACCCACGGCCTGCCGCTATTACGCGCTAGGTCTTATGGCCATGCGCAAAAAGGACTCGGCGACCGATGAGGATTCGTATTTCGTGGTCAAGGAGGATCACTGCCTAGGCCACCTAGAACCGCACACCCAGACGGTCTCGGAATATCGCCAAAGCCAAGGCGTCGATGTCTACGATGACCTCAACCGCGAATGGCGCCAGATCATATTAAAGAAGCGCTCCTGCGGGCCCACGGTAGGCAAGCCCTCGGATCGTAGCCTCCAGCTTTTCTTCCTTGCGAGCTATGACTTAGACGGCTTTCGCGACTTCATCAATACCCCGTCCTTCCATGAGGTCTACGAGATATCGCCAGACGAACAAGAGCGCTTACGACAAGACGACACCGCCTTGATGCGCTTTGGCTTTCAGTTCCTAAAGCAATCCCTTTTTGGTGAGACCATCATCCCGGAACGCCCAGGCGCCCTTGAGAAACGCCTATTGCGGCGCGAAGAAAGGCTGCGCTTGCACGAACAAGAGGCGGCGCGCTGAGGTCCGGCCTAAAAGGTCGCCAGTCCATCCGTCAAAGCGGTTTAAGACCGAGCAAATAAGGGCCACATTCGGGGGCAATCCGAAGGGGGCCCGCTCGATTCCCTTCGTGGGCATCGCATCCCAAGAGACGCAGTACCTCGTATTGCGTCAGGGTATCGACGGAAGAGGCGATGACCTGCACCTTGAGCTCGTGGAGCATCGCTACCACCGCGGACACCGAGGCCGCGCCTTCGGATCCATCGAGACCATCCTCGGTAAAAGACGCATCGAGCTTCAACGCGTCCGGGGAGAGTCGTTTCAAATAACCAAGACTAGAGAGCCCTGCCCCGAAGTCGGTCAGACAAATCGCAACACCCAGGGAACGCCAAATCGCCAAAGCCCCCAGCATCTGCTCGGGGTCGTCCATGAAGTCCTCTTCCGTGACCTCAAGACCAAAGGAAGCGGGACTAAGCCCCGCCTCAAGAAGGATCACGCTCCAGCGCGCACGGAGCCGCTCGTCTCGCAGTTGATAGGAATCTAGATGCACGAAGACCTTAGGGACGCTAAGGCCCTGCTCAAGCCATGCGTGCATGTCCCTACAGATTTGACGCCATGTCCATTCGGCAAGCGGGAGAGCCAGACCCGCCTCCTCGGCCATGGGCATGAATTCGGGTGCGGAGAGGATGCCGCGCTCACGGTGGTGCCACGCCATCTGGCATGGAAAGGCCGTCACTAAGCCGTACGAAAACGCGACCCAGGGTCTGTAGCTCAAGACAAATTCATCTTGGGCGAGCGCCTGATGGAGCTGGCTGACTAATAACAGCTGATCGCTCGCAACGGTATTCATGGCGTCATCGAAACAACGGTAGCTGCGGCCTCCGGCCCGCTTTGCTTCATACATGGCCATATCGCTACGCTTCAAAAGGAGTTCGGCGTCACGCCCGTCTTGGGGGTATAGCGCAATTCCGATACTCACGCCTACCGAAATCGTCTTGTCACCTAACGTATAAGGCGCAGATAAGGTCGCCAAAAGCTTTTCGGCGATCAAGGCCGCGTCCATCGCCGCCACGAGATGGGAGGCTACGACAATGAACTCGTCCCCGCTTTGTCGTCCCACGATATCTTCATCGCGTAAGGTCGTCTTTAGGCGATCTGCGACCATGCGCAAGAGCCGATCGCCGGCCTCATGACCCAAGGAGTCGTTGATGCCCTTGAACCGATCTAAATCGAGGAACATCACGGCGAACAACTGGCCGCTGCGCTCGGAGCGACGGGTGAGCTGCTCTATACGCGCCTGAATCAAAACTCGGCCCGGGAGGTCGGTGAGCGCATCGTGGGTCGCGACATGCTCCATTTGGCGCTCGGCTAACTTGCGGGAAGTCGCGTCACGAATGGTTCCTATGAAGCGCCTCTGCCCCCCTAGGAAAAACTCAGATACCCGCAAATCGATCGGAAATTCACGGCCGTCGCGGTGCCGCCCTACCACCTCGCGTCCGCTTCCAATCACATGCGCCTCACCGGTTTCGCGATAATGTCGCAAATAATCGTCATGGTGACTGTGATAAGGCTCCGGCATCAGGAATTTGACGTTTTGGCCGATCGCCTCCGCCTCGGTATAACCAAAGAGCCGCTCCATGGCCGGATTATAGGTCTCTATGATGCCGGTCTCGGAAATGGTGGCGATCCCCTCGTCTACGTTCTGAAAGACCGCGCGAGCGCGGGCTTCGCTATCGCGCCAATGCGCAACCGCCTCCTGCGCCTCATGCTCGGCCAGCACGATTCCCTTGACCAAGGGCGCCAAATGCCAGCGCAGCGCGAACATAGCCAAAAGTAAAACGCCGGCTAGGAGCGGCAAAACGACATAAAGGTCTTGGCGTAAAGAGGCGTATAGGTCCCGGGTGTCCATGCTCAGAACCATGCCTAAACCGGTATGGGCGACCGGCATAAAGGCCGCCACGACGTGATCTCCGCGATAATTTTGCGTCACGATAAGCCCGGAACGTCCCCTAAGCGCATAGCTCATGGGGAGCGGAGTATGGGCGTAGAAACGGGGCATGTCGGGGGCGGCGCGCATGGGATTAGTGGTATTCGGAAAGCAGGCCATACGCTTTCCGTGAGGCGCGCAGAGCGCGAGACTCGCCGAAGGCCCCAAGATCCGAGTGCCGACAACAAGAGGCTGTAAGCTCGGCAGGGCCACGTCGCCCACGAGCCCCCCTACGATACGCCCGTGCGCGCGCAAAGGGATTTCCGCGCGGAACACATAACCGCGTCGGGCATTCCAAAGCAGAAAGGCCCCGGGGTCTCCTTTAATCGCGACCACGATCGCGGGGTGCGCCATGAAGTGCCCCGCTGGGGCAAACACGGCCCCCGAGCGACCATAGAGAACAAGCGCCGAGATTTTCATGGACAAAAAGGAGTGCAGGCCCTTTTCCAACAAAAAGGGGCTTGCCAACTTATGCGCGTTAGCCGCTGCGACCTGGCCTACGAGGAAGGGGCGGGTCGCTACGATCTGAAGCCTCGCATTAGCCCCGTCTAGCTTATTCGCCACCCACTGATTGCGGAGCGCAAGGCTTGCCATAAGATTGTGATCGAGTGTCTGCTTGACATGAGGCCGCATCGCAAAAAAGACCGTAAACCCCACGATCAGGCCCACCGCGAGAATAAGCAAACCCGCCACCGCATTGATGACCCAGCCTTTTTTCTTAGATATCACCCGCACCCCCGCAAAAGCGCTCCATACTCGACGGTTCCCTCGACCCTACACCTTACACAAACCGAGCGCGGAACAAATCGACAATCTCATTGCTTGCAGGAATCGCGCCGCTTAAGCTGCGCTCCCAAAACGTGCTTTAGAGATACTCTTAAAAATCCGCCGCGGCGACTTGCGACAGACCGTAAGAAAGCAACCCCTCATCTGCCATTATGGCCGTTTTTAAGGGCTTCGTGTGTAAAAGGTTGGGGGATTTCTTGTCGGAGCCGGCACAGACGACAAAAAGATATAAAGAACGCGCCTACCGAATAGGCCCTTCTACGCCGCTCATCTAAGGCAAGAAGCCCCGACGCAAAGTGACGTGGAGCGAATATACGGCAACCCGATATCGCGGTCGTCCCCGCGCAAACGCGGGTCCCCGTACGGATCAGATCTTTGCCCGGCGCCAAGCGGTCCGGGCATAAACGCCCGAACGCCCGAACGCCCAGCCGACCATCGTCGGACGCGTGCGCCACGCCCCTCCTATTGCCGAATCCCCCTCGTAAGGTCGATATCCGCGCACGTCACCGGCTTTTATACTAAGGCGTCATGGCTTTAAGCCCCGGACCGAGCCTACGCGCCTTGTCGTACTTATGGATACTAACGAGTGTGGCGCAAAACTCCTACCCTTCCTCCGGGAGCCGGGGTTCTGCGCGATTCGCACAAGCATTGCGCCAGACGGCATTCACCGAGAAGCGGCGCTCTCGATCACGCGTCGAGGACGACGGCGCGTCTCCTTGGCGCGTCACATCCCCCATAAGCCCAGGCCTTAAGACGGCGCGCTTGACCCAAGCGATATGAGCGGCACTGCGCGCCCTCATAACCGACCTACTCCGTGCCGATGGCCGAGAAAAGGTCGTGGATCGCGCCCGTGCCGCACTCCTTCGCTTTCCGGGGATACGAGCGGCACGCATCGTCCTCTATGAGGAATATCGCACGTCCCCGCGTAAGGCGGGCATGACGAGCATGGCCGGCCCCGCGCATGGCAGGCGCTTTGGGAGATCTCGCGTGCCAGACCCGTTTCAGATCTCCGCGCCGGAACAACGTGTCGTCTTGACGCTTAAAGATGAGCGGCATTCGATGGGATTTATCGATCTCATAGTACGACAAGACGCACTCTACCCTCCCGGAAGAGCGACTTTACTAGCCGCCGGGGCTGGCATTACAAGCGCCATCGAGCGTGAACGCGCGCACAGCCATTTACGCCGCCTCCACGCCCTCCACGCCCTCCACTCCCATCGCACGGCCGAGCTGTCCTCGGAGATCGCCGAACGACAACGCACGGAGCGGAAATTGCGACGCTTCTCCATTGCCATTAAACAATCCGCAGACGCGGTATTCATCATCGATACGCGCGGCATCATAAAATACGTCAATAAGGCCTTCGAGAAGATCACCGGCTACAGCCGCGCGGAGGCGGTCAGGCGCACACCGCGCATTCTACGATCCGGGCGCCACTCGCGCAGCTTCTACTTAAACCTCTGGCGCGCGATCCGCACGGGGCAAATCTACCGCGACATGTTCGTCAACCGACGCAAAGACGGCGCCATCTATTACGAGCAAGTGACCATCACGCCCTTACGCGAAAACAGCGGCGTCATCTCCTACTTCGTATCGACCGGGACCGACATCACAAAACACTTAGCTTCCGAAGAGCGCGTGAACTATCTCGTCCACCACGACCTCCTCACGGAATTACCGACCCGCACCCTGTTTTCATAAAACGTGGATCGCGCCGCCGCGGCCCTGTCAAACCAACGGGAGGCCGCGATCCTCCTCTTCGATCTCGATCGCTTCAAACGCATCAACGACACCTTCGGGCCCCTCGTCGGCGATCGCATCGTCCTAGAATTCTCGCAAAGGCTGCGCGCCGTACTAGCCAAAAAAGCCCTTATTGCGCGCCTGGGCGGCGATGAATTCGGGGCACTCTTAGAACACATTGAAGAGAGGCAGGATGTCAGCGTATTCGCGGACTATTGGGGGGCGCTCGTATCCGAACCGTTCGCCGCAGACGAGCACGAGTTCTTTTTAACGGTCAGTATCGGGATAAGCCTAAGCCCGCGCGACGGACAAGACGCGCAAACGCTCCTAAGGAACGCCCGAAGCGCCCTTAAACGCGCCAAATGCCGCGGCGGCAACACACACGAATTCTATACCGCCGACATGAACGCCAAGGCCCTCGAAAGACTCACGCTCGAAAGTCGTCTCCGTCGCGCACTGGAACGTGAAGAGCCCCGCCTTTTCTATCAACCACAAAAAGATATCGCGACCGGCCGTATTGTCGGGGTCGAGGCGCTGATGCGCTAGAGACAACCGGATGGGACGATCGTAAGTCCGGCCGGATTCATCCCACTACTCGAAGAGACGGGGCTCATAGTTCCGGTCGGGGAATGGGCCCTGCAGGCCGCGCTTGCGCAAATGAACGATTGGCGCAGCCTGGGATTGGGCGACATACGCATGTCCGTCAATATTTCCGGGCGCCAATTTCGGCATCGCGCGTTGCTCGCCGCGCGCGCCGATATCTTGGACCAATGGCCTCATAGACATGGCCTGCTCGAGCTCGAATTGACCGAATCGGTACTCATGGAAAACGCGCAGAGCGCCATCGATATGCTTGGGGCCTTGAACGATATGGGACTTAGGCTCGCGATCGACGACTTCGGGACGGGGTACTCCTCCCTCAATTACCTCAAGCGCTTTCCTCTGAACGCCTTGAAGATCGACCAATCGTTCATCGCCGCTCTCACGCCGCATGGCGATGGGGGCGCGATCACAAGCGCCATCATCAGGCTCGGGCACGAACTGGGCTTGGATATCATAGCGGAGGGGGTCGAAACCGAAGAACAACTCCGTTTCCTGCGCGACCAACGCTGCGACCTAGCACAAGGCTATCTGATCGCAAGGCCCCTGCCAGAACCCCAGGCCACCTCGCTTTTGCAAGGCCTAAAGCCGAGGGCCTGCGGGTAAAGCCACGCCTGACGGGCGCGCGGATGCCTTGAGCCGCCCAGAGCGTCCGCGGTGCCAAATCCCCACAAGGACGAAACGCCCCTGCGTAGCCCACGCCGATATTGGCCTAATACGACCTAAAGAGATATTGCTCGAAGATCGCCCGCTTCTTATGATAAGCCACCCTTAAAACCACCCCAGGACGTCCTGCCATGCTCGCGCGCCCCCTCATGATCGCAGTCGCTACCCTTGCCACACCTATGGCTTGGGGTCGAACAGGGGACCACGCCTCGCGTACGCCCGTCCAGACGGTATCCGCGCCGCATGCCCGGACCGGCGCCCGGGCGCATCCCGAACTCGCCTGGGCTCAGGCTCGATCCCTCATCGAAGCGTCGCGAAGGGAGGGACACAAAAAAGGCCAGACCCTCGTCTTTAGCGGAAAGCGGGTACACATTCTGGTGGTGGCAAGCAGCCCCCACCATCCCGATATGAGCTTCGCGGCGGGAGGCCTTACCAACCCGGCGATCACGGTAGCTACGGGCGCGCTTGTCACAATCACCCTGTTAAACGCCGATTTTGGCGCGGGAATGACGCATAGCCTCGTTATCACCAAGACCGCGCCCCCTTATCCTGCGCGCCCAACACAGCTGCGGGGCGCAATCGCCCGACTGCCCTCGCTCCCACCCCGATCGAGCCTGCGCCTCGCGCAAGCGCGCTACGCGCAGACGTCGATACAATTCGTGGCGCACCGAACCGGGACCTACTACTACATCTGCACGGTGCCCGGGCACGCCATGGCCTTCCATATGTACGGACGATTTCTCGTCGCAAGGCCTTAAGTGCCGCCTCAGCCCGAGGCCTTCCTTAAGACCTGACGTCGATCTTTAAGGCATGCCGGGCAAACACCAAGAGCGCCTGCAGGGTTCGTTGATTATGGGCCTCCTTCATCAGCATCCAAAGGCCGCCTACCCCGCCCGAGGGGCGCGGAAGATCGAGGAGTTCCTGGCGCGTACGGGCGATCGCCCCCACCGCATCCTCCAGGACGCCGCTCGCGGACGCCTGCTCCAGAAGATCGAGCACGCTCGGCAATAGCCGCAATAACCGCTCCAAAAGCGCGGCGTCCAAGCGCTTATCGATCACATCCAAGAGCCGGAGATAACAATCCCCCTCCCCGCGTCCCAAACGATCCAACAAGGTCATGCCTTGGCTCCCCAGACGGGCTAAGCGAGAGACGAGATCGTCGGTCACCGCGTCCTCGGCCGCCCCCAAGAGTCGCGCCACATGACTTAAGCGCGCCAAATCGCCGGACGCCACGAGCTCCTTTAAGATCGGCAAGGCCTCGATCACCCCGGACGCATGGATCGCATCGAGCAGGGTGAGCGTATCGCTTGCGGACTTCGCCAGGCGCCCTATCATCTCGTCGGTGAGTGTCTCGAAACCCGCCTCCACCAAAAGCGCGGCGGCACTCAAGTCCCCATCCTTTTCTTTACCTTCCTGCACAGATGACATGACTCCTCCCTTACAGCAGGCCGCGGACGCTATTCCAATACAAGCGATTGTAAGCTAGCTTGAACCAATGAATCGCCCGTGTGGGCGGGCGCGGTTTGGGCGGATTTTTGTAGTCGAACGAGGCGTAGGTCGCGCGATCCCGTCCGGCCTCGATGAAACAAAAGATCTTCCCTTCATAGACGCGCATGGCCGATCGGCCCGCCACGAGCGAGGCCAAATTCTCACCCAAGACCTCCGCCTCGTAGTGCGCGGTGGATCCGGCCTTGCTGATCGGGATGTTGGTCGTGTCCCCCAACACAAAGACGTTGTCCCGCCCTTCCATGGCGAGTGTCGCGCGATGCGTGGGGATGAAACCCGACGTACCCAATTTATTGCGTTCTATGACCTCCATGCCCTTATGCGGGGGCACCGTGATGAGCAGATCGTAATCGAGAACGCTGCCCTCTTCGCTGTGCACTTGCTTTTTGACGCCATCGACATCTTTGGCGTTAAAGAGCGTCTCATAATGCACGCCCATGCGGTCAAACTCAGGCGCGGCCCATTTCGCGACATTCTCAAGGGAGTGGATACGCCCAATGGGGTAGGTGTACATGAAACTGACCTTATCGGTCATATCCCGCTCTTTGAAGTAGTCATACATCATAAAGGTCAGCTCGAGCGGCACCATGGGACATTTGTGCGGCACCCCGGTCACGATCGCGATCCGTCCGCCCGGGAAAGTCCGTAAGGCCTCCGCGGTCTTCAGGGCCGCCTCTTCGGTGTAGACGTGATAACCTGCCTCCAAAAGGCCCGGTACCGACTCAGGCACCGCGCGCGAGCCCGTGCAAATCGCGAGATAATCATAACCGTAACTCTTGCCGCTCTTTCCCTTCACTTCATTATGGTCAAGATCGAAGGTCTCGACCGGGTCGACTAGGAACTGTATGGCGGGATTCAAAAGCCCGGCTTGATCGGCGTAGAGGTCATCGGACGCCATTTTGCCAAACGCCATGTACAAGAGACCCGGCTGATACATATGACGGGGACTTGCCGACAAGAGCGTGATCAGGATTCGCCCTTCGTCGATCTCCCGGCACAGCCGTCTCGCGAGATTGTTTGCCAAAATGGTTCCACCGGTACCGCCGCCTACGATCACAATCCTTTTCATGAGATACATCCTCCCGCAGTCACCCCGTTATTCCGTTACTTCGCTTTGCGAACGCGCAGACGATAAACGCCGTTTTCCTCCGCGCTAGAAACCAGGACGTGGCCCACCTTCTTAATCCACTCCGGAATATCGTCCGCGGAACCCTTGTCAGTCGACAAAATATCCAGCTCATCCCCGATGGCCACGCCCTTTAATGCGGCGATCAACTCCATAAGAGGGCCGGGACAAAAACTTCCACGCGCATCGATCACTTTCGTGCTACTCATAATCGTTAAGCCCCCAGGCTAAAAGGTGAGCACATGGCTCCCATCGATATCACTTAAGAACTTGGTAAGACCCAAAGGATGCTCGAGGTAGGGCGCGAGATCCGAAGGCTTCAAAGACAATACATCCATGGCCATAGAGCAAGGATAGATCTTGACCGCAGCGAGCTCGACTGCTTGCTCAAAAAGCTCCAGAAACTCCGGAGCGCGCTTACTTTCCAATAAGCGGCCTACCTCCCCTTCGCAGGGAGCCGCAGATGCCCCTACCACGCGGAAATACGTTAAGGCGTTCATGGACACGAAGACGTCCACGTCCGCGCCGCCCACGCCTGCGACCGCGGCGGTCATCGCCGCCATCTGCAATTTTTCCCGAGTTCCCGATGTAACGATGATATGGAGACGATCAGGCATGATACCCCTCAATAACAAAAACCGCGCGGGCCGCCCAAGGCGTCCGAACGTAAGATTAAGATGTTTACGAAAACAAGGACCCAAGAGCCCTTAAGCAAAAGCCGTGCCGCTTCACGACCCAGCAAGGATAGTCGCACAACCGCGCCCGAACGCCATGCCTTGTGGTCCGGCATGGCAGTTGACATGACAGGACTGACAGTGCTGTCATGACAGTCATGCGAGGTGACATGACTTCCACGGAACAAGACGCCATACAGTCGCTGATCGATATGCAGGACCACCCTGCGGTTCTCATCAATCGCGAATATCGGATCGTGGCCGCGAATCAGGCCTACCGCGTGGCCTATGGCGTCCAGAGCGATCAACTCCTAGGACGCCCCTGCTATGAAGTCTCCCATCACCGCCACAGTCCCTGCCACCTCCACGGAGAGGACTGCCCCCATCAGCAGGTCTTTACCCACGGGCGGAGTCAACGGGTCGTGCACACGCATTTCGATATGCAAGGACAGCCGGAGCATGTAGGCATCAAGGGCCACCCGGTCATCCTGCCGGACGGTCTTATGTATCTCGGCGAATCGATACAAAGGCTGAGCCCGCCCGCACAGCTCAATTGCGAGGAAATGCAAATGATCGGCCGATCGCGCGCCCTTGCGCGCGCCGTCGATCAGTTGAGTCAAGCGGCGATGAGCACAGCCGCGGTCCTTCTCGTAGGCGAGAGCGGGGTGGGCAAGGAGCTTGCCGCGCGCCACCTGCACGACTCGAGCCCGCGTCGCCAAGGACCTTTCGTGGCGGTCGATTGCGCGACGCTACCGGAAAGCCTTTTCGAGAGCGAGATGTTCGGGCATGAGGCGGGCGCCTTTACCGGCTGCGCCGGGCGCAAGCTGGGGCTTTTCGAGACGGCGCGCGACGGGACGCTTTTTCTAGACGAGATCGGCGAGATTCCTTCGGCGATGCAAGCGAAGCTTCTGCGGGTCCTAGAGACCGGGACCTTCCGACGGGTCGGCGGACACGAAACGCTACACGCCGATATCCGACTCGTGGCCGCCACCAATCGCGACCTCAAAAACTGGGTGGGCACGGGACGATTTCGTGAAGACCTCTATTACCGCATCGCCTGTATCACGATTACCTTACCCTCGCTCAAGGAACGCCAAGACGACATCCCCTTGCTGGCAGACGCCTTGTTGGCGCGCATCAATGCCGCAAACGGCCGACGCGCACGCTTGACGGACGCGGCATGCGTGCGCCTGCTCCGTCATGATTTCCCGGGAAACGTACGAGAGCTCCGTAATATCCTACAACGCGCCGCGGCGCTTTGTCATGATGACACCATAAGAGCTACCGATCTGGGTCTCGATGAGGCCGACAGGATGGCGCCGGACAACGAGATGGGAAATCACAAAGGCCTAGGCCGCGAGGACCTAGAAGCCCTCGCGCTCCAGTTCCAGGGGAGGCGACGCGCCATGGCCGAGGCCCTGGGCATCAGCGAACGGACGCTCTATCGGCGCCTTCGGCGCACGGGCCTGCTCGATAACGGCCGAGGGCCTTAACACACGCGCAAGCAAGCAAAGGGCTGTGCGGCCTATTTTTTAATCTTACCTATTCGGTAAACCCGCAGCCGTTCCCTATCGGCACGGCACGCGGGCGAAGTCCCGGCACAGCGGATACAGCCAGATATCCAGGCCCTTCAACTGTATCCAGGGCAGGATCAGGAAACGGGCGTTGTTGACAACGAACGGCAGGTTCTTCTAACGCTCGGGCTTTTGCCACCCGATGAAAGGATCACGCCCGGCAAGCTTCCAGGCGCTCGCGCCAAAACCGAAGAGCGCGACTAACCGCTCGCCCGCACAGACGTTGTAACGCATCTGGCTGCCCGCAAGCGGCGTGTAGCCCAGATCGTCTACGCTCGCCAGTACTCGCGACCCCAAGGTCTGGGCGCGGACCTGCGGGGCCCGCCCGCATAATGGCCAGTCGGACGGGCCCCATAGCCCAGGGAAGAAACGCACCGAGGTTCGATGGGGGCTGGTTTGCCTTGTCGACACTGGCTTGCAGGTAAGCGGTACGGGGTAAGGGGATAAACCAGGTGCGCCGATTGATGCCCAAGAGCTTGACCGTCATCAGGGGCTAACGAGCCTCCGCCACCACTGGCGGGGATTGGTGGTCTTCGTCGATCACCCCAAGACCCCCACTAGATAACAATATAACTTATACCGCGAGCGGCATGATGCTGAGGACCTTTAGCCGAGCGGCAGGCTCAATCATCCATTTCATATCGACGTTTCCTGCCTACGCCGTTACAGCCACGATCTATCGGTTTATAACCTTTTGTTATATTTACGGTTAGTTATTTCCAAACACAATCCTATACACTGTTGACGCCTTTGTCCGTCTTTAGCAATCTGCCAGAGAGCCCAACGGCGGGTCCCCGCCAGATGCTGCGCGGAGGCTGAAGAAAGGGGGGCGTCGCTGGTGGGTCAATCATGCTAGTGGAGGCCTTAAGGGGGGGGCGACGTAGCACTGAGTTCGAGCGATAACCATCCATTTCCGGACCATCCCAGTACTTAAAAACTCGGAGCGGGCTTTGAAAACACTTATGCTCATTATTGCGTTGACCCTTGGGCTAATCATCTGGATTGCAGGGACTCATTCTTACGCCGATTCCCTCTACCCGGATATCCCAAAAAACAATCTCCCCAAAATTCGAACCCTGCCGAAGCAAGGACAGGTCATTCTGGATGTGCGGTCCACCGTCTTGTCCGGCGATCCCATCTCTCAAATTCGCGACAGCAACGGGATATATAACGGTATTAAGATCGGGGTCTTCGATCTGTTAAACCACTCTGAGTCAATCTGGGATTTGCCGAGCGAAATTTCATTGCGCGCTCCCATCTTATGTAATTCCTGCACTATGAGGGCGTCTTGGGCGGCAACAACGAGGCAACTTCTCTTGGCGACGAACAAAGGTGCCGTCTTGATTGACGGCGCAGGGCACTACAAAAAGCTCAGATTGAGGATGCCTGGAATATCGATACGCTATCGTGACGCTGATGAATTCGCGATAAGCAACGATGGTCGGTTCCTGGCCTTCAAAGTGGATGCCCGTGATCGAGAAGATAAAGCTCTGGATCCGAATGATCCTTACGCCAAATTTGGAAAACTCTATGACGAGTTAATATACGAACACACTCGAGACCCAAAACCGATAACTATCGCAAAATCTGCAATTCACTTCTACGGTAACGGCCAGCCATACGGAAAGTTCGTGTCTTTGCCGGCATGGAGCCCCAACAGCAAAAGGATTGCCTACGCCTATCAAAAACGTGGCAGTGGTTTCTTGGCTTCGGCGGGAATAGTCATCGCAAATATCAGCAAACAAGGGGTGGTCGTGTCGTCTGGAACCGTGGCGATACCTCCTGTCCACCAGCCGGATGACGCCTCTGTCGACGAACTGCGCTGGAGCCCCGATGGCACACAATTGGGATTTGTCGTATTTGAATACTGGTACGAACACTCAGATCAATACAGCAGGTATACGCTTTATACGGTGAATGCCCATGGCCGCGGCCTAAAGGCAGTGAGGTTCAGGAACAAGAATATCAACGTCAACGCATTTGCTTGGTCTCCATCCGGGCAACAATTGGCATTGCGCTCCGATTATCAAGCAAAGAAATTATGCAATTCCAATGCTATGTTTTATTTCGACACGGGGAACGAACCCTGCAGGATGTCGGAGAACCTGTTTACGAGTAATGTGGACGGATCGGGGCTCAAGAGGATATCTAAAAAACCGGACTTTCGACACGGGCAATTATTTTGGATCCAGTAAATCTGGGTGTGTCTGAGTGACAGTTGCCGGGTGGCATTTACGCTCACGGAACGATCATGTCTGTTCATAGCTAACTAACAGGTTGATTTACTTTACTAAATTGGCGCCCCCAGGGAGGTTTATCGCTTGCGTCAATCCTCACTCTGCCTTTGGTGGCTTAAGGATATCTCAGACACACCTCACTCACTCAAGCCTTTCGGTCCTAGACCGTACGCCTGCGGCATAAGTTTAGGCGCACCACACGTGAATTCTTACTTGAAGAATAAGTAAGGGAATTATATAATATCTTACACACAGGTGAATTCAGTCTATTCAGGAGGCCACATGCTGGCAACAGTCACCGACAAAGGGCAGGTCACCGTCCCCAAGGCACTGCGGGACAAGATGGGTATCGTTCCAGGCAGCAAGCTCGACTTCGAACTCACGGATCAGGGGGCCCTGCACGTGCGTGTATTGGCACGGGGCGCGGACAACCTGTTTGGCATAGTGCACCACCCACATCAGGCGCCTCTTGACGTTGCGGCCATGGATGAGGGCATCGCCGCAGCGGTGGAGTCACGCGACCGTCGGACATGATCGCCCTCGACACCAACATCCTGGTGCGGCTTATTACCCGTGACGATGAAGCCCAAGCCGCTCGGGCTAAGGCTGTGTTTGATGCGCAGGGTAGTGCAGAGGGCGCACTATTTGTCTCCGATATCGTGTTGGTCGAATTGTGCTGGACCCTCGAACGCAGTTATCGGCTGTCCCGGCAAGCTATGGCGGCCGTTATCCACGCCCTGCTGGACAATAGTACGGTCAAACTCGAATCGTCCCCGGTGGTGCGGGACGCATTGGCCCATTTTACCAGGGGCAGCATCGGTTTCCCCGACTGTCTGATTGTCGCTAAGGCGCAGCACCAGGGCTGTAGCCAAACCCTCACCTTCGACCGGCGCATGGCGTCCCTGCCCGACGTGGAGATCCTGTAGGCGACGAGGCGAGCAGGATCGCGCCGACGCCGTATGGCCGTTCCGGAATTTTCCGCGAGCGGACCCGTGCGGGTTTGACGCGCACCAAGCGCGCAGCCCAGGATGTCGATTCCGCAGAGGGTCGCTTCGTCGTCATTGTGAAGGCGCGCCATGCCCACCGAGAGCCCATCATGCGCTACATGATTATCATCAAGTGTGAGCGGCGGTCTAACCCCGCGTAAATCTGGCGGTAAGCCGCGGTTTTGGGCCGTGTGATGGGCCCTAAAAAAAGGGCCCGATAGGCCCCTTAGGAAATGCCGGTACGGCGATGGTGACCGATTAGAACGGGGGATCGTCGCTGGGGGCGCAGTCCTCCGTTGCGGGCGAAGATCGCGGGTCTTGCCAAAGGGGTGGGTTCTCGAAACCGTACTGCATCGAAAGGCGTTTGCACAGATCATCGAGCGACTGTTACGTCCTTCTCTGCTTTAGGCTCTCCCGCCCTCAATATCCCGGTATCCTTTAGGGGCTTTTAAGAAACAGCGCCGGAAAGAACGCGTGACAAGCCCAGCATAAGATAGGCCGATGTTCCTCTGTTAAAGTGGGAAGTTCTGACACTCATCCACGACAAAAAAACCGGCCTATGGTTCGGATTGTATCGGGTATCGTCACGCTCCACCCACATCGGGAAACGCTGTGCCATGCCCCGGACGTGTATCGCGCCCGCGTGTCCGCATTGTGGCCTCGGGGGCCTGTGGTCGCACGGTTGTTATCAACGCAAGGCCGATCGCGCACCGCGGTCTCTCGAGAACCCCGTTTTGATCCCGCGCTTTCTCTGCCGGGGTTGCCGGCGCACCTGTTCGCGCCTACCCGCGTGCATCGCGCCCTACGAAGCGGCCAGGGCACGGAGTGCGGACAACGCTTGACGCACGCTCTCTTCATCGGCCGCGCGCACAGTCGCGTGCCCAAGCTTGCGCCCCGCTCTCGCGGTCTTGCCGTAGACGTGAAGGTGGGCCCCAGGGATAGCGAGCACATGTTCGGCCTCCGGTATGGTACCCACAAAATTGACCATCCCGGCATAGCCCAAGGACAATGATCGGCCGATCGCGCGCCCTTGCGCGCGCCGTCGATCAGTTGAGTCAAGCGGCGATGAGCACAGCCGCGGTCCTTCTCGTAGGCGAGAGCGGGGTGGGCAAGGAGCTTGCCGCGCGCCACCTGCACGACTCGAGCCCGCGTCGCCAAGGACCTTTCGTGGCGGTCGATTGCGCGACGCTACCGGAAAGCCTTTTCGAGAGCGAGATGTTCGGGCATGAGGCGGGCGCCTTTACCGGCTGCGCCGGGCGCAAGCTGGGGCTTTTCGAGACGGCGCGCGACGGGACGCTTTTTCTAGACGAGATCGGCGAGATTCCTTCGGCGATGCAAGCGAAGCTTCTGCGGGTCCTAGAGACCGGGACCTTCCGACGGGTCGGCGGACACGAAACGCTACACGCCGATATCCGACTCGTGGCCGCCACCAATCGCGACCTCAAAAACTGGGTGGGCACGGGACGATTTCGTGAAGACCTCTATTACCGCATCGCCTGTATCACGATTACCTTACCCTCGCTCAAGGAACGCCAAGACGACATCCCCTTGCTGGCAGACGCCTTGTTGGCGCGCATCAATGCCGCAAACGGCCGACGCGCACGCTTGACGGACGCGGCATGCGTGCGCCTGCTCCGTCATGATTTCCCGGGAAACGTACGAGAGCTCCGTAATATCCTACAACGCGCCGCGGCGCTTTGTCATGATGACACCATAAGAGCTACCGATCTGGGTCTCGATGAGGCCGACAGGATGGCGCCGGACAACGAGATGGGAAATCACAAAGGCCTAGGCCGCGAGGACCTAGAAGCCCTCGCGCTCCAGTTCCAGGGGAGGCGACGCGCCATGGCCGAGGCCCTGGGCATCAGCGAACGGACGCTCTATCGGCGCCTTCGGCGCACGGGCCTGCTCGATGCGCGCGACAAACTGATCCCCCGCTAACAGCGAAGCGCGGCCCGCTTAAGAAACGAGAGACCGCTTAAAGATCACGTCCTAAAGCCCTCGATCCGGGCTTGGCCGCAGACCGAGACGATAAACCAAAGGAGGGCCTTGAAAGAAGGATCTTTAGGACCCAATTGCTAGAGGAGCGGCCCGTTACCGGAAAGACAAGCCCCTGATCGTAAGCTTTACGGTGTCGATCATCTATAAGTCTCACGCCCCCTTTGCGGCGCAACCTCACACCTGCGAGGACCATATGACAGAACTCGAACGCTTTCGCTCACTTTTTCACCAAGAAGTCCTGCACACCTTCGACTATCTACGCGCTATCGACGAAACGCAGTGGCAGGGCATACCCAAAGATTCGGACGCCCTTTATTTGGGAACACGGGTCAATAAAATTACGATTTCCGCGCTCGCGCGTCATCTCGCGGTCGCGGAATGCCACTGGATCAGCCGGCTTCCACTGTTGGCCGCGAACGCCACCATGCCCCTGCCGGAACCGGACCCGGTCATAGCCGCACTAAAGACCGTGCCTAGCTTTGTGGGCGTTTACGAAGAGCGGCACGAAAAGAACATGGAACGTTTGCGCCATCTGAAGGCGCAAGATATCGACAAACCGCTCGTCTTTACCCAACGCCATTACACAGGCATGGGGTTTTTATGGTCTATCTTGGGCCACCACGCCTATCATCTCGGACAAATCGATCTCCTGATGCGCCAACAAGGGGTCATGGCTCCGGAGTATATGGAGTGGCGTGAAACCGAACATATCATCGGCTAGCCCCAGCAGGCCTTAAGCCTTACAGCCTGCCTATGAACACGCTAAGGCGCGCAACATGGACAGGGCCTCGCACACGCCCGCTTCATCGGCCGCGCGCACAGTCGCGTGTCCGAGCTTGCGCCCCGCTCTCGCGGTCTTACCATAGACGTGAAAATGCGCCCCGGGGATGGCGAGCACATGTTCGGCCTCCGGAATGGTACCTACGAAATTGACCATCCCGGCATACCCCAAGGACTTCGTGCCCCCGAGGGGCAGGCCTAAGACCGCGCGCATATGGTTCTCGAACTGGCTGGTCTCGGCCCCCTCTATCGTCCAATGGCCGGAATTATGGACGCGGGGCGCCATCTCATTGGCGAGCAGCTCCGCGCCTCTCTGAAACAATTCCAGCGCAAAGACGCCCACGTACTGAAGATGGTCCAAGAGACGTTGCGCATAGAAATACGCCTGCTCCGCCAGGGGATCGGTCGGTCGCGCCAAGGATTGCGCGAGGACGCCGTTTTGATGGACATTTTCGGTCAAGGGATAAAAGCGCGTCTCGCCCGTGACGCCACGCACCGCGATCACCGAAACCTCCCGGTCAAAGGGCACAAAGCCCTCCAAAATCAGGGGCGCGCCTCCCAGGGCGGCAAAGGCCGGCGCCAGATCCCGAGGCTTGCGCAATACCCACTGCCCCTTGCCGTCATAGCCCATGGTGCGCGTCTTTAACATCGCAGGCAGCCCCATGACCGTCACGGCGCTCTCCAAGTCCTGCCAAGAATCGACCGGCATAAAAGGGGGCGTTGGAATACCAAGCGAAGCGAACAATTGCTTTTCATACCACCGATCCCGAGCCACCTCCAAGGCTTGGGCAGAGGGATAAACGAAGGCCCGACGACTCAGGTATTGGAGGCTTTCGGCGGGGACGCTCTCAAACTCGCAGGTCACAACTTGCGCTTGATCTGCCATTAGATCCAACAGCCGCGTGTCGTCGTAATGACCGAGCAGAAGGTCGCCTACTGAGCGCGCGCACGCGTCCGGGGACGGATCGAGGAAGATGCAACGAACACCCAAGGGGTGGGCCGCCAAGGCCAGCATACGGGCCAACTGGCCGCCGCCTATGATACCTACGATCATGGCAGTCTTGGATCCCGTCGCGCCAAGACCTCGTCGGTTTGGGACATGCGGTAGGCGCTCAGCGCCGCGCGCACCATGAGATCTGTACGGCCCACAATGGCGGCCGCAAACAGCGCGGCATTGATCGCCCCCGCCTTCCCAATCGCAAACGTCGCCACCGGCACGCCGGCGGGCATTTGGACGATAGAGAGCAAAGAGTCCAGACCGTTCAAGGCCTGCGATTGAACCGGAACACCCAAAACAGGGAGCGCGGTCTTGGCCGCAGCCATACCCGGCAAATGCGCAGCGCCGCCTGCGCCCGCGATAATGACGTGAAGCCCGCGGCCTTCGGCGCCAGCGGCGTATTCAAACAAGAGATCCGGCGTACGGTGGGCGGACACGACATGAACCTCATGCGGGACCGAGAGATCATCCAAGATCTTGGCGGCATGCTGCATCGTATCCCAGTCCGAGCGAGACCCCATGATGATACCCACAAGCGGCGACATAGCTACTCCTCCTCTGACGCCGCCCCGAGCCCACTAGAAGACAAGACGACGATATTCGGACCAAAAAAAAATGAGGGCATTGTGTCACAGTCGACCCCTCCACCCCAAGCCTTCAAAGACCGATCTGCCCTGATCGAGACGCACACCTGGAGCGCCCAGCCCCTAAACCGCAGCGAGCCAAGACCCCCGTCATCCGCAGGAACGCGCGTGCAATGAGGGGATGCGCGAGCAAGGCTCGTTTCGAGTCTTCATGGCGGGCAAGAGACATAAACCGGCCAGCATCAGGGCTGCCCCCAACACCAGGACCAAGGCCTGGGGTCGACCCTACAGGAGCATCACGACAGGAGCCTCTTGCAGGCAAGCCCATGGGTGGACATTTTAGTCTATAACCCTTGTAATACGAGGCACATCTTGAACCGCGTGCGGCCCAATCGATAAAGGACGATCGCCTATGATCCAGAAAGCGAAGCTAGCGGCATACCTTACGATATTGACCCTTTGGACTATTCCACCCGTCCAAGCAGCCACCCCGCCCCCGTCGACCGAACAGCGCATCTCTCAAGACTTCACCCATCCCAAGACCGCCTTGGGCGCCGTGGCCGACACAACCTTAGTCGGCATAGGTCTCGGTCTTTTGGATTATGGTGGCCTGCACCGCCTCGATCATCCCGTATCACAAGACACCCATGGCATCTACGCGCTCGCCAAGACCCCCAATTTTCCATTTGAGTTAATCCTAGCAACCGTGGGCGCGGCCACGTGGGAAGGGGGACAAACCCGCCTGGGCCACGCGCTCTGGCAAAGCGTGGACGCCGCAGCCTTAGCCGGCCTATCCACGCAAATCCTGAAATTCACCTTCCAAAGAAACCGCCCCTCGCAAAGCCCACAAAACCCGAACCTATGGTTCCAGGGCCTGCATGCGCAAAGCTTCCCCAGTGGCGACGTCTCCTCTATCACAGCGCTGGTCACCCCCTTGATCTTGACCTATGAAAAGCGCGACCCCGCGGTATGGGCGCTGGCCGTCATACCGGCCTTCGATATGGTAGCCCGTGTGCGCGCCCACGGACACTGGGAAACGGATGTTGCGGCGGGCGCCCTCATAGGGGCCCTGAGCGGATATTACGCCCACGAACGCGAAAGCCCGCTGATCCTGAGCCTATTGCCCCATGGCGTCTACGTGGGCGTAAAAAGCCAGTTCTAAACACCCCAAGGCATAGGCCCCAGGAGGAGGACACCCTCGCTGCAAACAGCCAGCGCCCCGGGTGTCCTCTCAAGGGGTCGGCCACACCCAAGAATGAAGGCTAAATGAAAGATGCCTCACGCCCGCCCAACCCAAGCTCAGTCAACACGGTTTCGCCTCCATCCACGCCGCTTCGATCTCGAAAGACCCATCTTCTTGAACCGCAAAATGCTCTTGCACTTCGGTTGCGGCTTCTAAAAAGACGCTGCGTACCGCCTGCGCTCGAAGCTCAGGGGTGCGCATACGCGCGATCCAAGTCGCGAATACAAGTGGGATCTTCCAGGTCTGGCTCTCCGTCAACTCAAATCCCGCGCCCTCAAAAAAGCGCGCCCACTCAGAAAGCCGGTAATTTCGGACATGGGAGGCATCGCGTAAGATCTCGACGCTTTGAAGAACAGTATCAAAAAGGGCACGTTCCGGCGCGACGATATCGATCACAATCAAGCGGCCGGTGTCTTTTAAGACGCGGCGCACTTCCCGCAAGGACTGCGACACAGAGCTCCAGTGGTGTGCGGAAAGCCGCGTCACAACCCAATCGAATTGCCCATCGGCAAAGGGAAGCGTTTCTGCCGCCCCTTGCTGTGTCTTAAGGGACACGAAGCCGCGTGCAGCCGCCTCTTTCGCCACCACCGCCAACATAGGCGCCGATACGTCATAGGCAATGACTTCTTCTACAAAAGGCGCCACCGCGAAACTCGCATGGCCCGCACCGCAGCCCACATCCAAGACCCGTTGCGGTCGATCGGTTTGTGCGAGATCACGAAGGCGATCGAGATCCGCGCCTCGGGCATGGACGGGGCTTTCGAGATAACTTTGGGCGGTGTCACCAAATCGTTGGGCGGAAAGACGGGTCTGATCCATAGCAAGCTCCTAGTCATAGATAACGAGAGGGGATGCTAGCGCAGCCATAGAACTGGTACAATATGAGAGTTTATACTAGTACTATAACTACCTGGGCGAGCCGGAAGGGACACTCAATGATCGACAAACCAGAACACGACGGGACAAACCCGTCTCTGCTCGGCGCCTTCCTGAAAGCCCACCGCGCCAGACTGACGCCTACGGCCGCGGGTCTTGCCATCCACGGTCGCAGGCGCACGCAAGGGCTGCGCCGCGAGGAACTCGCACAACTCTGTGGGGTAAGCACCACCTGGATTACCTGGATGGAGCAGGGCCGCCCCATCAAGCCATCGGCGACCGTTTTGGATCGCTTGAGCCGCACGCTCCAGCTCTCGGAAGCGGAACGTGCCTACCTCTATCATTTAGCGCAAAGGACAGACCCCGCAAGTGGGCGCCCACACACAAGACCCTCACATGCGGCACTCAAGATTCTGCCGGCCTTGACGACACCCGCCTACGTCCTTGATCGCTATTGGTACGCGGTCGCCTGGAACGATCCGGCCGCCGAACTCTTCGTCGGATGGCTAGACCAGACGAGCCATCCGATGGACCCGTCAGACACCCCGCCCCACCTCCTTCGCTATCTCTTTCTATCGCCCCACGCTCGCACCCTCATTCAAGACTGGGATATCCGTGCACGGCGACTCGTGGCGGAATTTCGTGCCGATGCCGGAAAATATGCCAACGACCCAGGTGTGCGCGCCATCAGCGATGAGCTGTGCGCACAGAGCGCGCCATTCAAAGCCCTTTGGTCCGCGCAAGACGTAGTCGAGCGCGAGGGGGGACGAAGGACTTTTTGTCATCCCGCGCGGGGGATCTTAAGCTATGAACAAACCACCTTGATACCGGCGACCAGCCCGGACTTGAAGCTTGTCATACTCTTGAGCGACTAAGCGCGCCCACAAAACCCGCCTCTCCCATTCAACCACCTTCGCGGGTCTTGACATCTCAGCCTGAACTTATAAGGCATGACAGAACCGTTGCGGACAACATGGGTCTGGTAAAAACGACCCCCATGGAAGAGACCGGGAACGACGTTATTGACTATAGCGCTTACCGTCGCAAACGGGGGCCCTCGCCTAACGCGCCATTTATGATATCTGCAGCAAGCGTATGCCCGCGACACCGCGCACCCACGCCGACGACATAAAAACCGACGCGCAACGCTCATCAGCGCCCCGCGCAACCGAAACATCACCTTGATATTATTTACGACTAATCGCGAAAGGCGGGTAAGCGCGCTCGCGCGACCTGACGAACGCGATCCGGCTTAACTCCCGTTAAAACACGATCGACCCGTTGGCCCCCACATGGGCCTGACAGACCCCGGTCGCACCCAGCACTGTGGAGCAGGCCGGCACTGTCTGCCCGCTCTCGGTCTTTTGCGCTAGAGTACTCGCCCACCCACTAGAGATCACGGCCATGGCGATCTCCTGACCTAATTGGATATTGACGCAATCCGCATTTACATACACCACAATATCGCCAGTGAGACCGGCCGCGACCATGCCGCCCTGGGTATCGACGGGATTATTACTGGTCGTGTCGATGGCGACCTGTCCACAACGCGCGGTACCCGCAGGGGCCGCGGTCACCACGGCAAAGGCGCAATGATCAGGCGTTGCGGTGGTACAAGACGGGCCGAGGGCAGGATTGTCTGCAGTGCTACTCAAGGTGCTCGTGGGATCAGTACTTGTCGAAGCCGTATAACCACCGACATTAGCCACCTGAGTGACTTGCCCGGCCTGGGACGCCGACACCGCATTGGCCACCGCTTCAATGGCGGAGTGATAATTACGTGCCACATCCTGGGCGCGCGCTGTAATAATATATCTCTGATACTGAGGGATCGCGATCGCCGCCAAGATGCCGATGATCGCGATCACGACCATAACCTCAATTAAGGTAAATCCGCGCTGACTGCCGCGAGACACTCCATTCCGCATGCGCACCACTACGGGCCTCCAAGACCTTCAGGCGCACGCAATTCCCGATGAACGACGTACGTACCCATACTTCTGCACATTCCGTGCCTATACCGGGATATGGCCTACCTAGGCCCGCCGTACGACAACATGGGGCCTTATCCACCACCAGTGTCACAAAAAAGAGCCGCTATAAGGACGCGTTTCTAAAAATCTCAGAGTTTCGAGGGGCTTGGCAAAGAGCATAGCCTACGGCTCTTCTAGAACGACGTTGCGATCATGAATCCGTACAGATTCATAGGTGTTATTAAACCGCCATTATCCCAAACCCCTATTCATAGATACTGACGTGAATTTGCGTAGAACGCTATTACGTAGTTGGAAAACGAAGGTTCTTTTGTCATCTCATCCAGTGAAAGGCTTAAGCCGGAAGCAAACCGCCCTAATACCAGCAACCAGCTCAAACTCAGAGCTTGTCATATGCTTGAATAATAAAGCCCTACAACAAGACGACTCGTCTCAGCAGGCTACACAAGCCCTTGCACATTTCTTTCTTTGGGAAGTGGGGCCTTCACCTAGGATTATGCAATATCCCACAGACCCTGAACCCTAAGCCGCCACACGCCAGCCCCCGCACGAAGAAGACCGGGTACCCAAACCGGATATCCACAAAACCACACCATGGCGCCTTCGTTTCGATGAAGGGCATTGAAAACCGAAAGTATGGGGAAATTTGGGCAAAAAAAGAGGGCGCCAACATCGCGCCCTCCCGAAAACACCTACTTGTTAAGCCTTACGGGGTCACAGAACCGTTGGGGCCGATGTTGGCCTGACAGTACGCGACAGCAACAGTGCAGACCGGCACGACATTGCCAGCCGAGTCCGTCCCGCCCGCTGCAGTGCTCGAGCCATCCCCGACCACCGCATTGACGATGTCTTGGCCAAGGGTCGCATTGCCGGTACAGATCGTACCGGCACCAATCGTGATAAAGACGGGCTGAGAAATACCAGCGGCGACCCAAGCACCCGCGGTCGTATTAGGAGCGCCCGGAGGGGCCATACCGTCAACATCCACCTGACCACAGTACGCGGGGGCTACAGGTGCACCCGTACTCGTACCGATATAGGCGAAGTTAAGGGCCGACGCGCCCGTGGTTCCGCTCGCCGCCGGATCGCCAGCACTATAGCTCAGGACGGGGGTGCCAGCAGCGACTGCGGGCACCGTCGGTGCCGCGCCATTGGCTTCTGTTGCAGCAATTAAGGTGGTCTGCCCCGCTTGCGCAGCCGATACCGCTGCCGTCGAGGCCGTGATCGCCGCATGGAAGTTCTGCGCTACGTCCGTAGCCTTGGTAGTAACGATGTATTTTTCATATTGGGGAATGGCGATGGCCGCCAAGATGCCGATGATCGCGATCACGACCATCAATTCGATCAAGGTAAAGCCAGCCTGGATACCAGCTAGCACCGCATTTTGTTTACGCATGGCCATAAGCTCCTCACATCCATCTTGCACACGGTTCACCATGAACGGTGTCTTTGGCATGTAAGGTGCACGATTCATACCAAAGGCGGCCGCGAAACAGTACGTGCCGCCTAGCTTAAGAGCTAAGTCATTCAAGGATAAGGGCTCCTCCTAAAACGCAAAAAAATGAGCAGTCGATTTAGTCCGATAAGCGGTAAGTGCCAGGCCTTAAGATAAGTGACTTTGTGCGCGGCCCCATGTGACGTAGAACGGCAAGTGGCGACGAATCGCGCGCTTGGCCGTCCCTTTTACTTCAATCATGCAGCCCCATCCATCGGATCGCCCGACCCTAGGGCCTATAGACTTGAGGGTCTATAAACGAGCCTCCTACAACGGATGCGAGGCTGTGTTCTCCACCAAAAACTGCAAAGAATGCGCCAAATTCCCACAAAAAAACCTCATACCGCTTAACTCATAGAGGGACTGCGGCATTCCTTCGCGTCTTTCCGTACGAGATATCGCTCATCGACCAGGCGCCCCTGTTTATTAGCGTCCAATAATAAGCAAACATCGTTCCATGCCAGCAGACCGGCGGCACGACCCCACCCACGTCAAGACATAAGGGCGGCACCCTGCTCCCTCAAAGACCGGAAAAGACGACTTAATGTGAATGCACACTATCTGGAACACGCTTATTTTACTGTGGTTGCAAAGGCATGGGCGAGCCAAGGATCTTGGTGATCGGGGTCTCGATGCCAAGGGAACGCGACCCTTCCTTCCGAAGGTGACGTTTTACGTCACCTTCAATCTAGTGTGACGTCCTAGGGCTTAAGATGAGCGCTCGCTTAAGGTCACGGCACACTGAAAGGTGTGCGACCCCGGATTTAGGAGAGCCTACCCGCAAACGAAAAACGGCCGCCCCAAGTCGTGAGAGGCGCACCGAGTTGCTAGAGAACGCGCCCCTACCCGCGCCCGCACCGAACACCGGGGCAATATAAGCCATGTGTGATGTTACAAGCTCACAAATGCACACGTGCAGATATGAGACGCTCTTCGGCCACATCCCAGGCGGCCTCGATGGCACTACGCCCCATGAACCGCATCAGGCCCCGAGGCCGCCTAGGCTCGATCACCAGCGGTTTTGCGCGGCGGCCTCCGATATCGCGCACCAAGGAATCGATATCCCCGAAACCATCAATGAGCCCCAGGGTCTTGGCCTTGCTGCCTAACATATAGGATCCATCGAATACGGAGTCCTCCGGGCCCAGACGTTCGCCACGGCGCGTCCGCACCCAGTCCTTGAACTCAGCATGAAGGTCCTGCAAAAGATCTTTGGTGAAAAGGATGTCGTCTGCGTCTTCTGGACGAAACGGGTCCAGCCGCGCCTTATGTTCCCCTGCGGTGTAGAGCCTGCGCTCAATACCATGGCGCGCAATAAATTCCGCAAACCCGAAACCACCGCCTATGACCCCGATGGAGCCCACGATACTCATGCGGTTTGCGAAGATTTCATCGGCCGCGCACGCAATCCAATAACCACCCGAAGCGCCCACATCTCCAATCACCGCCAAGACCTTTACGTCCTCTTCCGTGGCGCGCTGCCGGATGAAGTGTGCGACCAGATCGGATTGGACCGGCGAACCGCCGGGGCTTTCGATGGCGAGTATGAGGCGCTTATGCGCTTTGGCGAGCGCAAAAGCCCGCTCGATCGCCTCACGATAGGCCGCCAGATGAATAGCATAGGGTTTAGCCGCGATGACGCCGCGCAACGATAAGACCGGAATACGGGGGGCGCGCCAAAAGAGAATATTCATAGAAGGAGTGTACCCGATCGCGGTCGCCACAAAAACCATTCAGGAAGGCGGGGCCTGTCTTTATAAGGCCCATAACGCGCTCATCTCCCCTGCAACGGCCGCATCACTTGTGATAGGGCTACCCCTCCTGAGGATAGATAATGGTGGAGAGGAAACGGATCGGGCACTTGATGAGTCGTTCCGGACCATGGGGTACGTCACCTGCGAACGTGAGGGCGTCTCCCGGTAATAAATGGTAACTCCCCTCGCCATGACGATATTCGATCTCGCCTTCGAGCATATAGATAAATTCCGTCCCCGGGTGCTCGAAGGTCGGAAAGATCTCGGACTCATGATCAATCGTGATAAGAAAAGGCTCAAAGAGCTTCGTGGGACCCTGATCATAGGCCAGCAAATGGTAAGTGTGCCCCCGCTTCGGCCCGCGCCGCACGACCTCCATACCTTCGCCTGCGCGTACAAGCTGGGCCCCGCCGCCTTGCACATCATAGCTTCGAAAGAGCGCCGACAAGGACACGCCCAAGACCCGCGCCAACCGCGCCAAGGGCGACGGACCAAGGCAACGCTGACTACAAACGGACAAAGAACCTGAGGGCCGTCCAACTCTTGCTCCGCCATACCAAGCTCGAGAACACAGTCAGATACCTTGGGATCGAGGTGGATGACGCTGGAGATCTCGGAGCAGACGGAAACCTAACCGGGGGCGGCCGCACGCCTAGTAAGCTGTTTGGGTTCGTGCGGCCGCTTTTTCGCGGCGCCCTACTCCGGGCAGGGGCGAAGCACGAATCACTTATGCCAATCGTGGTTGGCTTCCCATACGTCTCTTCTTGCCGTGGCGGTTCAAGGTCGGTAGCTCCTTGATTGCGCTCCCCGATTTTTGTTCTGCTAGGCGTAGCTCATAGATCACTTGCAAATTTAGCCAGAATGCCGGACTGGTATGGAAGAAATGTCCGAGTCGCAGGGCTGTATCCCCGCTAATCGCACGCTGGCCATTGAGTATTCCCGTGATGCGGTTCGCAGGCACTTCAAGCCTGCGGCCAAGCTCTGCCGCGCTTAAGTCGAGCGCCTCGAGCTGTTCGGCCAAGTGTTCACCGGGATGAATGGCGCTACGGCCCATGATGCACCTCCTTAATGATAATCCACGATTTCGACACGGCACGGGCCGCGCCCGCCCTTCGGCCATTCGAAACATATGCGCCACTGATCATTGATACAGACGCTGTATTGACCCTTACAATCTCCTTTCAGTGACTCGAGTCGGCTCCCTGGCAAATCAAGATCAAAGTGAGGTTGCCGCCTCGAGTTGATCGAGACGCTGTTCCGCTTTCCGTGCAAAACCGCTGAAAGCCTTGACCCGCCTCCCTTCGGCAAACTCCCGAGTGCGCTTGTCCTGATAACCCTGAATCATTCCGATACACTTTATAGAAAGATACGCGATACGTCAGGCGTATCTATGATGGCTAGTTACTACACCAAGGGCGCTTTCTGCTACTCGTCACCCCAACAGCCTGGCTTGCTTTTTTGCCAGTCTTACCATTTTGTACCATTAAGCCAGCCCCGAGTGTATGGTTTTGGGGAAATTGACCCTTGATAGAGAATGACCGCTCTGGGTCGGTAGCTTCCGGTCGAGGCGCAAGCCTCCAACGTCCCCATGGGCGTTTCGAGGTGATTATGGGCAAAAAGCTCACTCCAACCCCGGCAGTAATCGCGACTCAAAAGGTTTGAACCTCGAGAATTCCCTTATCCAACCCGAGAATGTATGTCGTTCTTTAAAAGTGCGACCTCGCCTTATATCTTATAAAAATAGAGCCGCACCCTGTATACGGGTCGTGCGCTATGGTGTCTCGATACAAAGAGCGAGAACTTGGGCTGCCACTACCTCTGGACCGAACAAACCACCTGCCATAATAGCGAGGGGCACGTCATAGACTGTGCCGACTTAAGACAAGACGCCGAACATCATAAGGGGCTTGCATGGCCCACGCCCCGCTTCATGCTCCGAGCGGGGCATGTTCCAGACCGGCTGACAGGCCCGAGCTCGACGTCGGACGCCCATCTTGCGGGCTACCCCCTTCACCGGGAACGAGGCCTTCGCGTTTATTAAGTCCTTTTCCCCTGATCTGCTTCACATTGCCGATCCGACGGCTGCGGAAACCAAGCAAGCCGGGCACTCCACGGTCGGCCTGCTCGGCACCCGATTCACGATGGAACACGCTTTCTACCGAGAACGATTGAGTGAACGTCACGGACTTCAGGTCATCGTCCCGAACGCGGAAGGCCGCGATACAATCCATCGTATCATTTACCAAAAAGCGCGAAAAGCCCCGTCGTTTAGGGGGGGATGGATAGCGGGATTTGGGTCTATAATGAGCATTATGGTTCGTCTCCAAGCCTTTCGATACGCCCTGATGCCCACCGGCACACAACAGCGCCAGATGCGCCGCTTTGCCGGTTCATGCCGGTTTGTCTATAACAGAGCCCTCGCTCTACAGAAACAACGCTACGAGCAAGGGGAAACAAAGCTCAGTTATGCCGGATTGTGTGGTGTTCTCACCGAGTGGAAGCGCCATCAGGACTCGCGCTGGCTCACGGAATCGCCGTCACAAGCCTTGCAGCAATCCTTAAAAGACCTGGAGCGCGCCTACCACAACTTCTTTGAGAAACGCGCCGATTTCCCTCGTTTCAAAAAGAAAGGCCAACGTGACAGCTTTCGTTTCCCGCAAGGATTCCGACTCGACTCGATCAACAGTCGCCTTTTTCTGCCCAAGCTCGGCTGGGTGCGTTATCGCAACAGCCGGGAGGTGCTGGGCACGGTAAAGAATGTCACTGTCAGTCACGTCGCCGGCCGCTGGTTCGTGAGCCTCCAGACCGAGCAAGAAGCGGGAGAACCGAGGCACTCGGCCACCTCCATGGTCGGTATTGATATGGGTATCGTCCGTTTTGCCACCTTGTCTACTGGGCAGGTTATTGCGCCTCTGAATGCCTTCAGAAAACACCAAATCCGTCTCGCCCGGTATCAACGGGCCATGAGCCGTAAAGTGAAGTTCAGCCACAACTGGAGAAAAGCGAAGACGCGGGTCCAGCGGATACAGACCCGGATCGGTAACGCCCGCCGCGACTTCCTGCATAAGGCCTCGACACAGATCAGCCAAAACCACGTGATTGTGTGTCTCGAGGACTTACAGGTCCAGAATATGTCGCGGTCGGCGGCTGGTACCAGGGACACTCCAGGCAAGAATGTCCGCGCCAAATCGGGACTGAATCGTGCCATCCTGGATCAAGGATGGGCCGAGTTCCGCCGGCAACTGGAGTACAAACAGGCGTGGCGCGGCGGAGACGTGATTGCGGTACCGCCCCGTAATACCAGCCGGACGTGTCCAGCCTGCGGCCACGTGTCGGCCGAAAATCGTCAAACACAAGCTCGATTCTGTTGTGTCGTGTGCGGTTATGAAAATCACGCCGATCTCGTCGGCGCTATTAATGTGTTAGCGGCAGGACATGCCGTATTGGCCTGCGGAGGAACGGGGCTGTCAGCCCGTCCGATGAAACAGGAACCCACCGAAGCGACTCAGGCCCATGCCGCCTGAGCGCCGTAGGAATCCCCTTCCTTTCCGCGTGAGCGGCGGCCGTGAGGTCGAGGGAGGGGAGGATGTCAAGAAAAACTTTGCCTCGGGGCTGTCTTGCCTGAGTCTCGTGAAGCGTTTCGACGAATCATGGCAAGCTTGGCATCAGAAGGCGCAAAGGCCATTATTCTTGGGTGCACAGAAATTTCCCTTCTGATCAGCCAGCAAGACTCCCAGGTTTCGCTGTTTGACGCCACGGCCAACCACGCACGCGCTGCCGCAGAAGAGGCGCTTGCCCGATGACATCCAACCCCCCGATCAACCGAACCACCAACAAACTACGTTTGCTGCTTCTCTCCGCGCTCCGATGGTCAGGTACCTAGTACGTTGAATGTCCGCTGCCGGGACGTCTCGAAGGACCGCCCCTGGCCGATCCCGGACGATGAAGCGTATTCCCGATAGCAAACGGTAAGACACCATGGTCCAGTTGCCATTCTTCACAATCCTTACTATAATTAAATTTGTAAGGACTCTAGGAGTATGCGATGACCATCGAAGCTACACTGACCAGCAAGGGCCAAACGACCATCCCTAAGGAAATTCGAGATAGTCTTCACATGAAAACCGGAGACCGAATGACCTTTACGCTGATGCCAGATGCCACCGTGGTCCTGCGATTGAAAAGCAAGCGCATCGCCGAACTGGCAGGCACACTGCACAAGAAAGGGCGGAAGCCTGTTCCAGTTGAGCAACTGTCACGCTGATGCTTGGGATCGACACCAATGTTCTCGTTCGTTTTCTGGTGCGGGACGACGAGGCCCAGTTCGAAAGGGCACGCAGGCTGATCAAGCGTGAGGTATCTGCAGGTCGCCGTGTTTTCGTCAATCAGTTAGTGATTATGGAAACCGAATGGGTGCTCCGCAGCCGATACGCCGTGTCGAAGCATCAGATCATCGAAGCCCTATCGGGTCTGCTGGATGCGGCGGACGTTCAATTCGAAGACGAGCCCGCCGTGGAACAGGCGCTTTTCCTCTGGAAGGATACTACTGCCGACTTCGCGGATTGCCTGATCGGTGCTAAAAATCGACGGCACGGATGTCGGGCGACCGCTTCCTTTGACGCTAAGGCGTCCAAGTTGCCGGGGTTCATAACTGCCTAACCATTCTGCTTTTCTCAAAAGCAGAGTTGGCCGCTTATGCCAGAGCAGCCCGCCGGGATCGAAATACCTCCCATCGGCGGGTGGGCGCGAACTGGCCATTACCGGACGATGGGCGCGTCGAGATACGGGTCACGTTTCGTCATGAGGTGACCTCCGGCCTGGAGACCGATTCGAATCGCAACCAGCGCAACGCCATACCCGGAAGCAGGAGCAAACTGAGAATTGTTTCCCCTTGAACATTCGCCCGCGCCTCCCCTTCCTGGGCCGTAGGCCAGGAGGGGGCATTGTGGGCCGCATGGCCTATCAAGCGGGCGGTTTGGCCTTACGGGGCTTTTCCTTAGGTCCCCTGACTTTCCACATAACGCCGCACAGTTTCCAGCGTAGCGCCACCAACACTGCCTACGTAATAAGCTCGATGCCAAAAATATGGTTTCCAGTAAAACGGTTTCAGGTGCCCGGCAAAGCAGTTCCGGCGTCAGCGTTTTGCGCCGATACGTGGTCACGCACGATAGGCAGCTTGAGCGAATATACCGCATGAGATGAGGATTTATGAGCTTGATTATCCATGCGACCCAAAGGTGCCATTGGGTCAATGCTCACACAAACGGGCTTCCGATTTCGCTGTTATCCCCCTGCCGCGCAGGCGCAGATCCTGCTGCGTTGGATCGGTGTTAACGGCTGCTCAAAAGCGCGTCAATCTGGCGCACCGAGCCAACGACCACCTTGGCCGAGAAGCAGGAGGTCGCAAACGAGGGACGAGCGGCCGCTTGACTTCGGATAGCGGACCGTCAAGATACGGAGGGCCGATCGGCTCTTTTATGGGTCGATTAGGAGAGAATCAACATGGCAAAGCGCGGCCCGAAGGCAGCCGGCCATCCACATAGACAGAGGGGCATCTGCTAAGAGTCAGCGCCCCTTCTCGGTTTGCAGCCAACAACCGCAGACATTTGGCGGCAGGAGATCCATTCCCACCCATGAGCGTTTCGAGGCCGTTATGGGCAAAAAGCGGGTCCCCGCCGCGGCAGTTATGGCAACTCAAACGAGTTTAAACCTCGAAAATGCCCTTATCCGACCCGAGAATGCCTAGAGCCCTTATCTCTGATAAAAACCCAAGAAACCGACGGCGGCCGAACCATTGATGAATCTTACGCATCATAAAGACAGTAAAGGGGGACGCAAGCCGTTAGCGCCTCCTGCGCGAGAGGCCCCATGACGGGCAACAAGGGCGGCACGGGGCGCACGCGGATCTTTTGGGGTCTTATGGCCGTGCTTTGGTCTTATGGGTGCCAAGCGCTTACGCCACGCTTTGGGGGCACGATCGTGACCGTACCCGGCGTAGGACTCGGCCCACCCGCCTCGATCAATGGATTCAACCCGCTGCTGATCTCGTCTGCGTTTGATATGCAGGCCGCAGCGCTTCTGTATCAACCGCTCATCTGGGTGACACGGCGCTTTACGATCAACCCCCGCTTGAGCGTGGCGCGCGTGGTCACGGTAGGCCGCCATCACAAGAGCTTTACCATACGACTCTGGCATCATTGGCGTTGGTCGGACGGCGCCCCAGTGACCGCCCGGGATGTCGCCTATACCTACGACATGATTACGCGATTGGGTCCGCAATTTGCCAATTATGGGGTAGGTGGCATCCCCACCGACGTGGCGAGCTTTCAGGTCTTGGGCCCCTACCGTATCCGCATCGTCATGAAACAGGCGGTCAACCCCCGATGGTTCATTCAAAACGGCTTGGGTCTGTTGACGCCGCTGCCCTCCCACGCCTGGCGCAAGACATCCATCCCCGCGCTCTATGAACACCTCGCCGATCCCCGCTTCTTTCAGATAGTCGACGGCCCGTTTCGTCTCGCCTCCTTCGTACCCGGCCGTTCGGTGAGCTTTCGGCCTAACCCGACTTTTAGTGGACCCGACAGGCCTTATATCGACCGACTCGTGCTGCGTTTTCTCCACAACCCGGAGTCGATCTTTTTCGCCCTAAAGACCGGCAAGATTCAGATCGCAGACCTCCCCCATAAATTGTTCCCGGGAAGAGCGCTGTTACAGGGTTTTCGGGCGCGCACGGTAGGACCTGTCTGGGGATTCAATTATCTCGGATTCAACTACGCGAACCCGCACATGGCCTTCATACGCGATGCGCGCATAAGACAGGCCATGATGCACGCGATCCGTCAAAAGACGCTCATTGCCGTTCAATACTACGGCCAAGGCGTACGTGACTATGGACCGGTGCCGCCGCGGCCGCCAACCTACCTCTCCGCGCTAGCGCGCCGCCTGGAGAAAAACGGGGCCTACGACCCTCGGAGGGCACGCGGACTGTTACGCGCCGCGGGCTGGCATAAGGGCCCCGATGGCGTACGTTACAAAAACGGACGCGCGCTCCGCTTTACCGTACTCCTGCCTCCAGGACAAGTGCGCGGGCCCACGCTCATAAAAGAAATGCTCGCCCAGGTCGGCATAGACATGCGGCTGCGCGAGAAACCCTTCAACGAGATCGTAGCCGAGACCGAGGCGCCGCACGCCACGGGCTGGCAGGCCCTCTATCTGGCCTGGGGGCTCGGGGCCTACCCGAGCGCCCGGAACATCTTCGGCTGTGGCGGCGCCAATAATATGTATCATTACTGCGACAAAAAGATGGATGCGCTCTTAGCAGCCGTCCCACGCGACGCCGGCATGCGCGCCCTCAAACGCTATGAGGATTACTTCATCCGACAACAGCCAGTCCTTGTTTTACCCGGCCAACGGCATGTGATCTTGGCGCAAAGGCGCATACGCGGCTTAAAGAAGGCCTATACGTCCTTAGGCGGATTCAATCCCCAATACCTTTGGATCGAACGGCAACCATGAATCATAAAAAGACGCGCCGGACCCAAAAGCGAGCCACGAAAACCTACGGGTGCGCCCGATGAGTGGCGCGCTCATAAAGCGACTGATCGCCTCGCTTTGGTCGGTCGTCCTGCTCGTCACGCTCGTCTTCTTCATGATCTATGCGACCCCCGGAGGGCCCGCTTATAGCATCCTTGGTATTCATGCAAGGCCCGCGGCGGTAGCCGCGCTCAATCACCAAATGGGATTAGACCACCCGCTCTGGCAACAATACCTCACATGGCTTGGTCACCTCTTACAAGGCAAGCTCGGCTATTCTTTGACGCAACACACCCCGGTCGGCACGCTCATTGGCCCCTACCTCAAGCACAGCCTGCTCTTGGACGGTACGGCGATGGTGGCGGCGATCCTATTCTCGATCCCGCTCGGTCTACTCCAAGGCGCGCGGGCGGACAGCGTGACGGCCCGCGCGATAGGGGGCGGGCAGATCATCATCTATTCCCTGCCTGCGTTCTTTGTCGGCACGATTCTGATCCTCATTTTTGCAGTCAAGCTCAACTGGCTTCCGCCCAGCGGCATTGGCGATGACCTAGAGACACATGGCGCCTCGCTGCTCGGTCACGTCCGCCACCTCATCTTGCCTTGCCTCACGCTCACGCTACCCTTGACCGCTGGACTCTCCCGGTATTTTGGTCATCAGGTGCGTCACGAATACCGCCAAGATTATGTGCGCGCGGCGCGCGCACGCGGATTTGGGCCGCTACGCATAGCCTTCCATCATGTTCTGCGCAACGCCTTGCGCCCCTTGATCACGATCATCGGCATGACCATTCCATCGCTCTTCGTAGGCGGAATCCTCACCGAAAGCGTCTTCGATTATCCGGGGCTCGGATGGCTGCTTTGGCGCTCCGCACTCGCCCAAGACTACCCCACGGTCATTGCCATCGTGTTGTTCATAGGCGTACTGACCATCCTAGGGAACCTCGCAGCCGATCTCCTCAACACCGTCCTCGACGTACGGGCGCGCTATGATTAAAGGAAACACCGCATGGGTCTGGTGGTTCACTCGGCAACGCGCATCCCTTGGGCGCGCCTCTGTGCGCGGGCAGAAAAGAATGGAAGTCGTCACGGGCGGGGCGCTGCTGATATTACTCCTGCTTTTTTCCTGGGTCGGACCGCTTATTTACACGCACAAGCCGCTTGCGATCCATGTCCACCAGATCCTCACGCCGCCTGACCTGCGCTTCCCGCTCGGCACGGATGCGCTCGGGCGCGATGTGCTCGCGCGCCTCATGCGTGGCGGACAAACCACCCTCCTGATCTCCTTCGCGGCGGCCGCCATCGGGCTTGCGTTCGGGATGATATACGGCCTCGCGGCCGGCATCGGTGGGGCGCTGTGGGATAGGACGCTCATGCGTCTTTTGGATGCCATCCTGGCGGTCCCGACACTCGTCCTGATGATCTTTTTTGCAGCCCTCGTGCCCTTAAACAATACAAGCCTCACCTGGCTCCTGGGGCTCGTATCGTGGCCTGCGATCGCCCGCCTCATCCGCAACGAGGCACGCAGCGCACGTGAACACGACTATATACACGCCGCCCGGCAATTCGGTGCAAGCCCTTTTTATATAGCGCGCGTCCATCTCTTACGCGCCATGCTCCCCGCGATCGTGGTAAACGCGACCTTTTTGGTGGCCGACATGATCCTTGGCCTGTCGGGCTTGAGTTTTTTGGGGCTTGGCATCCAACCACCCCACGCCTCCTGGGGCGGCCTTCTCAATAGCGGCGCGGGACTCGTCATCATAGGGTCGTGGTGGCTTATCGCCGCCCCCGGATTGGCGATCTTTGCCGCCATCTTTGCCATGAACCTTTTGGGTCAGGGGCTCCTTAAGCGCCGGGACCCCCGTTAATGGTCGCCGACCAGGAAGCGGTCCTGTCCGTCTCCCATTTAAGGCTCGCCTTATCGGAAAGCGACGTAACGGGGAATTTGGTGGAAGACCTCTCCTTTGAGATCGGCAGAGGTGAGATGTTGGCCTTTGTCGGAGAATCCGGTTCCGGCAAATCGCTGACCGCCGCAGCGCTTTTAGGGCTACTCCCGCCCGGCATCAAACAAACATCGGGGTCCATCCGCTTGGGGTCGCAAGAGCTGACAATGCTCTCGGAACGACAATGGCGGCGCATACGAGGGCGCGATATCGGGTTCGTGTTTCAAAATCCCCTCACCGCCCTAAACCCGAGCGCGAGCATCCGCGCACAAATCGAGGAGGTCTTACGCGTCCATGCCGGCGGCGCCCGCCGCCACAGAGAAGACCGCGCGGCGCAGCTTTTGCGCGAGGTAGGCCTCGCGGATCTCGCGGGCCCCCAGACCTACTATCCCCATCAATTGTCGGGCGGCATGCGTCAAAGGGCCTTGATCGCGATAGCGCTCGCCTGTAATCCGCGCCTCCTCATAGCCGATGAACCCACGACCGCGCTCGACGTGCTCGTGCAAGCGCAAATCTTAGATCTCCTAGCGCGCCTCCAAAGGGAGCGCGGGCTTGCCATCCTCTTCATCACCCATGATTTAACGCAAGCCGCCCGCTATGCCCAGCGCGTGCTGGTCCTCTATGCCGGCCGCTTCATGGAAGAAGGCAATGCCGCGGCATTCTTCAAGGAACCACGCCATCCCTACAGTCGGGCGCTACGCGATGCGATCCCCGCTTTCGGGCAAGAGACCAATCGACTATTCGAGATTCCGGGGAGCGCGCCTGAGGCCGGCCATTACCCGCCTTGCTGTCGATTCGCGCCCCGATGCACGCGGCGTACTAAACAATGCGAGCAGTCCTCGCCGCCGCTTAGCGCGGGGGCCACCTGCTGCGCGTGCTTTCACCCCTACGAAGCGCATAGACCATGAGCCTGGGGCTTGTAGTCGAGAATCTCTCCGTCGAGCACGTCCGCGAGAAGGGCGTGTTTCTGCAAAAAACCCAACGCCTGCCCGTGCTTACGGATATAAGCTTCCGCCTCGAACAAGGAGAGACCTTAGGGGTCGTGGGTGAATCCGGTTCCGGAAAGACCACCTTGGGGCGCGCGCTGGCAGGCTTCATAGCGCCCAGTTGCGGCCGCATTCTACTCGATGGCGTGGACATGTACGGGCACGATCAACCACGCAAACAAAACACGAAATCCCCCATACAAATGCTCTTTCAAGACTCTTACGAGGCGATGAATCCGCGCATGACGATAGGCCAAGTCGTGAGCGAACCCCTGCGCCTACAAGGGGGACTCAAAGCACAGGAGATAAAGACGCGCGTCTTGCTACACCTCCAGCAGGTAGGCCTCGAACCTGCGCTTATGGCCCGCACCCCGGATCAAGTATCGGGCGGACAGCGCCAGCGCGCAGCCTTGGCGCGCGCCCTGGCCGCCGACCCCCAAGTCTTGGTCCTAGATGAGCCCACCTCTGGCCTCGACGTCTCCTTGCAGGCGCGCATATTGAATCTCTTACGCGGCATGCAAGAAGGCTCGGCCTTGAGTTATCTCTTCATCAGTCACGATATCGGCGCGGTCTGCTACTTGGCCCGGCGCATGCTCGTGCTCTACCGAGGCCTGCTTGTAGAAGAAGGGCCTACGATGACGATCCAAGAGCGCCCGGCCCACCCCTACACGGCAGCGCTCCTGGCCACTCTCCCCGCAAACACCGCGCGGAAAACGACAACAGAGTCCACACCATCGCCCGAGACCCCAAAGGCGCATGGCGCCGATCCCGGTTGCGCGTTCTACGCGCTCTGCCCGTATGCCCGCGCGCGATGTCAAAAAGAAACGCCCGCGCGCACCTCTTTGGGGGAGGCGCACAACGTCCGCTGCCACTATCCCTTATCGCTCGCTATGCCACGACCGGAACGAAACCCATAGAAGCGCCCCTTGAAGATCTCGGGCGCGCCGCGCCGAACGTAAGGCGGGCGATATTTATAAAGGTCCGGGGCTCTTACGAGGAACCTCGCGTCGGGGCACAAGCGGCCCCGCCCCTATTGAAGCGGTCCTTCCGATCCTTCCGGAATCTCCGCCCCATCGTCTAAGACGCTAAGTGGATCAGCGCCGCCAAACGCAATCATCATAAGCCCTTGGACGGAGCTATCCATCATATAGAGATTGGTGTCCAAGATAGCGCCTAACATAGCGGATGTCACAATCGCGTCCGCGGCCGCTAATTCGGTTTTGTAATAGACCTCGCCGTCGTCTAGGTCTATTTGAAAGCTTCCGATACGGGTTCCATAATTCTTACGCAATATCCATTCAGACACCGCCTGACGTCGGAGCTCGGGTATCGCCACGGGGGCCTGGGATATGATAATGACCGATCGCCAGTCCTCGTCTTCGTCTACGGTGATACGACAGGGCCAAGCACTCGTCGTACCCCGGACCATAAGCGCCACGACCCCGCCCTCCTCCAGCTGATAGGAAAAGCTACGGCTCTCTATCGTCTTTATGGTGAGATCTAAAAGTCCCTCACTTCCCTTCTCGGTCATATGGCCCACCGCCTCCTCGATCCTTCCCATCCCGCATCATACGCATAACTGCTCGCAAATCCCCGCGCACCGGCAAGACGAACGAATAACCCGCGAAGACGCCCCCCCCCGGAAACCAGGAAGTCAGACGAGACACTCATACCCCAACAGGGTGACCCAGGGGTCGGCCCTACGAGATGCTGTGTCCACACAAGTCCGCCTTAAACCTGATTCGACGCCCGCGCATATCACGGCCCCCGCCTACGAAAACTGCTGCTCATCGGGGCTGCGCGCGGGGGCCGTCTCAGGCCCTTTGATCACGACGCCAAGGACTTTTGACGTTTCGCATCCCACAGACCAGCTGCCGCCCCCAATACGGACCCGACCACAACTCCTGTCGCCGTAATGGCCCCTACCGCGCCAAACACCGGTAAGGCCGTCAGCAAGGCCACGCCTACGGCTGCGCTTTCAGCCATCGTCTTTAGGGTCTTTACCATGCCCATCATGCCCTCCTTCATCTCAAGGATAAACCGCCTGCCGTTCGTCCACACCTAAACAAAACTCACCATAGGTAGTTTTGCTGCTGGATTCCTGCTTCACAGAGGCTGGTTTCGCCTTGAGCTAGCACCCAAAGCCGGAGCCTTCCTCTCCACAGGCTGACACGGTGGAACTCACCGCCAAATTCTTCAAATGGATTGCAGCGTTCATGTCGCGGTCATGAATCGAACCGCATTCTGGACAAGTCCACTCGCGCACCGACAACGGCAGGGTTTCCCGCTTGTGACCACGCGCCGAACACGTCTTGCTGCTCGGATACCAACGATCGGCCACGACGATCATTCCGCCACGTTGCGCCGCCTTGTAGTCCAATGGCCGCCGGAACGCGAAGAAGCCCCTATCCGACACGGCACGCGACAAATTCCGGTTCCCAACCATGCCTTTCCCATTCAAATCCTCCAGCCGATGGTGTGAAACCGGCGCGTGAGATGGGTCGTGAGTGGGTGCAGATCCCTCCCACGACAAGCGCCTACCGCGCGACTTAGGATACATCCCCGCCTACCGCGCTTTAACTACTTGCGGGCAAATAGGCGCTTGGGTCGATTCCATGAGTGCCGGCCGCCAATACGCGACGAATCTCGATAACCCGCCCACCGGGAATCGCTTCCGAGTGGGCTAGGTCCACGATGGTCCCTTTGGGGCAAGGTTGTTTGTTTGCATCAAACACGAGCGCAACCTTGGGTCGTAACCGCCTGTGGCGATTGACCGTAATCACGACACCCACGCTGCCAGTATTGATCTCCACAATGCTACCGATGGGGTAGATCCCCATACATTGAATAAATTGATCTACCAGTCCGCCATGGAAGTCTTTATTGCGCTCTTTATAGAGGTTCGACAGCGCCGCGGAGGCCGATATCCCGGCGTGGTAAGACCGATCACTTGTAATGGCATCGTAAGTGTCGACGATGGCGCCGATCAGACCAAATAAGCCAATGCGGTCGCCCGAAAGGCCATAGACATAGCCGGTGCCGGCATAGCGCTCATGATGGCAGCGCGCCACCTCGACCGCCGCCATAGGGATTCCACGCGCGCCCTCTAGAATACCCACGCCATGCGAAACGTGCGTTTTCATGATCTCGTATTCCTGTGGCGTGAAACGCCCCGGTTTATTCAGGATTTCGTGGGGGACCTTGAGTTTTCCGATATCATGCAAAAGCGCCCCCACTCCGAGAATATTGAGCTCCTCAACCGATAGGTCGAGATGCCGCCCGAACGCCAACGCGAAGATCGCGACTCGGATGCTATGCAATGCGGTGTACTCGTCTTTATTTCGCAGATGGGTCAACCATATCAGCGCGTCGGGATTACGGGTAATACTCCCCACCATCCCGGCGATCATACTGCGCACCCGCTGTGAGTCCAGGCTGCGATTTCGCGTAACGTCATCGGTAAGCGTATAAACGATCTCGCGCGCGGTTGCCTCTATCGTGCGGGCCACCGCAATCTCTTCTTCCAGCGTGACCGAATTATCGTACTGAGGGGAAATGATGCGCCGTTTCTGAGACTGTTTAAGTATCTCCGCATATCTTGTGTCGATTCGAGACGCGGGCTCCTCGCCTAATGCGGGTTCCACGCCTAATAGTTTAGCGCTATCGCGAAGTGACGGAGGCGTTCGCTCTATATCTCCCGCGACATACACATGCCGACACAAGCGCTGTAATTGCGCGATCTGTTCGTCGGTACGGATTTCGAATCCCTGAAAGAGAAACGGAGTGCCCGTCCAAGGGCGATCCAACTCGGAGACGTACATCCCCTTCTCAATATCATGGACATCAATCTGCTTACTCATAGCACAGGCGCCTTGTATCTCCCATGTGACGGATCAACTGAAACAGAGACACTGAAAACGTGGCGCAATTATACCACCATGCCATTGGACTCGCATACCGTGTTTATGACGGATGTCTGGCCACCAATCTAGCTATGCTCCTGATTTTACGCCTAAATTTGACCGCCCCATGAGATTTACGGAGTACATGGCGGTTGATGATAAGCGCGCCGCCACCCGCTAGCGGACTGCGCGAAACGAGCAGGGCGACTTAAGAGGCTCGCCACCCCGCTCATAGCCGTGCCGACCATTTCGGCAGTGGGCGCGGGAATAAGCGCAGTCTCTATCCGGTTTCTCGAGAATGGGACTGATCCCCCCCATTCACCCCATGGGTGGACGGGCATTTTGGCGCAAAGCCTTACGAATCAAACTACGGTTCGGGGGCGGTCGCCGCAACGACCAAATAGAAGGCATAAGGCGGGCCCGCCTTATGCCTTCTATGAATTTGTCCGGGTTAAGGGGCAGGGAGTTCTGTGTAGAGGCCGGTCCGCCCGCAGGCATGCCCTACCCAGACGGCACGAGGCCCTTGAGCGCGCGCTCTTGATCCATCGGGGTTTCAAACAAACGAGAGAACGAAGACGATCTTACGGGACGTCTACGGCCGTCCTTATGTCGCTTTATCCGCGAGGCCTGAAGTGGGCCTCGTAGGCCGCCGCTTCGCGCCCACCGACACTCCCCTCAAACCCCCGGAGGCATCCCATACGTGACACCGCGCCCGGGCCGCGCGGGGGCCTAGCTTAACGGGACCGGCTGAACGCGCCCATGCCGACTACGGAAATCACGAAACAATCCCCGCGCAAGCCCCACGAAGGCCGCAGTCCAGGCCGCCAAGGCGATGATGAGCAGGTACGCTGGCACGGCCCGCAAGACACGCAGATCGAGCGCGCGCGAGAGCTGTAGCGTGCATGCCGTATACATGCCAAGCGGGAAGACCATCCCCCAGTACTGCGGGCTGTAACGCAAAGGGAAGCGACGAACGACATGGCGCCAGACCCCTAAGATCAATAGCAACGGGATCCACCACGTTCCGGTCGCCCAAAAATACAAGGTAAAGCCCTTCAGAAACGGCAGTAGCGCGATCAGAAGGTGCGATTTCCCGGCATTTAAGATAAGAGTCGCACCCGCCAATGTCGTGATGGCAACCGCCCCCATATTAATCCAATAAGGCGGCGTCAGTTCGGCCGGCGTCAACCGAATGAACGTAAATCGGTAAAAGATCAAGGGAATGATCGACAAGTACATCATGCAGCCGATCAGGTACATGACCAGCGCAAACAACAAAAGCGCACGACTATACGCGCCGACCGCAGGCACGAGGAGCAGGCTTAAGATCGCGACGGATTCCGAGGCCACGGTGGCAATCAACCACGCCCCGTTGATGCCGGTTTCCAGGCTAGGCTTGACCGCGCGCATGGTCACCGCCGCAAAGAACGTATAAAGCACGACAAACCAGAGCGTCACCCCCAGACCCCATAATAGGAGCGCGGCCAGGTTATTATGCGCGATGACAACAAACTGCGTACCCAAAATACATGTAGCCGCAATCGACGTGAAAAAGCCAGGCCCGCGACTATGGGCTACCAGATCCGCCATCATAAACCGCCAAAAGAAAATAAGCCGGAGCAGCATCAAAACCGCCAGCACGAAATAGGCGGCGATATTGAGCAAAAAGAGGGCCTCCGCCAAGTGCGGCCTACCCAACATCATGGATGCGAGCGAAATGATCCCCGTGGCCATGACGAGCGCAAAGTAACCCGGAAAAAGATCTCGTATCCCGTTTGACAGGAACATCCAACCATCGCTTTTCAAGATCGTCATGGCGCCTCCCTCCCCATACAGGCCAATGTTTTCTAAAAGCTCAGCCGCCGACCGCCATCATACGGACAAGGACCGCATGCCCGTCCTCGGTAAACCCGTGGCGCTCGGGCTTCTCCTGCCACACGCGTGCGCGAATGAGTGCCGCCAAGCGCTCTACAGTCTGGCCCCCGCGTACCTCTTCGCGCAAATCCACACCGTCTGTGTGGCCTAAGCAATACACGAGACGCCCTGTGGCGGTGAGCCGCAAACGATTACAGCTGGCACAAAACCGGTCACTTATGGGACTTATGAAGCCTACTCGGGTACCCGTCCCTTCGACCAAAAAACGATTCGCGGGTCCCCGATCAAAGGCATGCGACAAAGGTTGCAAGGTATAGTGCTCGGCGATGCGCGCGTGCGCGATCGCGGCACTGACATAGCGCTCCGTGACCGCAGCGCTCCCCGCCTGCCCCAGCGGCATGGTCTCTATGAATTGAATGTCGAACCCTTGGGCCACGGCAAAGGCCACAAGCGTTGGCAGTTCGTCGAGATTGCGATCGCGCAGCAAGACCACATTGAGCTTGATCCGACCCATCAGCGCACGCGCCCGCTCGAGGCCGCGCAGGACGTGGCGCAAATCGCCGCCGCGCGTAATCCGCGCAAACTGATCGCGATCTAGGCTATCGAGACTCACATTGATGCGATCAAGGCCCGCGGAGGCGAGCGCAGACGCGTGGCGCGCCAGCAAATAGCCGTTAGTGGTCAGGCTCACCTGAGGAAAACCCAGGGCGCGCGCCTGAATGACACGCTCCGCCAAGCCTGGATAAAGCAAGGGCTCGCCCCCCGTGAACCGCACATGGCGTATACCGAGCCCGCGAAACACGGCCAAGAGTTGATCGAACTCCTCGGGGCGCAAAAGCTCATTACGGTCAAAGCGGGGCTGCGCGCCGGGTAGCGCACAATATTCGCAGCGTAAATTGCACCGCTCGGTCAGCGAGACGCGCAGATAGGTCAGGGTCCGACCGAAACGATCGTCTAGCGGTCTATGCGCGCCGGGACCCGCCTCCTCGATAAGATCCGGGCCCTGCTTTACGTCTTGCGCCACGATCGCTCCTGGGTCGAAGACATCACGCGCCGGTGCGGCTCTCATCCCCCGGATCTCTGTTTTGCGCGCACCATCTGATAGGGGCGTACGAGATAGTTCACAGGAACGGTCCAGATGTGCACGAGGCGCGTGAACGGGAACACCAGAAACACCGTCATGCCGAGGAACATATGCACCCGATAGACCAGGGGGATATGCGCGAGCAAGGCCGGATGCGGCTGAAAGGCCACGATACCCTTCAGATAGCGGCTTAAGATTTCCATGTTGGCAACGTGACCCGCCAAAAGGTCGGGCACCGTTACCATCTGCGTAGAGAGCCCCAGCGCAAGCGTCGCCAAAAGCCAGAGCAAAATAAACACATCATTGGTGCGTCCTGCGGCACGCACCTTCGCATTAAACAGGCGCCGGCGCAGAAGCAAGAGACCGCCCACCAAGGCCACTAAACCAAACGTAACCCCGGCTATCGCGGCTAGCCACTGGTGTGGCAAGGGGCCTACCCCAAGCCATGCGAATATCGGCGTGAGCAGGCCCACGAAGTGGCCGGCAAAGATAAAGAGTATGCCCACATGCCAAAGATTGCTGCCCCAGCGCAGATCGCGCCGGGAGCCTAGCAATTGGCTGGAGGAGCTCGTCCACCCATATTGCTCGCGATCGTAACGGATGGCCGAACCCACCAGAAAGACGGTGCCGGCGATATAGGGATAGATCCCAAAAAAGAAAAGGTTCCAGTTCATGATACGCATTCCTCCCCGGTGGGCTCGCGCTTTGCGTCATGGCCGCGTCGCGCAATCAAGCGCACAAGCGGCGCATATGGATGGGCGGCCTTGGTAAGGCGCTCATCCAAGAGATCGATGGCCTCGCCCGCGCTCTGCAAAAACTCTCGCGCGGCCTCATCTTCGAGGGTCGCCGCATACTCTAAAACGAGCGGCAAATAGTCCGGCAACTCGGTCGATACAAGCACCAATCCGGCCGCCTCATAGTGCTCTGTAAGACGAATCATGGCGGGCCCCCGATTGCGATCGTCCTCGGCGCAGAGGTGCGCCGTGAGATGCAAATCGAAATCGGGATTCAGGTCGAAGGTCTGTACATACAAGGCCTCCCATTCCAGTACCGTCATGCTGCCGGCCCAATCCATCACCCCGAAGATGGCCTCCCGCTCCACGAAATCGAGATCAGGCGCTTGTGTTAAGGCTCGACGGATATCGGGGAAGGCGGCACTCAATTCGGGCCCCGGATAACTCAACAAGGCGGCCAAGATCCGATAAACCGGACTTCTGATATCGCAGCTCATGATGAACCCTCCTTCTTGCGGTGCGGCATGAAGGTAAGCGGCGTTACCGGTTCGACCGTTTGCGTGCGTCGTCGCGGGAAGAGGTCCATGGACGTCGTGCCCGAGCCCGCATCGTTGCCGAAATGAATCCCGCTTTGTCCCTGGAAGCCGTAGGGATCCTCGCGATTCATTTCCTGATGACTCGTCGGGATCACGAAGCGATCCTCGTAGTTGGCGATCGCCAGATAACGATACATGTCGTCGGCCTGCGCCACGGTGAGGCCGGCGGCCGCCAACACCTCGATATTGGGCTGTCCGTCGACATGCTTTGAGCGCTCGTATAAACGCATCGCGATCAACTTACGCAGCGCCGCCGCGATCGGTGCCTCCTCTCCGGCCGCCAAGAGATTGGCCAAGTAGCGCAGCGGTATGCGCAAGGCCCTCACGTCCGGGAATACGCCGTCGGAACCCACCGGCAGATGGCCTTGATCCATCTGCGACTGGACGGGCGAGAGCGGCGGCACATACCACACCATGGGAAGGGTACGAAATTCCGCATGCATGGGAAACGCGATCTGCCATTCCACTGCCATCTTATAGATGGGTGATTTCTGCGCCGCCTCTATCCACGAGTCCGGTACTCCGTCGATGCGCGCCTGCGCAATCACGGCCGGGTCGTTGGGATCCAGGAAGAGGTCCAGGTGGGCCTGATAGAGATCGGCCTCATCATCGGGGCTCGCCGCCTCTTCTACGCGATCGGCGTCATAGAGCAGCACGCCGTTGTAACGAATCCGGCCCACACACGTCTCGGAACAAACGGTGGGGAGCCCGGACTCGACGCGCGGATAGCAGCCCAGACACTTCTCGGACTTGCCCGACTCCCAATTAAAGTAGACCTTTTTATAGGGGCAGGCGCTCACGCACATGCGCCAGCCGCGACAACGATCCTGATCGACGAGCACCAGGCCGTCTTCTTCGCGCTTGTACAAGGCACCCGACGGGCAGGCCGCGACGCAGGCCGGATTGAGACAATGATTGCACATGCGCGGCAGGTAGAAATGGAAGGTGCGCTCGAATTCCCCGTAAATGGCCTTTCCCACCTCCTCGAAGTTCTGGTCCCGCGAGCGCTCCACGAAGGTGCCCGCCAAGTCATCCTCCCAGTTAGGCCCCCAGGTCACCTTGTCCATTAAAGCGCCGTCGATTTGCGACAAAGGCCTTGCGGTCGGCGCGGCCTCCACGAGCGGCGCGCTCACAAGATGATTGTAGTCGAAGGTAAAGGGCTGATAGTAATCGTCCATTTCGGGCATATTAGGGTTCGCGAACAGACCAAGAAGCTCTTTGGCCCGACCGCCTTGGCGCAAGGTCAGCTTTCCGTCGCGCTTGACCCATCCACCCTGCCATTTATCCTGGCGTTCCCACTCCTTAGGATAACCCGTGCCAGGCTTGCTCTCGACGTTGTTGAACCACGCGTATTCGACGCCGCGGCGATTACTCCATACGTTCTTGCAAGTCACAGAGCACGTATGGCAACCGATGCACTTATCAAGATTGAACACCAACGCAAACTGTGCACGGACCTTCATGGCCGACCCCCCTTGAAAGCATGGAGCGCGGGGGGATTTAATGCCCCTTCGCGTTCTGCGGTCAATGGCCGTTCCAGCCAATCGATATCCGCATCATCCACGCGTCTTATAATGACGACCTCGTCTCTCTGGCTGCCCACGGGGCCGTAATAATTAAAGCCCCAGGCCAGTTGCGCGTACCCACCGACCATATGCGTGGGTTTGGTGACGATCTTGGTCACGCTATTTAAGATGCCCCCGCGCTTGCCGGTGGTAGGCGAACCCGGCACATTGACGGTCTTCTCTTGGGCGTGATACATCATCGCCGCCCCGCGTGGTATGCGTTGACTCAGCACGGCCCGAGCCATGGTCGCGCCATTGACGTTAATCGCCTCCACCCAATCGTTGTCATGCAAGCCTATGGTGCGGGCGTCCTCTTCCGAGATCCAAACGGTCGGCCCACCCCGGAACAGATTGAGCATGCGAAGGTTATCGTTATAGGTGCTGTGGATGCCCCACTTACTATGTGGCGTGAGCCAATTCAACATCAGATGAGGGGTGCCCTTGGTGAGCGTCGACATACTGTCCGTGGCCTTCATATCGAGCGGCGGACGGTAAGCGCAAAAGCCCTCGCCGAAATCCAACATCCACTCATGATCCTGGTAGAACTGCCCGCGCCCGGTTAAGGTCCGGAAGGGGATGTTCTCGTGGACATTGGTATAAGACGCGGTATAACTGACATGCTCCGACTCAATACCGCTCCACGTGGGAGAGGTGATGATCTTGCGGGGCTGCGCTTGAATATCTCGAAAGCGAATCCTCTCGTCGCGCCGCGCCGCCGACAAATGCACGAGACTAAGGCCGGTCTTCTTCTCCAAGGCCTGCCATGCCTTATAGGCGATCTCGCCATTGGTTTCCGGGGCCAAGGACAAGACCGCCTCGCACGCGCCGATATCGGCATCCAAAGACGGCATGCCGTGCGAGACGCCAGGCGTAGTGACGCGTCGATTGAGATCCCCCAAGTCCTTATAGGCGCCCTCCGTATTCCAGGAGATGCCCTTGGTGCCGTTGCCTTCGGTCACAAGAAGGGGGCCTACGGCGGTATATTTTCGATAGGTATCGCCATAATGGCGCTCGACCAAGCGTATGTGCGGCATGGTTTTCCCGGGAATCGGCTCGCACTCGCCGCGCTTCCAGTCCTTAACGCCCAAGGCCTGACCTAGTTCGCCCGGAGAGTCGTGCATGAGAGGGACTGCCAAGAGATCGGTACGAACCCCCAAATGCTCGGCAGACAGCTCGGAGAAGGTCTGGGCGATGGACTTAAAGATCTGCCAATCGCTGCGACTCTCCCACCCCGGTTCCACGGCCTCCGACAAGGGATGGATAAAGGGATGCATATCGGTCGTATTAAGGTCGTTCTTCTCGTACCAGGTCGCCGTTGGCAAAATGATGTCGGAGTAAGCTCCGGTGCTATTTAGGCGGAAATTGATGTCCACCATCAGGTCGAGCTTGCCTATGGGCGCGTCCTCGCGCCACGTGATTTCGCGACTCGCGCGGCCCTCTTGCCCGTCGCCGAACACCCCATTCTGGGCGCCTAGCAGGTGCTTTAAGAAATACTCATGGCCCTTGGCGCTCGTACCGATCAAGTTACCGCGCCAGACGAACAGATTGCGGGGCCAATTCACAGGATTGTCCGGGTCCTCGGAGGCAAACTGCAGGTGGCCATCCTTCAACTGCTGAGCCACGTAAGCGCCCACCTCGGCCTCGCTCTGATGTCCGGCCGCCCGGGCCTCGTCGCACAAGGTGAGCGGATTGCGATTGAAGTGCGGCGCCGACGGCAGCCACCCCAGGCGTTCGGCGACCACCGCGTAATCCGCCAAAGAATGCCCGCGGTACTTGGCCTTCGCGGTAGCGGCCAGGAGTCCATCGGCATCGACTTTTTCGTAGCGCCATTGGTCCGTGTGTTGATAGAAGAAGCTGGTGCCCGCCATTTGGCGCGAGGGCCGCGACCAATCGTGCGCAAACGCGATAGGCGCCCACCCGGCCTGCGGTCTGAGCTTCTCTTGTCCTACATAATGGGCCCAACCTCCACCGGATTGCCCCACGCAGCCACATAGGTGCACGAGGTTGATGATGGATCGATAGTTCATGTCGTTGTGGTACCAATGGTTGGTACCGGCGCCCACGATCACCATAGACTTGCCGTGTGTCTTGGCGGCGTTGTCTGCAAACTCACGCGCGGTTCGAATCACATCGGCGCGCTTGACGCCGGTGATACGCTCCTGCCAGGCCGGCGTATACGCGTTTTTGGCGTCATCATAGGACGCAACGCTCGCACCCGTATCGAAATCCCGGGCTACCCCATATTGGGCGGCGAGCAGATCGAACGTCGAGGCGATCAGCGCGTCGCTCCCGTCGGCAAGCTTGATGCGACGCGCGGGTACCGGGCGTCCCAAGGCGTCGGGTTCATTATGCGCAAAGTGCGGGAACTTGACCGTTACCACGACATCCTGATGCCCGGCACAAGTCAACTCGGCTTGAATCTCCGCGCCGGAAGCGCCGTCGCAAGCGCGCAGATTCCACTTCCCGTCCTCGCCCCAGCGAAAACCTATAGAGCCATTCGGGCATACGAGCGCGCAGCTATGCTCATCATAGACGACGGTCTTCCACTCCGGGTTATTAGTCTGCCCCAAATTAAGCGCCAGATCCGCGGCGCGCAGGTTCCGGTCGCTCGCGTAGGCACCATCGCCCAGCGAACGCAGCAAGACCTGCATGGGGAGATCGGTGAAACGACGGGCGTAGTCCTGAAAGTACGGCTCTTGGCGCGTGATATACCATTCCTGCAAAACCACATGGCCCATGGCCATGAATACAGCCGCATCGGTCCCCGCCCGGGCCGGCATCCAGAGATCGGCGAACTTCACGTACTCGGCATAGTCCGGCGCCACCGCCACGACCTTGGCGCCTTTATAACGGACCTCGGAATAAAAGTGGGCATCCGGCGTGCGGGTCATGGGCAAATTCGTGCCCGCGACTATGATGTACGTCGAATTATACCAATCCGCGGATTCCGGTACGTCGGTCTGCTCACCCCACGTCTGGGGCGACGAGGGAGGCAGATCGCAGTACCAGTCATAGAAGCTGAGCGGCACGCCGCCGATAAGGCTTAAGTATCGGCTGCCCGATGCGTAACTCAACATCGACATTGCGGGAATCGGCGAGAAACCGGCGACCCGGTCGGGCCCATAGGTCTTAATCGTGTACACATTCGCGGCGGCGATAATTTCCGTCATTTCCGACCATTCGGCGCGCACAAACCCGCCTAGCCCGCGAACCGCGGTATATTGACGCCGCTTCTCCGGGTCGTTTTGAATGGCGGCCCACGCATCGACGGGATTACGCCCCGCCGCGCGCTCCGCGCGATAGAGCGCGATCAACCGACCGCGGATCATGGGGTATTTGATCCGATGCGGACTATAGAGATACCAAGAATAGCTCGCGCCGCGCTGACAGCCGCGCGGCTCATGGTTGGGCAGATCCGGGCGCGTACAAGGATAATCCGTTTGCTGCGTTTCGAACGCCACGAGCCCGCTCTTGACATAAATCTTCCAACTGCATCCACCGGTACAATTGACGCCATGGGTCGATCGCACGATCTTATCGAAGCGCCAGCGATCACGATAACTGCTTTCCCATTGGCGACTGTCCTCCACAAGAAGACCGTGCTTGCCCGAAAACGGCGTCCGTCGCTTTGTAAAAAACGTCAATCTATCGAGTAAATACCCCATGATGCACTCCATATCGCCGCTGAAACAATGATCGGATTCGGTCTTACCATACACCTTTCACGAGGGCCCGCGCGCGCATCGCGGGTCCTGCGCCCTCGCTCGACATGCTTTAACGCGCCTTCTCAAACAACCCTAGCATGATAAGTAAAGAGTACTTTTGCGGTGACATCAAACGCATCTCAATTTCCATGGACACCGTTACCTCTAAAGAGGTAATGGCAAATAAGCGGCCGCCTTGATTTATTGGAGCTTACATAGGCTTAATGGGGATGTCTGGACTATACTGCCCAAAAGAGGTATCCCCTTCGATACGGGCCTGGCATGACGAGGAATCGACTATGGGCGCACCGCATTCGCTCCGCTTGCGTATCGGACTATCCGTGGTACTCATAGCGGCGATCTCCTTGTTCGAAATGGTCGTGTCGCTCTCGATCAGCGAACTGGCGCATGGCGAGGCGCAAGCCATCAACATCGCGGGCACCGTGCGCATGCAGACCTATCGCCTGATCGCAACGCTCCAGGACCCGAACCGGCCGCAAAATCCCGAGAACGGTCTGCGCGACGCGGCCGCGCTCGACGCCTCCTTGCATGACGCGCGCCTCACCGCAAACCTCAGATATAACTTGAGTTCCGCGCCCAAGCGCCGATATGCGGCGCTCTTGCACGAGTGGCGCGTAGCGCTCAAACCGCTACTCGCCCAAGACAGGCAAAGCGCATCATCCCAAAACGGCAGCGCCTTGCTGCGCGCAGCGCCCGCATTCGTCAGTCGCGCGAATGCGCTCGTCGAATCCCTCCAAAACGATACGGACCGCAAGATCAATCTGCTGCGCGCGAGCCAAATCTTGGGACTCATCACCATTCTGGTCGCATTTTATGTGACCGTATCGGCCGCCCGTCGGGAGGTGGGGGGGCCGCTCAACGAACTCTTGGCGGTCGCAGCGAAGGTGAGCGCGGGCGACTTTTCGTATCGCATCGCGCCGCGCGGTGACGATGAATTAATGCAACTGGCGCAGGCGATCAACAGCATGTCGGAGGCGCTGTCGAGACACTACGCGGACATGGAGGGCCAAATTGAGGCGCGCACGCGCGAACTTCAGCAACGAAACCAATCCCTTGAGCTTTTATATGACGTGAGTAAATGCCTGTCCGAGGACCCGTACAACATTGCGTCGTACCAACAGGTGTTACGCAAAACGGAGGCGGTCATGGGGCTGCGTGGTGCCGCTTTGTGCACGATGCGGGAGAACACCGAAGGGGCCGCGATGCTCGCCTCCGATATCACGGGCACGCCCCCGTATTTTTGTGGCGACAGCGCCTGTCGTGAGTGCCTGGGCAATGGAGAGACGCATATCTGGCATTCGGGCCAAGCGCCACAATCAGACGACCTTACGCTATCGGTACCGCTCGTAAACGGCGATGTGGGCGCAGGGGGCGTACTCTCGCTCTCGATACCGTCGGGCGTCCCCATGGAGCCCTGGCAAATACAAACGATAGAAACGGTCGGACGCCACATCGGCATCGCGCTCGAGGCGACGCGACGCAATGCGCAGCAACGACGCATCGGGCTCCTTGAAGAGCGCAATGCGATCGCCCGCGATCTACACGACTCATTGGCGCAATCGCTCTCTTACTTAAAGATTCAAGTCGCGCGCCTGCGCGCCCATCGATCACAAGATCAAGAGGCCATCGATGCCGTGATCAATGATATTGGCGAGGGGTTGAGCGCCGCCTACCGGCAACTTCGCGAACTCCTCGCCACGTTTCGCTTGCAGATGCCCAAAGGCGGCCTTGAGAGCGCGCTGACCGCGACCGTGACGGAGTTCGCGGACCGCACGGGCATCCCAATCAAGCTAAGCGATCACCTCTCCCACGCGCTGCTCGATTCCAACGAGGAAATCGACATCTTACACATCACGCGCGAGGCTTTAGCCAATATCGAACACCACGCGCAGGCCCAGCACGCGTGGGTGTGGCTTGCGCTCAAAAATCAAAACGAGGCCGTGATTCGTATCGAAGACGACGGCATAGGCATAGGCTTGGGCGATACCTATGCCGGCCATTACGGCCTCGCCATCATGCGCGAAAGGGCGCTCAGCATCCGCGGCAGTATCCGCGTCCGTCGACGCAGGCGCCATGGCACGCAAGTGGAACTCCGGTTTGTTCCGAGCGCCTACCGCACTGCGACCTTAAATCTAGAAGTGGACGCGCTTAAAGAAGGAAGGGATTGTGACTGAAAACCGCAGTATATTAGTGGTCGACGACCACCCGCTCTTGCGTAAGGGTATTGCCCAACTGCTAGCGATGGACGTAGACCTCGTGATGGTAGGCGAAGCGCGCAATCACGAGGAGGCCATCGACCGCATTGCCCTCTGGCAGCCGGCGCTCGTTCTTTTAGACTTAAATCTCGGCGGTCGCTCGGGCCTAGACACCCTGCGGGTCATTCGCGACCGTTGGCCCCATATACAAGTACTGATACTCACGGTCTCGGACACCGAAGACGATCTGCTCGCGGCGCTCAAGGCAGGCGCCATCGGCTACGCGCTCAAGGACATGGAACCAGAGGAACTCCTACAAAGTATCCACAGCGCCTTAACGGGCGAGGTCGTGTTGTCGCCACGGCTCACCCGTATTCTCGCGCACGCCATCCAACATCGCCCCTCCTCGGACCGGAGCGATGCTCGTATGACCGAGCGGGAGCGGCAAATCGTGCAACGAGTCGCGCAAGGTAAGAGCAACAAGATCGTGGCGCGCGAGCTTGGGATTACCGAGGGCACCGTCAAGGTCCATGTAAAACGCCTGCTCAGAAAGCTCGACCTGCACTCGCGCGTCGATATCGCGGTATGGGCAGTCGAGCACGGCTATCGACAGGGCGCGCTAGATGGGCAGGACCTCAAAGGGACGCCCTGCGTGGATCCAGACTAAGGTGCGCCTAAGCTCGGCACCCTTCGGTTCCCGGGTCCGGCCGCGGCGGTGCGCGCCGGTCGCGGCCTGAAACACGCCATGAAGAAACCCGCGTAACCCACAGAGGTAAGACCGCTTCCGCCCTTATCGAGCGGGGAGGCGATCGCGTTTGATCGGGGCCCCCGGTTAGCCGCCCATCGAGACGGTAGTCTGCGAAAGATGGCCGAAGATAAGGGCGGCATGCGTGCTTGATCGCTTGTCTGAGGGGTCCTATGATGGTGGGCTTACACCAGGAAGACGTGCGATCCGATGGATAATAGAGCGCGCCCCACAACCCATCGGTCGCCCCTGGATTCTTCCGTACACCCAGCCTCTCGTGGAACGACCTTGTTTCGGCGTATTAATCTCGCGCTCTTCGCGGCCGGGTTTGCGACCTTCAGCCTACTCTATTACGTACAACCGCTGATGCCGGAATTCAGCCGAGAATACGGCGTAAGCGCCGCCGCCAGCGCCTTATCCCTGTCTTTGACTACCGGTGCCTTGGCATTTGGCCTCCTACTGGCAGGCGGGGTCTCGGATCGATGGGGACGCAAGCGTGTGATGGTCGTGTCGTTACTCTCCTCGGCCGCGCTCGTCTTGCTCACGGCCCTGGTCACGCAGTGGCCTCTCTTCCTTGTCCTGCGCGTGCTGCTCGGCTTGACCTTGAGCGGGGTTCCGGCGGTGGCCATGACTTATCTCAGCGAAGAAATCCATACCGAGTCGATCGGGCTTGGGATGGGGCTCTACATCAGCGGAAGCGCGGTGGGAGGCATGTCGGGGCGGCTCATGGCGGGCGTGCTCGCGGATCTCTTAGGCTGGCGCTTGGGCGTTGCCGTCATCGGCGCGATCGACCTCTGTGCCGGATTCGCCTTCTGGTATGCCTTACCGGCCTCGCGGCATTTTACGCCCAAGCCACTCCACTGGCGGCGGTGGGCCGCGCACTTTTCCGGCATCTGGAGCGACCCGGGCTTACCCTGGCTCTTTGCCGAGGGATTCCTGTTACTGGGCACATTTGTGACGGTTTATAACTACTTAGCTTATCGCCTCATGGCCTCGCCCTACGACTTCAGTCAGACCGCCGTGGGGCTGCTCTTTAGCGTGTACGTCATCGGCATAGTGAGTTCGCCCTGGATGGGGCACCTCGCAGGACGACTCGGACGACGTAAGGTCCTCTGGGCCATGTTCGCCCTGATACTCATGGGCGTCCTGCTCACCTTTTTTTCGTCTCTTTGGCTGATTTTGCCAGGAATCACCGCGCTGACCTTTGGTTTCTTTGGGGGGCACTCGATCGCCAGCAGCTGGGTCGGCCGACGCGCAGGCGAGGCCAAGGCCCAGGCCTCATCCCTCTATCTGTTCGCCTATTACATGGGCTCTAGCATCGCAGGCGCAGCAGGAGGCCTACTCTATGCCGCCTATGGCTGGAACGGCATCGTGGAATTCGTGGGCGCTTTGGCCTTTATGGGGTTGATGATCGCGTGGCGGTTGTATCGGCTTACGCCGTTAAAACCCCCCACGCCGGAACTCCTTGCAAGGCACGAAGCCATACCCTAGGCCGCACCCCAACCACTCTAGATTAAGTCCTTTCGCCGCCCATCGGCGTGGGATTATCCAGATTGGTCGTACAATCGCTTCCCGGATGCTCGGTATCGATATCCGTGTAGACCTTTTTGCTGGTTTCCGAATCAAAATAGATCTTAAGCGCGCCGGGACCCACCCCCTCCATGACAAAAGGATGACCTGCGAGATCTTTGATGATGTGCCCGGTGATAGGATCTATGGTTTCGATGCGCATAACGACCTCCCGCCTTCCGAAGAAGGGTTTTGTTCATGAACCCATAACAACAGAACTGCTATCTGCACTCAGCGATCTCGCCCCTGCCAAGGCTCATCGTGCCTGCGCGTTAAAACGACTTAACCACGGCTTTGTGCCGCGCATATGCAGGTAACAGAGCAAAGCGTACCCCCCATGCGCAAAGACACGTCCATCGACCACGACGTAATATCCAGAAATCCCGCAGGCGCTCATGTCATCGGATAAGCGACGCGCGAGCGTCTTTTAAAACCTAAAGAACGGCGGGGAGTTTTGTGTCCTTCCGGCAAGCATGCAAGAAATGGTTTTGTGTCCTTGCTAACGAATAAGGTTAGATCGTGGCTATGCACGATCTAACCTTATTCGTCGGACTGAGGAGTCGCCTAACTCACTCTTGGGATGTGGCTTCATTGTGACTACAATTGTCGTATTCGTGATTACCGCGGGAGGACACTTATGACTATCAAAGTACCCATGACCACCGCCGACACGTATGTCCGCGCCCGGATCGATACGGCGACCAAAGAACGCGCCGCCGATGCGCTGGATGCGATGGGTCTATCTATTTCGGATGCGATTCGTTTGCTAATGCTCCGTATTGCCGATGAGCGGCGTCTGCCGTTCGAGGTCAAGGTTCCGAACAAGACCACGCGCGCGGCGATTACAGAACTCGAGTCGGGTAAAGGCAAGCGCTTCATTAGCGTAAACGACCTGATGAAAGACTTGCGTGCGGACGATTGAGCGCTCTACTGCATTTAAGCGCGACTACAAGCGTGAATCTAAAGGGGTGCACCGCGCAACTTTGGATGCGAATCTTCGTCCGGTACTAGTCGCGCTAGCGTCAGATCAACCCTTAGATGCACGGCACCGAGACCATGACTTAAGTGGCAACTGGGCAGGCTATCGCGATTGCCACATCAAGCCCGACTTGCTTCTGATCTCCAGAAAAACGGACGGCGACATGCTGCGACTAGCGAGATTCGACTCACACAGCGAGCTTTTCGGGCGATGAGGAGCTCAGTATAATCCATCCTTCTTAATGTCGCCTCCTAAACGATTCACAACCCCCCCCCCCAGTTTGCGTTCGAAGGGGCCGCTTTTATGCTGAAAAAGAAGTCGCGTATTTCGCAACTTTTGATTCGAATGTTTGGCGACCAGTCGGAGATCCTTCAAGGTTTCCGAAGGATCCCATGCATTATGTCTTTAAGAAGAGAATCCATGAGGCTCTTCACCTTGGGAAAATCGAGGGTCGTTTATCAGTAACGATTTTTACGTTGGAAGGAATCAGCAAACCTGGCCAAAAAAATCTACTCGGCGGTTACAAGCCAAAAATTGCCTTCACGGAAGAGGGGCTGCCTAACGGATCAATTCACATTGGATGTAGTATTGGGCCAGACCAAACAGCGCGTCCAGGAAACAATGGCTATCTTATTCTAATTCGCAGTAGAAATAGCGTTAATTATATACCCCCATCCGGCGCTCGATTTCACCCGCTCATGGTCTGCCTCAAGGGCGCGGAGACCGTTCACCAGTTGCTCCTCCGACGCCTCCAGGCTGTCGAAGGCGCAGTTGTGGAAATACTTTTCCCGCAACTCATCCCAGAGATGCTCTTGAGGGTTGAGTTCGGGTGAGTACGGCGGTAAAAAGAGCAGGCGCAGGTTGTCTGGAAACTGAAAGGCATGACTTTTATGCCAGCCGGCACCATCGACGATCATCACAATATTTTCATCCGGATAGCGTTGTGCCACCTCGGTAAGGAAAGGCTGCGTACACGCAGCTGACCGCCGGTAGAACCAGAGAGTCCATGCGCCCATCCTGTGGTGACACAGCCGCATAGGCGTACGTGTACTGGTAGACCAGCATGGCTTTCACTTCGGGTCGCATGGGCTTCTTGGCCCAACAATAGCGGGTGTCGCTGATCCGCCCAAAGCGCGCTTCGTCCTGGTACATCAACCGCAAAGGGCGAGAGACCGAAAACGTCGCCAGCGCTTCGGCTATGGCTTCGGGCAGTTTTTTTCCAGACATCCCGGCGTTTTACATCCCCTTGTGGATGGCAGTTATCGGGAGCGAGCTTTAGCCAACCGTGGCGCGCCAACATGCGATAGACCGTCGAAAGCGCGATCGTTTTCCCCACCTTCTTCTCAATCAGCGGCTTGAGTTGAGGAATCACGACGATGCCGGCCTTTTGTGCGTTGGCCAATACTTCGTCGAGAACGCTCGCCTCACGCTCAAGATCAGCCGATGCATGGTTGCGCAATGCCGTTTTCGCCTGGGGCAACTTCATAGCCCCTTCGGCAATCTTGGCAAAACGCGTGCGTATCGCACAGGTGGCGTTCACGGAGCGCCCGATGGCTTGCGCCGTCTGCTCCAGGCTCAACCCCAAATCCAGGGCAACAACACCGCCTGTGCTCGCCTCAGTTCTTCAGCCGTCTTCGCGCTGCGCAACAACTCTCGTGCCGCCACCACATGCTCTACTCCACCTGCCGGACGTGCCATGTTATGCCCCCACGAAAAACATGACATATTATCACTGTTTATAACGCTAATCTGAAGCTCGACTACGCACTCGGCATCCTCCGACCTCGCCGCAGGCGTCGATCCCGGCAACGCGACAAACGCGACTTTGCGTGGCCCGGTCTGAGCCGCGCCCCCCGCGCCCTCCATGCGCTTTAAGAGTTGTGGGCCCTCTACGCGCAAATGCTGCACCGTCTGGGGTACCCCATAGTGCTTGGCCATTCTGACGGCCGCGGCCCAGAGGTCCTTGGGGATCCGTGCGCCTGGCCGGCGGCTCTCCCGCCAGCGTTGAAACAGTGCTTGGATCTCTTCTAGGGTCTCGGCGCCATCCCGTCCTGATTTCGTCTCTCTTGTCTCGTTCATTCGCTGCGTTCCTCGTGGATGAAAGTACGCAGTGGACGTGAGCAGGGACAAAAAACCATTTCTTGCATGCTTACCGGAAGGACACGGAGTTTTAAGAAAAGCGCACACGGGCGCTCTCGCTATCATCCTGGGGTACGAGGAGCCGGGCTTACGCCCTTTGGCGTGAAATATTAAGGCGCGCGGCGCATGACCGAATCATCGGCCCACGAGGACGATTCCCCGGAAAGCAATTGCCGAGCATCGGGTAAAAGGTCCGAGCCATTCTGACTGCGCGCCTGCTTGTGCATATCCACAAACACCGCAAAAGTTCCATTCTGCTCAAACCATACAGCCAAAGTCGCCAAACGCTCGAACGACACGGCCTGGCGCGCCTCGCCTGCGCGCGCCACCATGAATGCGAGTTCAAGATAGCACTTGCGCGCCTCATCTTGCGCGGCGCCCAAGTGACAGGCCCACACGAGATTCACCAAAGCATCCGTTTTGAGGTCATACTGGACCCAGTCCGCGGGCTGGCGCAAAGAGATGAGTCGAACGACCTCACGGAGGTAGATCATCGCCTCCTGGGCGCGTTCTCTGCGCAACAAAAAGAGCCCGACGCGTTCGAGCAATAAGCGCTTGTCGTTGGGCGCGTCGTCGCCTAGCGCATCGATGGCGGATTTTATCGCCTCGAACCGCGCAAGGGCCGTGCCCGGATCGCCGATATGCTCATACAAGTCGATGACCCATGACCAGGCGTGCAGCGTATTGCAGGCGCCAGAACCATAGGCCTGCGCACAGATCGCGACGCGACGCTCCGCCCAAGCGAGCGCGTGCGCCGGATCATCCTGCCGTTTGGCAAGCTCCGACAGCAGATGAAGGGGCGTGAGCAAGTCTGGGTGATAAGAGCCGAGCGCGCCCTCGATCTGTGTGACGCTTTGCTCAAGCCAAGCGCGCGCCTCGGCGAACGCACCCCGGCGCAATTCGAGCCGCCCCAGCTGATGCAAGGTCGCGGCAATACTGTCCTGACGAGTGGGGAGATATCGTTTCTGCAGGCGCAGGCAGTGCAGCAGGCAGGCCTCGGCCTCATCGAGGCGCTCCTCGTCAAGGCAGATGGCGGCAAAGCCGGCGAGCGGGGTAATCAGGCTGTAATCGTCGGGACCGCGAGTCCGCTGCAGCGCCTCCACCACGCCGCGCGCGGTATCCAAGGCCTCGTCCCCGCGCCCCAACTCACGCAACACCGAGGCGATATTGGTGAGATTGAGACAAACATCCGGATGATCGGAACCCAAGACGCGCTCGCGGATCGCGTACGCACGCTGAAACAAGTCCAGCGCCTCTTCGAGCTGGCCCATATTCTGCTGGACTGCGGCAAGCCCCGCGAGCGTAGGGGCGACCTCCACATGGTCTGGCCCAAAACAGGTTTCCTTCAGTTCCAGGGCGTGCAAGAAGGCGTCTTTCGCGGCTTGGACATTTCCCAGCGTATATTCCGTATCCGCCAAGTTATGGTAGCCGGACGCCACTAGGGCGCTGCCCGTGCCGGATCGACTTACCCATATGCGCAGACACTCCTGATGCAAGGGCTGCGCCTGCGCATATCGCCCGCGCGCCGCCATCTGCACCGCGAGCACATTGAGGGCATTGGCCCAGGAGCCGCTATCCTCGCCATAGACCGTGGCGCGCGTGGTCAAGACTTCATGAATGAGGAGTTCGGCCTCATCGAAATGCCCTTGCTCCCCCAGGAGAGTGGCCAAGCCTAACAAAGGGACGGTCCCCGCCCCGGGCGCCGCGCCCAGGGCGGTGTGATAGCTCTGCGCCGAGCGGCGGAATAAGTCCTCCGCTTCCTTAAGGCGCCCCTGCGTCTTGCGCAGATGCGCAAAGTTATTGAGCGAGCGCGCGATATCCTCGGAATAGCTGTCCCCCGCCCGACACGCAATATCGAGGCTACGCTCAAAATAAGAGGCGGCTTCCTCCGTGCGCCCGAGATTCCCAAGCAGCTCCGCGAAATTACCAAAGATCGGAACCAGCCTTGGATCGTTCGCGTCATAATGGATAAGCTTAATAGCTAAAGCTCGCTCATAAAGACCGAGCGCCTCTTCGTGCCGACCCAGATGATTGCAGGCGAGCCCTAGGTTGTTCTGGCTCACGGCCAAATTCAGATCGTCCGCAGGACAGATGGCGAGGCGAATAGCGAGCGCCTCGCGAAAGAGGGGCTCAGCCCCCACAAAATCGTCCCGATCCACGTGGGTTATGCCCAGCTGGTCCAGGATCCGGGCCCGGGTCGGCGTCTGAACCTGCCCTACCCGCCCCATGACGGCCAAGGCCTCATGCCAATGGGCGGCGGCCTGGTCGATCTGGCCTTGCGCCCTATAGAGACGCGCCACATGATCGCATGTGACGGCCACGTCTGGGTGCGCATCTCCCAGGCGCAGCCGCTCGATGGCGAGCGCGCGACCATACAGATCCAACGCCTCCTGGTTGCGGCCCAAGTCATCACACACCCGCGCGAGGTTATTGTAGCTTATGGCAAGTTCTAGATCGTCTTTTGAAAAATGGGCCGCGCGCACCTGAAGGGCCTCACGAAACAAGGCCTCCGCCTCCACGAGCTGGTGGTTGGCCAGATAGAGGGTCGCGAGATTATTGAGACTGGTGCCAAAACGCACATCGGAAGACCCGAAGGAGCACGCCAGATCACGAGCCTTTTGGGCGCCGACGATGGCATCTGCAATGCGCCCTTCGTGAAAGGCCTTGACCGTCTGGTTATTAGCAAGGTTCCAGCGGATATGATTTGACAGCGACATTAGGCACATTATAGATATATCAATGCGATTTTGGAATGTTCCCTTTTCGATAAGCGCCACCGCCGCTTTTGTGCCATCTGATGGGCCCCGCAAAGAGCGCAGCGACGGCCCACGCCTCCGAAATACGCGGACAAGCCTAGAAAAACCCACCATACCCTCCGGCCCCTTAAGCCATGGGCGCGCGCAGAGACCGCCCCGGGCCTGTGTGGAAAATCGACGAAGGCGGTACAGCATTGCGCCGTACATGGCACTCTGGGCTATCGACGATCCAAGACAGTTCTCGCATACAGGCGATACCGCCGCTTTTTAGGAAGAGCGCTTTGAGCGCCGGCAATAAAGGGGGATTAGGTCAAAAAGTCCGGTGGAAATCCGTTGACGCGGCGCATTGTCGATGAAGATCGAAAACTCATTTTTGCCGCTCATCTCGGCATGCACGCGCGGATTCTACCAGGGAATTGCGGTAAGCTAGGTCGACGCGGGGCGCGGGAGGCCGGATAAGGAATGCGGTGTTCCACTTATGTGTTTACGAGAAAGCGCGAGAGGCGGTGGCGGACCGCCCGGACAGGACGGCAGGCACCGACAACGCAAGCCGCCTTCGCACCCAAACGACACCCGAAATCCACCTGCGTTAAAAAAGGAGATGGACGCGCGTACATTAGATGAAAGTACTTTGACCTGCTCTTGCGGCACTTCCCTATGCCCTTGAAGAACAAACAACCACCCCGATTTTGCGCAGCCCTTTAAAAAGCGACTTACGCGGTTATAGTAAGCTTTATAGGACCGCACTATACGCATCCTGGTATTGGCTAGTATTAGGGCTGATCTATGATATAAATCATGGTCTTATGCCCTAGACCATGATCGCCATAGAGAAACGTGAACCCAGATGCCGCCCTTAATTCCCCAATCCTCGACAAAAACAGGGTGGCCCTCAGGTCATAAAGAGCAAAAAAGGCAGCGCCACCACTCCGATCGCGATCGTGAAAGCCCTTGTGCGCGGGGCGTAGCGATGACTGGCTCTCTCGAGGAGATCGAGACCGTTGGGGAGCGGATAGTTAAGGAGCTCATAAAAAAGGATGCATGGCCTTGGACACGCGCCATGCGGGTGTTACCGTCCCAAATAAAGACAAAAAAAGTGGTGGGGGCCTAAATAATGAATCGCCAAGAAAAACGGACCGAGATCGCCATTCTGGGTCCGCTCGAATTGCGGGTCGAAGGACGCAAACGCCCGCCACCGCCCCCCGCGGCGCGACGCCTGCTCATATATCTTGCCCTAGAAGGGGGCTCGCCCTCTCGGGCGACATTGACCGCCCTACTCTGGCCGGGGGTCGCTACCGACCGCTCGCGACTTCGTTTAAGTCAAACCCTGCATCAATTAAAAGCCGCGCTCGGTCAGCGGGGCTGCCATACGCTCCTGATCGAACACGACAGCATCGGTCTCGACAAGGCGAACCTATGGATAGATGTGTGCGCCTGGCGAGAACTGGCGGCATCCGGGCACGCGAAGGATCGCCTACAAGCCTTGGCGTTGATCCGAGGCAACCTAGAAGAACACGATGACAAGACAAGCGGCCGGTGGTCCGCTTGGTTTGGACAACAAGCGCTCGAACTACAAAGCCTCGGCGCGGATCTGTTTTCGAAAAGCCTGGAGGACCACCGCTCACAGGGCCATATCACGCAGAGGCAGGACATGGCCCGGCAATGGATCGCTTTTTCACCCCTCAGTGAACCTGCCCATTTGGCGCTGATGCATGCCCTTGTGGACTCAGGCCTCAAAAATGCCGCACTCGCCCACTGCGACCTTTTTATTCGACGGCTCGCAGAAGAACAGGGACGGCGACCGGGGGAGGCCATGCAAAGCTTCCGTAAAAGTCTTCAGGTCGGCAACGCGCCCCTCTCATCGCCTCCCTCACCCGCGGGGGTCACGCTCAGTTTTCATAAGGGAACGGTCGCCATCCTGGTCTGCCACTTAAGGCAAACCCACGAGAGCATGGAAACTCTGGTGGTACGTCACTACCCGCTTATTCTCGAAACGGCCCGCGTGGCGGAGGGGGTTCCCGTCCTAAACCCCAACAGCTCGATGGAGATTCGCTTTCACGACAAGGAAGATAGCGTCAAACGGGCCGCGGAATCCGCGTTGCACATCCGCAACCATCTCCATCCCGGGGTCATGGCCGGCTACGGGATTCATTGCGGGAGCGTGCTCACCACACACGGGGCATACCCTCAATTCATGGGCAACATCTCGCATGTAGCCCATGAACTCGCCTTACACGGCAATGGCCACATTCTGATATCCGAGGCCGGACAGAATCGGGCGGCCTCGGCCTTTAACTACCTTCCCCTCGAAGAGCCGATTCCCTCCCTCCCCGCCCTTCGTCTGCTGGGCATCAATCGCAAGCCGGCCCACCCGGGGACATCGCGCACCTTCGGTCGCGAAACCGAATGGCGGTCGCTGCATACGGCCTGGACGCGCACGTGTAAAACGGGTCGCGGCAACGTCGTCCACATCCACGGTGATCCCGGTATCGGCAAGACACACCTCATACAGCAATTCTGCCAGGACCTTCCGGACGCGACGACCGTCCGTTATTTTCGGTGCGCCCCGGAACACCCAAAGAGCGTATTAGGGCCCATGGAGGAGGTCATTCGCGACGTACTAGGCGGCCCTGAGCGGCCCCATTTTGGATACCAAGACCTCGTCACCGGTCTGGCGCAAAAAGGCGTTACGGACATGTGGCTCGTCAAGATATGGGCGGCATGGCTCGGCATTACGGTACCTGGTACGCAGATCAGCGAGGGATCGATCACCACCGACTACAAAGAGGTCTTGCATGAAAGTATCCTGGACGTGCTCGCAAGCGGGCTTGCCGCCGCGCCGCGCATCGTCGTCATCGACGACGTGCAGTGGGCCGACGCAAGCTCCATGGAAATTCTCTCGCTTTTTATAAAGCGTATCGAAAAGACGCCGTGCCTCATCATTCTCGCCTCGCGTAACCGCAACATCCTCCATGTGACCGCTGCCGCGCCCACGATCGACCTCCCCTTAAAACCCCTATCTGGCGGGGCGATCGAGCAATTGGCTTTCGAAATCGCCCCCGACAGTACGCCCGCCGTACGCCGCGCAATCGCCGAACGGAGCGCCGGGACGCCTCTTTTTGCGAGAACGATCGCATCGCTCGCGCACAGCGTAGCGGATGCGGAAACCTTATTGCCGAGCAGCTTGCAGGACATCCTCGTGGCGCGGGTTTATGGCTTGGGTAAGACCGCCTCCTCGCTCGCGCAGGCCGCCGGGATCCTAGGCCAATCCTGCCAGATCGATCATTTGACACAGTTATACGGCGCCCCTAATGACGAGTTTGCGCAGGCCTTAAGCACGCTAAAGCAAGGGGGCGTCTTGATAGAGGCGGATGAAACGAGACTCCGATTCACGCATGCGCTCTATTTTGATGCGACCTTGAACACGATCCCCTTGGAACAAAAGAGAACTTGGCATCAAGCCGCGGCCATCCTTCTTAGCAAAGATAAGCAATGGAGCGCGGCGCATCCCGAACGAGTCGCGGAACACTTCTGCCTAGGGGGCGCTACTTCCGAGGCTTGCACCTATTGGCAAATAGCGGCACGACGCGCAACCACCCTTTTTACTCCGAAGATGGCGCTCCAATATCTCTTGTCCGCCTTAAATGCGATCGGCGCATCCCCAGAACATGAAGACCTCTGGAAGCAGGAGATCTCCATCCGCTGCGACTATGTCGCAAGCAGTTATGGGGTAGAGGGGTTTGCAAGCGATCCTGTGCGGGCCAACCTATCGCGCCTGTTGGCGCTTTGCGAAGAACATGGCGTTAAAGGACCACAACGCTATTTAGCTCTTCGCGGCGCATGGCTTGACGCCTTCGGCTACGGAGATATGCGCGAAGCGGAGCGTGCGGGGAACGCGCTCGCTCATGCCGCCACCGAGTGTGCCGATGCGCGCTTTGGCGTCGTAGCGGGACTCTTTGCCCAGGGGGTCTCCTTGTTATGGCAAGGGAGAATTGCCGAGTCAGGGGCGTTGATAGAAGACGGTATCCGGCAATGTCGCCCCCCATTTGGCGTCATGAGCCGCAAGCTTTTGGGCGAAGACGTCACCGTAAGCCTCCGCGCCTACCGAACGATCAGCAAGCTCGCGCAGGGGCTTACCCCACAAAGTGAACGCGAGATTGACGAACTCTGGGAAGAAACCGAGAAAATAGCGATCCCGGGCGATGTCGCCTACGTACTCGTCATCCGGGGCGCGCTCAGCTTTTTCACGCGAGACGTAACGCGCGGCATGCACACCATCGCCCGCCTCGAACAGGTCTGCGCCGAGGGGTCCTTAGGACTGTGGGATACCGTTGCTATTATTTACCGGGCCTGGATAGACGCGCAGTCCGGTCAATGGACGAAAGAGAGCATGGATCACCTCGAAGCGGCGCTTCAGCGCATAGGCGCCATATGGCGCAGCGGGCTGTCATTTTGCGCGACAATCCAATGTGCGACCTTGCTTGCGATCGGCGACCCGGGATTTCCCAAGGCTATGCGCGTCGCGCGGAATCTGATCGATACGACGGGCGCCTTTTTCATGTTGCCCGACCTTTTATTACAAGACGGCCTTTGGTATCAGCGCATCCCCGGAACGCACGCCCAAGAGTTGAGCGCCAAACAACTGACATCGGCGGAATCTCTGGCCACACAACAAGGCAACAGACTTGTCGCCATGATGGCACAAAGGGCCCGCTCTCACGCCGTTTGATGCTCGCAGTCGGCAAGTACCATGGTTATATGCGCCCCATAAACCCTGCGTCCTAAGAGGCGAGACCAGGGCGTAGCCGTAAAGCAGTAGCACCCACACGATCACCAAAATGAGCTGCGCACATCCTGAAAGATGAGGCCACAAAAGCCCTCAGGACACGACTCGGCCTACATGAGCCATATATGGCGCCCCGGAGGTTTCCGAGCGCAGGCCAGGACCCCTGCACGGGCGCATAGCGGTCTTGTGATAAGGTGACGGCCCCGCCCTATGGGGCGCCCGCCGTCTTTTGCGCAGCGCCATGGCGCCCGGCTTGCACAACCGCGGGCCCCAAGACGTAGTCCGTGGCCGTAAAATCGCTCAGTGTCTGGGCGGGAGGTAAAAGCGTCCCATACGCAAAGTGCCGCGCAACGCGTTTAATAAGGATACGGCAACAAGAGATCCGCGCGGCCCCTAACGATCCATGCTTATCTGGATGGATCCTATCGCCGCCATTACGCATGACTGTATAGATCTGACCTACTTTTATGGCCCCCTTTCCGGCGTCAACGATGTAGCCATGGCCTTGAGCGGCCAGGATATGCATGGGGTGCAGGTACTGCACCACCGATTTCCCCATTGCCTGGCTGATCTGCATAAGATCGCCATGCAGAATCGCCGACGTGTCTGCGATAGCGCGGACCGGTAAGAAACGAGAGAAGCGGGCGTTGTGTCGTGAAGACAAGACGACCTGCTCTGTGGCCGCATCAATCAAGCGGTAAGAGACGCTCATCTCCCCGGATACAGCGGTATACACATGATGGCGGATCATCGTCGTCTTATGGGTGAGGTGATACTCTAAGTGCCGAATAGTCCCAACCAAGACATAGTCGACGCCCACAGTCCGGCCGAGCAAGGCATAATTTTTGGGAGACGCAGCTCCCGATTGGATGTGTCGGAGCCCTGCTTGAACCCCGGGTCTATGACGCCGATCGAGCACGGTCAAGTCATTCGTCGCCACCAGATAATCCTGAACCTCATCTGCCAACTGGTTTGCGATGACATGGCTTGGTACAGGGCTCCCCAACACGTCAAACGAGATCCGCAGGGCGCGAGGGGGAAATACCGCCACCCGGACCCGCTCGCCATACGCAGACGTCCGAAACTGAGCCACTGTCACATGCAAGCGCGCCACCCACATCGGCGCTGAGGCAGGGTTAGGTCGACCAAGAAGCCGATCAAAGGATTGGCGTAGCGCTGCAAAAAGAGACGGCTTCGCATGCCCATAGCGCTCAATAACGAACGCTGTCACCACGCCCCGACTAGCCGCAATCACCCGATTGATATAAGTCTGCGATATCAGGTCGCTACCGTTATGGCCGTGGCTTGCGGCCACGTTGGAGAGCCGACGCAACTGCTGATGGCCGACCACTGCCCCATCGACCTTTTGCACGGCGTTGGCAAGGCCGTTCGTAATAGCCTGCTGAAGCGTCAACCCCGTTCCCACGCTCGTCACCGTCACCGTCGGAATCGAACTGGCATAGGCGTACGCACTACCCAAGATAAAGCACGCTAGGACCGCAAAGGCACGATGCATAAAAACCTCTAAGAAGGGAGAAGCGCGAGACCCAAAGACCCCGGGGCTCATTCTGTATAGACAAGGGGCATTCCCCAGGACCCTAGTCCTGTAGGCCTACAAATACATGCTAGTTCTTACGAAAAAACTCAGGAACCGTGACATGGTTTTGACCTACGCCACCACCATAAGTGGGCGTATTCTCAGCCAAAAATAGCTCAGTCGCAAGGGTAGCATCGGACGGGATAAGGTCATTTGGTAATCACTTTCCGTTCGGTACCTCCTAATGGCGCCACCGCGGTACGCTCAAAGGGAAACCACTAACGGGCATCCCCTTCGGCCACGTTCCCGGAGTCAGGAGATCGCGGCCTTGTGGGTCGCGCTTTCGGATCAGGCGTGCCGGCATGTGAGCGGTTCCCGGTCACCCCGACTCCTCGCAAGGGACCGAACGTGATTTCAGCCATCTCCCTCACCCCATCGCCACTTGAGCGAGCCGAATCCTTCCGTTTGCGCCGGTAAGCGCCCGCCTGTTGGCGAACCGCCCCTCCCCCAGGAAGACCCGGCCATCACTCGCGACTTTCCGCATCAATCGTAATGTGCTCATTATTATCTTACTAACACTTATGCGCGCCGTTCCTACCATCATCGATAAGTGGATGCGTTATGGAGAGCCATGGGTTTACCCCGCAATCGTTCATGCGCAATAACGTTCTATATATACCCTCTTGCACACGTCTATCGTTTACGCAATGCCTCCGTTTGGCCCCTGTTGCAAAAGCTAGGGAATGGCAACCGAGAAGAGCCGGCGCGCGACACGACCTTAGGGAGGCAGGCGCTAGGTTACAAGATATCTGAAACGGACGAGGACCGTAATAGAGAGAGGCGCGGCACAGGGCGATACGGAGATGAGCAATGCCGGCGTGGTTATATGTAGGTGTAAGCGGGCCGACCAAGCCTATGAAGAAGCGATAGGCGCAGGGAGCAGGCGGTGCGACGAAGGCCCTTGCGCGTCTATGACCACGGCTCTTTGTGCCAAGGCCAGCATGTATGGGAGTCACGGACCTTGTTCGTCTCATGCGTCACAAGAGAAGAGAGGCGAACCCGAAATTCTTATGTGTTTGTTGCCATCATCGACGGGAACAGACAGAAAATCGAGGTTCTTTTGATGTGTTTTGTGGGTATACGACGCACAAGCTCCTGTCGTTATAAGAGGCGGTAGGCGTCATTTGCAGCCACAGGCACTTGTTGAAGGACAAATGGGGGTACTATTTATGAAAAGACACATGTGGTTAGGGGCCTTGATGACCCTAATGGTAAGTTCGTTCAGCACGGCTTTTGCGACCACGGCGCCCGTCTTGCAAAAGTCTCCGAGCTTCACGGGCATATTAGCGGCAGCGCCCTTGACGTCAAACGAGATGATATTGCTCGCGTCCGATCAAGCGCAAACACCGGGGCTACTCAAGGAATCGGCCGGAATCGCGCAAGGAACACGCTGCGAGTCCTATACGCCTGAGCCAAGAGGGTGTACGAGTGAGGCCGCGGATGTAGTGTGGAGCGCCCTTGAGTTGGGGACATCCGGATGGATCGTAGGCTGGTTGGTCGCGGGGCCGTCTTACCCGCTTTATTGGGCGATGTGGACAGGAGGCGGTACCATTCTCGGCGGTCTTTGGGGGTGGTCTGACTACAACTCCATGCCCACCCATTAGTCAAATGATGGGGCTTAGTCGGCACGCGTCATGGGACCGGCACGCCGACCCACTGCCCTGGCCTTGAACCAGAAAGTGCAGGGACGCACAGAGGCTTCCAGGGGGTGAGGCCCCCTGCAGGCCTGGCCAATGGCATCGATGCGCTCGAGGCCGGGATGGGGACCCCATCGCGAAGGCTAGAGTGGCAAAGACACACTGCTGATAGCACTGATAATGGCCGTGACGCCATTGCGAAAATCGGACCGTTGAACGAGGTCATACCATGCGACACTGGAGGATGCACCTGAAACGCCATTTTGCGCCCTTGTTTGGACTCTGGTGCGCCGTTTATTTGAGTGGCTGCGCACCGCTCAATGGGCTTTTCGCCCCCGCGCCCAGGTTATCCAAGGCGGCAATCGTTCTGAATGTCCCTTACCATAAACAGACATCAGAAGACCTGTGTGGTTTGGCCGTAGCCAAGATGCTTACCGATTATTACCACCTACCATTGACCACCCTGGGACACAAACAACTCTTGCAGGAAGCTCAAAAAACGGCCGGCATTTCAGGGGCGAGCCTTGAGGTCGCGCTACAGAAGGCCGGCTATTTTGTCGCGGTGTTTGAGGGATCGCTCAATCATAAGGTAACCGGGCTTTATTACCACCTGGATCGGCATCGGCCCTTGATCGTGATGTACTTGCACAAAGGGGATGTCTTAGGGCATTACGTGATTGTGACCGGCTATGATCCGATTCAAAACTTATTGGTTGTACTGGATCCCGCCGCAGGTCGAGAAGTCATGCGAGCAGGGCAATTCTTGGCCCAATGGAAAAGGAGCGGGCAATTTACCCTGCTTGCGATGCCAAAGCCTAAAACGAAGCGCTAAGGCCTTGCGCATCGGCGCCCGGCACATAAAGCGCGGCCAGATGAGGGGTTTGCGCCCTAGGTTGAGGGTTTTGCCCATGACAGGAATCACGCCCCTTTAAACCCAGGTCTTCGCGCCCGCTCCTGAAGTGTGCCGGATGTGTTACGAATGGGTACTTTCAGCCCCTTGTTACATCCCCCTCAAAAAGCCGGCGGCACAGGGATAAACTGCGCTCCCGCGCAGCCCGGTCTAAGGACCGGGCTTTTGGTATGCGAGCCCATTTTCCATCGTTCTGATGCAGACGGCCTGGGTATTGGAGGAGCGTGTAATGTCGATAAAAAAGCCTCCTCCTTCCGGAGTTGCAAGCCTCGTTATAAACGCGCCTAAGCGTATATGGCATATAAGCCAGGTTCACGATCAAATTTTATCGTGGGTACTCTCTCCGGGCGATATGGGAAGCTTTCACAAACGGGAACGACTTGAAGTCACGGAAAGTCTTGATAAAAAAAGCCGTGACGGAATAATCGAGGAGAGGGGCGCGTATTTATACTATACTTAGTATGGGCCGTGCATAGGTGTGCAAGGCCCGTTTCCTAAAGACCCCATCAGGGAGCGATCGACTGTTTAGGCACTAGATGCGATGCCTAACTGGTAATTTATGAGCGACCCTACGCTAGGACAAATTACAATTGGGCGATCGCCGGCCCTTCCTGACATTGATGTGATGTGGGTACGCCAGAACGCCCAGAAATGGCGTGTTTTTCATGAGCAGTACGTTATTTGTTCATGTTGGGTGGCGGCGGCCGGTTGGCGTTACCGGGGCCGGGATTACATAGTCAGCAATATGAGTCATATGCTGATAGAGCCCGGCGAGACACACGTCAACACCAAGGTCCTAAAGCCTGGCGACTTCGTGGTTTTGTGGATACCCCCTGCGGTATTAGAAAACATCTCGCGAGAATTGGGGCGCAAGGAAGTACCGCGCTTTCTCCAGCCGCAGGTCACGGATATGGCGCTTTTCGCAGAGCTCACGCGCCTCTATAACTCCATGAACGATAAGGCGTCCGCGCTTGAGATGCAGTCACACTTCATGAATAGCATGCGGATTTTACTTGAAAATCATGCGGAGAGCGCGCCGAAAGCTCTCTCTGTGCGCGGGGAGCGCCGAACCATAGAACGCGCTAAACAATACCTAAGGGATCGCGTTCGTGAAAACATCTCACTTACGGATGTGGCGAAATTCGTCGGATTAAGCCGCTTTCACTTACTGCGTTCTTTTGCACAACATGTTGGGGTGGCACCCCACGGTTACCAAGTTCGTTGCCGCGTCGAGATGGCGAGAGTCATGCTTCAAAAAGGAGCCGCGCCGGCGGAGGCGGCCCTATATGTGGGGTTTGCGGATCAGAGTCACATGACAAGGCATTTTCGAAAAATACTCGGGGTCACGCCAGGAAAGTTTGCTGCTCTGCAATCGCGATATAGGCGGATATCATATGCGCCTTAGACGCGGAGAAGAGAAAGAAAAGCAGCCAGCCTGAACATCGTCTTGATGGGCGAACTGCGAAAAAATGTACTGAGCTTCGCTGCATAATTGGCAGCATGACCCTATCCAAACCAAGTCATTATCCCCGTGGACACCTATCCTGGCCGCGTGGAGTTGACTGGAGTCGATACCGATCACGTTATACCGCTTCAACATCTGCGCGGTCTGGTGTCCCGTAATCGAGGCCACTTCCATCAGCCCCAAGCCCTTCTCAAGCCGCCGGGACGTGGCTTCATGGGGCACTTCACGATCTAAGACAAAAAGTCCTTTTTAATAAACCGAGCTACCCGGTTGGATTTCTTTAGCCCTTCTTGAATTCTAGCTAGCAAAGGGTCCGTGATATTCTCGCTAGGCCGGAAAATTGCTTTTGTAACGCCGGCACATAAGTCCGGCTCGGGACGAACTGATGCATGCGTATAATCGACGTATGTCAAATGGCGAATAAAAGAGTGTTCTCCGGGTTGGATTAAACATGCGGTCTCATAACGCGCTTCTGGTACGACGGTGCAAAAGGGCACAAGAACATATTGCGCATCTAATCCGTAGGACGGATTTTGATAAGGCCCACACAAAATCACAAATAGATGGTCGCCTTGAGGGCCGCTAGGCATGAACAATGTACCGCCCTCGCGAGGCTTCCAGCCCACCATGCTTAATTATTTTTATTTAGAGAAGAGAGATTTTCCGCCACCCAGGCCTGCTGCTCGATATTCGCTATCGTTGCTTTGACTTGCTCTTCCCCGAACCCGAGCGCGCGAAATAGCGTTTCCATTGCAATGGGGATACTCGATCCGTCAGGATCTGTCCATTCCGGACAATTATTTGAATCGTGGGTGTGATTCCGCAAGCTAAAAGCAGATCGGCTACCGAACTTGCTCCAGATATCTTGCAGAATATCAACGTCGGCCTGACTAAGTTGTAGTAGGTCATCAGTGGTCGCAATGCCGGTATCTGGCCGTAAGGCCATGTACCGATCTTCCCGTTCGGCAATCAGCTTGTCCCAATAGCCGCTGCCATCGCGCTCTTCCGGCGTAGTATTGATAAGGTTGAGTGTGGTGGACAAAACCGGACCATGTGGCATAGAAACTAATGCATCGCCAGTGATGGGCTCACCGTACAAACGATAGGACTCTCTTTCACTGAGATACATAAGCTTCATGAGCTTGAGTACTGTTATGCTCGCGTTTCGGTTCGCCGCCTTTATGAGAAAGAAAGCTGCAACTTCAGCCGCTTTCTTTTCATTAAAAAGGGGTGCCTTCTTGAAGTTATCCATAATTAGTATCATGCCCTGTTACCGTAATAACAATCAAGTCGCCTGCTGTTGCTTAAGTACATCTTTCAATGGAGGGGGTTGCGAACTACCCCAACCTCCCCACCAGATCCTTCGCCTTCAAGTGAGTATACCGCAGCAGCATCTGCAAGGTCTTGTGCCCCGTAATAGTTTTTACCTGCATGATCTCCAGGCCCTTCTCAAAGAGCCTGGACGTGGCCTCATGGCGCAGGCATGGAAGGTCAAGCCCTCGACACCGGCGGCCTTGCAGACCCGCTCAAACGCTTGTGAGATCGAGTCCGGCCGCATGCCCCATACGCGACCATCTAGACGGCGCGGCAGGGCATCGAGGACGGCCAGCGCAGCTGTGGAGAGCGGCACGCGCCGGGGCGTCCCATTCTTAGTCTCCGGCATCAGCAAGACTCGCGCTTTCCGGTCATGGTGTTCCCATCGCATGCCGGCGATCTCCCCGCGCCGCATCGCGGTCGCTATGGCCCAGGTGATGATCGGGCCGATCTCGCCACCGTAAGTGGCAGCGGCCGACAGGAGGCGGGAGAGTTCGTCACCGACCAAGCGACGGTCGCGGCCTTGTGGGAGCTTGGGGCGCTGACCTTTGACCCTCTGGACGGGGTTGCCTAAAGACTCCATACCCCACGCACTAACGGCCACCGTGAAGACGTGAGAGAGTAAAGCAAGATCCAAGCGGATCGTATTGGCGCCCAACCCGCCAGCTTGGCGCTCCCGGATAAAGGCGGCAATGTCCGCGCCCTTAATAGATGCGAGGGATCGGCGGGCCAGCGGTCGCTTGCTGAGACGCTGACATCGAAGCGTGTCGTGGTATCTGTCTTTCTTGTGCGGAGCGATTTCTTGTGCGTACCGCTCCAACGCCGTCGCCTCGGCCTCGGCGCGCGAGACGAAGATCCCTCGCTCCATTTCTGACTCGATTTGCTTTGCCCACCGCTGCGCGTCTGTTTTCAGATCAAAAGTCCCGGTCATCTCTGGATGGCCGGCCTTCTTGATTCTGACCTGCCACACTCGCCGCCCGGCAGGGCCAGTCCGCTGCCGCAAACTGGCCATGTCCACCACCCCGCAGTTCCTTTGGTGGACATATGGTGGACAAACTCGGACGAAAAGGGAGGTGGACCGCCCTAAGTCCTTGATTTAATGGTGGGCCCGGAAGGACTTGAACCTTCGACCAGAGGATTATGAGTCCCCTGCTCTAACCAACTGAGCTACAGGCCCGTACAAAACTGTTACATATCGAGGAAGCTGCGCAGATGCTCGGATCGACTCGGGTGACGCAGCTTACGCAAAGCCTTCGCTTCAATCTGGCGAATGCGCTCACGCGTGACATCGAACTGCTTCCCGACCTCTTCTAACGTATGATCGGTATTCATCCCGATCCCAAAACGCATGCGCAAAACCTTGGCCTCGCGCGGCGTCAGGGTGTCTAATATATCAAGAGTAGCAGCCTTTAAGCCAGCGACCGTTGCAGCATCCGTGGGCGCCATGATGCTTGTATCTTCCACGAAATCCCCAAGATGCGAATCCTCGTCATCCCCAATCGGCGTCTCCATGGAGATAGGCTCCTTGGCGATCTTCAAGACCTTGCGAATCTTGTCTTCGGGCATATCCATGCGCGTCGCCAATTCCTCAGGCGTTGCTTCCCGACCCATTTCTTGAAGCATCTGACGCGAGATCCGATTCAACTTATTGATCGTCTCGATCATATGAACAGGAATACGGATGGTCCGCGCCTGATCGGCAATGGACCGCGTAATGGCCTGGCGTATCCACCAAGTCGCGTAGGTCGAGAACTTATACCCACGACGATACTCGAACTTATCCACCGCCTTCATCAAGCCGATATTGCCTTCTTGGATCAGATCTAAAAATTGTAGGCCTCTGTTCGTGTATTTCTTTGCGATCGAAATGACAAGGCGCAGATTGGCCTCGACCATCTCTTTTTTAGCGCGCCGGGCCTTGGCCTCGCCGATCGACATACGGCGGTTGACCTCCTTTAAATCCGCGATCGGAAGACCCGCACGCACCTCGATCTGACCTAGCTTGTTCTGCGCGGTATTAATAGCGCCCATATGCGCTTCGATGATATCGGCGCTCCCGTCACTGCCCTTTCCGACCTTCTTAATCCAGCGCGGATTCGTCTCGTTCCCCGGGAAGGTCTTCAAAAAGGTCTTGCGCGGCATACGTGCCTTACTGACACATACATCCATGATCACCCGCTCCTGGTCGCGGGCCTCATCAACCAAGGCGCGCACATGCTCGACCAAGCGATTGATCTGTTTGGAGACGAACTTGATCTCCATAAACTCCTCGGCCAACTTCTCCTGGCCTTTGGCCACCTCGGCGCTCTTAAAGCCCTTCTTCTCGGCGGCCTTAGTAATAACGGCGTGAAGTTTGCGGATTCGACCAAAACGCTCTAAGGCCTCCTCGCGATCGGGGCCGGTATCCTCTTCGGCATCGACACCCTCGGCATCTTCCGAGTCCCCATCGCCTTCTTCATCCATGGCCGCAATAGCCCGGTCAATCTCGGGGGGCGGGGCATTGAGCGCCGCAGGATCCACAAAATCCACCACAAGCTCGGTAAGCCGCATCTGGTCTTGTTCGACCAACTCCATCATGCGCAGTACCTCCGCGATGGTGGCAGGGCAGGCGGCAATGGCCTCGGTACTCTGGCGTATGCCGTCTTCAATGCGCTTCGCGAGATCGATCTCGCCTTCGCGCGTGAGCAGCTCAACAGTCCCCATCTCGCGCATATACATACGCACAGGATCGGTCGTCCGCCCGAACTCCCCTTCCACCGCCGATGCGAGCACCTGTTCCGCCTCTTCGACCACTTCCTCATCATCAGGCGTGGCCGCGGGATCGGTCTTCATGAGCAAAGTATCCGGGTCCGGGGCTTGATCGTAGACCTCGATACCCATATCGTTGATCATGTTGATGACGGTCTCTATCTGATCGGCATCATGCACGTCTTCGGGCAGATGATCGTTAATATCCCGATAGGTTAAGAAGCCCTGCTCTTTACCTTGAAGGATAAGTTTTTTAAGCTGTAGGCGTTGCGTCTCTTGATCCATAATTAGGGTCGCCCTTCTTGCCGATGCAGTTGAGTTCAGGCTCAAAATTAACGAGTAAGTATATACGATACTAGATAAGCGTGACGAGCAATCTAGTGCGCGTCGCTTGTCTGGCCTCGTCGATAGGCGATGAGCTCCGCCTGTTCCTCTTGACTTAAATTACCTTTCTCTATCAAAAACTTATAACGCATTTTAGCCTCCGTCTCGCGGGCTTGCACAGTAAGAGCTGCCAGCACATCGCGTAAGACCGCGCCCTTATCGGCATGCAGGGAAGGGAACTCCCAGGCAGCAAGCCGCGCCAAAATCATATGGTGTTCCGTATCCGCAAAACGCTCCAAAATCGCCCCGGTCGTAAGGGCCGGCGTCTCGCGCAACAGCGCGACCAAGGCGCCCAACAAGTCCATCCCTGCGCGACCGCCAGACGGAAGCTCCGTTACCTCTTGAATGAGGGCGGGATACTGTAAAAGCAAGGCCACGGCCTGTCGTACAAGCGAACCGCCTCGTACCGGCGAAAGCGCAGGCGATACCGGCTGCTCGGCCCGCCTCGGGGGAACCAAGGCCTCGGCTTGCGGGGCTTTAAGCGCTGACAACTCGCCTAATCGCGCAATCATAAGCTCGTAGAGCGCGCCCTTCGGCAACTTCGACAACAAGGGCTTGGCAAGTTCAACCAGCCGTGCGCGTCCATCCATACGCCCCAACTCCGCGCGCGAGGCCAGGGTCTCAAAAAAGAACTCTGGTAGCTCGGTCGCCTTCTTCAGCCGCTCCGTGAATGCCTCCGGCCCCTCCCTGCGAATCAAGGTATCCGGGTCCTCCCCGTCGGGCAGGAAAAGAAATCCTACCTGACGGCCGTCGCGCAAAACCGAGAGCGCCTGCTCCAAGGCGCGCCAAGCCGCCTCACGCCCGGCCCGATCGCCGTCAAAACAAAAGATAATCTCAGGCGCGTAACGAAAAAGCCGTTCCAGATGCTCACGCGTGGTCGCAGTCCCCAGCGCAGCCACCACCGCAGTGACCCCGAACTGAGCCAACGCGATGACATCCATGTAGCCCTCAACCACAAGAACCCGCCCCGTCTTCTCAATCGAGACCAGCGCCTGGGGCAAGCCATAGAGCTCCCGCCCCTTATGAAAGAAAGGAGTTTCCGGGGAATTCATATACTTAGGCTCGCCCGCGTCTAAGACTCTCCCCCCGAATCCGATCACGCGCCTATGGGCGTCTGTAATCGGAAACATGACACGGTCCCGAAACCGGTCGTAATAGCCCTGCCCGGTATCGCGCGCGATCACGAGACCGACCCGCTCGAGCAGGCTCGGGTCATAGTTCTGAGAGAGCGCCGAAAGCAGGCCATTCCAGCCCGCCGGGGCATAACCTAAATGAAATGTTTTTGCGACAGCCCCTGTAATTCCCCGACCTTTTAAGTAAGCGTGCGCTCGCTCTGCTGTGGGGTGTCGGCGCAACGCATCCTCGAAATAAGCAGCCGCGGCCGCTAGAATCGGACGTAAATCAGGCCCCGCCGGAACCTGCGTGCGACCTTCCTCCGGCATCTCGAGACCGGCTCTTTGGGCCAGCTCTTTGACCGCCTCAACAAAGCTTAACCGTTCATACTCGATCAGAAAGCCGATGGCGGAACCATGCTTTCCGCAACCAAAACAATGGTAGAACTGCTTATCGCCGCTGACTGTAAACGAGGGAGTCCGTTCTTCGTGAAAAGGACAGCAAGCCTTATGGTCGCGCCCGGCCTTGCGCAACGGCACGCGTGCGCCGATCAGCTCGACGATGTCCGTGCGCGCCAACACAGCGTCGATAAAGGGCGAAGGAATCTTGCCTGGCACACTGCCCCCTAGGCGCCGGGGCCACGAAGGCAGACGCCCTTTTTTAAGTCAACCGCTCCTTGATGCGCGCACTGACTTGCGCCATGTCGGCCCGACCCTGGAGCTGCGGCTTCAATAACGCCACAACACGACCCATATCTTTAATAGTGGCCGCCTGCGTCTCCGTCAAGGCCGCGGCAATGAGCCCCTCGATCTCTTCGGAGGACAGCGGCGCCGGCTGATACGCGACGAATACGGCCATGGACGCCCGTTCTTTTTCGACGAGATCGGTCCGGGAAGCGGCCTCAAATTGCGCAATCGACTCTTGGGCCTGGCGAACCAACTTCTCGATGACGACCAACACCGCGCCGTCATCCAAGCTCACGCGCTCATCGACCTCGCGGCGCTGAATGGCCGCCCTCAGCATACGAATCGTCTCGAGCCGCGTCGTCTCTTTTGCGCGCATCGCCGCCTTCATATCCTCGGCGATTCGCTCTTTTAGCGTCATGCGTCGTTAAAACGGTCTGTTGGTACGCTGGGTCACGCGTGCAATCTTCTTCAATTCCCGCTTGCGCGCAGCAGCGGCTTTGCGCTTACGTACGGCCGTCGGCTTTTCGTAAAATTCGCGACGCCGGACCTCGGCAAACACCCCCGCCTTCTCACATGACCTGCGAAAACGACGAAGCGCGACCTCAAATGGTTCGTGCTCCTTGACCCGCACAGATGGCATAGACGCAATACACCCCGCTAAAAGTTGAGCCCGTGGGCCGTGGTAAACGGCGCATTCTATCCTGTGTTTCGCCATTTGTACACTTACCCAAACCACGCAATGAAGGGGCGCCCTTAAACCCCAAAGCCCCCGATCCCGAGCGGGGCGGCCATCGGCCGCAAGCCGAGAGCCCGTGAGAGGGGAACCCGCCCCAAAACCCCCTCAAGATCGCCACCAGAGCCTCTGGGAGGCGACATTAAGCGCCCTGTAAAGGTTTAAACCAGGAGCGACAGACGAAGCACTCGCTCGCCGCCAGGGCCTGCGGGGGACATAAGGAGGTCTTTTGCGATGGGGCGACAAGATGGCGAAAGGAACGCGGCCTTAAGGGCCGCCAGACAACTCCTTGGTTGCGCAGACCTTAAGCGGTAAGCTCTCTATTCCGCCGTTACGGCTTACCATACGTTCTCATAAGGATCCCAGCCATGCTCGTTTTGGGTATCGAGACCTCGTGCGACGATACCGGCGTGGCGCTCTATGATGACAAGGAAGGCCTGAAGGCCCACGCCCTTTTTAGCCAGGTTCGTCACGCCGCCTACGGGGGTGTGGTCCCTGAACTCGCGTCACGCGACCACATCCAAAAGCTCTTACCGGTCATCGACGCCCTGCTTCAAGAAAGCAAGACCGAGTTATCCGATCTAAGCGCGATTGCCTATACCGCCGGGCCGGGCCTGGCCGGCGCCTTGTTAGTGGGGGCTGCGCTCGCGCGCGCCTTGGCTTTCGCGCTCGCTATACCAGCGCTTGGCATTCACCATCTCGAAGGGCACCTCTTGGCGCCCAAACTCGAGGCGGACGCCCCCGACTTCCCGTTTTTGGCGCTCCTTGTCTCGGGCGGGCATACACTTTTAGCGGATGTGCAGGGTTTGGGGCGTTACACCATACTAGGCGAGTCGCGCGACGATGCCGCAGGAGAGGCCTTCGATAAGAGCGCCAAGGCCTTAGGGTTAGGCTACCCCGGCGGCCCGGCGATCAGCGCCGCCGCCGCCCAAGGGCATGATGCGGGCTTGAGGCTCCCGCGGCCTCTCACGGACCGGCCCGGACTCGACTTTAGCTTTAGCGGCTTAAAAACCGCGCTCCTACAGGCCGCGCGTGCGCAACCCTTAGACGATATACGCCGCGCCCACCTCGCCTACGCCCTTCAAGACGCTATCGTAGACACACTCGTCATCAAATGCCGGCGCGCGCTACTCGCCACAGGTCACACGCGACTTGTGATAGCAGGGGGGGTGGGTGCAAACCAGACCTTGCGTGATCGCCTGACGGAGGAGACCCAAAACCTGAAGGTCGCCCTCTATTATCCGAGACCGGCCTTTTGCACCGATAACGGCGCCATGATTGCCTATGCTGGCTGCCAGAGGCTCGTCGCCGGCCAGACCGACCGAGGGGAATTTGGCATAAGGCCGAGATGGCCCTTAAATGAGCTCACGCCGCCTTAGCGCCGATCTTGGTTTCCTTACCCGCCAAGAGATTGCGGATATTGCTGCGATGACGCCACAAAAGCAGCACACTGATGCCTAAGGTCACCAGGCAATAGAGCCACACATGCGCGTGCGCGGTGACGGCCATCAACACGGGCGCCGCAGCCGCGGCCGTTAACGCCGCGAGCGACGAATAGCGAAACACCACCGCCACAAAAAGCCAGACTCCCAGAAGACCGAGCCCCGCCAAGGGGTTCATGGCGACCAAAACGCCAAACGCGGTCGCTACGCCCTTGCCGCCCCGGAACCGAAAAAAGATCGGATAGATGTGCCCGAGAAGGGCGGCAAAGGCGACCGCCGCCACGATGACAGGCCCCATCCCCAACCACCGAGCGCCCACCACCGGGAGAGACCCTTTGAGCACATCGCCTAAAAGGGTGATAATGGCGGCCTTCTTACCGCCCACCCGCAGGACATTGGTCGCACCGGGGTTACCCGACCCCGCAAATCTCGGGTCGGGCAAGCCCAGTAAGCGGCTCGTCAGGATGGCAGTAGAGAGCGAGCCTAAAAGATAGGCCAGTCCCGGCAAAACATAGGTCCAAATCGAGATATGCGTAGCGGCGTTCCCCCAAACAACACAGACCTACTGTATGTACACGATCTCAAAACGGATTGCATTATCGGGGTCTGGGCCTGGGAACGCCAGACCCGACAGACCATCATTTTGGACTTGGACATCGCGGTGGATATTCGCAGAGCCGCGGCCCACGACAAGTTCGAGTATGCGCTCGACTATAAGGCGCTCGCGCAACGCGTCATGGATTTTGTAGGCGAGTCCCACTTTTCCTTGGTAGAGACCCTCATCGAAGAGGTCGCGCAACTGATTTTACGCGAATTCTCCGTCCCTTGGGTGCGCGTACGCCTCAATAAACCCAGGGCCATATCCAAGGCCTTGGCCGTAGGGCTTGTCATCGAACGCAGCCGCATACCCGCACCCTCCGCGCCCAAAGACCCCGATTGCGACTAAGGCGCGCTCTACAGAGTGACCGAACGACCCCCGTCGACCGCCAGTATCTGGCCTGTGATGTAAGGGGCATCGAGCAGTAAGAACGCCACCGTTCTGGCAATATCCTCCGGCGTTCCCATCCGACCCTGCGGAACGCCGGCCAACACCGTGCTGCGCTCTTGCGGGTCGACTTGACCGTCGGCCCATAAAATGACACCCGGCGCCACCCCATTGACGCGGATATCGGGGGCCAACTCCCGTGCCAGCGCCTGCGTAAGCATCGCAAGCCCGGCCTTGGCGATGCTATAGATGGGATAGCCCTTCAAGGGGCGCTGCGCGTGGATATCGACAATATTCACGATCGCGCCCTGGGCCTTGGCGAGATGCGGGCTCGCCTTTTGACTCAAAAAGAAAGGGGCCTTGAGATTCGTTCCCAAAAGATCAGTCCAATCCCCCAAGGAGGCGCGACTCATCGGCGTCTCGTAGAAGCTCGAGGCGTTGTTGACCAACATATCAAGGCGCCCGAAGCGATCGAGCGCTTGATCCACCAAATACCGGGGTGCCTCTTCGTCCAAGATATCGGCCGCGACGAGCGCCACCGTCCCCGGACGAATACGTTCGAGCTCGTCTTGCAGTCGCAACGCATCATCGTGCGAGCTTCGATAATGCAAAACCAAGGAAAGGCCCCGCCTGTGGAGTTCCCGGGCCGTAGCGGCACCTAAGCGGCGCGCGCCACCCGTGAGAAGAACGACGCGCTCAGAGGCCTGCATCCGACCTCCTCCTGTGCCAAAATACCGCAAATACCTTCCGGTCTGCCATCATGTCCAAGTCCTTCCTTCCCTCCTGGGCCGCACTTACGCCCCTTGAAACCGAGCGGCTCGCGCACAATGAGCGCCTACTCCATGCGCTCCTCACAAAACGAGGCTCCCTTCCTTTTGCCGATTATATGGAATGGGCCCTTTACCATACCGATGTCGGCTATTATGCCAGCCGCGAGGTCTTTGACGCCGCCGGCGATTACATCACAGCGCCGCTGCTATCCGCCCACTTCGCCACCTGCCTCGCGCGCCAGTGGGCCGCGGTGTTACCAACGAACAAGGGCGTCATTATGGAGGTGGGCGCCGGAAACGGCCAGCTCGCCATAGACACGCTAAAAGCCCTGGACGCGCAAGGGGCTAAGCCCGACCACTACTGGCTCATTGAGCGTGCCGCCAAGCAAAGAGCGCGCGCTGCGGAACGGATCGCGCGAGAAATACCCCAATGGATGGATCGTATCCACATCACCGATAGCTGGCCTGACGCCAAAGCCCATATCATCGTCGCCAACGAACTCCTAGACGCGCTACCGGCCTACCCCTTTCGCATGCGCGGGGGCATGGCCCTAGCGCTCCACGTGGCCCTGGAAAAGAATAGACCACGAATGGTGGAAGGCCCACCCGACTTCGAGCTAACCGAGGCCTTGCGCGACCTCGCCCTCCCCGATGGCTATGAGTCGGAAACGATACCCGGGCAATCCAACTTTCTCAAAGAGGCCGCGGCGCATCTCGCGCACGGCGTGATCTTGCTCATCGATTACGGGTTCCCGCGCGCCGAGTTTTATCACCCGGACCGCGCCACAGGCACCATCATGTGCCACTTTCGTCATAAGGCCCACCCCGACCCCTTACTCTTGCCGGGACTACAAGACATCACCGCACACGTCGACTTTTCGGCGCTCGCCTTCTGCGCGGAAGAGCTGGGCTTGACGGTAGAAGGGTATACGAGCCAAGCGGCCTTCCTGCTCTCTTTAGGGCTAGGCGAATCCATGCCCGACGATGAGCGCGCGGCCCATGCGGCGCGCTCTGCCATCAAACGCCTCACCCTCCCCCACGAAATGGGCGAACTCTTCAAGGTGATCGCCTTCGGGCGCAACCTGGAGGCCCCATTGCAAGGCTTTCGCCTACTTGATCGGCGCCGTGGGCTGTGGCGTAAGCCCAGTGCTTCTGAAGGGACGTGATGACGGCACGCACAGGAAGCGCGCAAAGGGCGCGCGAGCGCTTAAGACCCGCTTTTGCGGAGACGAAAATAAATCTGTGGCAGACGTGCGGGCAGCTCTTCTAGGGAATCGACCACCAAAAAATGGCCACGACCGAAGATGCGTTCGAGATAAGACGCGCCGCCTTTGTCGAGCGTCACACAAAACGCATGAATGCCCCGATCGGCGGCCTCTTTGATGGCCATACGCGTGTCTTCGTGAAGATAGCGTTCATCGCCGCCATCGTCATAATCGGCGGGACGTCCATCGGACATGACGAGCAGGAGCTTAACGCCCGCATCGACTTGCCCGAACTGGACGCAGGCATGGCGTATCGCCGCACCCATACGCGTGGCCAGCCGTCCCGAAAGGCCGCCCAGCACGGCCTCCATATCGGCCGTGAAGGGATCGAAGAATCCTTTTATCGGATAATAACTCACCGCGTCCCGATACTTAGACGCAAAGCCCGCTATGGCGTAGCTATCGCCCAACTCCTTTAAGCTCAAGGCAAACATCAAAAGGCCCGCCTTCATGCGATCAACGACGCGCTCTTGTCCCGAGGCCGTCTGTTGCATGATGGAAGTAGAGAGATCCGCCAAGAGCAAGACCGCGGTATCGCGCGCTGCGGGTCTGCGTTGACGATAAATCGTGGGCGCGGGCGACGTCCCGGTACGGCGATCGACCACATATTGGACGGCCGCATCCAGATCCAGCTCATCCCCCTCGCTTTGACGCCGCTTGGGCGTCAGGCGCCGGGGCTTTTCCGCGGCGATCGCGCGCCTTAAGCGCCGCAGCGTCCCGGCATAACGCGCCAATAAACTCCGCGCCACGTCGGCGTCCCGTTCGATCAAGGATCGCTCCACGACCCGCGTCCAGTCACGCCGGTAGGCCTTCTCGCGATAATCCCACTCGGGGTAAGGAAGGCCCTCGCCTACAGGGCGCAAACGCCGTCTGCGAGTCGTCGTCACCGCCGGTTGCGGTCGACCCACGCCCACTCGCCCACCGCTCCCGCTCGTGTCCTCGGGCGGCAGCGCCATGTCGGGGTCCCCCGCCGCTGTTTCTTGCGCCGGCTTTCTTTCCGAATGGCGTGGTGCCGCGGCACCGCCTCCATCGTCGTCTTCTTCTTCCGGTCCCTTACCCGCATGCGGCGTACGCGGGTAGACGGCCCTTTGGTGGTTGGGTGAACGCCCCGGTAAATAGGTCTGCGCGCGCTCCTCTAGCGTAAGAGCCGGCAGGTCCGCGCGATCATGCCACTCTCGCGCACAACGCCAAGACGTGACGAGATCGGCGTCTGGCGCGCGCAGGCTTAAAAAAGGTTCTTCGCAGGGCGCCTCGCCCATCAAGCCACGCAAGCTCTGGCGTGCGATCTCATAATACACGCCGGCCGGACCCGCGGGCCGGTCTGTCGCCTGCTCGAGCATCCGCGGCACATGATTGGGCATCACGCGCTGCACCCGCGCATCGATGCGAAAATCCTCGCACAGATCAAACAAGACTTGAAAGCGACACATGTCCTCGCCAAAGACTGCGAAGAGCGGGCGCCACGTCATGCGCAACTTTGCATCCAGCGGGGGATGCTCCATGCCGACTTCGCGAAAGAGGCGCGCCAAGGCGTCGGCGTCATAGGTCCCGAAACGCAAGTGGCCCATATGATGCAAAATCGCGGCAAGGGCATGCGCGCGCGCGGGAAACGCCGGCGGCACGAAGAGCGTGCGGCCATCCGTCTCCACAAAGGCAGGTCCGTCAAACTTCAGATCGCCACTACCAAAGCGGGGCGTCACCCCCAGGGCCGCGTGCGTAAAAAGGGTAAGAAAGCGCTCCTGCTCGCCCGTCTTAAACCCCGGTAAATCCGCGAGTAGCGCCTCGTCGGAATCCGGCCCCTCGAGACGAAAAAAGGCCTCACCGCGCATGCGACCGGATTTGAGGATATCGGTGCCGCGCTTGAGCCAGGGTAATAAGGCCTGATGACCCAATCGCGCGCGAACCTTGATGGCGCCTGGTAAGGCTAGGCCCGGAGGCAAGGCCCTGCCGCTCGCCAACTCGGAAAGCGGGAGCAAGATCTCATGGGCGCCCTCGAGACCGCGCCCCGCGCTCAGTTCGGTCACGGGCGTTTGAAAAAACACCTCGCCGCTCTCCTGGTGCGCGCGACCAAAACGAATACCCATATCCGCCCACGCGCGCGCCCCTTCAAGCCCGAACTCGGATACGGCCTCGCCAAAGACGGCGAGATAGGCCGTAAGTCCTTTCCAGGAGCCTCGATACGATAAGAAGCCGCGCGCCTGCTCCGTCCACACGCCCACCGCGCCCACCGTGCGCGCAAGCTCAGGGCTTGCCCGCAAGAAGGCCTTCCCGGCATCGCGGTCGTGTAAAAAGAGGTCGCGCCCGGTCTGCGCCCAACGCGCGGTGATGTCAGGCCCAAAGGGTTCGATCGCCGGCAGTGCGGCCGTAAAATCTCGATGCGCCACAAAACTCAACTCGTGCAACTCGTTTAATACGAGCGCAAGCGTGGTATGCGGATCCTCCCCCCCGCTCAAGCGAAATGAGCCTTCACGATCTCGCGCAGCGCCTCACTTAACTCGACATCATCCGTAAGCGGGCTTACGAGCGCGGCCTCACCGGCCTCCTCGGGATTTAAGCCCGCGGCGATGAGCGACCCCGCGTAGACGAGCGAACGGGTCGACGCAGCTTCGTCTAGGCCGTGGTCCTTCAGGGCGCGCGCATGTTGCGCAATGGTGACAAGTTTTGTCGCGTGGAGAAGGCTTAATCCCGCGACTTCGTTTTGAATAATGCGGATTTCGATCTCGGGTGTCGGATAACGAAAGGTGATGGCCACAAAGCGTTGCTTGGTCGAGGGCTTTAAGTCCTTCAAGACCGTTTGGTAACCGGGGTTATAAGAAATGACGAGCAAGAAATCCTCATGGGCCTCGATCTCAAGACCTCGTTTTTCCAAAGGGAGGCGTCGTCTGTAGTCGGTGAGCGGATGAATGATGACAGTCGAATCGGTACGCGCCTCGACGATCTCGTCGAGATAGCAAATAGCGCCGACCTTGACCGCCCGGGTCAAGGGCCCGTCCTGCCAGACGGTCGCCTCGCCTTCTAGTAAAAATCGGCCAACAAGGTCTGCGCTCGTCAAGTCCTCGTGACAGGAGACTGACACCAAAGGACGGCCTAAGCGCGCGGCCATATGCTCCAAGAAGCGCGTCTTGCCGCAACCGGTCGGCCCTTTGAGCATGACCGGCAAACGCCGCCGCCAGGCGGCCTCGAAGATCTCGACCTCGCGCCCCTGGGGCTCATAATACGGAGTCCCGTGCGCCCCGGCGCCTTGCACGATATCGCGCTCGACTCCCCGTAGACGATCAATTAAACCGCGCATAATTCCCCTTCCCTATTAGGCACTGCATTATCATAAACCCCCTCGTAACTGATAAATCCGACGCGTTCACGAGGGTTTCTCGAGACCGGCTATAAGGCGTTCGCGCTCGGCGCGCAAGCGCGCTTGTATCTGCGGCCCGGACAGGCCCTCTTGCGCCCATCCGCGCGCCGACACACCGGCTGCGACATCGCGCGCGCCTAAAAGCCACTCGGCCTGCGGGTAGGGCTCATTCTCCAGACCGAGGCGCCCGCGCGCATCGGCCATGCACGCCAAAATAAATTCGCGAAACCGCTCCGGCCTACGAAACCCGTCTACGGCCTCGATCAGCCGCACAACCGTCTGCGGCCTCAAGATCAAGGCGGTGTGCACTTGCAAGTGGTAGCGGGCCACCTGGCGCGCAAGCGCGGCATACTCGTTTGGCGCGCGCAGCCTTGCGCAGACGCGATCGACGAGCGCCACCCCGCGCAGCTCATGGCCGCGATGGGAAGGCCATTCCGAAGGCGGCGTCTCCCCTTTTCCGAGATCGTGAAGAAGGACCGCAAACCGGCCCGACGCGTTAAGGCCCAGCGCTTGCGCTGCGCGTAAGGCGAGTAAGATATGCTCCCCGGTATCGATCTCGGGGTGATGCTTAAGGGGTTGCGGGATACCAAAAAGACGATCCAACTCCGGAAACTGTGCGCGCAAAGCGCCGCAGGCGCGTAAGACCTCGATGAATAACCAGGGATAGGGCTCTACCAAGGCCCGGTCGAGCTCCGTAAAGACGCGCTCCGGGACGAGCGCATCCGCCTCGCCTGCGGCGACCATGGCGCGCATCAGCTCCTGCGTTTCAGGGGCCACCGTGAATCCGAATCGGGCCGCAAAACGCGCCACGCGCAAGATGCGTACGGGGTCTTCGGCGAATGCCGCACTCACATGCCGCAAAACGCCCGCCCTTAAATCGGCGAGCCCCGCGAAGGGGTCGATGAGCGTGCCGTCGGGGGCGCGCGCCATGGCATTGATCGTCAAGTCCCGGCGGCATAAGTCCTGATCCAAGGTTACACTCGGATCCGCGTGAACCACGAAACCACGATAACCGGGGGCGGTCTTGCGTTCGGTCCGGGCCAGAGCATATTCGCAATGGGTCTCCGGATGAAGAAACACCGGAAAATCCGCGCCGACTTGGCGAAACCCGAGCGCCACCATCTCTTGCGGGGTGGCGCCGACCACGACATAATCGCGATCGATGACCGGCTTACCCAGCAAATCATCACGCACTGCCCCGCCTACCAGATAGGTCTCCATCATGCCCTGCGAGATTGGCCGCCCAAGCCGTCATTGTACCGGCTTCCTGCTTCTTCCGCTTCTGCTTGCCGCATCCCTCTGCGGTTGCGGTCTACCCTACTACGCGCAGGCCGTCGGCGGAGAGCTGTCCATCCTCCATCAAGAGCGCCCGATCACAGAAGTCCTGCAAGACCCCAAAACCCCGCCTGCGGTCTCGGCGCGGCTACGCTATGTGTTGCGACTTCGGTCATTCGCCCAAACGGCATTGGATCTCCCGGTCGGGGACAACTACCGGGACTATGCCGATCTGCATCGCCCTTATGTCGTATGGAACGTCTTCGCGGCCAGACCTTTGAGCCTTACCTTAAAACAATGGTGCTTCCCCTTCACCGGGTGCGTAGCCTATCGTGGCTACTTCGCACACGCCCAGGCGCTACGCTTCGCCCACCATCTTTCCAAAAAGGGCTACGATGTCTTTGTCGGAGGTGTGCCGGCCTATGCCACCTTGGGCTACCTACAAGACCCGGTCTTAAACACCTTTCTCGGCTATACGCGCCCGGCCATCGCGCACCTCCTCTTCCACGAACTGAGCCACGACCTGATCTATGTACCCAATGCGACAACCTTCGACGAGTCCTTCGCAGACACGCTCGCCGATATCGGGGTACGGCGCTTTTTAAGGGCCGAAGGCACGCCCAGACAATGGCGTCAATATCGACAAAGCGTCGGGCATCACGCGCAGATCACAGCCCTCATGAACCGCTGCCGCGCACAACTCCGCATCATCTATGCAGACCGCGCGCGCCCGCAAGCGCACAGGCGCGCCGCGAAACGCGCGGCATTACGGGCCTTAAAAGCTGACATCGCCAAGCTCGCTTTACGCTGGCACGAGCAGGCGGCGCTCGCGCCGTTTTTGCATGAGCCTTTTAATAATGCCCTCTTGGGCGCTTATGCGAGTTACGAAAGCCTCGTGCCGGCCTTTAAACGCCTCCTTGCCTTGGAAGATGGGCAGTTACCGGCGTTCTTTCGGGCGGTCCGCTGGTACGCGAAGCTCCCCCGGACAATTCGCGACCGCGACCTGCGTAGCCGAAGCGGTCTAGTCGCCCGCCCGACCGTCGCGCACAAGGCGCGGGCCCGAAACCCCGGCCAAACAAGGAGGTCGCGCACGCCACCTCCGCGGTATGCGCCCCGCCCGATCGACGCGCAGAGGACTTATGCGCACGATAAGGCAAGTCCCTTTTAAATAAGCCCCGCTCATGGCGCTGACGGCAATCTCCGCCTGACGGCGATTATCCATCGCCACAAAGGCATATCCGCGTGCATGATCGTTATAGGGGTCGCACGCAAGACGCAGAAAAATAATATGACCAAGACCCTCGAAAATCCATTCGAGATCGGCTTGCGTCACCAGTTTCGATAAATTGCCCACGTAAAGATTCATGCCGTGGCGCGCCTCCAGGATTGCTGTTTTCTCCCCTGCAGACAAACCATAACAGACGCCAAAACGACCCACACCTCACTTCCGGCGTCTTATCGGACCAAATGAGGACTACGCCCGCTTCAACAGCCAGCTCAGCACGCCGGGCCCTCCGATAAAATCGAGGCAAGACCTTCCTTGAAGCCACGCGGATGCACCAAAAGCGCCGTTAAGTCGGGCGAACCCGGCTTGGAGACGCCGCCTGCCTGCAGAGAGCGCACTTGATCGACCGTAAGCGGCGCAGAGGGAAGATATTCCGCGATGCGCGCCAAAAAGAGGCTAGAGGCGGGCGTCAAGGGAAAAAGGCGGCGGCGCCCCTGGGCGATAAGGCCTACGATCTCCCCCAAACTCATGACATCGGGGCCGCAAAACTCATAGGTCTGACCTACCGCATCCACGCGACCGAGCGCCGCCACCAAGCCCGCCACCACATCGTCGCGATGCACAGGCGCCTGCCTGCTTTCGGCGCAGGGCAAGGGCAGGCCTAAGGGCGCAAAACGAAGGAGGGTAAGAAAACGACACACGAAGTGATCTCGAGGGCCGTATATGATGGCGGGGCGGACGATGACGCTTGCCGGAGACTGCGCGCGCAAGGAGAGTTCGCCACGCGCCTTGCTCCGTAAATAAGCGCTGGGACTATCGGGGTAGGCGCCCGCGGCGCTCACATGGACAAGCCGCAAGGATCGCCCAAGCCGACCTAGGCGCGCGGGCAGCTCCTCATGCAGACGCACGAAATCGCCGGGTCCGCGCTCGCTTAGAATACCAATCAAATTGACTAAAGCGGCGGCGCCGGCCAAGACCTTGGCGACAAAGAGGTCATCCCCCACGTCGCCCTCCCAAAGCTCGAGATCGGGTATGACCAAAAGGTCGGGATGCCGATCCGGCCTCCTCGTGACAAGGCGTATCCGATACCCGCGGACGTGAAGCGCGACTACAAGCGCACGCCCCACGAAACCGCCGCCGAAGACGACAACGATATCTCCCGGTCTAACTCCCATCCGCAGCCAACTCCACTGCGGGAGGAATGGGGGCCATGCGCATCGTGAGCGCATCCTGGCGACCCTTCAGCAAATAATCATAGATAGCGGTAAACGCGAGCACGTTCTTCACATAACCGCGCGTCTGGCGATACGGTATGGTATCGATCCAAATATCCGCCGCGAGCGGCACCTTGACCGGTAGCCAAGAGACCGCGGCGGTAGGACCTGCGTTATAGGCCGCGGTGGCGACCGGCTCCTCATTGTCTGCGCGCAACAAGACATCCGCCAAATAATGCGTTCCGACGTCCACGTTGTTTGACACATCGATGAGATCACGATCTCCCGTGATCTCCAGATGGATCTCGCGGGCGGTAATGAACCCGGTCTGCGGCATGAGTTGCATAAGCCCCAAGGCCCCCACGTTCGAACGGGCGTCGAAGATAAACGCGCTTTCCTGGCGAATGATGCCGTAGACCCATGCCGGATCGATCTTATTACGCGAGGCATCGCCCTCGATCAAGGGGCGATACAGGAGCGGAAAACGAAGATTCAGGGCGTGCACCGCGCGCGGGCTCCCGGCTACCGTCAAGATGGCGCAATCCCTCCAACCCCAATGCGATGCGAGCAGGCCGGCCGCTTCGATCTTCTGTTGGGAAAGACCATGCAAGGCCTGAAACCAAAGGGCGCGCGCCTCCTTATGCTGATGGAGTCGAAAGAGCTCGTGAGCGATCTGGATGTCGGGTATTTTGGCGATGACGCTTAAGGCGTCCGCCGGTACGGTCAACGGGACATTCTGGATATGGTAAGGCACCTTCAAGCGTCCCGCCGCCAAAAATCCATAGTAACCAAAATGCGTCGCCAATTTTTTCATGATCGCCGACGAGGCGCGCGGATGCCCGGTCTTCGCCAAGGCGCGCGCCCGCCAGTATTGCCACTCATGCTGTGTCCGCCATGACGCGGGTAAGGCCTCGATAAATATCAGCGCCTGTGGCCACGCGCGCTCGCGCAAGGCCTCCCGCACCCGCCACCGTCGCAAGCGACCATTGTGGCCGGTGGGCACCGCCGCCGAGATCCATGCCAAGGCCTGGGGAAGATGCTCTTTCGCCCCTATGATCCCAAGGCCGCGCAACACGTAATTGTTGTCTTCGCTTAACAAAGGCTCCGTTTGGCGCAACTTCTGCCAAGCGGCCATGGCCAGCGTAGGGCTTCGGTAACCCAAGACCATCACGCCCGATCGCACGATAAGCCGGGCGCGCCTCGTGACCAAGGGATAAGTGATATGCGCCAACTCATGGGCCGGATGCGCTTGCATGGCAAGCCAGCGGCGCGCCCATAGCGCGAGATCCGGAGGCAATGCGGGAACGAGACGCTTCATCAGGGTTTGATTATGGGCGTGCATGGCAAGCTTGGCGCGCGCCCACACGTTCTGCGACGTGGCCCCACCTGCGCGCAGCCACTTTGCGGCAACAGTCTGACAACTGCGCGGCAGGGTAGCCCCGGTGAGCCACACAGCCTGGACCTGAGCCGCGACATTCTGGCCTGCGCGGGCGCGGGCCGAGAGATCATCGCAATGAAGCGCGACATCGCTATCCATGGCCGGCGTATAAAAGCGCAAAAAAAGCTTGTCGTGGTGGCGATGCGCCAAAAAGCGAAGCCAGGCCCGCTCGAGCTTGGGCGTGACCGGAAGGTTCGGATAATGGGCAATAAAGTCCGCAACCGCCTGGGGCTTGTCGTGGTGCAGACGGTCCATAAGGAGGTGATAACGCAAGTAAGGACGGGCGACATAACCCCGCTCGAGCG
>Ga0307375_10000114_pt1 | contig 108368 bp, 104 predicted proteins | sample TR1MG_FD_202531 | JGI IMG/M metagenome (GOLD analysis project Ga0307375, IMG submission 202531) | Soil microbial communities from Risofladan, Vaasa, Finland - TR-1 | ecosystem: Environmental > Terrestrial > Soil > Coastal area > Acid sulfate soil | place: Finland: Risofladan, Vaasa... | reverse complement strand
GCTATCGCCATAGGATGCGTCTATCGGAGGGTGCGCATAGTCACTCTATGCAAGCCCGACGAGAGGCGCAGCCTATGGATGAGAGCACAATCACAGCCCAAAGATTTCTGCGGCCCACGCTCCTAGGGCCGGGCTGGCAATACGCATGTGATGTCCCCTGTCAGTTAGTTGGTCGGGCATGCCTCATTGAGCGAATCCGGTCGTTCGGGCAGCATTGACTGTGCTGCGACATTGTCATCATGAGGTGCATGGCATCGAGTTCGTGCCCTTGCTGGGCTTGTCGTCGGTTTCCTTGCCATAGAGGCGTCCGGACGCGATTTGGATTCAGATGAAAGCAATCGGCGCTACCTGCCGCCCGAAGCAGTTGTGTTGCCGCAGGCCTCCCGGCTTCCGGTAATCGTGGTTGCGGCTGTCTTGCCCATGCCGCTTTCACTGCAGCTTTATCAGCGACCGGTTACACCCTGGCATCTCGAAGAGGCCTATCCGTGAAACTTCCCCTGAAGGTCATTGCCGTCGTGCTGCTGGTTGCCGCGATCGGTGCAGGGGGCATGCGGCACTTCAGAATGCACGAATGGATGGGCATGCACGGTGGCATGCGCGGCATGATGACGGAGGGTCACTCGGCCGTTCCCGCAGCGGCACCCGCAGCGGTGGGTCGTTTCCGCTGCATGCCCTGTCATGCGCTGCATGAAGGTGGCGTCGGGCCGGCATTCACATGGGTGGCCTGGCGTCACCGCGGCGAGCCGGGTGCACTCGAACCGTTGGCCTCGTTCATCGAGCAGGGCGGCAATGGGTCATGGGGAGGAACGATGCCGAACCAGCACGTGCCAACGGCGGATGCCCATGACATCGCGCGCTGGATCATGGCCTTGCCACCCGAGCCGCCGCCGGGGCGGGATACGGACAGGTGACTGTTCCTGCCACGGTGGCAGGCAGTCGCCTCACCTTTCGCGGGTATCGGCCAGCACGTGGATTTCCACCTCGCCGATATTGACTGTCTGGCCTGCATGGATCTTGCAGGTCTTGCGCAACTCGACTTTTCTGTCCACGGATACTGTGCCGCCGGCGACCAGCTTCTTGCCGGCGCCGCCGCTGTCACACAGGCCGCAGAGTTTCAGCAGCATGTTGAGTTCGACGTACGTGCCTTCCAGTTCGAATTCGATGATTTGCATGGTTTTCCGGATTGAGGGGCGTTGATCCAGGGGGACACGGCTCCAGGGGGCAGCCGCCAGCGCCATCGTTGTGGGGTAATGCGATGAATGCAAACCATGGTACGCCACGGAAATTATGCATCCGCACAGTGTCATGACTTCCGCTGCTGGCGTCGATCGTGGTTTGCCGCGATAGTTGCACGCTTTGAACCCCGTGGAGCCGCCGATGTCGATGCGAACCTTCTCGCCGCGCCTGCTCGCATCAAGGCTGACGGGCTGCTGTGCCTTGTTCGCGTTCGCCGCCGGTGCATGGGCACAGGCGCCGGTAACCCGGCCCGTTTCCCGCCTGCCGATCGGCATCCACGACACCGTGCAACCGCGCTTGCCGGCGCAGTTGCAGGATTTCGGTTCCTATGTCGACAGCGCGCGCAAGACCTTCGAGGTGCCGGGCATCGCGGTGGCGATCGTCAAGGACGGCAAGGTGGTGATGGCGCAGGGCTTCGGCGTGCGCGAGATCGGCAAACCGGACAGGGTCGACGAACATACCCTGTTCGCGATCGCTTCCAACACCAAGGCGTTCACCGCCGCCTCGCTGCAGATGCTGGCCGAGCAGGGCAAGCTGAAGATGGACGACCGGGTGATCGATCACCTGCCGTGGTTTCGCATGTCCGACCCCTATGTGACGCACGAGATGCGCATCCGCGATCTGCTGGCGCATCGCAGCGGGCTCGGCCTTGGCGCCGGCGATCTGCTGTACTGGCCGCCGACGTCGTACACGACCCGGGATGTGGTCGAGCGCCTGCGTTTCGTACCGCTCAAGAACGGTTTTCGCAGCGGTTACGCCTACGACAACATCCTGTTCGCCGTGGCCACGCTGGTGATCGAAAAGGCTTCCGGCCAGACCTACGCGGATTTCGTGCGCGAGCACATCTTCCAGCCGGTCGGCATGGATGAGTCGGTGATCGACAAGACGTATCTGAAGCCGGGCATGGACGTGGCGATGGGGCACGCCAGGCTCGACTTCAAGAATCTCAAGCCGGTGCCGCCGATGGCCTGGCTGAACGATCCGGGTGCCGGCGGGATCTACGCCAGCGTGCATGATCTGGCGAAGTGGATGAACGTGCAGCTGGCCGGTGGTGCGCTGCCGGCCGGCGCTGACGGCAAGCCGCGGCGGCTGTTTTCCGAAGACAGCCAGCGGCAGATGTGGACGATGCTCACGCCGATCGCCATCCACCCGATGCCGTTGCCCGCGCTGGCGTCGCTGGCACCGCATTTCTACGGCTATGGCGAGGGCTGGTTCCTGTCCGACTACCGCGGCCAGCGACTGGTCTGGCATACCGGCGGCTGGCCGGGCATGGTGTCGCGCCTGACCCTGGTGCCGGGGCTGCACCTGGGCGTGGTGGTGCTGACCAACCAGGAGTCCAGTGCCGCGTTCAACGCGATCACCTGGCGTGTGCTCGATGCCTATCTGAATCCGGCGCACAAGACCGACTGGGTTGCGGTCTACGACAAGGCCGTCAAACTGTCCGAAGCCACGGCCGATATCAGTTGGGCGAAGCATGTGGCGGCGCGCGCCAGGCATCGCAAGCCATCGCTGCCGTTGGCCGGCTACGCAGGCACCTACCGCGACCGGTGGTATGGCGATGTCGTCGTCAGCGACGAGCAGGGCAAGCTGCGCCTGCGCTTCGGCAAGACCGCGGAACTGGTCGGCACGATGACCCCATGGCAGCACGACAGCTTCATCGTGCACTGGGACGACCGCGCGCTCAACGCCGATGCGTTTGTCGATTTCGCGCTGGATATGGACGGCCATATCCGCGAAATGCGCATGCAGCCGGTATCGCCGTCGACCGATTTCAGCTTCGATTTCCAGGATCTGCGCCTGATGCCGGTAAAGGCCGGCAAGGCGGATCGGCGGGGCGACTGAACCATTGCCAGCAGCGGGCCGATAGTCGCGCGGAAGGAACCATCGGGGATGATGCGAAGCAGGACGTGCGCGGGGTTCCCATGGCGGTCGGATGGCATCGTTCGGGTGGGTGTTTCCGCCACGCGGACCGGCCGGCCGGGTCCTCAGCTGCGCGCGAGGCCGGCCAGCACCGCCGTGCGCCGGGCAAGGCTCTGCGCGGGCCAGTACGCATTGCGGTCGTAGTACTCGGCCACCGCGGGGGTGTCCGCCGGAAGCAATACCCACGGCAGCCGGGTCGACGTGAAGATGTGGATGTCCGGCGGCAACCGGTCCGGTTGCCTGAGCGTGCCCACGCGAACGAACGCGAACGCCTCGCCGGCCCCGGCGTAATGGCTCCACAGCGCGACATGGCAGCGCGGACAGCGGGCGACCTGTTGTCCCTTGCCGCTGTTCGATGGCGTGTTCACCATGACCGGTTCGCCGTGCAGCCGTTGCAGCCGGGCCGTTTCGATCAAGGCGTTCAGCGCGAACGCCGAGCCGGATTCCCGCTGGCACCAGGTGCAGTGGCAGCAATGCACGAACAACGGTGCGCTGGTCAGTCGATACTCGATGTCACCACAGGTGCAGGCACCTTCGAAGGCGTCGTCGGACATGCTGGAATCCCGTTGGGTGGGGGCGGCATATCGTCACACTCGCCACCGCGGGCTTCAAGCACCCGGTGCCGCCGCCTGCGGTGCCCCGTTTCAGATGCCGGTCATGCCCAGGATGTTGTAGCCGGCATCGACATGGGTGATCTCGCCGGTCACGCCCGACGCCAGCGCGGAGCAGAGGAACGCACCGACATTGCCGACCTCGTCGATGGTGACGCTGCGGCGCAGCGGCGCATGTGCGTCGACGTGATCGAGCATCCTGCGGAAATTCGGGATGCCGGCGGCGGCCAGCGTCTTGATCGGCCCGGCCGAAATCGCGTTGACCCGGGTGCCCTCCGGCCCGAGATTGTAGGCCAGGTAGCGCACGTTCGCCTCGAGGCTCGCCTTGGCCAGCCCCATCACGTTGTAGCCGTCCAGCGCACGTTCGGCGCCGAGATAGGTCAGCGTGAGGATCGCGCCGTTGCGCCCTGCCATCATGGGCCGCGCCGCCTTCGCCAGTGCCGCCAGGCTGTAGCTGGAGATGTCGTGCGCAATGGCGAAGTTCTCGCGGGTGAGGTTGTCCAGGAACCCGCCCTGCAGCGCCTCGCGCGGTGCGAAGCCCACCGAGTGCACGAGAATGTCGAAACCGTTCCAGTGGTGGCCAAGCGCCACGAACAACTGCGCGATCTGGGCGTCCTCGGCGACATCGCAAGGCAGCACGATGTTCGAGCCGAAGGCGTTGGCCGCTTCCTCGACGCGATCTTTCAAGCGGTCGTTCTGGTAGGTGAACGCGAGTTGGGCGCCCTCGCGATGCATCGCGTTGGCGATACCCCAGGCGATCGAGCGCTGACTGGCAATGCCGACGATCAGGGCGCGCTTGCCATGCAGGAATCCCATGCATCCTCCGAGGATCGAAAGTGCGCCGGGCAGGCGCAGCGAGGCGAGTCTAGCAGCCTGCCGTCAGGGGTGCGTGGTGTGCAAGGTGCAGGACGGACCGGCGCGGGCGATCGATCGGCATGCCCGGGTTGTCGTGCCGTCCGCGCCGTGCGTCGCTCAAGCAGCGATCCGTTTCAATGCGCGTTCAATGTGCACGCTGGGCCGCGTAACGGGCCAGTTCCGCGAGCAGGCTCGCTCGGCTGCCGAGCGGCGCGATCGCGGCCAGTGCGAGGTCGGTCAGTTCGGTCAGCCGGGCGCGTGAGGCATCCAGGCCGATGATCGAGGGGAAGGTGGGTTTGTCGGCGGCGGCGTCCTTGCCGGCGGTCTTGCCGATCACCGCCGATTCGCCTTCCACGTCGAGGATGTCGTCGCGCACCTGGAACGCCAGGCCTACCGCATCGGCATAGCGGTCCAGCGTGTCCCGTGTGGCGGCATCGGCGCCGCTGGCCAGCGCCCCCAGTTGCACCGACGCGCGGATCAGCGCGCCGGTCTTGCAGGCATGCATGTGTTCCAGCTCGGCCAGGGTCAGCGGGCGGCCGACGGCGGCCAGGTCCAGCGCCTGCCCGCCAGCCATGCCTTCGGCGCCACAGGCACGGCTCAAGCTGCGCAGCATCGCCATGCCGGTGGCGGCATCGGTCGTACGCCCCGTCTCGTCGGCCAGGATCTCGAAGGCCAACGCCTGCAGCGCATCGCCGGCAAGGATCGCCATCGCCTCGCCGAACACGATGTGGCAGGTTGGCCGGCCGCGGCGCAGGGCGTCGTCGTCCATCGCCGGCAGGTCGTCGTGTACCAGCGAATAGGCGTGGATCAACTCCACCGCGCAGGCGGGGGCATCCAGTGACCGGCCGTCCTCGCCCAGCGCATGTGCCGTGGCATAGACCAGCAGCGGGCGCAGCCGCTTGCCGCCGCCAAGCACGGCGTAGCGCATCGCGCGATGCAATTCGGTCGGGGGTTGCGCGACCGGCGGCAGGCTTCGGTCCAGTGCGTGTTCGGCACGGACGATCAACGCTTGCAGGGCGTCAGAGTTCGGGTTCAAACGGTTCGGCACTGTCGGGGGCATCGGGATCAAGCAGCAGGCGCACGCGCAGTTCGGCTTGTTCCAGGGACTGTTGACAATGGCGATACAGGCCGATGCCGCGTTCGAACGAGGCGAGCGATTCGTCCAGGCTCAACTCGCCGCCTTCCATCCGCGCGACCAACTGTTCCAGTTCGTCCAGCGAATGCTCGAAATCGGCCGGAGGCGGGGTTTTGACGGAAGCGGGAACGGTCTTGGCCATGGGCTGCAACGCTAGCGCAGCAGCGGTGTGGAATCAATCCGCGCGTGCACCACGGGGAACCTCGAATAACCGCCATCCTGACGGTTATTCGAGTCGACGCGTCCGGCACCTGTCCGGACGCGTCTGCGCAGATCAAGCACTTGCGTGCCTGTTGCGGCGGGCCATCCCTGGCCCGCAATGGCGCCTCGAAGTTTTCGAGCTGCCCCATGGACATCAACCGCCATCGTCGCCCTCGTCATGATCGCGGCCGTGTCCGTGGCGCCGGCCGCGGTCACCGCGATCGTCGTCGCGCCAATCGCGGCGGTGGCGATACTCGCGCGGGGCTTCGCCGCCGTAATGTTCGATCACATAGCGATGCTCGACATACGGCCGGTCGGTGCCCAGCTCGATGTCGACGCCACCGGTGCGGATATAGGTCTGGAATTCCAGCGGCAGGCGGACGCCGGAGCGCCAGTTGTCGCCGTCCAGCCAGAACCACAGGCGGGATTCCGGTGCGTAATAGATTTCGCCGCGGGGATAGTACGTGTAGTGGTGTTTGGCACGCCAGCCATGGGCGGGGGCCCATGGCGGCGGATCGGCCCAGGCCAGCGCGGTGGCCAAGCCGACCGATGCCAGCAGGATGACGGCTGGAAGCGTGCGTTTCATCGGATGCTCCAATCGGCGGTGGTGCGATTCAGCGTAATGGCGCACGGGATATCGTGCACTGAACGGCCGATGTCTTTTGCGGTGTCGTTCAGCTTGCGGGCAGCCAGCGGGGCCGTGCGGCAGTTTGCCGGAAGATCGCGATACCGCGCTCGCTCGACCAGCGGTCGGCAACGGCGACCAGCTCGTCGCCGGCATACAGCAGCGGGCAGGCGATGCGCTGCCAGGGCGGGATCAGCCCCTGCTGGAACAGGTCGCGCAATTCGCGCGTGTGGGCGTCGCCGGCCGGCTTGATGCGCTCGCCGCCGCGACGCAGGCGCACGTCCAGGGGTTCGGACAGCCGCGCGTCGGCATCGGTCAGCGACAGCACGCCGCCGTCGGGCAGGGCCAGCGGCTCGCCGCGCCAGCGGGCGTGCCAATCCATCGCAACCACGGGCCGGGGCGACAATGCCCACAGGCGAGCCTTCCAGATGTGCAGCTCGACCCCGGGCCAGCGGATGCACGGCGATTGGCCCGCGCGAGCGCCGCACTGGCGTTCGATCTGGCGGCGCTGTGCGGTGGTGGGCGCGGGCAGGCCGCGCGCGTGCAGCCAGTGATCGAGCAGCGGTTCGCGCAGGGCCCGATCCAGCGCCAGCCAATCGGCGGCATGCAGGCTGCCGGTGGCCGGGTCGTGCAGGATCGCGAATGCCGCCAGCCATTGCACCTTGAGCGCATCGGCGGCGGCCTGGCACAGCGCGGCGCTGTGCAGGATCGAATCCACCGCGTGCGGCCAGTGCCGCATCAGCCGCGGCAGGATCTCGTGGCGCAGCTGGTTGCGTGCCGGATGGGTATCGTCGTTGGACGGGTCGTCGATGCAGGTCAGCTGGCCGGCGTCGACATACTCGCGAAGTTGCCGGCGCGACAGCGCGAGCAGCGGTCGCCACAGCTGGCCGGACCCGAGCGGGCGCAGCGCACGCATGCCGCCCAGCCCTTGCGGACCGGCGCCGCGCAGCAGCTTCAGCAACACCGTCTCGGCCTGGTCGTCGCGATGATGGCCGAGCAGCAGCCATTCGCCTTCCCTGAGCTGCGCGGTCAGGGCGGCATAGCGCGCGTGCCGTGCCGCCGCTTCCAGCCCGGCGCCGTTGCCGGTTTCGACCCGTACCCGCAGCACGTCGCATGGCACATCCAGCGCGGCACAAAAACGCAGGCAGTGCCCGGCCCACTGCGGGCTGTCCGCGTGCAGGCCGTGATCGACGTGCAGCGCGCGCAGGCCACGTGCACGCGCCGCCGGCAGCTGGGCCAGCGCATGCAGCAGTGCGGTGGAATCCGGACCGCCGCTGTAGGCCACGCACAACGGTGCCGGCGGCACGGTTGCCAGCGCACGCGACAGGTGGGAGAGCAACAGGTGGTTCACTTCTTGCTGGCGCGTGGCCGCACGTAGAGGTGTTTGCCGTTGCCGATGTGGCGCTCCTCGGTGTCGAACAGGCCGATGCCCTTGATCAGGCCGCTGAGCTTGGCGTAGCCGTAGTTGCGCGAATCGAAGTCGGGCGACTGGTTGCTGATGATGTTGCCGATGGTGCCCAGGCTCGCCCAGCCGGTGTCGTCGGAGGCGGCCTCCATCGCGTTGCGCAGCAGGTTCATCAGATGCGAATCGCCGCGCAGTTCCTTCGCCGAGCGCTGTTTGGGCGCGGCCTCGGTTTCGGCTGCGCCGGCCGACGTGCCGGCCAGTACCTCGGTATAGATGAACTTGTCGCAGGCGGTGCGGAACGGTTCGGGGGTCTTCTTCTCGCCGAAGCCGTAGACGATGCGTCCCGATTCGCGGATGCGCGAGGCCAGCCGGGTGAAATCGCTGTCGCTGGAGACGATGCAGAAGCCGTCGAAACGCTCGGTGTAGAGCAGGTCCATCGCATCGATGATCATCGCCGAGTCGGTGGCGTTCTTGCCGACCGTGTAGCGGAACTGCTGGATCGGCTGGATCGAGTGGCGCAGCAGCACCTCCTTCCAGCCGGTGAGGTCCGGCTTGGTCCAGTCGCCATAGATGCGCTTCACATGCGCGGTGCCGTACTTGGCGATCTCCGCCAGCAGACCTTCGACGATCGCCGGGCGGGCGTTGTCGGCGTCGATCAGCACGGCGAGTTTGTGGGTGGTGACGTTGGCCATGGTCCAGCTCCCGTTGCGACAGGACCGATCTTACCGCGCAGCTGGTTCACCCGTAGGAGCCCGCTCGCGGGCGATGCTTTCGGAGTCCCCTGCCCAGAAAAGCATCGCCCGCGAGCGGGCTCCTACAGTGAGTGGGAGCGGCGGTTATTCCTGATACGCGCCGTAGCTGCGCAGGCGTTTGTAGCGCTGTTCGAGCAGGTCGCCGACCGGCATCGCTTCCAGTTCGTCGAGCTGGTTCAGCAGCACGGCCTTCAGGCGTATGGCCATCGAGCGTGGATTGCGGTGGGCGCCGCCGAGCGGCTCGCGCACCATCTTGTCGATCAGGCCCAGCTCCAGCAGGCGTGGCGCGGTAAGTCCCAGCGCCTCGGCAGCGTCCCGGGCCTTGTCCTGGCTCTTCCACAGGATCGAGGCGCAGCCTTCCGGCGAGATCACCGAGTAGGTCGAATACTGCAGCATCACCGTGCGATCGCCCACGCCGATCGCCAGCGCACCGCCGGAACCGCCTTCGCCGATCACCGTGCAGATGATCGGCACTTTCAGTTCGGCCATGACCAGCAGATTGCGGGCGATCGCCTCGCTCTGACCGCGTTCCTCGGCACCCACGCCGGGGTAGGCGCCCGGGGTGTCGATCAGGGTCAGCAACGGCAGCTTGAAACGTTCGGCCATCTGCATCAGGCGCATCGCCTTGCGATAACCCTCGGGCCTGGGCATGCCGAAATTGCGGCGGACCTTGGTCTTGGTGTCGCGACCTTTCTGGTGGCCGATGATCATCACCGGCCGGCCGTTGATCCGACCAAGCCCGCCGACGATCGCGGCATCGTCGGCATAGGCGCGATCGCCGGCCAGCTCGTGGAATTCCTCGCAGATCACGCCGATATAGTCGAGCGTGTACGGCCGCGCAGGATGGCGCGACAGCTGGGTCATCTGCCATGAATTGAGGTTGCGGAAGATGTCGGCGGTCTTGATCTTCAGCTTTTCGCGCAGGCGGGCGACTTCATCCTCGATATTGAATGCCTGGCCATCGCTGGCATGGCGAAGCTCTTCGATCTTCGCTTCCAGTTCGGCAATCGGTTGTTCGAAATCGAGGAAGTTCGGGTTCATTCGTGGCAATTCATGGCACAGAAGCGCCTCAGTATACCGTTCCCCGGAAAAAGACGAGAACGCTGCCGTATGGCGGCATGCCGTGGTGGAAAGGTCTCTGCGTGATGGTTTCCGGGCCGCCATCGGGTGCGCTATTGTCTGCACTAACGAGTGCCTGCAGGCCGGATCCGACCATGCCGATCAAACCACCCATCGACAACAACAAGCTCGACCGCATCGTGGCCGAGGCGCGGCGCAATGCCGAGCAGCGCGAACTGGGTTACCGCGAACGGGCGCTGAAGATGTATCCGTGGATCTGCGGCCGCTGCGCGCGCGAGTTCACGCGCGCGAACCTGCAGGAGCTGACGGTCCATCATCGCAATCACGACCATGATTTCAATCCACCCGACGGCAGCAACTGGGAACTGCTGTGCGTGTATTGCCACGACAACGAGCATTCGCGCCATATCGATCATGTGCGCGGCGGGGTGATGGACGTGCAGGATGCGCCGGCCGCCACCGGCAACCCGTTCGCCGACCTGAAGGCGATGATGGAGCGCGGCCGGTAGGAGCGCACCTTGTGCGCGAAAGCTTTTGTCCGAAGCTTGGCAAAGAGCATCGCGCACAGGGTGCGCTCCTACCGGTTTTCAGTCCGGCTGCTTGACGATGCGCACCCTGGCGGCCTGCACCCAGGGTAGGGCGCGCACGGCGCGCAGCAAGGCGGGGATGGCATCGACGCGCCAGGCTTCCCCGAGTTCGAGATCGGCCTGCGCACTGCGGTTGTGATAACCGTGCAGCATCACCGTGGCACGGCCGCCACGATAGCCGGCCAGCACCTGCTGCAGTTGTTCGACGAAGCCGGGTTGGGTGCCGTTCAATTTCAGCTGCAGCAGTCGCGCATGCCGGCGGCAGGCATCGGCCAGCGTGCAGGCGCTGCGGGCGCGCAACTGGAAGCCGCCGCCGGAAAAATCGTCGATGCGCAGGCCACCGTCGACGATCAGCATCTCATCGCGGGTAAGCAAGGGCGCGACCTGCTGATACAGCTCGCCGAAGAAACTGACCTCGATCGTGCCGCTGCCGTCTTCCAGCCGCACAAAGGCTTCGCTGTCGCCGCGCTTGCGTACGGCGGCGACCATGCCGGCGACCGTCCACGGCGTGTCCGGGCCGCGGCGGAAACGGTTCGCCTCGCCATCGTCGTTCTTGCGCGGCTTCGGCGGCTGGTAGCGTTCGGCAATTTCGCCCAGCGGGCAGGTCGACAGCTGGGCCAGTTCGTCCTTCCACGGGTCGGTGGGATGACCGGAGAGATAATGCCCCAGCGTGTCGCGTTCGCCTTGCAGGATCTGCTCCAGCGGCCACTCCGTGGCGACCGGCAGGTCGAGCTTGAGGATCGGTGCGTCGGAGCCTGTCTTGGTACCGCCCATGGCGGTGCCGAACATGTCGTTCTGGCCGGATTGCCGGTCGCGCAGATGCTGCTCGGCGGCCTTGATCGCATCGGGCAACTGCAGCATCAGGCTGGCGCGGTTCGGCGCCAGCCGGTCCAGTGCACCGGACAGGATCAGCGCCTCGAGCACGCGGCGGTTCAACTTGCCCGGGTCGACGCGGCGGCAGAAGTCGGCCAGGTCGGTGTAGGGACCATGGCTGCGTTCGCCGACGATCGCCTCGCACGCGCCCTGGCCGACGCCCTTGATCGCGCCCAGCCCGTACTGGATGGTGTGAGCGCCCAGGCGCGAGGCATCGGACAATGTGTCCGGTTCCACGGCGACGAACATGTAGACCGACGCGTTGACATCCGGCGGCTGCACGGTGATGCCCAGCGCGCGCGCTTCGTTGAGGAAGGTCACCACCTTATCGGTGTTGTCCATGTCCGCGGAGATCGTCGCGGCCATGAATTCGGCCGGGTAGTGCGCCTTCAGCCACGCCGTCTGGTAGCTGACCAGCGCGTAGGCGGCGGCATGCGACTTGTTGAAACCGTAGCCGGCGAACTTCTCCATCAGGTCGAAGATGGTGTCGGCCTTGTCGCCGCCGAGGCCGTTGTCGGCCGCGCCCACGCGGAACTTGGCGCGTTCCTCGGCCATCTTCCCGGCGTCCTTCTTGCCCATCGCGCGGCGCAGCAGGTCGGCGCCACCGAGCGAGTAGCCGCCCACGATCTGCGCCATCTGCATCACCTGCTCCTGGTAGACCATGATGCCGTAGGTCTCCTTGAGGATCGGCTCGACCCGCGGATCGGGATATTCCACTTCCTCGCGGCCGTGCTTGCGCGCGATGAAGCTGGGGATCAGGTCCATCGGGCCGGGACGGTACAGCGCCACCAGCGCGATGATGTCCTCGAAGCGGTCGGGTCGGGCGTCCTTGAGCATGCGCTGCATGCCGGAGGATTCGAGCTGGAACACGGCGACCGTCTGCGCCTTTTTCAGCAGCTCGTACGGTGCCGGATCGTCCAGCGGCAGCTGCGAGATATCCAGTGGCGCCTCACCGGATTTCACGCGGCGCGCGTTGACCGCCTTCACCGCCCAGTCGATGATGGTCAGCGTGCGCAGGCCGAGAAAGTCGAACTTCACCAGGCCGACCGCTTCCACGTCGTCCTTGTCGTACTGGGTGACCACGCTGCCGCCACCGGCTTCGCAATACAGCGGCGCGAAGTCGGTCAAGGGGGTCGGTGCGATCACCACGCCGCCGGCGTGCTTGCCGGCGTTGCGGGTGAGGTTTTCCAGCTTCAGTGCGAGGTCGATCAGTGCGCGGGCGTCTTCGTCCTGCTCGTATGCCTCGCAGAATTCCCTGACGACGCGATCGGCTTCCTTCTTCGATTTCTCGGAGCGGCCCAGCGCATCGGAAAGCGTCAGGTCCAGCGGCCGCGGCGGGATCAGCTTGGCCAGCTTGTCGACCTGGCTGTAGCCCATGCCGAGCACGCGGCCGGAATCGCGCAGCACCGCCTTGGCCGCCATCGAGCCGTAGGTGATGATCTGGCTGACGCGATCGCGGCCGTACTTGCGCGAGACGTAGTCGATCACCTCGTCGCGGCGATCCATGCAGAAGTCGATGTCGAAGTCGGGCATCGACACGCGCTCGGGATTGAGGAACCGCTCGAACAGCAGGTTGAACTGCAGCGGGTCCAGGTCGGTGATCTTCAGCGCCCAGGCCACCAACGAACCGGCACCGGAACCGCGGCCGGGGCCGACCGGAATGTCGTTCTGCTTGCCCCAGTTGATGAAGTCCGCCACGATCAGGAAGTAACCGGGGAAACCCATCGCGATGATGACGTCGAGTTCGCGCTCCAGCCGCTCCCGATAGTCGGCCAGAGTGCGGCCATTGGCCAGCGGCGCCGCGTCGAGGCGCTGCTTCAGGCCGGCGCGCGACAACTCGCGGATGTAGCTGGCAAGGTCATGGCCTTGCGGCACCGGGAAGTCCGGCAGGTAATATTTGCCGAACTCCAGCGTCAGGTTGCAGCGCCTGGCCAGTTCGACGGTATTTTCCAGCGCCTCGGGCAGGTCGGCGAACAGCGTTGCCATCTCCTCGGGCGACTTGAGGTATTGCTGATCGCTGTACTCGCGCGGCCGCTTGGGGTCGGCCAGCACGCGGCCCTGATTGATGCACACGCGCGCCTCGTGCGCATCGAAGTCGTCCTGCCTGAGGAATCGCACGTCGTTGCTGGCAAGTACCGGCAGCTGGAGTTCGGCGGCCAGGGCGAGCGCGGCGGTATTCCAGTCTTCCTCGCCGCCCTGGCCGCAGCGGGTCAACTCCAGATACAGCCGATCGGGGAACAACTGCACGAGCGGGCGCAGCTGCGCCAGCGCCGCATCGATGCCCTTGCTTGCGGCGATGCGGCCGACCCCGCTGTCGCGGCCGAGCAGGGCGATCAGCCCATCGGCCGCTGCCGCCTGCAGCCAGAGTGCTTCGATCAGCGCATGGCCGCCATGCTGGCCTTCGCGCCATGCGCGCGAAACCAGCCGCGACAGGTTGAGGTAGCCGGCGCGGTTCTGGCACAGCGCGGTGAGCCGCCAAGGCCGCGGATCGTCCGGCGAGGCGATCCACAGGTCGCTGCCGCAGATCGGCTTGATGCCGGCCGCGCTGCAGGCCTTGTAGAACTTGACCAGCGCGAACATGTTGCATTCGTCGGTGAGCGCCACCGCGGGCATCCCTGCGCGCGCGCAGGCTTCGACCAGCGCCTTGATGCGGATGGTCGAGTCGACCAGCGAGTATTCGCTGTGCAGGTGCAGATGGGTATAGCGAACGGTCATGCGGGCTTACGCGGTGAATCCATGCAGGCTAACCGGCGACCGGCGCAGCGGCAAGATTGACATTCATTGCGCTTGCGGGAAGCGGGGCCGGGCCTGACTGTCGGATGGTCGTCGCGACCACGGAGCACCTCGAACAACCACGATGCGTAGGAGCGCGCTTGTGCGCGATGCTCTTCCACCAAGATTCACAAGAGCATCGCGCGCAAGCGCGCTCCTACAGTACGCCGCGCACCCTCAGTACAAGGCCCGTTGTGCCAGCAGCTGCCGCACCGGTGCAAAGCTGCGTCGGTGCTGCGGGCAGGGGCCGAGCCGTTGCAGCGAAGCCAGGTGCGCCGGGGTCGGGTAGCCCTTGTGCACGGCGAAACCGTAACCCGGGTGCACGGCATCCAGCAGTACCATCAAGCGGTCGCGACTGACCTTGGCGAGGATCGAGGCGGCGCTGATCGCCGGTTCCAGCGCGTCGCCGCCGACGATCGCGCGGCCGCGGCAGGGCAGGTCTCCGGGCAGCTTGTTGCCGTCGATCAGCGCTTCGTGGGCGGCCGGCATGAGGCCGGCCACGGCCCGGCTCATGCCGCTCATGGTGGCCTGGAAAATGTTCAGCCGATCGATTTCGTCCGGCTCGATCAGCACCACGCACCAGGCCAGTGCGCATTCGATAATCTGTGGATACAGCGCCTCGCGTTTCGCCGCGCTGAGCTTCTTGGAGTCGTCGAGCCCGAGGATCGGACGCTGCGGATCGAGGATCACAGCGGCGACGGCCAGCGGCCCGGCAAGCGGGCCGCGGCCCGCCTCGTCGACGCCCGCAATGAAAATGCTTCTTGCGTTTGCCTCCTCTCCCCCGGCTCTTGTTTCGCTTGGGGGAGAGGCTTGAGGTGAGGGCGCTTCAATGGAACAGATTCGCGCAGCGTCGTTCGTCTCCTCTCCCCCTCGGGGAGAGGATTGAGGTGAGGGGCCCGTGTTCGCCCCAAACTTCCCTCGCGAAATCACTCTGCATCCACCAACTCGGCGATGGCTGCCGCCGCGCGATCCCCCGCATGGTCGTCGCGTCCCGCGCGCAGCGCCTGGTGCAGGTGCTCGAACGCGGCAACGATCGCGCCGCGTCGCGGGCTGTCCCGGAACAGCGCCAGCGTGGCGGCGGCGAGATTCTCGGCGGTGCAGTCGTCCTGCATCAGTTCGGGCACCAGCAGATCGTTGCCGAGGCCGCTGGCGCGCGCCAGGATGTTCGGCAGTGTGTAGATGTCGGTCTTGATCATCTTGAGCGCGCGCGCGATGCGATAGCTCAGCGGTGCGACGCGGTAGCCGACCACCATGGGGCGCTTTGCCAGCATGGCCTCCAGCGTGGCGGTGCCGGAGGCCAGCAACACCACATCGGCCGCCAGCATCGCTTCATGCGCATGGCCGTCCAGCAGCAGCGGTGCGCTTTCTTCGTCGCGCGGGCCTTTTGCCAGCAGCGCCTCGAGCACGGCATGCACCTGCGGGTTGGCCGCCGGTATCACAATGTGCAATCCCGGCAATGCCGCGGCGACCCGTGTCGCGGCATCGATGAAGATATGCCCCATGCGTGCCAGTTCGGACGGCCGGCTGCCCGGCAACAGGGCCAGTACCGGTACTTTCTGCGGCAGCTGCAGGGCATTGCGTGCGCCGACGCGATCGGACACCAGGGCGAAACGATCCGCCAGCGGGTGGCCGACAAATCGTGCGTCGATGCCGTGCCTGGCGTAGATCGCCGGTTCCATCGGGAACAGGCACAGCACGCGGTTGGCGCTGCGGCCGATCTTCTGCGCGCGTTTTTCGCGCCATGCCCAGACCGACGGGCTGACGTAGTGCACGGTTTTCAGGCCGGCCTGTTTCAGGCGCCGTTCCACGCCGAGATTGAAGTCGGGCGCATCGATACCGACGACGACGGCAGGGCGGGCTTCGAGCAGTCGCGCCACCAGTGTCCGGCGCAGCCGCAGCAGTCGCGGCAGGTGGGTGATCACTTCGCTGAAGCCGAACAGGGACAGCTCGCGGATGTCGTGCCAGGACTCGAACCCCTGGGCCTGCATGCGGGCGCCGCCGATGCCGACGAAGCGGGCATGGGGGTAGCGCCGGCGCAGTGCGACGATCAGGTCGGCGCCGAGCTGGTCGCCGGAATCCTCGCCGGCAACGAGGGCGATGAGGGGGGCGATGAGCGGGGCGGGAACTGATTCTGCAGCAGACATGATTCAGCCCGGAAAAGAGCAGGAGCGCATGTTTGAGCTGCTGATGTGCGCGCAGCGCATGTCAGCGAGCGAGCGTTCGATCACAACGGTCGAGAAATTCGAGCATGGCGCGCACATCGTCGCTGGTCTGCGCCTGCAACATCAGTTGCTCGCGTGCCTCGGGCAGCGACAGGCCGGCCATGTACAAGGTGCGGTAGGCGCGTTTGATCGCCGAGATCCGGGCGGCATCGAAGCCCCGGCGTTTCAGGCCTTCGCTGTTGATGCCGCGCGGCCGGCCGTGCTGTTCATTCGCCATCATCACGAACGGCGGCACGTCCGAACCGACCAGGCAGCCCATGCCGATGAAGGCGTGGGCGCCGACCTTGCAGAACTGATGCACGCCGGAATACCCGGAAAGAATCGTCCAGTCGCCGATCTCGACGTGCCCGGCCAATGCGGAGTAGTTGGAGAACACCACGTGGTCGCCGATCAGGCAGTCATGCGCAACGTGCACGTAGGCGAGCACCCAGTTGTCGTTGCCGATACGGGTGATGCCGCCGCCATCGCCGGTGCCGCGGTTGATGGTGACGAACTCGCGGATCAGGTTGCGATCGCCGATCACCAGTTCGGTACGTTCGCCGGCGAATTTCTTGTCCTGCGGAGCGCCGCCGAGCGAGGCGAACTGGGTGATGCGGTTGTCGCGACCGATCCGGGTTGGCCCCTCGATTACCACGTGCGGTCCGATCGTCGTGCCATCGCCGATTTCCACGTCGGCGCCGATCACACTGTAGGCACCGATGCTGACATTGGCACCGATGACGGCGGAGGGATCGATCAGCGCAGTAGGATGGATCGGGGTGGCGTGGGTCATTTTTCGGACCTTGCTGCGCACATCAGTTCGCAACTGGCCACTTCCTTGCCATCGACCAGGGTGCGCGCCATGAAGATGCCCATGCTGCGCATCAGCCGCTTCATGCTGACTTCCATGCGTAACTGGTCGCCCGGCACCACCGGCGCACTGAAGCGTGCGTTGTCCACCTTGACCAGATAGAACAACGAGCTGTTGCTGTCGCCCTTGATGCGACCGCTGATCTGGGTCAGCAGGCCGGCAGTCTGCGCCATTGCCTCGATGATCAGCACGCCGGGCATCACCGGATGGCCGGGGAAATGGCCGAGGAAAAACGGCTCGTTGATGGTGACGTTTTTCAATGCCACCACGCTGACATCGGGCACCAGCTCGATCACGCGATCCACCAGCAGAAACGGATAGCGGTGCGGCAGCAATTGCTGGATCTGTTCCACGGTCACCGGCAAGCTGAAGGTCGCGGTGTTGTCATTCATCGTTACTGTCCTTCTCCAGCGCCGACAATCGGCGCGCGTACTCGTCCAGATGCTTGAAGCGGGCCGCATTCCTACGCCACTGGCGGTTCCCCTGCAGCGGCACGCCCGAGGAGTATTCCCCCGGTTCGCGAATCGAATGCGTGACCAGACTCTTGGCGGTAATAGTAACCCGGTCGGCCAGCTCCAGATGCCCCAGCACGCCGGCATTGCCGCCGATCATGCAATAGCGGCCGATTCTGGCGCTGCCGGCAACGGCCGCGCAGCCGGCCATCGCCGTGTGCGCGCCGACATGCACGTTGTGGGCGATCTGGATCTGGTTGTCCAGCCGCACGTCTTCCTCGAGTATGGTGTTTTCCAGTGCGCCACGGTCGATCGTGGTGTTGGCGCCGATCTCGCAGTCGTCGCCGATGCATACGCCGCCGAGCTGCGGCAGCTTGATCCAGCCGCCATGATCGAAAGCGTCACGGTCGAACGCAAGGCCGAAGCCGTCCGAGCCGATGACTGCCCCCGGGTGGACCAGTACGCGTTTGCCCAGGGTGACCCGGGTTACCAGCGTGACCCGTGCCACCAGCCGCGACTGCGCACCGACCGTGCAGTCGGTGCCGACGATGCAGTGCGGGCCGAGCACGGCGCCATCTTCAATCATGGCGCCATCCTCGATCACGCAGCAGGGTCCGATGCTGGCGCTGCTGCTGATGCGGGCGCCGGCGGCGACCACGGCACTGGGGTGGATGCCTGCAGGGGCCGCCGGCAAGCGCTCGAACAAGGCTGCGATCCTGGCGTACATGACGTAGGGATCTCTGGCGACCAGCGCCGCGGTCGGACAGTCGGCCAGGTTCTCCTCACGCACCACCACGACGCCAGCACGGGTCGCTGCCAGTTGCGCGGTGTATTTGCCGTTGGCGAGAAAACTCAACTGGCTTGGGCCGGCGCCAGCCAGTGTGCCGACACCGTCGATCCGACGTGTGCCGTCTCCATGCAGTGACAATTCAAAGCGCTCGGCGAGTTCGGCGAGAGAATGAGTGATCGTGGTCACGGGTATGCTCCGCGCATCGGCGCCCGGCGGGACGCCGGTGCGTCGGGCTCTGTCATCAGAATTGGCTGCCGAAGGTGAACTGGATGCGTTCCTCGAAATGGCTGTCGCTCGGCTGGGTGCGGAACGGCACGGCCAGGCTGATGATCAACGGACCGATCGGTGCCTGCCAATGCAACGACACGCCGTACGAAGCGCGCAGGGTCTTGGCGTCGAAACTCTGGTAGTCCTTGTACGCGTTGCCGGCGTCAACGAACACCGAAACACGAGCCGTGTTGACATCCTTCAGGAACGGCAACGGCAGATACATTTCTGCGGTACCCAGCACCTTGAACGCGCCGCCGATCGGCTGCGCGTAATTGCCGTCCGTGCAGAAACCGGTGGACAGTGGCGTACTCCCGTTGATGCAGGTACGCGGTCCCAGGGTGTTGTCCTGGAAGCCGCGCACGTCGCGCACGCCGCCGGAAAAGAAGTTTTCCCAGAACGGGAAGTCCTTGCGCATGTCGACCACGACATGATCGGTGGTGTTGGCCTGGAGCGTGGACAACGCCGCATCGCTGATGCCGTTCGAGCCGTACGCCTTGCCGTAGCCGACCTGGCCGTCCAGATACAGCACAAAACCCTTGCCGATCGGCCAGTAATGGTTGGCCTCGGCCATCAACTTCCAGTACTGCACGGTCGAGCCGGGCAGCGCGACATCCGTCGAGACGGACATCAGGCCGCCACGGGTCGGTGCCCAGTAACCGTTGCGGGTATCGTGGTTCCAGCCCAGCGTACCGGTCACCGAGTGGATGGTCTTGTTGCCGATCTCGTTCTGGTAATCGACCAGCTGCAGCGGACTGTAACCTGGAATCAGGCTGACATTGTTGCTGCTGATGCCCATGCCCACGCGCAGTCCGTCGGTCTCGGAGATCGGTATGCCCAGATAGCTGGAGAAACTCTTGTCGCTGGTGGCGAAGTTGGCCAGCGACGAGATGTTGCCGTAGTCGGTCTTCGTATAGCCGAGGTTGTAGCCGATGCCGATACCGTTGTCGGTCAGGTACGGGTTGTAGTAACTCAGGCTGACGCTTTTGGTGAACGTGCTGGTCTGGGCGCTGACCGAAAAGCTGTCGCCGGTGCCGAACAGGTTGTTCTGCGATACCGAGGCATTGAGGATCATGCCGGACAACTGCGAATAGCCGATACCGAACTGCAGGCTGCCGGCAGACTGTTCCTCGACCTTGACGCTGATGTCGACCTGATCCTGGGTGCCTGCCACCAGCTTCTTGTCGATATCGACTTTCTTGAAGAAACCCAATCGTTGCAGGCGGATCTTGGAGCGATCGATCGCCGCCTGCGAGTACCAGGAACCCTCGAGCTGGCGCATCTCGCGACGCAGTACCCCGTCCTCGGTGCGGGTGTTGCCCTGGAACACCACTCGACGCACATACACGCGCTGGCCGGGCTCGATGTACAGCGTCAGATCGACGGTGCGCTTTTTCTTGTCCAGCTTCGGAATAGGCGTGACCTTGGCATAGGCATAACCGATATTGGCCAGGATGGCCTTGATCGCCTTGGTGCTGGCCTCGATCGCGGCGCGATTGAAGGTCTGGCCGGGCTTGACGTACACGAATTGCCGCAACGAGGCCTCCGGCAGGATCAGCTTGCCGAGCAGCTTGACGTCGGCAATCTTGTAGACCTCGCCTTCTTTCACGCTGGCGTCGATGTACATCGACCGTTTGTCCGGAGCGATCGCCACCTGGGTGGAATCGACACCGAAATCGGCGTAGCCGCGATCCATGTAATAGGACTGCAGTTTCTCCAGATCACCCGAAAGTTTCTCGCGTGAGTACTGGTCGTCCTTCGAATACCAGGACATCAGGCCTGGCGTATTGGATTCGAAATTCTTGCGGATCTGCTTGTCGGTGTACGCGTGGTTGCCGAGAATGTTGAGTTCCCGGATCTTGGCAGCCTTGCCCTCGCGGATCTCGATGTCGATCGCCACGCGGTTGCGGTCCAGCCGGGTCACGTGCGGAATCACCGACACGTTGTACTTGCCGCGGTTGTAGTACTGCCGGATCAGCTCCTGCTGCACGTTGTCCAGCGACAGCCGGTCGAAGGTCTCGCCTTCGGCGAGGCCGATTTGCTTCAGGCCCTTCTTCAGGTCGTCGGACTTGATGTCGTGGTTGCCGCGCAGGCTCAACTTGGCGATCGACGGCCGCTCGACCACCTTGATGACCAGGATGTTGCCATCGCGGTCGAATTCCACATCGCTGAAGAACTTGGTCTGGTACAACGCCCGGATCGCCCGCTGGGCTTCCTCGTTGGTCAGCCGGTCCCCCTTGTTCACCGGCAGGTAGTTGTAGACCGTGCCGGCCGAAATGCGGTTGAGACCGTCGATGCGAATGTCCGATACCACGAACGGGTCGAAAGCAAACGCATTGGTGGTGAGTGAGGCAAGCAGGATCAGCGCGGCGATACGCTTCATCGTCGATTCCGTTGGGTTATTTCGATGGAAGGGCCGAGGTGGCCCTCCCGGTCAGGAGCATGAGGCAGGGTGTAACCCCATCTCGAGAGAGTGTCCGCAATCTGCGGGGGTGTGCCATTCGACGCGCCGCCATGCCGGTCATCTGCCGGCACGGTGGCCTTGTCGACGATTTACCGCTGCTGGCAGTCATCGCTGTCACGACAGCAGCGTGCGGTGAATATCGTTGTAGAGCGCCAGCCCCATCAAGGTGAACAGCAACGCCATGCCGATGTACTGGCCGACGATCATCGCCTGTTCGCTGACCGGGCTGCCCTTGATCAGTTCGACAAGATAATACAGCAGGTGCCCCCCATCCAGGACGGGGATAGGCAGCAGGTTGAGGATCGCCAGACTCAGCGACACCAGCGCCAGGAACTGCAGAAACCATGGCAGCCCCATATTGGCCGAGGCATTGGCTACCTGGGCGATGCCGATCACGCCGGACAGGTTGCTGGTCGAGGCCCTGCCGATGAGCATCTTGCCGAGCATGCCGAAGGTCTGCGTGGTGTTGCGCCAAGTGGTGCTGAGCGAGGCGCCAAGTGCCTTGACCGGGCCGTAGCGCACGACCGCGCGCTCGGGCATCGGTGCGCTGATACCCAGGATCCATTTGTTCGGCTGGCCTTCCAGTGATTCCCATTTTGCCGTGACGTCCAGCTGCAGTGGCCGGCCCGCGCGTTCGACGGTGATCGCCAGTGCCGGTGATTTGGCGGCGTCGACCTGCACCAGTTTGCCGAAGGCCTGGAAATCGCCTGCCGGCTGGCCATTGACGCTGACGATGCGATCGCCAGCTTGCATGCCGGCCCGCGCGGCGGGTTGACCGGGGATCACACTGGCCGCAATCGGCGGCGGTGGCGCCAGGTGCAGGCCCAACCTGTCCAGGTATTGCTCGATCGACTGTCCGGCCGGCAATTGGTTGAGCGGCAGCACCAGCTGGCGCTGGCCGCCATGATCGCCGCGTACGGTGAGCGGCAAGGGCGTGCGCCCGAGCAGGGCATTGGCCACCGCGTCGATCGAATCGCTCCATGTGCTGACCGGGCGACCGGCGATGCTGAGAATGCGATCGCCCGGCTGGATGCCCGCTTCAGCGGCGATGCTGTGCGGCGTGGCGGTCACCACCGGCGCGACATCCGGCCGCCCCAGCATGAACATCAGCCACAGTGCGGCGACGGTGAAAATCAGATTGAAACCGGGGCCCGCGGCGACGATGGCGATGCGTTGCCATACCGGCTTGCCGGTGAATTCCTGGTCGCGCAGGGCGGGATCGACCTCGCCCTCGCGCGCATCGAGCATCTTGACGTAACCACCCAGCGGGATCGCGGCGATCTGGTACTCGGTGCCGTCGCGGCCGATGCGCTTCCAGACCGCCTTGCCGAAGCCGATCGAGAAACGCAGCACCTTGACGCCACAGCGGCGCGCGACCCAGTAGTGGCCGAATTCATGAAAGGTCACCAGCACGCCAAGCGTGACCAGCAACCAGAATACCGAGCCGAAGAAGGAAGTCATCAATTGCCGTCGGGGTAAGTCATCGGTGCAAGAATATCAGCATGCATTGCGCAGGATGCGGCGGGCCGCCTCGCGGGCGACCCGGTCGCGTTCGCCAAGGGTCTGAACATCGACCACGGCATGTGGCGGCAGTTCCGTCAGTACGGCCTCGACCACATCGGCGATGGACAGGAACGGTAGCGCGCCGGCCAGGAAGGCTTCCACCGCGATCTCGTTGGCGGCATTCAGGATGGCCGGGGCATCACCGCCGGCGCGCAGTGCCTGGTATGCCAGCGCCAGACAGCGGAAGGTGCCCAGATCCGGCGCTTCGAATGCCAGCGGCGCGCAGGCGGCCAGGTTCAGCGGCGTCACCCCTGCATCGACCCGCTCCGGCCATGCCAGCGCATGGGCGATTGCAGTGCGCATGTCTGGGTTGCCCAATTGGGCCAGCACCGAGCCGTCGACGTACTCGACCAGCGAGTGTACCAGGCTCTGCGGGTGCACCAGGACGTCGATCGCATCGACCGGGGCGCCGAACAGGTGGTGTGCCTCGATCACTTCCAGGCCCTTGTTCATCAAGGTCGCGGAGTCCACCGAAATCTTGCGGCCCATGACCCAGTTGGGGTGTTTGCAGGCCTGCTCCGGGGTGATGTGGGCCAGTTCCGCTCGCGTGCGGCCGCGGAACGGGCCGCCCGAGGCGGTAAGGATCAGGCGGCGGACGCCGTTGGCGCGCAGATCCGGCCGCCCGCCCGGCTGGGTCTGATCAGGACGGATCTGATCAGGCAAGCACTGGAAGATGGCATTGTGTTCGGAGTCGACCGGGATCAACACGCCACCGCCGGCGGCGACCGCAGCCAGCAGCAGCGGCCCGGCCATCACGATGGATTCCTTGTTGGCCAGCAGCAGGCGTTTGCCGGCGCGCGCGGCTGCCAACGTGGACTCCAGCCCGGCGGCGCCGACGATGGCGGCCACTACGGTGTCGCACAGTCCGCCCGCGGCGGCGGCGGTCAGCGCGGCATGGCCGCTGGCCACTTCGCAGCGCAGCCCGGCTGCCGCGAGTCGCCGCGACAGTTCGGCTTCCAGTGCCGTGTCGGCGATCACCGCCAGGTCCGGCTGGTGCCGCACACACAGTTCGGCCAGTGCCGCGACCTCGCGGTGCGCGGTCAGTACCGTGGCGCGGAAACGCTCCGGGTGGCGGGCGATGACGTCGAGGGCGTTGCCACCGATCGATCCGGTGGCGCCGAGGATGGCGACCTTGTACATCTCAAAGCCCCAGCAGCAGCAGACCGGCGGCGAACACCGGCAGCGCCGCGAATACGCTGTCCATGCGATCCAGCAGGCCGCCGTGACCGGGGATCAGCGTGCCCGAATCCTTGACCCGGGCATGTCGCTTCATCAGGCTCTCGATCAAGTCGCCGACGATCGACGCGCTCACCGTAAGCGCCGCCAGCACGGCCAGGCCAAGCAGCCGGGCACCGCGTACGTCCAGCAACCAGCCGCCCAGCAGGGTGACCAGCACGCCGGCCACCAGCGCGCCATAGGCGCCGGCCCAGGTCTTGCCCGGGCTGATCTGTGGCGCCAGTCTGCGTTTCCCGAAGGTGCGGCCGCTGAAGTAGGCGCCGATGTCGGCGGCCCAGATGATCAGCAGGGCGAGCAAGGTCCAGTAATGGCCGTGCGACCGGTGGCCATGGATGCTGGTCAGGGCGATCCACGCCGGAAACATCACGAACATGCCGGCGAGCAGTTTCAACCAGAGATTCTCGCGGGTGGGCGCGGCGCCGAACGCGAAATGACGCAGCCACAGGCAGGCCAGCAGCCACCATGCCACGCCGGCGGCCAGCAGCCATGGCGTCAATGCGGTGGCATGGACCCACCACAGCAGCGCGAACATGGCTGCCGCCATGACCAGCGAGGCAATGCACCACGATGCGCGATGGAGCCCGCTCAACCGGATCCATTCCCACCAGGCCGCCAGAAATACCGCTGTGGCGATCAACGCCAGCACTGCCGTCGAAGACAGCAGGATGATCAGGATCACCAGTGGTGCGAGCACCAGGGCGGTGAGGGTGCGCTGAAGCAGCATCGTTATCCTTGGGAAGCGTTGGCGGCCTGATCGCCGGTGCGACCGTAACGACGCTCGCGGCGGGCATAGTCCTCGATGGCCCGATGCAGGCAAGCCTGGTCGAAATCGGGCCACAGGGTATCGGTAAAGTACAGCTCGGCGTAGGCAGCCTGCCACAGCAGGAAGTTGCTGATGCGATAGTCGCCGCCGGTGCGGATGAGCAGATCCAGCGGCGGCAAATCGGCCAGGGATATCCATTGGCCCAGCCGGGCCTCGTCGATGTCGTCGATACGCAGCTCGCCACGGGCCACGGCGGCAGCGGCCTGACGGCTCGCCTGCACGATGTCCCAGCGGCCGCCATAATTCACCGCGACGTTCATGTGCAGGCGGTCGTTGCCGGCGGTATGCGCCATCGCCGCCTGCATGCGTCGGCGCAGCGGTTCGTCGAAGGCAGTCAGGTCGCCGATGAAACGCAGGCGCACGCCGTGACCGTGAAGCTCGTCGACCTCCTTGTCCAGCGCGCGCACGAACAAACCCATCAGTGCGCCCACTTCATCCTGCGGGCGCTGCCAGTTCTCGCTGGAGAAGGCGAACAGGGTCAGTACCTGCACGCCCTCGCGCAGACACGATTCCACCGCCAGCCGAACCGCCTTGCGGCCGGCATTGTGACCGAAACTGCGTGGCCGGTGACGTGCTTTGGCCCAGCGGCCGTTGCCATCCATCACGATCGCGATATGGCATGGAACCGACGGTGACTTGCTTGCGGAAGGAGGGCCGGCGGTCATGCGGTTCGGTCGCTGGCTGGCCCGGTCGGGCATGGCCGCTCATGCCAGTGCCCCCCCTGCGGTGGAACGAGAGCGAACGTGCCGTGCGGGTTCGCCACTGGTGGCAGCGTGGATCGGTGCGCAGCAGTGGCTCCCGACGGCTTCATCATCAAAGGGCCATCAACTCCTCTTCCTTGGCTTTCACCACCGCGTCGACATCCTTGACCGCGCGATCGGTGAGCTTCTGAATGTCGTCGTCGACACGCCGTTCGTCATCCTCGGTGATCAGCTTTTCCTTGAGCAGCTCCTTGACCTGCTGCAGGGCATCGCGGCGCACGTTGCGTATCGCGATCTTGGTGTTCTCACCTTCGTGCGCCACATGCTTGGCCAGCTCCCTGCGGCGTTCTTCGGTGAGCGCAGGCATGTTCAGGCGGATCACGGTGCCGGCCGTGGTCGGCGTGACGCCAAGGTCGGAAGCCATCAAGGCCTTTTCGATCGGCGCCACCATGGTCTTTTCCCATGGCGAAATGATGATGGTTCGTGAATCGGCGAGCGATACCGAGGCGACCTGGGTCAACGGCATGTCCGAGCCGTAGTAGGGCACCTTGATGCCTTCCACCAGTGCGGTACTGGCGCGTCCGGTGCGCAGGCGGATCAGGTCGTGCTTGAGCGAGTCGATGCTCTTGCCCATGCGGGTCTGGGCATCGTTCTTGATGTCGTTGAGCATGTGACGTTTTCCGATGAATCTGGCAAGCGGCCGATTATAGCAGCCCGTCTGCGCCGGGCCGACAGGCTGCTAGCGGGAACCGTCAGCCGCAGTCGACCAGGGTGCCGATCTGCTCGCCGTGCATGATACGCATCAGATTGCCCGGTACGGTCATGTTGTAGATGCGCAACGGCACCTGCTGGTCGCGGCACAGCGCGATCGCGGCAGTGTCCATGACGGCCAGCTTGCGCTCGATCACCTGGTCGTAGCTCAGTCGCTCGTAGCGGACGGCGTCGCTGTGGTGGGTCGGGTCACTGGTGTAGACACCATCGACCTTGGTCGCCTTCAGCAGCAGGTCGGCGCCCAGTTCCACCGCACGCAGGGCGGCAGCCGAGTCGGTGGTGAAGAACGGGTTGCCGGTGCCGGCGGCGAACAGCACGATGCGGCCTTTCTCGATATGACGGATCGCGCGGCGACGGATGTAATCCTCGGCCACGTCATGGATCTGGATGGCACTCATCACGCGGGCGAAGCCGCCGCTCTTCTCGATGGCGTCCTGCAAGGCCAGTGCATTCATCACGGTGGCGAGCATGCCCATGTGGTCGCCGGTAACCCGATCCATGCCTGCCGCAGCGAGGCCGGCGCCGCGAAAGATATTGCCGCCGCCGATCACCACGCCGATCTGGATTCCGGCCCGCTGCACCTCGATGATCTCGTCGGCGAGCCGGCGGATCACCTTCGGGTCGATCCCGTAATCGGCTTCACCCATCAATGCCTCGCCGGAGAGCTTGAGCAGGATGCGGTGGTATTTCAGCGAAGTGCTCATGGGATCTCCGGATTGTGTGCAACAAAACAGCCGCATTGTAGCGTTTGCCACAGGCGGGCAGGGAGTGTGTTGCGGGCGCAGGCGCGAATTTTTCACGTGGTGAATCCCGGCGCGCCGCACAAAAAAGCCGCGGTTCCCCGCGGCCTTCTGTTTTTGAAAAGTCCGGCCATGGAAAGCCGGTCTCACGGTCAGGGATGACTGCCTTTTTGAAAAGTCCGGCCACGGATGGCCGGGCTGCCAGTCAGCGATGACAGCCTTTTTGAAGAGTCCGGCCACGGACGGCCGGTCTGCCAGTCAGGGATGACAGTTATGCCAGGCCAGCCTGTTTCATCACTTCGGCGTGGAAATCCTCTGCGACCTTCTCGATGCCTTCGCCGACAGCCAGGCGAGCGACCGAAACGACATCCGCGCCTTCCTTCTTCAGCGCCTCGGCCACCGTCATGTTGGTGTCGAGGACGTAGGCCTGGCCCAGCAGGGTGACTTCGGAGACGATCTTGTTGATCTTGCCGGCGATGATCTTCTCGAGGATTTCGGCCGGCTTGGCCCTGTCCTTGTCGGACATCTGGCTCAGCGCGATTTCCTTCTCCTTGGCCAGGAACTCGGCGGGGACGTCCGCGGCGCGGATGTGGGGCGGGTTCATCGCGGCCACATGCATGGCGATACCCTTGGCCAGCTCCGCGGAGCCGCCCTTGATGGCCACCAGCACACCGATGCGACCGCCATGCACATAGCTGCCGATCACGCCGTCGGTCTCGATGCGGGCCAGGCGACGCACGTCGATCTTTTCGCCGATGGTGGCGATCAGGGCCTTGGCGGCCTCCTCGACGTTGCTGGCGCCCGGATAGGCGGCAGCTTTCAGTGCGTCGATGTCGGCGGCATCGGAGGCCAGCGCAACGTCGGCGACGGTATCGCTGAACGTCAGGAAGCTGGCGTCCTTGGCGACGAAGTCGGTCTCGCAGTTCACTTCGACCAGCACGGCTTTGCCGGCGGCCTGCGCGGCCACGATGCGGCCTTCGGCGGCGATGCGGCTGGCCTTCTTGTCAGCCTTGGCCAGGCCGGACTTGCGCAGCCATTCCATCGCGATGTCGATGTCGCCGTTGTTCTCGACCAGCGCCTTCTTGCATTCCATCATGCCGGCGCCGGACCGCTCGCGCAGTTCCTTGACCAGTTGGGCGGAAATATTGCTCATCGGTATTCCTCTAATGCCTTGGTGGCACGATGGCGATTGCGGGCCATCGCGCGGTTATCGCGTGCGGATGCGACGGCGGTCGTGAACCGCCGTCGCCGCGCTTACTTGGCGGCCGGCGCGCCATCGTTGCGCGAGCCACGGCCGCCGTCACGACCACCTTCGCGGCGCGGCGCGCCTTTCTTCGGGGCGGCCTCGCGGCGCGGACGATCCACCTTGGCGACCGGATTGCCTTCTTCGTCCAGTTCGACGAAATCGTTGCCGTCGCCCTGCGCGACGGCGGGCGCGGCAGCCTTGCCTTCGAGGATCGAGTCGGCGGCGGCGCGGGCATACAGCTGGATCGCGCGGATCGCGTCATCGTTACCCGGGATCGCGTAATCGACCAGCTCCGGGTTGTAGTTGGTGTCGACCACGGCGATCACCGGGATGCCCAGCTTCTTGGCTTCCTGCACGGCGATGTCTTCGTGGCCGATGTCGATCACGAACAGCGCGTCGGGCAGGCGGTTCATGTCCTTGATGCCACCCAGCGAGGCCTGCAGCTTGTCGCGCTCGCGGCGGCGGGCCAGCACTTCGTGCTTGACCAGCTTTTCGAAGCTGCCATCGGTCTCGGCCGCTTCCAGTTCCTTCAGGCGCGATACCGACTGCTTGACCGTGCGGAAGTTGGTCAGCATGCCGCCGAGCCAGCGCGAGGTGACGAACGGCATGCCGGCGCGCGCGGCCTCTTCGGCCAACGGCTCACGGGCCGAACGCTTGGTGCCGACGAACAGGATGGTGCCGCGCTTCTGCGCCAGGCCCGACAGGAAGTTCATCGCGTCGGTGAACAGCGGCAGGGTCTTTTCGAGGTTGATGATGTGGATCTTGCCGCGGGCGCCGAAGATGTACGGGGCCATTTTCGGGTTCCAGTAACGGGTCTGGTGACCGAAATGGACGCCGGCTTCGAGCATCTGGCGCATGGTGACTTGGGCCATGGGTGTAACTCCTTGCATGTGGCCTTGTAGAAGGCCTGGGGGTTGGGACCTCCACGCATCCCCGACTTCGACCGCGGCGTTCCGAAAATGGTGGAAACGACCGCAGCACCCCGAAGGCGGTGCCGATGCGTGTGTGGCGTTGGTTGGGTGTTGCACCGGTGAGGGTTACAATTCCCGTTCGCTTTGCGCTGGGGGGAGCAGTTGAAATGCCCACACCAGGTCAGCAAAACTCCCGAATTGTAGCCGGTGCGCCGGCAGTGCGGCAAGTCGCCAGGGTTCCAGGCGCTTCTACCGCCCCATGAGTCGAACTTGATGGCAATCACCCTGAAAACCCCTGACGACCTTGCCGGCATGCGCGTGGCCGGCAAGCTGGCGGCCGAAGTGCTGGCGATGCTGAAGGAGCACGTCAGGCCGGGCGTCACCACCGAAGAACTGGATCGTCTTGCCTACGAGCATATCGTGAATGTGCAGAAGGCGATTCCGGCCAACGTCGGCTACCACGGCTTTCCCAAGACCCTGTGCACCTCGGTCAACCACGTGATCTGTCACGGCATTCCGAACGAGGGCAAGGTGCTCAAGGACGGCGACATCGTGAACATCGATGTCACCGTGATCAAGGATGGCTGGCACGGCGACACCAGCCGCATGTATTTCGTCGGGACTCCCGGGGTGCTGGCCAAACGGCTGGTCGACACCACGTTCGAGGCGATGATGTGCGGCATCCGGGTAGTGCGCCCCGGCGCCACGCTGGGCGATATCGGTCACGCGATCCAGCAGCATGCCGAGGCCGCGGGCTTCAGCGTGGTCAGGGAGTATTGCGGCCACGGCATCGGCAAGGTCTATCACGACGAACCGCAGGTGCTGCACTACGGCAAGGCGGGCGTTGGGCTTGAATTGACCAGAGGCATGACCTTCACCATCGAGCCGATGGTGAACGCCGGCAAGCCGCAGACCCGGCAGCTGCCGGACGGCTGGACCGTCGTCACCAGGGACCATTCGCTGTCGGCACAGTGGGAACATACGATCGCGGTGACCGACGACGGCTTCGAGATACTCACGCCGTGGCCGGATGCCTGATCGTGCGCGGATACTGATCTGACTGTGGGAGCGGCTTCAGCCGCGATGCTTTTACCCCGCAGCGAAAAGCATCGCGGCTAAAGCCGCTCCCACAACAAGAGACCGGCCTGGCGCGCTTTCGTCGCGAGTGGCAAAGTGCTTACGGAACCCCATTAAGTCATGTCGACGACATCAACTCATGCCGCCTTGCCGCCACTGCCACGCCTGCCGGTGGCGGTGCCGCGTTCGGGTGTATCGGTCGATGCCCGTCGCGCGCTGCGGCAATTGCTGGGCGATGTCGATCGGGCGCTGGCCACCGCGTTTCGCGATGGCGCTGATGCCAGCTCGCTGGCACGGCGTCGCTGCCAGTCGGTTGAACGGGTGGTCACGCATGTCTGGCTGGCCTGCCTCGGCGAGGTCAGCGAGACGGCACTGTTCGCGGTGGGCGGTTTCGGCCGCGGCCTGCTGTTTCCGCATTCCGATGTGGACCTGCTGGTGCTGGTGAATGCGCCGGAACCGGCGCGTTTGCGCGCGCTGGAGCAGTGTTTCGCCACGTTGTGGGATGTCGGCCTGAAGGTCGGTCATGCGGTGCGCAATACGGCGCAATGCCGTGCGTTGGCGGCGCAGGACGTCAGTGTGTTCACCAGCCTGCTCGATGCACACCGGCTGGCCGGCGATCCGGCGTTCGATGCGCGGTTGCGTGGCATCGTGGACGACGATGCATTGTGGCCGCCGCAGGAATACCTGGCTGCACGGCTGGCCGAGCGCGATGCCCGCCATGCCCGCTACGACGATACCGCTTACAACCTAGAGCCCAATCTCAAGGACGGCCCCGGCGGCCTGCGCACGATGGATTCACTGCGCTGGATGGGGCAGCGGCTGGCGCATGCGAGCGATCTTTCCGGGATGGTGGTCGAGGGGCTGCTCGATCCGGCCGAGCAGGCCACGCTGGAGCAATCCGAAGCGACCCTGCGTCGCTATCGTTACGCGCTGCACCTGGAGGCGGGACGGGCCGAGGAACGGCTGCTGTTCGATTACCAGCGCGCGCTGGCCGCCCGGCTGGGTTTTCGCGACGAGCACGAAAAAAATCTCGGTGTCGAGCAATTCATGCAGGGGTATTACCGCGCGGCCAGCCAGATCGAGCGGCTCGGCGTGCAGGTGGCCGAGCGATTCGAGGAAATGCTGGAGCCGCCGGGCGAGGCAACACCGGTAGACGCCGATTTCGTGCGTTACGGCTCGCGGCTGGCGGCGCGCGACCCCCAACTGTTCCTGCGGCGGCCGGCAGCGCTGGTGGAAATCTTCATCGCCCGGCTCGACCAGGAAGGTCTGCTCGGTTTCAGCGCCGACACCATGCGGCGCATCCATCAAGCGGTCGATGCGCTTGGCGATTTGCTGGCGGAAGATCGCGAGGTGCTGGCGGCGTTCCTGCAACTGCTTCGCCGTGGCGCGTCGGCGGTGAAGGCGTTGTGGGGCATGAATCGCCACGGTTTGCTGGCGGCCATCCTGCCGGCGTTCGGCAAGGTCTTCGGCCGCATGCAATACGACCTGTTCCACGTCTACACCGTCGACGAACATACCTTGCGTGTGCTGCGTCAGCTGGCACGCTTTGCCGAGGTTTCGGCAAGGCAGGAGTTTCCGCTGGCCTGCGAGATATGGGGCAAGTTGTCCAAACCGGAAATACTGTTGCTGGCGGCGCTGTTTCATGACATCGCCAAGGGCCGCGGTGGCGATCATGCGGTGCTGGGTGAGCAGGATGCACGCGCATTCTGCGTCCGGCTCGGGTTGCCCAGGGTCGACATCGAGCGGATCGCCTGGCTGGTGCGCTGGCATTTGCTGATGAGCACCACCGCGCAGCGCCAGGACATTACCGATCCCGACGTGGTGCACCGGTTTGCGGAGTTGGTCGGCGATCACGAGCGGCTGGGCCAGCTGTACCTGTTGACCATCGCCGACATCATCGGCACCAGCCCGCGACTGTGGAACGGCTGGAAGGACCGGCTGTTGTCCGATCTGCATGCCACTACCCGGTATGCCTTGCGCAGCGACGTGGATCTGCCGCGCGACGCCGGGATTCGCGTACGCGAATGCTCCGAGTACGCGCTCGCCCTGCTGATGAACGACGGCTTTGCCGAAGCCGACGTCCTCCGCGTCTGGGCCGATTTTCCACAGCTCAGTTTCCTGCGCCATCGGCCGGAACAGATCGCCTGGCAGACCAGTGCGATCCTGCGCGCGCAGGGTGCCGTGCCGTTGGTCGCAGTGCATCCGCTATCGGTGCGTGGCAGTACCGAGCTGTTCGTCTATACGCCCGACCGTGATGGACTGTTTGCCACGGTCACAGCGGTGCTGGACCGGTTGCATTTCTCGGTGATGGAATCGCGCATCCTCAGTTCGCCGACTGGCATGGCGCTGGATACGTTCCTGCTGCTCGAGGCAGAAAGCCAGCAACCGGCCAGCCCGGCACGCGCGGAGGAGTTGCAGCAGCGACTGCAGCGTGCACTGGCGCAATCCGCCGGCGTGCAACCGAGCAAACGCGGCATGTCGCGCCATCAGAAGCATTTCCAGATGACGCCTAAAATCAGTTTCCATGCCGCCGGCGAACGTACCCAGCTTGCCCTGGTCGGCACCGACCGGCCGGGTCTGCTGGCAGCAGTGGCACAGGTGATGCTGCAAACCGAAGTGCGGGTGCACGATGCACGCATCGCGACCTTCGGCGAACGCGTCGAGGATTTTTTCCTGTTGACCGATCGTCACAACGCGCCACTCGATGCCGCGCAGCAGCAGCGCCTGTTGCAGGCGCTGCTGCTGCGGATCGGGTCGGCGAAATGACGCCGGAGGAGTGCGTGGAGAGAAGCGAGAAACGAGTGAAGACCGTACGGTCGCCGCTCGTTTCTCACTTCTCTCCACGCATTCCCTATAATTTCGGCCGCTGCGCATCGCAGCGTTCAGGGACGCCCTTTTCATGATGACCTATCTGCTGATCAAGAGCCTGCACTTGCTGTTCGTCATGGCCTGGATGGCCACGGTGCTCTATCTGCCGAGGATTCTGGTGAATCTGACCGAAACCACCCACGAAACGGCGGTGCAGGCGCGGTTGCAGCTGATGGGGCGCCGACTGTATTCGTTCGGTCACATGGTATTCGGCATCGCGTTCGTATTCGGGGTGCTGCTGTGGCAGGGCTGGAGGGTATTCCCCGCAACATTGCCGAACATGGTCGGCTCGATGCACTGGATGGATGCCAAGCTGACGCTGGTGGCCGTGCTACTGGTCTATTTCACCTGGTGTGGCCGCTTGCTCAAGCGCAATATTGCCGGCGGTGCGCTGCCGTCGTCGCGGGCATTGCGCTGGATCAACGAGATCCCGACCGTGTTGCTGCTTGCGGTGATCTACCTGGTGATCGCCAAGCCGTTCTGAAGCAGCGTGTAGGAGCGCACCTTGTGCGCGAATGCTCTTGTCGAAATACCCACAAGAGCATTCGCGCACAAGGTGCGCTCCTACACGGCCAGGTCAGTTCCCGTAATACCCGCGATACCACGCCACGAAGCGAGCCACGCCATCCTCGATCGAGGTGTTCGGTGCGTAGCCCACGTCACGGCGCAGTGCCGACACATCGGCCCAGGTGTCGGGCACGTCTCCGGGCTGCATCGGCAGCAGGCGTTTCTCCACGGTGCGGCCGAGGTTTTGCTCCAGCAGTTCGATGAAACGCAGCAATTGCACCGGCTGGTCGTTGCCGATGTTGTAGAGGCGATAGGGTGCGCTGGACAAGCCGGGGCTCGGCTGCATCGGGTCATACCCCGGATCGGGTTGGGCGACCCGATCGAGCGTGCGGATCACGCCCTCGACGATATCGTCGATGTAGGTGAAGTCGCGGCTGTGCCGGCCGTAGTTGAACACGTCGATCGGCTCGCCGCGACTGATCCGGTCGGCGAACAGCATCGGCGACATGTCCGGCCGGCCCCACGGCCCGTATACGGTGAAGAAGCGCAGGCCGGTGGTGGGCAGACAGTACAGATGGCTGTAGGTATGCGCCATCAGTTCGTTGGCCTTCTTGGTTGCCGCGTACAGGCTGACCGGGTGATCGACCGCGTCCTCCACCGCGAAAGGCAGTTTGCGGTTGGCGCCGTAGACCGAACTGGACGAGGCGTAGACCAGATGCTCCACGTCGCCATGCCGGCAGGCTTCGAGGATGTTGACGAAGCCGACCAGGTTGCTCGATGCGTAGACCTGCGGGTGCTGCAGCGAATAACGCACGCCGGCTTGCGCGGCCAGATTCGCCACGCGCTGCGGCCTGAACGCGGCGAATGTCCGGTCCACTGCGGCGGCATCGGCGAGGTCGGCGCGATGATGAGTGTAATGGGGGTGATCGATGAACTGCGCCAGCCGCGCTTCCTTCAGCGCCGGGTCGTAGTAGTCGTTGTGGTTGTCGAAGCCGCAGACCTCATCGCCGCGTGCCAGCAGGCGCTGCGCCAGCGCGGCGCCGATGAAGCCGGCGGTGCCGGTGACCAGAATACGCATGGACTATCCTCAAGGTATGCGGCTCATTCTATCGCCCACGCATGGCGCTGCGGCCGCGATGGTGAGGATTGACAGCCGATCTGGGCTAAACTAGCTTTTCGACAATTCCTCACCCGATAAAGGTGGCCTGCGTTGCGCGCCGGCCGAGTGTGCGACATGGCGACTACCTGCTTCCGCTGCTGACAGCCTCTGCGCCCCGCGTTTCGGATAAAGGGCGTCAGGCCCTTTATTTTTGTCCATCATCCGGGTGGATCGTGGTGGATCGTGAAACCGAGTGTGGGCCATGGCCACAGACCCCATCAAAAAGCGCACGCCTCTCCATGCGTGCTTCCAGGTGCTTCAGAAATGATTGAGATCACGCTACCGGACGGCAGCAAGCGACCGTTCGATCACCCCGTTACCGTGCAGGACGTGGCCGCCTCGATCGGCGCCGGTCTGGCCAAGGCGACCCTGGCCGGCAAGGTCGACGGCAAGCTGGTGGATGCCAGCTTTCAGATGGACCATGACGCCAGCCTGCAGATCGTCACCGACAAGAGCCCCGAGGCGCTGGACATCCTGCGCCACTCCACCGCGCACGTGATGGGGCAGGCCGTGCAGCGCCTGTACCCGGGGGCGCAGGTCACGATCGGGCCGGTGATCGAGAACGGGTTCTTCTACGATTTCGCCTACGAACGGCCGTTCACGCCCGAGGATCTGCCGAAGATCGAGGCGGAGATGGAAAAGATCGTCGCCGAACAATTGCCGGTGACGCGCAGCGTGAAATCGCGCGACGAGGCGGTGGCGTTTTTCCGCGGGTTGGGCGAGAACTACAAGGCCGAGATCATCGAGTCGATCCCGGCCACCGAGGCTCTGTCGCTGTATACGCAGGGCGAGTTCACCGATTTGTGTCGTGGCCCGCATGTGCCCAATACCGGCAAGCTGCGCGCCTTCAAGCTGATGAAGGTGGCCGGCGCCTACTGGCGCGGCGACTCGAACAACGCGATGCTCACCCGCATCTACGGCACCGCGTGGCTCAACGACAAGGACCTCAAGGCCTACCTGCTCCAACTGGAGGAGGCCGAGAAGCGCGATCACCGCAAGCTCGGCAAGGCGCTGGACCTGTTCCACCAGCAGGAAGAAAGCCCGGGCATGGTGTTCTGGCACCCGAACGGCTGGGCGATCTGGCAGCAGGTGGAGCAGTACATGCGCGGCGTGTACCGCACGAGCGGCTACCAGGAAGTGCGCTGCCCACAAGTGCTGGATGTGTCGTTGTGGAAGAAATCCGGCCACTGGGACAACTATGCCGAGAACATGTTCTTCACCGAATCGGAGAAGCACACTTACGCGCTGAAGCCGATGAACTGCCCGGGTCACGTGCAGATCTTCAACACCGGCCTGCACAGCTACCGCGAGCTGCCGATCCGCTACGGCGAGTTCGGCGGCTGCCATCGCAACGAGCCGTCCGGGGCGCTGCACGGCATCATGCGGGTGCGCGCATTCACCCAGGACGACGGCCACATCTTCTGCACCGCTGCGCAGATCGAAGCGGAAGTCACCGCGTTCCATCGCCAAGCGATGCAGGTCTATGCCGACTTCGGGTTCCAGGACATCGGCCTGAAGATCGCGCTGCGTCCGGACAAGCGCATCGGCAGCGATGAGGTCTGGGATCGTGCCGAGGCCGCCTTGCGTACGGCATTGTCCGCGGCCGGCGTGGAATGGGAGGAGCTGCCGGGCGAGGGCGCGTTCTACGGGCCGAAGATCGAATACCACATGAAAGATTCGATCGGCCGTGCCTGGCAGGTCGGCACCATGCAGGTCGATTTCATGATGCCCGAGCGCCTGGGCGCCGAATATGTGGACGAACAGTCGCAAAAACGGCATCCGGTGATGCTGCACCGGGCGATCGTCGGCTCGATGGAGCGTTTCATTGGTATTCTGATCGAGCACCATGCCGGGTTGCTGCCTGCCTGGCTGGCTCCGGTACAGGCGGTGGTCGTCAACATCACCGATGCACAGGGGGGGTACGCCAGCCAGGTGACGCAAACCCTTGTCGACAAAGGTTTCCGGGTACAGTCCGATTTGCGCAACGAAAAGGTCGGCTATAAAATCCGCGAACATACAATGCAGAAAGTGCCTTATCTGCTGGTGGTCGGTGACCGCGAGAAAGAGACTGGTACCATTGCCGCTCGTACCCGTTCCGGCGAGGATCTGGGCAGCATGCCGCTGGCCGACTTCATCGAACGTCTGCAGGCCGAGACGCAGCGCTGAAAGCACTGTTCGGTCTAATCAATACTTCTTCTGGAGGATCGTGGTATCGCAACCACCGACAACAAGGGTAATCGTCGCAACTCGGAAATCCGCGTTCCGCGCGTACGCGTGATCGGCGCCGAGGCGGAGCAACTGGGTATTCTCACCCGCGACGAGGCGCTGGCGCTGGCGCAGGAAGCCGGCATGGATCTGGTCGAAATCCAGCCGAACGGCGATCCACCGGTCTGCCGCATCATGGATTACGGCAAGTTCAAGTTCGAAGCCCAGAAGAAGGCGCAGGCCGCCAAGAAGAAGCAGAAGCAGGTCGAGATCAAGGAAGTGAAGTTCCGTCCGGTCACTGACGTGGGCGACTACCTTATCAAGCTGCGCAACATGCTTCGTTTCCTCGAAGAGGGTGACAAGGTCAAGGTCACCATCCGCTTCCGCGGCCGCGAGATGTCGCATCAGGATCTTGGCCAGAACCTGGCGAAGAAGATCCAGGAAGACGTCGGCGAGAACGGCCAGATCGAGTCCTATCCGCGCCTGGAAGGGCGCCAGATGGTGATGATGATCGGGCCGAAGAAAAAATAGCCGCGTCGCGGCACCGGCCCCTCGTTCCGCTGCCGTAGGAGCGCGCTTGCGCGCGATGCTCTTGTTCCATGACTCGCAAGAGCCAAAAGCGTCGCGCGCAAGCGCGCTCCTACTGGTATCGGTAGAGCGAACTGCGTATAATCGCTGGTTCGACCCGTCTGGAAGGGTCGTGAACCGATCATGGCAGGACGGAAAGCGTGGCGTGATCCCGAGCAGGATCGATGCCGCCGCCAGATCAGTCAGAAACGGGGGATTACCCCCATCAGGGAGCATTACCATGCCCAAGATCAAGACCAACCGGGCGGCGGCGAAGCGTTTTCGCAAGACCGCGTCGGGCAAAATCAAGTGCGGTCACGCCTTCAAGTCGCACATTCTGACCAAGAAGTCGACCAAGCAGAAGCGTGGCCTGCGTGCCAAAAACCATCTCAAGGCGTGCGACACCAAGGGTGTAGCGCGCATGTTGCCGTACTTGTAAGACGAGGAGATAAACCATGGCTCGTGTAAAGCGTGGCGTTACCGCCCGTCGTCGCCACAAGAAAGTCATCGGCCGCGCGAAGGGCTACTACAATGCCCGTCGCAAAGTTTTCCGGGTCGCCAACCAGGCGGTCATCAAGGCCGGTCAGTACGCCTATATCGGCCGCAAACAGCGCAAGCGCCAGTTCCGCGCACTGTGGATCGTGCGCATCAACGCCGCAGCTCGCATGTTCGGGCTGTCCTACAGCCGCCTGATCAATGGCCTGAGCAAGGCCGGGATCACGGTTGACCGCAAGGTGTTGGCCGACATCGCCGTGCACGACATCAAGGCGTTCGAAGTGATCGCCGAGAAGGCCAAGGCCAGCCTGGCGGCGTAGTTTGTGTGCAAGCCTTGGGCTTGCGCCTTCAGGGATGAAGGCACAAATTAAGTGCGGGGAGGAGGCCAAACGCCTCCTCCCTTTTTTATTGGGATAAAGCGCTTTTCGCGGTTGCCTCCTATTCCTTCGGGAGAGGATTGAGGTGAGGGGCCGTGGCTTGCATTGGTCCCCATCAAAGCCGCTGCAAATGCGGGCGCAACGCAAGAGCGACCCCTCACACCCCAGCCCTCTCCCAGCGGGGGAGAGGGAGCAACGACGGAATCGTACTGATGGACGATCTGGATAGCCGGACCACCCAAGCCCTGACGGATATCGACGCTGCCGCCTCCCTCGACGCACTGGAAAGCCTGCGCGTGAGCCTGCTCGGCAAGAGCGGCATCGTCACCGCCGCACTGAAGGCGCTGGGTACGCTGGCGCCGGAAGAGCGCAAGGTGCGCGGCGCCGAGGTGAACAAGGTCAAGGACCGGCTAGCCGATGCGCTGGCCGCGCGCAAGCAGAGGCTGGAGCAGGTCGAACTCGACCGTCGCCTCGCCTCCGAGAAGCTCGACATCAGCCTGCCCGGTCGTGATGGCGAACGCGGTGGCATCCATCCGATCACCCGTGCGCTGGAGCGCATCGCGTCGATCTTCGCGCGGCTGGGCTACCAGCGCGCCGACGGCCCGGAGATTGAGGACGATTGGCACAACTTCGAGGCGCTGAATTTCCCGCCGCACCACCCGGCGCGCGCCATGCACGACACGTTCTACTTCGGTGACGGACGGTTGCTGCGCACGCATACTTCGCCGGTGCAGATCCGCGCGATGGCCGGTCGCCAGCCGCCGATCCGCATCATCGCGCCGGGCAAGGTCTACCGCAGCGACTCGGACCAGACCCACTCGCCGATGTTCCACCAGATCGAGGGCCTGCTGGTCGACGAGACCTCCAGTTTCGCCGACCTCAAGGGCACCCTGGCCGAGTTCATCCGTGCTTTCTTCGAGCGCGATTTCGAGATGCGTTTCCGCCCCAGCTATTTCCCCTTTACCGAACCGTCGGCCGAGGTGGACATCCGTTGGGATGCAGAGGACGGCTCCACCCGCTGGCTGGAAGTGCTTGGCTGCGGCATGGTGCATCCGAACGTGCTGAAGAACTGCGGCATCGATCCCGAGCGCTACTCCGGTTTCGCCTTCGGCCTGGGCGTGGAGCGCTTCGCGATGCTGCGCTACGGCGTGTCCGACCTGCGTGCGTTCTTCGAGAACGACTTGCGCTTCCTCAGGCAGTTCGCCTGATCGCATCCTGGAATCTTTCAAACATGAAATTCTCCGAGAACTGGCTGCGCGAGCTGGTCGACATCAAGGCCGATCGGGCGGCGCTGGCCCATGCACTGACCATGGCCGGACTGGAAGTGGAAGAGCTGACCCCTCTGGGCGAGGATCTTGCCGGTGTGGTGGTGGCCGAGATCGTCGCGGCCGAACCGCATCCGCAAGCCGACCGCCTGCGAGTATGCAAGGTCGATGCGGGGCAGGGTGAGCCACTGCAGATCGTCTGCGGCGCACCGAATGCGCGGGTCGGCATCAAAGTGCCGCTGGCGATGGTGGGTGCGAAGCTGCCCGGTGGTATTTCGATCAAGGCGGCGAAGCTGCGCGGTGTCGAATCGTTCGGCATGCTGTGCTCGGCGAAGGAGCTGGGCATCGACACCGATGCCCCGGGCCTGCTGGAGTTGCCGCCGGATGCGCCGATCGGCCAGCCGCTGGCCGACTACCTCGGACTGCCCGATGCCAGCATCGAGTTGAAGCTCACGCCGAATCGGCCCGATTGCCTGGGCTTGTACGGTCTGGCGCATGATGTTGCCGCGTTGTTCGGCAGTGCTGTGAAGTTGCCGACACAGGTCGATGCACCGGTTACCAGTGAGGCGCGCCGTGGCATCCGGCTGCAGGCAGGCAAGGATGCGCCACGCTATCTGGGCCGCATCGTCGAGGGCATCGATCCGGCGGCACGCACGCCGCTATGGCTGACCGAGCGCCTGCGTCGCGCCGGCTTGCGTCCGATCAGCGTGGTCGTCGACATCACCAACTACGTGATGCTGGAACTGGGGCAGCCGCTGCATGCGTTCGACAACGACACCTTGCAAGGCGATATCGTGGTCCGTCATGCGGATGCCGGCGAAACGCTGAAGCTGCTCGACGGCAACGAAGCGAAGATGGACGATGGTTTCGTGCTGATTGCCGACGAACACAAGGCTTTGGCCGTGGCCGGCGTGATGGGCGGCTACGACTCGCGCGTCACCGAAGTCACTCGCAACGTCTTTCTCGAATCCGCACACTTCGCGCCGGAGGCGATCATGGGCCGTGCGCGCAAGCTCGGCCTGCATACCGATGCCTCGCACCGTTTTGAGCGCGGCGTCGATCCCGAACTGCCGCGTCGTGCGCTGGAGCGCGCCAGCGGGCTGTTGTTGGCGATTGCCGGCGGCTGGGCCGGGCCTGTGCTGATGGCGGAAAATCTTGCCGAGCTGCCGCCGCCGCCGACCGTGACGCTGCGCCGGACGCGGCTCAAACGGGTACTGGGCGTGGACGTGGCCGATGCCGAAGTGGTGCGCATCTTCACCGCGCTGGGTATGCACGTGACCGCGACGGCGAACGGCTGGCAGGTCACCGCGCCGAGCAGCCGCTTCGACATCGAGCGCGAGGAGGACCTGATCGAGGAAGTCGCGCGCATCTTCGGCTACGACAACATTCCCACGCATTCGCCCGCCGGCGCGCTCGCGCTGGCGATCGAGCCGGAAGCCCGTATCGGCGAACTGGCACTGCGCGAGCAGCTGGCCGCGCGGGGCTATCACGAGGCGGTGAACCTGTCCTTCGTGGCGGCCGATCTGCTGGCACGCTGGGGCTTCACCGACCGGCTGGTCTCCCTGGCCAATCCGCTGTCGGCAGATCTGGCGGTGATGCGGCCCTCGCTGCTGCCGGGCCTGATCGAGGCATTGCGGCACAATCGCGCCCGCCAGCAGGAGAGGGTGCGGTTGTTCGAGGTCGCGCGGGTATTCCACCAAGGCGCGTCCCTGCGCGAAGAATCGGCCATCCCTGGCCGGACTCTTCATCAAGGCGCGTCCCTGCGCGAAGAACCGGCCATCCCTGGCCGGACTCTTCAACAAAAAACCAACCCGCCGGTGGAAACGCCGAGTCTGGCCATCGTCGCCTGCGGCAATGCACGCGCGGAGCAATGGGGCGAGTCTCCCCGCTTGCTGGATTTTCACGATCTCAAGGGCGATCTGGACGCATTGATCGCCTGGGGCGGCGAGCCGCAGCGCTGGTCGGTGCAGGCCGACCAACTGCCCGGCTGGCTGCATCCCGGGCGCGCTGCGCGCGTCATGCGTGATGGCGTCACGGTGGGGTATCTTGGTGCGCTGCATCCGCAGCTGGCCAAGGCACTGGATCTGGGGGCCGATGTCCACGTGCTGGAATTGGCGCTGGAACCGGTCCAGACGCGGCGCCTGCCGCAGGCTCAGCCGGTCCCCCATTTCCCCTCGGTACGTCGCGACATTGCCCTGGACTTGCCGGAAGAGATCAACTGGTCACAAATTGAGCAAGTTGTGCGCGCCACCCTTGGCGTGCGCCTGAACGAGCTGCGGCTGTTTGACCGATACAGTGGCAAAGGGGTCGATGTGGGCAGAAAAAGTCTCGCTATGGGCTTGATTTTACAGGACGCTTCACGCACCCTTACTGACGACGACGCGGACCGTTGCATACGAGAAGCGATAGCTGCGTTGGAGCAAACATGCAGGGCAAAGTTGCGAGGATGAGATGGCGCTGACCAAGGCGGAAATGGCCGAGCGGCTTTTCCTCGACGTGGGGCTCAACAAGCGCGAGGCGAAGGAATTCGTGGACGCCTACTTCGAGGTGGTTCGCGAAGCGCTCGAAAAGGGTGAGCAGGTGAAATTGTCCGGGTTCGGCAATTTCGATCTGCGGTTGAAAAATCAGCGACCGGGACGCAATCCGAAAACCGGTGAAGAGATTCCCATCTCGGCCCGGCGCGTGGTGACATTCCGACCAGGGCAGAAGCTCAAGGCAAGAGTCGAAGGTTATGCTGGATCAAGGGAATAACACCGAGTTGCCGGCGATTCCGGCCAAGCGCTACTTCACCATCGGTGAAGTCGGCGAGTTGTGCGGTGTGAAACCCCACGTGCTGCGGTATTGGGAGCAGGAGTTTCCCGCGCTCAATCCGGTCAAGCGCCGCGGCAATCGCCGCTATTACCAGCGCCACGACGTATTGATGATAAGGCAGATACGTTCGCTGCTGTACGACGAAGGTTTCACGATCAGCGGCGCGCGTGCACGGCTGGAAGGTCCGCAGGCACGGATGGAAGCAAGCATCTCGCACCAGATCGTGCGCCAGGTGCGGATGGAACTGGAAGAAGTTCTGCTGCTTCTTCGGCGTTGAACGGACCGCTTCCGGCGATCGCCGGGATTCTGTTAGAATGCATGCTTGCTGTTTCGTCGGGGCGTAGCGCAGCCTGGTAGCGCACTACGCTGGGGGTGTAGTGGTCGCGAGTTCGAATCTCGCCGCCCCGACCAATTCAGCGCTCATCATCGGGGTTGGGCAGAATCGGGGCTGAATAAACCCGTCGCCCCGGCACTTTCCCGCGTGCTGCCTCAGACCGGCCTCGGCATCAGACGATGCCTGCAGCAAATATTTCCGCCGTATCGTCCGTTGCGGTCCGTCGTCGTCCGCGATCCAACGCTGACTGACGCCCGCCAGCCGCTTGTTCCCGTCGCCGCTATCGCCTGGCTCTGAATCGAGTGACTACTTGGCGGGTTTGTCGCCGAGATTCACCGACTCCGGGCTTGAGGTCAGGTCACGGTTCGGGCGCTGCTTGGTGAGCGGCTCACCATGCACTTGATACCACACGCTTTCGGCGATATTGGTGGCGTGGTCGCCGATCCGTTCGATGTTCTTTGCCATGAACAGCAGGTGCGTGCAGGGCGTGATGTTGCGCGGATCTTCCATCATGTAGGTGAGCAGCTGGCGGAAGTAACCTGTGTAGGCCTCGTCCAGCTCGGCATCGTCCTTCCATACCTGGTAGGCACGTTCGGCATCCTGCTCGTGATAGGCCTTCAGCACGTCGCGCACTTCTTCAGCTGCCAGTTCGGCAAGGTAGTCCAGGCCCTTGGTCGGTGGTATCGGCGGCACCATCGACAGCGGAATCGAACGCTTGGCCACGTTGGCGGCATAGTCGCCGATGCGTTCGATGTCGGCAGCGATACGCAGGGCGGCGAACACGTTGCGCAGGTCGCCGGCCATCGGTGCGCGCAGGGCGAGCAGACGCACCACGTCATGGCTGATTTCCTGTTCGAGATGGTCTATCGCCTCATCGTTGTCCACTACGCGCCGGGCAGCGCGTTCGTCACGGCGGCCGATCACGTCGATCGCTGACTCCAGCTGGCTGACCGACAGTTCTCCCATGCGCACGATTTCGCCGGTAAGGCGGCTCAGCTCGCTGTCGTAGCTTTTGATGATGTGGTCTTTGCCGGTGCTGCTCATATCGGTGCTCGCATGCTTGGGGTAGGGAGCGCGGGGCGACGTGGCCCCACACCCTGGCCGTCTCTCCGCCGAGGGAACTGCTGCCTGCAGGCTAGATGGAGTGTTGCCATGATTATCCGAAACGTCCGGTAATATAGTCCTCGGTCTGCTTCTTGTCGGGCTTGGTGAAGATTTTTTCGGTGTTGCCGAACTCGATCAGCTCGCCGATGTACATGAAGCCGGTGCAATCGGAGACGCGGGCCGCCTGCTGCATGTTGTGGGTAACGATGACGATGGTGTACTCGCTCTTGAGCTCCTCCACCAATTGCTCGATGCGGCTGGTGGCGATCGGATCGAGCGCCGAGGTCGGCTCGTCCAGCAGCAGCACCTCGGGCTTCAGCGCGATGGCGCGAGCGATGCACAGGCGCTGTTGCTGACCGCCGGAGAGACCGAGCGCGTTCTGCTTGAGCTTGTCCTTCACCTCGTCCCACAGCGCGGCGCTGCGCAGCGCCTGCTCGACGCGATCGGCCATGCCGGGTTTGGACAGCTTTTCATGATGGCGGATGCCATAGGCCACGTTCTCGAAGATCGTCATCGGAAACGGCACCGGCTTCTGGAACACCATGCCGACCTTGCTGCGCAGGCGATTCATCGAGTAACCGGGGTCGAGGATGTTCTCGCCGTCCAGCTCGATCGTGCCCGTGGCCTCCAGCTTGGGATAGATCGCGTAGATACGGTTGAAGATGCGCAACAGGGTGGACTTGCCGCAACCGGACGGCCCGATGATGGCGGTGACCTGCTTTTCCGGGATGTCCATGCTGACGCCTTTCAGCGCCTGGAAGCCGCTGTAGTAGAAGTGCACGTCACGCACCTTGATCTTGGTGTTCTCCCGGACATCGGCCAGGGGCGCCGCAATGGCGGCGGCAAGGTCATTCATAGCTCACCTTCTTGCGCGAAAACAGCAGGCGTGTCAGCAGGCTCAATGCCAGCACGAAAAGCGTGATCAGCAACGCTCCGGCCCAGGCGATCGAATGCATGGCCGGGCTTGGATCGTTGGTGTACTGGTAGATTGCTATAGGCAGGCTGGCCATCTTGTCCAGCGGATGAAATGTCATGAAATTGTTGCCGAAGGCGGTGAACAGCAGCGGCGCGGTCTCGCCGGCCAGCCGGGCCAGAGCCAGCAGGATGCCCGTGAGGATACCGGAGCTGGCCGCGCGGATCAGAACCTGGATGGTGAGCTTCCACTGCGGCACGCCCAGCGACAGCGCCGCCTCGCGCAGCGTGCCGGGCACCAGCTGGAGCATTTCGTCGGTGGTGCGAACGATGACCGGCAGGCCGATCAGGGCCAGCGCCACACTGCCGGCAAAACCGGAGAATGAGATGTTGCCGTGGGTCATGTTCGACATCGGCAGCACGATGATCACGTAGACGAACAGGCCCATCACGATTGACGGTGCCGACAGCAGGATGTCGTTGAGGAAGCGGATTGAGGAACCCAGTTTGGTGCGATTGGCGTACTCGGCCAGATAAGTTCCGGCCATCACGCCAATCGGGGCGCAGATCAGCAGCGCCATCAGGTCCATGATCAGGCTGCCGACGATGGCATTGGAAAGGCCGCCCTGGTCGGCGTAGGCGGTGATCTTGGTGAACAGGTTCAGATGGATCGAACTGATACCGTTGCTGATCGTCACCCACAGAATCCACACCAGGAAAAGCAGTCCCAATGCGGTCGCGAGGCTGCCGAAGATCAGCGCCCCCACGTTGGTGATACGGCGCCGAAGATAGATGCCGGCAGCTGACATTATTTGCCCTCCCGCTTGGCCAGCTGGTGCAGCATCAGGCGTGCGACAAGCAGCACGACAAAGGTGACCACGAACAGCAGGAAGCCCAGTGCAATGAGCGCGGACCGATGGATGCCCACGGCCTCGTTGAATTCGTTGGCGATGCTGGAGGAGATCGACGTGCCGGGCATCAGCAGCGACGAGGTGATGTTGTAGGAATTGCCCAGTACGAAGGTTACCGCCATGGTTTCACCGAGCGCGCGACCCAGGCCAAGGAAGATGCCGCCGATGACCGCCGAACGTGTGTAGGGAAGCACGATGTCCCACAGCACCTCCCACGTGGTGGAACCGAGCGCATAGGACGATTCCTTCAACCGCGTAGGCACGGTCTGGAACACTTCGCGCATCACCGAGGAAATGAATGGCAGGATCATCACGGCCAGCACGATGCCCGCCGTCAAAAGACCCAGCCCCAGTGGCGGACCCTGGAACAACTGGCCGATCAACGGCAGCCTGCCCAGTATGTTCGACAGTGCGGGCTCGATGTTGGCCATGAACGGCACAAACACGAACAGGCCCCACATGCCGTAGATGATCGAGGGAATGCCGGCGAGCAACTCGATGGCCGCACTCACAGGCCCACGCATCCAGGCGGGGGCGATCTCGGTCAGGAAGATGGCAATGCCGAAACTCACGGGTACTGCAAGCACCAGGGCGATCACCGAGGTCACCAGGGTGCCGAAGATCGGCGCCAAGGCGCCGTAGTCGTCGGTGACCGGATTCCATGTGTCGCTGGTGAGAAAGTGCAGGCCATGCCCGAACAGCACCTCGCGCCCGCCCCACAATGTCGACAATGCCGCGCCGAGCAGTGCCGCAAGCACCAGCAGGGCGCAGAACTTCAGTACCCGCTGGAAGATGCGATCGTGACGTGCGTCGATCAGCGAGCGGTTATCTATGTCGCGGGCGAGCGGTCGTTCGGCACGGGTCACTTGCATGGGGCACGTTTCCGTCGGTGTTTTTGATCAAAAGCAAGCTGCGCGCGGCCTTGGGCCGCGCGCAGCATTTTCACACGATCGGTTGCAATGCGGGCAATCCGATCACTTACATTTTGTATTCGGTCTTCCAGTACGTCTCGATCTGCTGCACCAGGCTCGGCGGCAGCGGTACGTAGTCCAGCGAACGCGCCTGGTCCTGGCCATGCTCATAGGCCCACTTGAAGAAGTCGAAAGCCACCTTCGCATTGGCGAGGTTCTTCGGCTGCTTGTACATGATCACCCACGAGGTGGCGGTGATCGGCCAGGCATTGGCGCCCGGGGCATTGGTCATGACCAGGTTGAAGTTCTTGGAGTGCTTCCAATCGGCCGTGTCAGCTGCAGCCTGGAAGTTGGCGATGGTCGGCTTGACGATGTTGCCCGCGGCGTTTTTCATCACCGCATAGCCGATGTGGTTCTGCAGCGCATAGGCGTATTCGACGTAGCCGAGCGAATTCTTGATCTGCTTGATGTAGGCGGATACACCTTCGTTGCCCTTGCCGCCAATGCCGACCGGCCACTGCACTGCAGTGCCTTCACCGACCTTGGTCTTCCACTGCGGGCTGACCTTGGACAGGTAGTCGCTGAAGTTGAAAGTGGTACCCGAACCATCCGAACGGTGCACGACGGTGATCGCGGCGGCCGGCAGTTTGAGTGTCGGATTCAGCTTGACGATGGCCGGATCATTCCACTTGGTGATCTTGCCCAGGTAGATGTTGGCGAGCGTGGCACCGTCGAGCACCATCTTGCCCGGTGCGACGCCCTCGACATTGAACGCCGGCACGATGCCGCCGATCACGTCGGGGAACTGGCCCAGACCGAACTTGCTCAGGGTGGTCTCGTCCAGCGGCATGTCGGATGCGCCGAAATCCACCGTACCGGCCTTGATCTGGGCAATGCCGCCGCCGGAACCGATCGACTGGTAGTTGATGTGATTGCCGGTCTTTTCGGCGTAGGCCGCCGACCATTTGGACACGACCGGGTAGATGAAGCTGGAACCGGCACCGGTGATATCAGTGGCCTGTGCGCCCACGGCGAACGTGGATGCCACGGCGAACGCGGCAACGGCAGCGAATCGAATCGGGGATTTGCAAGAGATCAACACGGTTGCTCCTTGGGTGAATGTCGGATGGACCGGGCCATTACAGGCTTTGCGTGTTGCAATGAGATGAGATGAATGTTGCAGGAAGATGACAGTCGCCGAGGGAATGGTCACTGACACTGCGCGAGGCAGGCCGGCAGGTGTCCATGATGGATGCCGCAGCGGGTTTCATTCCACATGCAGACCGCAGTGTTCGCGCTCGAAAAGCTCGAGCTGGCGCCAGCGGTTGACCACGCTGCAGAACAAGTCGGCCGTACGCTCGGCGTCATACACGGCGGAATGTGCCTCGCGGCTGTCAAACGGATGGCCGGCCGCGAGTACGGCCTTGCTCAATACCGTCTGACCGTAGGCAAGGCCACCCAGGCTGACTGTGTCGAAGCAACTGAAGGGATGAAACGGATTGCGCTTGTGACCGCAACGGCGCACCGCCATGTTGAGAAAACCCAGATCGAAGGCGGCATTGTGTCCGACCAGGATTGCCCGCTGGCAACCGGCTTCGCGCACCGCCTTGCGTACGACATGAAAGATATGGTCCAGCGCCAGCCGTTCGACCAGTGCGCCGCGCAGCGGGTTGCCCGGGTCGATGCCGGTGATTTCCAGCGAGCGGGGATCAAGGTTGGCGCCGGGGAACGGCTCCACGTGCGTGGAAACCGTGGGCTGCGGATACAGATAACCGTCCGCATCCATGCTCAATGGAATCGCCGCAATTTCCAGCAAGGCATCGTGCTCGGCGTCGAATCCACCGGTTTCGACATCGACCACTACCGGCAGAAAGCCGCGAAACCGCTCGGCCATGCGGGCCGACAAAAATCGGGAAAGATCAGGCATCGGCCAAGCATAACACTGCCGTGTGGGCGCCCATCGACCGGGCGTGCCAATGTCTGATGACCGGACTCTGTCGTGGCGTCGACAGGTTGTCGTCCGCCCCGATGGCGACATATGGGTGGCAGCGGGTTCGTGTTGCCCACTGGTTGATGGATGGAGCTGCACCAGTCACTCAGCGGTGGCGGACTGTAACATCACTGTCATTTATCTTTTATGTGAATGTCATGCACAACACGCAAACTTAATAAGTGCGGCGCAACCTTGCCCCCTGCAATCAACAAACATCTGTGGGTGCGGCGCTGTAACACGACATTTCAGTCCCCGATGCGGAGCTTTCAACCATGCGCAACAAACTCGTCGCCGCAGCTATCGCTGCCGTGCTCGGTACACTCAGTCTCGGTGCCCAGGCCGACACCCTCAAGGACATTTTCACGCAAGGCCATGTGGACGGCGAGCTGCGTGCCTACAATTTCAACCGCATGTACGACACCAGCACCGTCAAGGACGCCAGCGCGTTTTCCGGTGCCGCCCTGTTCAATGCGCAGACCGCCACGTTCGGCGGCGGCTTCAGTTTCGCTGGATCGCTGGTCACCGCCAATTCGTTCGGCAGCCAGTCGCACGATCCGGCGGCGATCGACACCACGCTGATGGGGCCGAATGATTCGGTCAGCGCGCTCAGCCAGGCTTACGCGCAGTACAAGAGCAACCTGCTGCTGGTTCGCGCCGGCTACCAGTACCTGAATACGCCGTGGATGGGCAGCAGCGACTCGCGCGTGATGCCGGCGTCCTACAATGCCATGCTGGTTGGCGTTACGCCGGCCAAAGGCTGGGATATCTTCGGCTTGCGCAGCTTCGGCTGGAAGAGCCGTACCTCCAATGGCTACACCTCGGACAACCTCTACTATCCGGCCACCTACAGTGGCGACTCGATGTACGGCGGCCTGGGTGGCCTGCCGGCCACTGCACGGCAGTCCAACGGCGCTTGGGCGCTGGGTACCACCTATGCCAAGGGCGGTCTCAAGGGACAGGCGTGGTACTACAACTTCCTGCAGTTTGCGCGGATGGGTTACGTCGACGGCAGCTACACCTTCAAGACCGGTACTGGCTTCGACCCGTTTGTCGCTGCGCAGTACGTGACCGAAAGCGGCGGCGGTGCTAATAATCGTCTGGTGCAGAACAATGCGGCCCTGTTTGGTGTCAAGGGGAGCAACGTGAAGAGCCGCGCCTGGGGCGTCGATGCTGGTGTCGCGATTCCGAACGGCCGGGTTGACGTGTCCTACAACAAGATATCGCAGGAGTCCGGCGCGGTCGGTGGCGGCGCGATCATCTCGCCATACACCGCCGCTTACGCTACCGATCCGCTGTATACCACCTCCATGATTCGCGGTCTGGTGGAGCAAGGTCCGGGACACGCCTGGAAGGCCAAGGCGGCCTACAACCTGTTCGACAACAAGCTGCAACTCGTTGCCGCCTATGCCAAATATACGACCGAGCTGCGCGGCAACAGCCATGATGTCTATTTTGATGTCATCTACAGCCTGGATGGATACCTGAAGGGGTTGTCGCTGCGCAATCGCTGGGAGCGCTCGACGGGTGGTACCGGCCTGAATCCAGGTAACCAGTCTTTTACCTACAACCGCGTGATGATTTCCTACAAGTTCTGATCGCCATCGTGTCACGGCGTTCAGGATCGGATGCCGTGATGACGATCCCGCCATCAAGCGGTCACATGATCGTGGCAGGCTGGGACGGCAGGAAACGCGGATTCAAAGAAAGATCATCGTAAGGGAGTTCGACCCAGGGACGGAAAACGGCGGGCATTGCCCGCCGTTTGCTTTAGTGCACCTCGAATAACCTGATGTGTTGTAGGAGCGCGCTTGTGCGCGATGCTCTTGCCCCAAGGATGAAGCAACGGCATCGCGCGCAAGCGCGCTCCTACGAACGCGCCTCGGGCGTCAGCGGTTGTCCAGCGTCGCGCCGGTCAGCAGTCCGCGTGCCAGCATGCTGCACTGGCGTCGATACAGCAGCAATTGCCATTGCCGTCCACCGACCTGCCGCCACAGTACCGCCGAGCGGACAGCCGCAAGCAGGTTGGCGCGCACCTTTTCGACCACGCTGGGCTGCTGCAACTGCAGCGGGTTGCCGCTGACCATCACTCGCGGTTTCAGGGTGGACAGGGTGGACGCATAGATCTCGGCTAGCCGGCCGGCGACCTGCGCCGAACCCTGGCCGAAGTGTTCGACCTGCCGCTGCGCGGCGACGATGCCTTGCTGAAGATTGTCAAGCAGGTCCGGCCGGGCCGACAGGCTGCGTTCCAGCCGCATCACGGTCACCACCATGCGGGTTACCGACATGTCGCGGTCGCTCTCGTCGAGTTGCGCGATCAAACTGCGCAGGCCCAGCTGCAGATTGGAGACATTTCCATACACGGCGACGACCGATGGAGCGTCGATGCGAAATACGCTGGCGACGCTGGTCTCCATCGCGTTTTCGTCGCAACGTCCCTCATTGGCCAACTGCTGCGCCAGCGCACAGGCCTGGAACAGGCCTGCAAGGGCAAGCACGCGCTCCTCATTCATGCCAAAGGTTTCAAACACGAGGTTGCCGATCTCCGGTAGTGGGTATCGATGAAGGGGATGGGGGCGATGTCGGCAGCAAGCCACCGAAGGGGGCGTCGGTCGCGGCGATCACCGCGCCGCCAAGGCAGACTTCGCCAGCATAGAAGACCACGGACTGCCCCGGAGTGACGGCGCGTTGCGGTTCGTCGAAGCGTACCTCAAGACGGTCGCCAAGGACGCTTACCGCGCACCCCTGGTCATGCTGGCGGTAGCGGGTCCTGGCGGTGCAGCGGAAATCTGCGGCCGGCGCGGCACCGGCAACCCATGTCGCTGATTCTGCCTGCAGCCGCCGCGAATACAGCCAGCGGTTTTCGCCACCCTGGGCCACCAACAGCACATTGGCGGCCACATCCTTTCCGACCACGTACCAGGCCTCGCCGCTGGCGCCGTGGCGCCCACCGATACCCAGCCCGTTGCGCTGGCCCAAGGTGTAATACATCACGCCCTGATGCTCGCCGATCCGCTCGCCGCCGGGCGTACGCATCTCACCCGGGCGGGCAGGAATGTACTGGGCCAGAAAGCTCCGGAAATCGCGCTCGCCGATGAAACAGATGCCGGTGGAATCCTTCTTCGCTTGGGTGGGCAACATCGCCTCGCGTGCCAGCTCGCGCACGCGGCTTTTCTCGATGTCGCCGACCGGAAACAGCGTGGCAGCGAGTTGCTGCTGGCCCAGCGCGTGCAGGAAATAGGTCTGGTCCTTGCCCGGGTCCACGGCTCGCAGCAGGCGATAGCGGCCATCGTCGCCGCGATCGATGCGCGCGTAGTGGCCGGTGGCGATTTTCTCGGCACCCAGTGCCCTCGCCTCGTTCAGGAATGTCTTGAACTTGATCTCGCGGTTGCACAGCACGTCCGGATTCGGTGTGCGGCCGGCGCGGTATTCGGCCAGGAAATGCTCGAATACGCCGTCCCAGTATTCGGCAGCGAAGTTGCGCGCATGGAACGGTATGCCGAGTCGCCCGCACACCGCCACGGCGTCCTTGCGGTCGGCGTCGGTACTGCACGGGCCGCTGCGTTCGTCTTCCTCCCAGTTCTGCATGAACAGGCCTTCGACCTGATGGCCGGCCTGCTGCAGCAGCAGCGCTGCCACCGAGGAATCGACGCCGCCGGAGATGCCCAGCATCACCTTCATGTCGAGACACTCCCGGGCAGGTAGTGCAAGGTATCCAGCGGCAACCGCTGGCCGGCCAGCCAGGCATCGATGCTGAGCAGCACCAGCGGGCTGCGCAGGCGCTCGCCGAGCGCGGCGATCTCGCCACGGTTGAGCCACAGCGCCCGCCGGATGCCGGTATCCAGCGCGCGTGCCGCATCGTGGCTCACGGCGCGCGCGGCAAAGCTGAAACGAACGACTGCATCGCCGTGTTCGGTACTGCGCCACTGGTGCACCCCGATCAGGTGCTGCAGTTCCACCGTCCAGCCGGTTTCCTCCAGGGTTTCGCGCAGGGCTGCCGCGGTCAGGCTTTCGCCATCGTCCAGATGTCCGGCAGGCTGATTCCAGGCAATGCGATTGCCCACTTCTTCCTCGACCATCAGGTAACGGTCGCCATCGGCCACCACACAGGCCACGGTGACGTGCGGGCGCCAGATTTCGTTTGTCGGGGATGGCACGGTCATGGATGGTGACAGCACTGGAAAAGCCGCCATTGTGCCACTACCTCTGCGGGTGGTCGCCGCATGGAGCTGCATCCGCTGCGGCGTATACTTCCTGTCAGAGATCTGATACCCGGCAAGCCATGGCTCACGAACCCGAAAACGAACAAGACAGCGGCCGCGGACTGGCGGTGGAAACCGCGAAACCGGAGGTGGCGCGCCCCCCTCTGTTCCAGGTTCTGCTGCTGAATGACGACTTTACTCCGATGGATTTCGTGGTAGAGGTACTGCGAGGCTTTTTCAATCTCGACCAGGAGCAGGCGGTACAAGTGATGTTGCACGTGCATACTCGCGGCAAGGGCGTCTGCGGGGTGTTTACCCGCGAGGTGGCCGAGACCAAGGTGACCCATGTGAACGAATATTCACGTTCCCATCAGCACCCGTTGTTGTGCACTATGGAAAAGCTTTGAGCGCCCCCATTTCCTGCTCATCGCGGCGTTGAAAGCCGCCCAATTCTGCAAGCGGAGACGATCCGAATGTTCAGCAAGGATCTGGAAGTCACCATTGGCCACTGCTACAAGCAGGCCCGCGAACAACGCCACGAATTCATGACGGTGGAGCACCTGCTGCTGGCGTTGACCGAAAACCAGTCCGCCCTGGGCGCATTGCGTGCCTGCGGGGTGGATCTGCCGCGCCTGTCGGCCGAACTGACGCGCATCATCGCCGAGACCGTGCCGGTGCTGCCGCACGGCGACGAACGCGATACGCAACCCACGCTGGGTTTCCAGCGGGTGTTGCAGCGGGCCGTCTATCACGTGCAGTCCTCCGGCCGCAAGGAAGTCACTGGCGCGAACGTGCTGGTGGCAATTTTTGGCGAGAAGGATTCGCATGCGGTGTATTTCATGCACCAGCAGGAAATCACCCGGCTCGACGTGGTCAACTACATTTCGCACGGCATCGCCAAGATCGGCGACGAACCGGCCGCCAGCATGCCGGGCGGCGCTGAACGCGAAGGCGAGGAAGGCGCCGAGAAAGGCAATCCGCTGCACGAGTTCGCCAGCAACCTCAACGAACTGGCGCTGGAAGGCAAGATCGACCCGCTGATCGGTCGCACCGACGAGATCGAGCGCACCATCCAGGTATTGTGCCGCCGGCGCAAGAACAATCCGTTGTACGTCGGCGAGGCCGGCGTGGGCAAGACTGCGCTGGCCGAGGGCCTGGCCAAGCGTATTGTCGACGGTGAGGTGCCCGAGGTGCTGGAAAGTGCCACGATCTGGTCGCTGGATCTGGGCGCACTGGTGGCCGGCACGAAGTACCGCGGCGATTTCGAGAAGCGGCTCAAGGCGGTGATCGCCCAGCTGAAAAAGCAGCCCGGGGCGATCCTGTTCATCGACGAGATCCACACCATCATCGGTGCCGGTTCGGCGTCGGGCGGCACCATGGACGCGTCGAACCTGATCAAGCCGATGCTGGCGTCGGGCGAGTTGCGCTGCATCGGGTCGACCACGTTCCAGGAATACCGCGGCGTGTTCGAGAAGGATCGCGCGCTGGCCCGTCGCTTCCAGAAGATCGACGTGGTCGAGCCGACCGTGGCCGACAGCATCGAGATCCTCAAGGGCCTGCGCTCGCGCTTCGAGGAACACCACCATGTGGCCTATACCAACGAGGCGTTGAAGGCGGCGGTGGACCTGTCGGTCAAGCACATCCCCGACCGGCTGCTGCCGGACAAGGCGATCGACGTGATCGACGAGGCCGGCGCGCGTCAGCGGCTGCTGCCGGAGGATCAGCGCACCGGCACGGTCGACGTCGGCGAGGTCGAGTACATCATCGCCAAGATGGCGCGGATTCCGGCCAAGCAGGTGTCCGCGTCGGATCGCGATGTGCTGCGCAACCTCGAACGCAACCTGAAAATGGTCGTGTTCGGCCAGGATCCGGCGATCGAGGCGTTGGCCGCGTCGATCAAGATGGCCCGTTCGGGCTTGGCCGATCCGTCCAAGCCGATCGGCTGCTTCCTGCTCGCCGGCCCCACCGGCGTGGGCAAGACCGAGGTGACCAAGCAACTGGCGATGCAGCTGGGCATCGAGATGATCCGCTTCGACATGTCCGAATACATGGAGGGGCACTCGGTATCGCGGCTGGTCGGCGCGCCTCCGGGCTACGTCGGTTTCGATCAGGGCGGTTTGCTGACCGAGGCGGTGACCAAGCACCCGCATGCGGTATTGCTGCTGGATGAGATCGAGAAGGCGCATCCGGATGTGTTCAACATCCTGCTGCAGGTGATGGATCGCGGCGTGCTGACCGACACCAATGGCCGCGAAGCCAACTTCAAGAACGTGGTGCTGGTGATGACCACCAATGCGGGCGCGGCGCTGGCCTCACGCCGCAGCATCGGGTTTGTCGAGCAAAAGCACGATTCGGACGCGATGGAAGTGATCCGTCGTACCTTCACCCCGGAGTTCCGCAACCGGCTGGACGCGATCATCCAGTTCAGCGCGCTCGATTTCGAGCACATCCTGCGCGTGGTCGACAAGTTCCTGATCGAACTGGAGAGTCAGCTGACCGAGAAACGCGTGAGCCTGGATGTCGGCGCCGATGCACGTGGCTGGCTGGCCGAGCACGGCTTCGATCCGCAGATGGGTGCCCGGCCAATGGCGCGGGTGATCCAGGAGAAGGTCAAGCGTGCGCTGGCCGACGAACTGCTGTTCGGCAAGCTGTCCGGTGGCGGCCAGGTACGCCTGAGCGTGCGCGATGGCGAGTTGCAGGTGGATTGCGAGGCCGTTGAAACGCTGCCGGCCGTTGTCGAGTAGCGCGCGGCGAGGCCAGCGGCGGCCAGCGGCGGCCGGCTCCGGCATTGCCGGTGACTTTGGCAACGAGGTTGTCGCCCCCCGCCCCATGAAACGCAAAGAGGCCGCGCATGGCGCGGCCTCTTCATCGTGAACGCGCCGACTGCATTTACTTCATGCGGTAGGTGATGCGTCCCTTGCTCAGGTCGTACGGGGTCATCTCGATCTTGACCTTGTCGCCCGTGAGTATGCGGATATAGTGCTTGCGCATGCGGCCTGAAATATGGGCGATGACGACGTGCCCATTCTCCAGCTGTACGCGAAACATGGTGTTGGGCAAGGTCTCCTGGACCGTGCCTTCCATTTCGATGACGTCGTCTTTGGCCATGTGTTCCGAGGGTCACGCACAGCCGTCATGGCTGCGTAAGCCATCGATTATGCCATGAATAGGCGTCAGGTTGAAGAATCCCCGAACATTCGCTCAAGAGAAATGCTCATCCAGCTTGCGCCGGATTTCCTGCTCGATCATGCCTTTCAGCGGCGTCAGCATCATTCCCAGCTGCACATTGACCTGGATGGCGTCGCTGTCGATGGCGATCGTGCCGCTTGCGCCGGGCCGGGAAAAGCGCAGGGTGTCGCCATGCCACTGGCCATCCATGCCGAATTTCTCCTGCATGCGTGCGGCAACCCGATCGACTACGGCGTGGGCGGCGGCGATCGAAAGTTGATGCGGGCGGCGAATGTCGATAGTCGGCATGGCGTGATTCCAGCGTAAACCGGCCATCATAATGCCAGTCATGTGCCGGTATGCGGCAGGCTGTTAGAGTTTCGCGGTCTACCGACAGGGACAGCCATGCGTATCGAATTTCTCAATGCAGCCCGTGAAGATTTCCGTTGGGAGCAGGCGCAGCTGAGTATCGGCAGCGCGCCCGACAATGATCTCGTGCTCGCTGCCGGCCAGGCCGCGGCCCGGCATTTGCGAATCCAGCAGGATCGTCGCGGCTGGGTGCTGCAGTTGCTGCCATCCGCTGCCCGCATCTATGTCAATGCGCGGCCGGTGCGTGAGCGGGCATTATTGCGTGCCGGCGATGTGGTCAGTGTGGGCGATTGCCGTCTGCTGCTGCGCGACGATCAGGATCCGGCATCGAGACCGGTACTGAACGTGCCGAAGCAGGGGCGCTGCACCGTTGCCTTGCGCGCCGTGGCCGGCCCGCTGTCCGGTCGGGTGCTGCCGTTGCATGACATCCTCGAACTCGGTCCGCAGGGGCGCTGCCCGCTGGAATTGCCACAGGGCGAGGTCGCTACGTTGCGTGTCTTCTGGCAGGATGGCAGTTTGCTGCTTGAAGTCGTGCAGTCGGCCACGCGCCATCCGGTGCGGGTCAACGGGGTCGCGGTGGAACGGGTAGCGTTGCGGCCCGGCGATCAGATCGGGCTGGCCATGCACCGGTTCGTGGTGGACGCGCCGGGGATGGAGCCGGAACCGGAAATCGTGAGGCCCGAACCGCTGCACCAGCAACTTCCGGAAGCGGCAGCGGGCCCGCCGGGTGAAGTGTGGTGGTTGATCGCCACCGCAGCCGTGCTGGCGTTCGGTATTGCGCTGGTACTGCTGATTCGATTCTGAGCGATCCGGCCCGATCATGCCCGGCGACATGCCCGGGGAGTTGACCGCGCCATGCTGCGCCGCGCCATAATGCGCGGGATATTATCGACGGGGGCAACGGCAGGTGAGCAGAGTCTGGAATTTCAGTGCGGGTCCGGCGGCGATGCCGCAGTCCGTGCTTGAGCGTGCGCAACGCGAATTGCTGGATTGGAACGGTAGCGGCGCTTCGGTGATGGAACAATCCCATCGTGGCAAGCGGTTCATCGAGATGGCGGCGCAGGCCGAGACCGATCTGCGCACATTGCTGGCGATTCCCGCCGATTATGCCGTGCTGTTCCTGCAAGGTGGCGCCACCCAGCAGTTCGCACAGATCCCCATGAACCTTGCCGGCGAAGGCGGCAGCGCCGATTACGTCGACAGCGGTCACTGGAGCGCCAAGGCCATCAGCGAGGCAGCCCCGTATGTACGGGTCAACGTGGCGGCCAGCAGCCGGGCCGATGATTACCGGCGCCTGCCTTCGCGCGACAGCTGGCAGCTCGACCCGCAGGCAGCCTATGTGCACTACACGCCGAACGAGACGATACACGGGGTGGAGTTTCGCGAAATTCCCGACGTCGGCGCGGTGCCGCTGGTGGCGGACATGTCGTCGAACATCCTCTCCGAACCGCTGGACGTATCGCGCTTCGGCCTGATCTACGCCGGCGCGCAGAAAAACATCGGTCCATCCGGCCTGCTGGTCATGATCATTCGTCGCGACCTGTTGCAGCGGGCGACCCGGCCGATGGCGCGGATCTTCCGCCTTGCCGAACATGCCGCGCATGATTCCATGCTCAACACGCCCAACACCTGGGGCTGGTATCTGGCCGGGCTGACCTTCCAGTGGCTGCTGGCGCAGGGAGGGCTCGCCGCGATGGGCGAGCACAACCGTGCCAAGGCCGACCTGTTGTACCGGACCATCGACAGATCGGGCGGTTATTACCGCAATCCGGTCGATCCGTCCGCGCGATCACGCATGAATATCCCTTTCACCCTGCACGACAGCGCGCTGGACGTCATGTTCGTGCGGGAGTCGGAAGCTGCCGGCCTGCTCGCGCTGAAAGGCCACAAGGCGCTGGGCGGCATGCGTGCCTCGCTCTACAACGCGGTGCCGCTGGAGGCAGTCCTGGCGCTGACGGAATTCATGCGGGATTTCTCCCGCCGCCATGGCTGATTCGTCATTCGACGTGTTTTTCAGGCAAGATGCATATCCATCATTTGGACTTCTTTACTTCCAGGCCAAGGCATGACTGACCCCAAGAACCCGCTGAACGAGATGCGCGAACGCATCGACAGCATCGACCGGCAGATCCAGCAGCTGATTTCCGAGCGCGCCAACCGTGCGCAGGAGGTGGCGAAAGTGAAGGGCGAGGGGCTTTCGGCGATCGACTATTACCGTCCGGAACGCGAAGCCCATGTACTGCGCATGGTGGTGGACCGCAACGACGGGCCGCTGCCGGACAGCGAGATGGTGCGGCTGTTCCGCGAAATCATGTCCTCGTGTCTGGCGCAGGAGGATCCGCTGAAGATCGGCTTTCTCGGGCCGGAGGGCACGTTCTGCGAGCAGGCCGTGCACAAGCACTTCGGTCATGCCGCCTACGGCTTGCCGCTTGGCAGCATCGAGGAGGTGTTCCAGGAAGTTGCCGCCGGGCATGCCGACTTCGGTGTGGTGCCGGTGGAGAACTCAGGGCAGGGCATGATCCAGGTCACGCTGGACATGTTCCTCACCTCCAATGCCACCATCTGCGGCGAAGTGGAATTGCGCGTGCATCAGTGCCTGCATTCGCAAACCGGCAAACTGGAGGACATCAAGCACGTCTACGCGCATGCGCAGTCGCTGCAGCAGTGCAAGACCTGGCTGCGACTCAACCTGCCCGACGTCGAATGCATCGCGGTCGGCAGCAATGCCGAGGCGGCCAGGTTGGCGCGACATGCCGACGACGCCGCGGCCATTGCCGGCGAGTCGGCCGGAAAAGTCTATCGCCTCAAGACCGTGGCCACGGGTATCGAGGATCGCGCGGACAACACCACGCGCTTCCTGGTGATCGGCCGCTCGCTGTTTCCACCGTCCGGCAACGACCGCACCTCGTTGCTGATCACCGTGAACGACAAGCCGGGGGCGCTGTATGACGTGCTCAGCCCGTTCGCCAAGTATGGCGTCAGCCTGAACCGGATCGAATCGCGACCGGCGCATACCGGCAAGTGGCAATACGCGTTTTTCATCGATGTCTCCGGGCATATCGATCAGGTGCCGTTGCAGGCCGCCGTGCAGGAAATCGGTCAGTCGGCCGCGACGGTGCGAGTGCTGGGGTCCTATCCGGTGGCATTGCCTTGACATGGCGCGTGGCCGCCGCGTCGCACAGCCGCGCCTGAAGAAATTCTGCCTGGAGAAATCTGCTTGAATCGACTCGACTGGAGCAGCCAACCAGGCCGGCCCTTGCGCGGCAGCGTGCAGGTGCCGGGAGACAAATCCGTTTCGCACCGCGCGCTGATGCTGGCCGCGATCGCCGAGGGGGATTCGCGCATTCGGGGTTTTCTGGAGGGCGAAGATACCCGCGCCACGGCGGCCGTGCTGGCGCAACTGGGCGTGCGCATCGAGACCCCGGCGGCCGGCGAGCGCGTGGTGCACGGTGTCGGCCTGCATGGCCTGCGCGGCGTGTCGCAGCCGCTGGATTGCGGCAACGCCGGTACCGGCATGCGCCTGCTGACCGGGTTGCTGGCCGGGCAGGCATTCGACAGCACGCTGGTCGGCGATGCCTCGCTGTCGAAACGACCGATGCGCCGGGTCACCGATCCGCTGGCGCAGATGGGCGCGCGGATCGATACCCGCGAGGGCCTGCCGCCACTGCACGTGCATGGGGGGCTGCCGTTGCACGGCATTCGCTATGCCTTGCCAGTGGCCAGCGCCCAGGTGAAATCGGCATTACTGCTGGCTGGCCTGTATGCCGATGGCGAAACCGGGATCATCGAGCCGCACCCGACCCGCGATTACACCGAACGCATGCTTGCTGCATTCGGCTGGCCGATTCGCTTCGGGCCGGGGCACGCCAGCCTCGAAGGTGGTCATGTGCTGCATGCCACGGATGTGGACGTGCCGGCCGATTTCTCCTCGGCGGCGTTCTTCCTGGTCGCCGCCAGCATCGTGCCGGGTTCCGAACTGCGCCTGCCGGCGGTAGGCCTGAATCCGCGCCGCACCGGACTGCTGCAGGCGCTGCGCCTGATGGGCGCGGACATCACCATCGAGCAGCAACGCGAGAGCGGCGGCGAGCCCGTGGGTGATCTCGTCGTGCGCTACGCACTGCTGCATGGCGTCGAATTGCCCGAAGCACTGGTGCCGGACATGATCGACGAGTTCCCCGCCTTGTTCGTCGCCGCTGCCGTGGCCAACGGCCGCACGCTCATCCGCGGTGCCGCCGAGCTGCGGGTGAAGGAATCCGACCGCATCGCCACCATGGCCGCCGGTCTGCGCGTGCTCGGCGCCAGCATCGAGGAAACGCCGGACGGCGCGATCATCCATGGTGGCCGGCTTGGCGCCGGCAGCGTGGAAAGCCATTTGGACCATCGCATCGCGATGAGTTTCGCGGTGGCCGGGCTGGTCGCCGGCGGTCCAGTTCGAATCCATGACTGTTCGCAAGTCGCGACCTCGTTTCCGGGCTTTCTGGAACTGGCCAACGGTTGCGGTTTCGTTTTGCGCGCGGTCGACTGAAGCGATCGATCGCCTGACCACGCCGCGTATAGGAGCGCGCTTGCGCGCGATGGCTCTAGCAGCCTGTCGGACTTTGGTTGGCCGGCCTGCGAATCCGTCTGCGCGGTCCCTATTTCCGCCGCTTCTTGGCCCATAGCACCACTATGGGCCAAGAAGCATCGTAGTCTGTCCTCGCACAGCCGAATTCTCGCCTCGACCACCAAAGCCCGACAGGCTGCTGGCGCCACATCACGCAAAAGCATTGCGCACAAGGTGCGCTCCTACGGTACTGTTTCACCGCTCCGCCACGAGATTGCCCATGCCGAACGCCGTACCCGATTTCATCGTCGCCATCCCTGCGCGCTACGGCTCGACCCGTTTGTCGGCCAAGCCGCTGCGCGAGATCGGCGGCGTGCCGCTGGTGGTGCGGGTAGCGCAGCGTGCGCTGCAGGCCGGCGCCAGCCAGGTGGTGGTGGCGGTGGACGATCAGCGCATCGCCGACGCGCTGGCCGGGCAGCACGGCGTGCAGATCTGCATGACCCGCGGCGACCATGCCTCGGGCAGCGACCGGTTGGCCGAATGCGCGGCGCATTACGGCTGGGCCGACGACGCCATCGTGGTCAACCTGCAGGGCGACGAGCCGTTTGCCCCGGCGGCAGGCATCCGCGCCGTGGTACGGGCCCTGGCCGATGACGACGTGCCGGTGGCGACCCTGGCCACGCCGATCCACAACGCCACGGAGCTGTTCGATCCGAATGTGGTGAAGCTGGTGCGGTCGGTGCATGGGCGGGCGTTGTATTTCAGCCGCGCACCGCTGCCGTGGGCGCGCGATGCGTTTGCCGCCGATCGGCATGCGCTGCCATCCGACGCTCCATTCCTGCGGCATATCGGCATCTATGCGTACCGGGCCGGATTCCTCGCGCATTACACCGCGCTCAGCCGCACGCCGCTGGAGCAGGCCGAGTCGCTGGAGCAACTGCGTGTGCTTGAACACGGCCATGCGATTGCCGTGCGGCTCACGCCGGAGCCGTTCCCCCCGGGCATCGACACCGAGGCCGATCTGGAACGCGCCGAGCAGTGGTTGCGCGCGCGCCCGTGAGCCACCCTCATGCAGAGCGGTGGTTTGCACGGTTATACAAAAATATATATAGTTGATTTGTGACCCCGACGCTCAAGCCATTGAGGTTTCTCGGCACCAGTCAGGACGACCTTCGCGCGATGCCTGTGGTTGTGCGTCATGCCATGGGCGTGGAGTTGATGGCGGTGCAGTTTGGCGGCATGCCCGGCGACTTCAAGCCGATGCCGACGGTCGGGGCGGGAGCTTGTGAAATCCGTGTGCGCGATGCGTCGGGTGCATTCCGGGTCATCTACGTCGCCAGATTTGCCGATGCGATTTATGTGCCGCATGCCTTCCAGAAGAAGACACAGAAAACCGCCAAGGTCGATCTGGAACTGGCTGCGCATCGCTACAAATTGATTGGGAGGCATGCATCGTGAAAAAGAAGACCGATCCGCGTTTCGCCGATGTCCGCGTCATCGAGGGTTCGGGCAACGTGTTTGTCGATCTGGGCTTCGACGAGGCGGAAGCCCAGGTCATGGCGTTGCGCGTGGCATTGCTGACGCGCTTGCGCGAATGGCTCATCGCCGAGGGGCTGACGCAGGTCGAGGCGGCCAAGCGGCTGCATGTGACGCAGCCGCGCGTATCGGCCCTGCGCAAGGGCGTGTGGAAGGATTTCAGCGTGGACATGCTGCTGACGCTGGCGGCACGCGCCGGGCTGCATCCGGAGTTGCGCCTGGCAGCATGATCGAGCGCACGGGATAGCGAGCCGCGAAGACGAAACGGCTAGAATCTCCGCATGCAGTCCGCGCAACCACAACCTTTCGACGGTAAGGCTTTCGTCAGCACACTCACATCCTCGCCCGGCGTCTACCGTCATATCGATGCAGCCGGCGAGTTGCTGTACGTGGGCAAGGCCGGCAACCTCAGGAAGCGCGTCGGCAGCTACTTCCTGAAGCCGCGCATGGAGCCGCGCATCGCCGCGATGGTGGCGCAGATCGCCCGCGTCGAGATCACCGTGACGCGCACCGAAGGCGAGGCGCTGCTGCTCGAATCACAGCTGATCAAGTCGCTCAAGCCGCGCTACAACATCCTGCTGCGCGACGACAAGAGCTATCCGTACATTTATCTGTCCGATGGCGAGGACTATCCGCGGCTGGCCTTCCATCGGGGTGCGCGCAATCTGCCGGGGCGCTACTTCGGGCCGTATCCGAGTACCTGGGCGGTGCGCGAAAGCCTCAGCTTGATGCAGAAATTGTTCAAGGTACGCCAGTGCGAGGACAGCTATTTCCGCAACCGTTCGCGACCCTGCCTGCAGCACCAGATCGGTCGCTGCAGTGCGCCCTGCGTGGGGCTGATCAGCGTGGAGGACTATCGCAACGACGTGCGCCATGCGCAGATGTTTCTCGAAGGGCGCAGTGACGCGGTTATCGACGAGCTGGCCGACGCGATGGAGCAGGCCAGCAAGGCACTGCAGTTCGAACGTGCGGCGAAACTGCGCGATCAGGTTGCCGCACTGCGCCAGCTGCAGGCGCAGCACCATGTACAGGGCGCCAGTGCCGACATGGACGTGATCGCCTGCCGCATCGAGTCGGGCATGGCCTGCGTCAGCGTGCTGTTTTTCCGCAACGGCATCAGCCTGGGCACGCGCGACTTCTTTCCGCGTCTGCCACTGGATGCCGAACCGGCCGACGTGCTGGCGCAATTCATCGCGCAGTACTACCTGGAGCGGCCCGTACCGCGCGAGCTGATCCTCGGCGAGCCGATCGCCGATCAGGAGATACTGGCCGACGTGCTGACCCAGCAGGCCGGTCATGCGGTGGCGCTGAAATCGAGCGTGCGCGGCGAGCGCGCGCAATTCCTGCAGATGGCCGAACGCAATGCGCAGGCTTCGTTGACCGCCCGCCTGGCCAGCCGGCAAACCCTCGGCGCGCGCTTCGACGATTTGCGCAATGTGCTCAAGCTGCCCGAATCGCCACGCCGTATCGAGTGTTTCGACATCAGCCACACGATGGGCGAGGCGACCGTCGCCTCGTGCGTGGTGTTCGGGGCGGAAGGGCCGGAGAAATCGCATTACCGTCGCTTCAATATTGCCGGCATCACCCCCGGCGACGATTACGCCGCGATGCATCAGGCGTTGACCCGGCGCTTTCGCAAAGTGGCCGAAGGGGAAGGTGCACGCCCCGACGTGCTGCTGATCGACGGCGGCAGTGGCCAGGTGGCGCAGGCACTGGACGTGCTGAAGGAACTCGGCGTCGATGGCATCGTGGTGGTCGGCGTGGCGAAAGGGCCGGGTCGCCGTGCCGGCGAGGAAACCCTGGTGCTGGCGCGGATGGATTCGGGAAGCCCGGGGCGCGAGCTGCATCCGGGCTCGTCGTCGCCGGCGCTGCATCTGGTTGCCGCCGTGCGCGACGAAGCCCATCGCTTCGCCATCAGCGGGCATCGCAAGCGACGCGAGAAGGCGCGCGAGCGCAGCGTGCTGGAGGAGGTGGTGGGCATCGGCGCGCGGCGGCGGTCGGCGTTGCTCAAGGCATTTGGCGGTCTGGCCGGTGTGGAGAGCGCCGGCGTCGAGGAACTGATGCAGGTCAAGGGCATCGATCGGGGGCTGGCCGAGCGGATCTATGCCAGCCTGCATGGCTGACATCATCATGGCATCCTGCATACACGAAGCCATGGCATGCGACACTGCGGCAAACAGACGGATCGAATCATGCGCATCAACCTGCCAACCTGGCTGACCCTGTTCCGCGTCGCGCTGCTGCCGGTCATGGTGGCGGTGTTCTATCTGCCGTTCCCGGGGCACAACATCACGGCTGCCATCGTGTTCGTGCTGGCCGCCTTCACCGACTGGCTGGACGGTTACCTGGCCCGGCGAATGAACCTGACTTCGGCGTTCGGCGCGTTTCTCGACCCGGTCGCCGACAAGTTGATGGTGGCCGTGACCCTGTTCCTGCTGGTGCAGTCGCACCCCAGCGGCAACTGGTCCAGCGTGTTGATGGCGATCACCGCGGCAGTGATCGTGGGGCGCGAGATCAGCGTGTCTGCGTTGCGCGAATGGATGGCCGAGATCGGCATGAGCGCCACCGTCAAGGTCGCCCTGATCGGCAAGCTCAAGACCGTAATGCAGATGGTTGCACTGGTGGTGCTGATCGTGCAGCACGAGAAGGCCGCCACGGCTCTGCGCCTGTACCACATCGGCGAGGGCTTGCTGGTGATCGCCGGCGTGCTCACGATCTGGTCCGGCCTCTACTACTTGCGTGCCGCGTGGCCGATGCTGCGCGGCGACCTGCCGCGGGAGCCGCATGGCAGCGACGACGCGTGACGGCGGCGAAGCGGGGTTGTCCGATGCGGGCTTGACCATTGGCTTTCCCGTATTAGAATGCGCGGCTCCGATGCGGGAATAGCTCAGTTGGTAGAGCACGACCTTGCCAAGGTCGGGGTCGCGAGTTCGAGTCTCGTTTCCCGCTCCAGTTTGCAGACAAAGCCCCGGTTCGTCCGGGGCTTTGTCGTTTCGGTGCATTGCCGGTTCCGTCGGTGCGGCGGGGTGCTCGGGCGAGCCTGGCAAGTGGTGCGTCGGCTATTCACATCCGTCCGTGTTCTGCTATGATTCGCGGCTCCGATGCGGGAATAGCTCAGTTGGTAGAGCACGACCTTGCCAAGGTCGGGGTCGCGAGTTCGAGTCTCGTTTCCCGCTCCAGTTTTTTGCAAAACCTCGGTTTGCCGGGGTTTTGTTTTTCAAGGCAAGTTGCGATCATCACGGTCGTGATGCACCAAGCAATGGCCAGGTGGCAGAGTGGTCATGCAGCGGCCTGCAAAGCCGCGTACGCCGGTTCGATTCCGACCTTGGCCTCCATTGCGCAATGGCTTTCATCGGCCCCGAAAACCCGCCCCGTGCGGGTTTTTTCGTGTGCGCCCGGCAGGGCGCACCTGCTTGGAGGTGAAAGTCCTTTATCCACCCGGCAAGGGCGTTTCGGGTGACCGGGAACACGCCTGATGGAGTGTTTGTGCAGTGTGGCATTGCAAAGCTGCGCTGAAAGCATGCCGTTCCGGTGCCTGCCGCCGATAGACGCTTTTGTCGCGAGGATTTTGCGAGGCGGCTGGCGCGAGGCGCCCGATCCCTGCCGCAAGGTCGCGGGAAGTGTCCCACGGCATGAATCGACAGGTTTGCCGTTGCACGGCGAACCATGTATATTTCGATCTCGCATATTAACGCATTAGTACACTATGAAGCGTCGATCACTTGCTCCGGAAATGCCGGTCGAATCAGCGGAGCTCAGCCTCTACGAGGCGCTGCTGTCGCTGAAGAACACCGCCGAAATGGGGGCGTTCCTGAATGACCTGTGCACCCCGGCGGAACGGGAGGTGCTGGTGGATCGGTGGCGGGTGGTGCCGTATCTGCTCGAAGGCGTGTCGTATCGGGAGATCCACGAACGCACTGCCGTCAGCATCACGACCATCGGGCGGGTGGCGCGCTATCTCAATCAGGGCAGCGGCGGTTATCTGGCGGCGGCGGCACGCGCCGCGCGCCGTCAATCGCTGGCAGCAAAAAGGGCCGGGGCATGAAAACGCGTGACCGTTTGCGCATCGCGATGCAGAAATCCGGCCGGCTGACCGACCCTGCGCTGGAACTGCTCAACCGTTGTGGCCTGAGCTTTCGGCAAAGCCGCGACAAGTTGTTTTGCTTCGGCGATGGCGAGCCGGTCGACCTGCTGCTGGTGCGCGATGACGACATCCCCGGCCTGATCGCACAGGGCGTGTGCGAGCTGGGCATCGTGGGGCGCAACGTGATGAACGAATTCCAGCTTACCGCCGGCTCCGACAGCGCACCCTTGCACGAATGGCGTCCGCTCGGTTTCGGCCGCTGCCGGCTGTCGATCGCGGTGCCGCAGGAGTTCGATTACCGGCAGCCGCAGGATCTGGCGGGGCAGCGTATCGCGACCTCCTATCCCGGTCTCCTCGGCGAGTGGTTGCGCACGCACGGCGTCGACGCCGCGGCCGTGACGCTCTCCGGCTCGGTCGAGATCGCCCCGAAACTGGGTACCGCCGATGCCATCTGCGATTTGGTGCAGAGCGGCGGCACCCTGGTGGCCAACCAGCTGCGCGAAACGGAGGTCCTGCTGGAGAGCGAGGCGGTGCTGGCCGGTCCGGTGACGCTGCCTGCGGATGAGCGCGGCGACATGATCGAACTGCTGCTCAAGCGGCTCGATGGCGTGATCCAGGTACGCGAGTCGCGTTTGCTGCTGTTGCAGACCTCGCGCGCTACGCTGGAAGCGGTGACGCGCCTGCTGCCGGGCGGGCCGCAGCCAACCCTGTTGCCGGTGCTCGGTCAGCCGGACCAGCTGATGCTGCAGGCGCTGTGCGCAGGCGAGGTGAGCTGGCGGCAGCTGGAGGAAATCAAGAAGGCCGGCGCGCGCGAGATGTTCGTGTTGCCCGTCGAGAAGATGTTGGCATGAAGCAGGTTGGCATGACGCAGGCTGGCATGAAGCGGGTGGGCAGGAAGGGTCGTTTGGCATGAATCGTCTGGATTGGAACGGATTGAACGAGACTGCGCGCCGGCAAGCGCTGGCGCGCCCCGCGCAGTCGCGTGCCGGTGAGTTGCGTCGTGGCGTGGAGCACATCATCGCCACCGTGCGCGAAGGTGGCGATGCGGCGTTGCTCGAGCTCAGCGCGAAATACGACCGCTGCACCCTGGCGGCGATCGAGGTCGACGAGGCCGAATTCGTTGCCGCCGAAGCCGCGCTCGATCCCGCGCTGAAAGCGGCGATCCGCGAGGCCGCCGGACGCATCGAGGCATTTCATCGAGCCGCCGCGCCGCAGCCGATGGGTATCGATACCGCGCCCGGCGTGCGCGTGGAGCGCATGCTGCGGCCGATCAGCCGGGTTGGTCTGTACGTGCCGGCCGGTACTGCGCCGCTGCCGTCGACGGCGCTGATGCTGGGCATCCCGGCGCGTCTTGCCGGTTGTCCACAGGTGGTGGTGTGTTCGCCGGCGCGGGCGGATGGCCGCTGCGACGAAGCGGTGCTGTATGTCGCGCGCCTCACCGGGGTGCATCGGGTCTTCAAGCTCGGCGGTGCCCAGGCGATTGCCGCGATGGCCTACGGCACGGCCAGCGTGCCCAAATGCGACAAGCTGTTCGGCCCCGGCAACAGCTGGGTGACCGAGGCCAAGCTGCAGGTGTCCGGCGATCCCGAGGGTGCGGCGATCGACATGCCGGCAGGTCCTTCGGAGGTGCTGGTGATTGCCGATGCCGCCGCCAATCCGGTCTTCGTGGCTGCCGATCTGCTGTCGCAGGCCGAGCACGGCGTGGATTCGCAGGTGATCCTGCTCAGTCCATCGCCAGAATTGCTGGACACGGTGGCGGCGGAAGTCGCCCGACAGTGCGCTGCGCTGCCGCGCAGTGCGATTGCCGAACGTGCGCTGGCGCAGAGCCGGCTGATCCGGGTCGACTCGCTGACGCAGGCGGTCGAGGTGAGCAACCGCTATGCGCCCGAGCACCTGATCCTGCAGGTCGCCGAGCCGCGCGCGCTGCTCGATGGCATCGCCAGCGCCGGCTCGGTGTTCCTCGGTGCCTGGACGCCGGAATCGGTGGGCGATTATTGCAGCGGCAGCAACCACGTGCTGCCGACTTACGGTCATGCGCGCAGCTACAGCGGCGTGTCGGTGGCGAGCTTCCAGAAACAGATTACCGTACAGGAGGTCAGCGCCGACGGCTTGCGCGCGATCGGCCCCTGCACGGCCACGCTGGCGGCGGCCGAACAGCTGGAGGCGCATCGCCGCGCGGTCACCTTGCGACTGGCGGCACTGGAGACAGGAGCATGAGCGTGCTCGATCTCGCGCGTGCGGAAATCCGCGCCATGCAGCCGTATTCTTCGGCGCGCATGGAGGCCAGCGGCGGCCCGATCCTGCTCAATGCGAACGAATCGGCGTGGGCACCGGCCGGTGACGATGGCCTGGGCTGCAACCGCTATCCCGACCCGCAGCCGGCGGCGCTGATCGAGGCGCTGGCCGGGCTGTATGGGGTGCGTCGCGAGCAGCTTCTGGCCGGTCGTGGCAGCGACGAGGCGATCGATCTGCTGGTGCGCGCGTTCTGCCGCGCAGGCGAAGACGCGATCCTGATCCAGCCGCCGACGTTCGGCATGTACGCGGTATGCGCGCGTATCCAGAATGCCACCGTGATCGAGGTGCCGCTGGCCGACGATTTCACTCTGGATGTGGATGCCGTGCTGGCCGCGATCACGCCGGCGGTGAAGCTGTTGTTCGTGTGCACGCCGAACAATCCCAGCGGGCAGAGCGTGCCGCGCGCGTGCATCGAGCGATTGCTGCAGGGGCTGGATGGCCGGGCGCTGCTGGTGGTCGACGAAGCCTACGTCGAATTTGCCGATGCCGGCAGCGTGGCCGATCTGATCGACCGCCATGACAACCTTGCAGTGCTGCGCACCTTGTCCAAGGCTTGGGCGTTGGCCGGCGCGCGCATCGGCTGCCTGCTGGCGAATGCCGACGTGATCGCCTTGCTGCGCCGGATCATGGCGCCGTACCCGTTGCCGCTGCCCTGCGTCGCGGCCGCTCTGGCCGCGTTGTCGCCCGTGGGGCAAGCGGCGGCGCGCGAACATCTGGCGGTCGTGGGGGCACAGCGCGGTTCGATGCGCGAAGCCATGCGCCGGCTGCCTGGCGTGCGTGCGGTACTGCCGTCGGAAGCCAACTTTCTCGCGGTGCGTTTCGCCGATGCGGAGGTTGCCTACCAGCGCTTGCTTGCTGCCGGCATCGTGGTACGCGACGTCCGCCGCTATCCGAACCTCGGCGATGCATTGCGCATCACCATCGGCACGCCGGCGGAAAACAAACGCGTGCTGGACGTTCTTGAGGAGGCGGCGTCATGTCCCTGAGGTGGAAACGACTTTTGTGGGAGCGGCTTCAGCCGCGATGCTTCTGCTTCATGCCGGCAGAGCTATCGCGACTGAAGTCGCTCCCACAAAAAGCATTCGCGCACAGGGTGCGCTCCTACACGGCCGGGACTTCCCTGAGGAGATGCCCGTGAGCCGCAGGATCCTTTTTCTCGATCGCGACGGCTGCCTGATCGAGGAGCCGGCCGACGAACAGATCGACAGCTACGAGAAGCTCGACCTGCTGCCCGGTGTGATCGCCGCGCTGCAGCGCTTCGTGGCTGCGGGTTACGAACTGGTGATGGTGACCAACCAGGACGGCCTGGGCACCGACAGTTTTCCCGAGCCGCACTTCAGCGGCCCGCACGAGTTGCTGATGCGCATCCTGGGTTCGCAAGGCATCGGTTTCCGCGAGGTGCTGATCGATCGCAGCTTTCCGCACGAGGGCTTCGACACCCGCAAGCCGGGTACCGGCATGCTGCGTCACTACCTTGCGGACGACAGCTGGAGCCGCGCTGCTTCGGCGATGGTCGGCGATCGCGAAACCGATCTGCAACTGGCTGCCAACCTGGGCGTGCGCGGCGTGCGCGTGGGTCCGCATGGCCTGCGCTGGGACGCGGTGGCGCACCAGCTGCTCGACGCACCGCGCAGTGCGACGGTGGTGCGCAACACGAAGGAAACCCGCATCACCGTGAACGTGGATCTCGACCGCGTGGCCGAACCGGACGTGCGCACCGGGCTGGGTTTCTTCGACCACATGCTGGAGCAGATCGGCAAGCATGGCGGCTTCGCGCTGGAACTGCGTTGCGACGGCGACACCCACATCGACGAGCACCACACCATCGAGGACTGCGCGCTGGCGCTGGGCCAGGCGCTGAAGCAGGCGCTGGGCGACAAGCGCGGCATCGGCCGCTACGGCTTCACGCTGCCGATGGACGAGTCGCAGGCCAACGCCGCGCTGGATCTTTCCGGGCGGCCGTGCTTCGTGTTCGAGGGCGCCTTTCCGCGCGAACGCGTGGGCGACGTGCCGACCGAACTGGTGCCGCATTTCTTCCGTTCGCTGTGCGAGACGCTGGGTGCGAATCTGCACCTGGCGGTGCGCGGCGAGAACGCGCACCACATGATCGAAGCTTGTTTCAAGGTGGTGGCGCGCACGCTGCGCCAGGCAGTCCGGCGTGAAGGCAGCGAGCTGCCCAGCACCAAGGGGACGCTGTAATGACCGTCGTGCTGGTCGATGCCGGCGGCACCAACATCGGCTCGGTGCGCTATGCACTGCAGCGGCTCGGCGTGGATGCGGCGCTGACCGCCGATCCGGCGCTCATCCGTGCGGCCGACAAGGTGATCCTCCCCGGTGTGGGCGCTGCCGGCCCCGGCATGGCGCGACTGCGCGAACTGGGGTTGGTCGAGCTGATGCGCGGACTGACCCAGCCGGTGCTGGGCGTGTGCCTGGGAATGCAGCTGCTGTGCACGCATTCGGAAGAGGGCGACACTGCTTGTCTGGGGCTGATTCCCGCCTCGGTGGGCCGCTTCGCCGAGGCGCCAGGGTTGCGCATTCCGCATATGGGCTGGAACCGGCTGGTGGCGAAAAAGCCACATCCCTTGCTGTACGGAATGGGAGGGGACGACTGGGCCTACTTCGTGCACAGCTACGCCGTGCCGGTGGGCGAATACACGCTGGCCACGACCGATTATGCCGGTGAGTTCTCGGCGGTAGTGGCCCGCGGCAACTTCCACGGCATGCAGTTCCATCCCGAGCGTTCCGCCGCTGTCGGCGCCAGGCTCCTGAAGAATTTCCTCAGCCTATGAATTTCGATGTCATTCCCGCGATCGATCTGCGCGAGGGTCGCGTGGTGCGCCTGCGACAGGGCGACTACGCGCAGCAGACCACCTACGCGTCCGATCCGCGCGAATTGGCCGAGCGCTACATGCGCGCCGGCGCGCGCTGGCTGCATCTGGTCGATCTGGATGGCGCGCGTTCCGGCAATCTCGACAACCTCGCGATGATCAAGGCCATCGCCGCCGACGGCATGCAGGTCCAGTCCGGCGGTGGCGTGCGCGACGAGAACGATCTGCGCCGCCTGTTCGATGCGGGCGTGCAGCGCGTGGTGCTGGGCAGCGTGGCGATCCGCGATCCCGAGCAGGTTGCGCGCTGGCTGGCGACCTACGGCAGCGAGCGGATCACCATCGCGCTCGACACGCGCCGCATCGACGGCCGCTGGGCATTGCCCAGCGCGGGCTGGACCGAGCTGGAAGCGCGTACGCTGGATGAGCTTGCGCCCTGGTATGCCGCCCACGGCGCCCGCCACCTGTTGTGCACCGATATCGCGCGCGACGGCATGCTGGCCGGCTTCAACCTGACGTTGTATCGGCATCTCGCCGACACCGTACCGCAGCTTGCCGTGCAGGCCTCCGGTGGCGCGCGCTCGCTCGCGGACATCCGCGCGGCACGCGGTGCGGGCGCGTGCGGTGTGATTCTCGGGCGCGCCTTGCTTGAAGCCCGTTTCACGCTGGAGGAAGCGCTCGCATGCTGAGCCGTCGCATCATTCCCTGCCTCGACGTGCGCGACGGGCAGGTGGTCAAGGGCGTGCGTTTTCGCGATCACGTGGTGATGGGCGAGATCGTGGAGCTGGCGCTGCGCTATCGTGACGAAGGTGCCGACGAACTGGTGTTCTACGACATCACCGCCAGCCCTGAGGGGCGCAGCGTGGATCGCGGCTGGGTCGAACGGGTAGCACGGGTGATCGACATCCCGTTCTGCGTGGCCGGCGGTATCCGCAGCGTGGACGAGGCGCGCGCGGTGCTGCATGCCGGTGCGGACAAGATTTCGGTCAATTCGCCGGCACTGGAACGCCCCGGGCTGATCGATGAACTGGCCGCGGCGTTCGGCATACAGTGTGTGGTGGTCGGCATCGATTCGCTGCGCGACGCCGATGGCGAGTGGCATGTGCGCCAGTACACCGGCGATCCCGCGAAGGCGCAGGCGCTGGCACGCAGGACGTTGGACTGGATGGTCGAGGTGCAGCAGCGCGGCGCCGGCGAGATCGTGCTCAACTGCATGGGTAGCGACGGCGTGCGCAGTGGTTACGATCTGGAACAACTGTCGACAGCGCGCGCGATCTGCCAGGTGCCGCTGATCGCCTCGGGTGGTGCCGGTACGCCGGAGCATTTCCGCGCTGCTTTCATCGATGCCGATGTGGACGGCGCGCTGGCGGCCAGCGTGTTCCACTCGGGCGCGATCGCGATCCCCGACCTGAAGCGCCATCTGCGCGGTCAAGGTGTGGTGGTGCGTCTGTGAACGACAGGGAATCTCGAATAACCTGCTGCTTGGTACGGGTAGGAGCGCACCCTGTGCGCGATTGCCCTGGTGCAGATCAAAAGCTTTCGCGCACAGGGTGCGCTCTCATCAAACATCACGTAAGTTATTGATTTACCGCGCACGCTCCATGATGCCGCAGCCCATGTTTGTTCCGCGACAGCGCGCCGCCAAAGGCGGGGCGAAAACTCCTACACAAATCGGGGTTATTCGAGGTGCGCTCAGGGCGAACGTTCTGGGCAACTCAATGCCGATGCAGATCAGGAACAGCGATGAACAGTGATTCCAGTATCAACTTCAGCCACCTCGACTGGACCAAGGGCGATGGCCTGCTGCCGGCGATCGTGCAGCACTGGCAAAGTGGCGAGGTGCTGATGCTCGGTTACATGAATGTCGAGGCGCTGGCGCAGACGCAGGCGAGCGGTCATGTCACGTTCTACAGTCGCAGCAAGCGGCGCTTATGGACCAAGGGCGAAAGCTCGGGCCATGTACTCGTGCTGAAATCGATCCGCGTCGACTGCGATGCCGACACCCTGCTGGTGCAGGCTGCTCCACACGGGCCGACCTGCCACACGGGCACTTCCAGCTGCTTTGGTGAAAGCGCCGATGTGCGGCCGCCGCTGGGATTCCTTGCCGAACTCGACATGCTGGTTGCGCAGCGCGACGCCGAACGGCCGTCGGGGAGCTACACCACTCGTCTGTTCGAGGGCGGTATCCGCCGCATTGCGCAAAAAGTGGGCGAAGAAGGCGTGGAGACGGCGCTTGCGGCGGTAGTGCAGGACGATGCCGAACTGCTGGGCGAGGCGGCGGACTTGATCTTTCACCTCACCGTGGCGCTGCGCGCACGGGGATTGTCGCTGGCGGATGTGGCTGCGTTGCTGGCCGATCGGCACGCGGTGCGCAGCACGCCCTGATCATTGCCGCAGGCTGGCGCTGCCGGCCGTTGCCGGCGTGCCCGGCGGCACGAAGGGCACGTCCGGTCCCGGGATGAAGCCCTTGCGCCACAATGCCAGTTGCCCGGCGATGCCTGCACCGATGTCGATCTGGGGTTCCGATGGCGTGACCTTGTCCTGCTTTTCCCACTGGCTGATGTCGATGTTGGCGAGCTTGAATGCCTGGATGAAATCCGGCGTGCGGTTCAGTGCATCGACCAGCCAGGCCTTGCCGAAATAGGTGATGTTCGAATCGCTGCCGCAGCCGAACGAGCTGCGGTCGGTACGGGCGGCCGTCAACACCAGCGTACCGGGGCCGTGCAGTGGCGGGATGAATCCCCCCGAGTAGCAGGCATTGATCACGAGTACTTTCCACTTGAATGGCTGTCTGTCCAGGATGCCGGCCAAGTCGCTGGCGCCGATCTGGTCCAGCGGGAGCGGATCCATGTCGACCAACAGGTCGTGATCCTCGTCGCCGTGACTGGTGACGTAGAGCATCAGAATGTCCCGATCCGGCTTCATGATTTTGCCCAGGCCGCGGAGTACCTCTTCCAGATTGCTCCAGCTGGCCAGTGGGTGAGTGCTCAGCGTAGCGGGGTTGTTTTCCAGTACCACGCTGTGGCTGGTGGCGCCGAAGCGTTTGGCGAACAGCCGTGCTGCATATTCGGCCTCGTTGCGGAAAACATCCTCGCCGCCATCGCCAGCGAATGTCACGAGATAGAGGTTCGGTTTGCCGGCTACGCGCGGAGTCAGCTTTCCCAGTGCGGCGCGGACCAGATTCCGTTGAAGGTAGAGTACCTGCTCCGGCGACGGGCCATTCTCGGGCCAGTCATCAATCATGGGAGCAGGGCTGGCCATCGGTGAAAGGGTCGTCTGCGCGCTGGCCGGAGTCGTCGACGCGGTCGTGGCAGTCGCGGGCGATGTCAGGAAAACATGCCCGGACAGCAACAACGCCAGCAGCGCGCCGGCGGCGAAGATGAAAAGGGAAGTCAGGACGCTGCGCATGGTGTGGCTCGCGACGGTTCAGAGTTCGATTGCGTCGAAATCGGCGTATGCGCGATGGCGCGGCGCCGCCGGCGGTTCCAGCGGCGGGCGTACCAGCCACCCGGTGTGCAGGCCGGCGGTTCGCGCCGCATCGAGTTCCTCCTCGATGTCGGACAGGAACAGGATGTGCCGAGGCTCCTCGCCGACTGCCTCGGCGATGTGCCGGTAGGATTCGGTCTCGCGTTTCGGCCCTGTCTCGGTATCGAAGTAGCCGGCAAACAGCGGGGTCAGGTCACCCGCCACGCTGTTGCGGAAAAACAACTGCTGCGCGGGCACCGAGCCGGAGGAGTACACGAACAGGCGCAGCCCGTCGGCGCGCCAGTCGCGCAGTCGGGCGGCAACTTCTGGGTATACGTGGGCACGGTAATCGCCAGCCGCATAGCCGTCTTTCCAGATCATGCCCTGCAGCGCTTTCAGTGCGGTGGATTTGCGATCTGCGTCGATCCAGTCCAGCAGCAGTTCGATGATTTCCTGACGATTGGCTTCGACCAGGCCGGCTTCCCTTGCAGCCTCATGCAGCCAGTGTTGCACGTCGGGCTTGTCGCCATGGGTCTCGATGAATGCCGGCAACCGCTTGCGCGCGTAGGGGAACAGCACATCGCGGACGAAGCTGATCGAGCTGGTGGTGCCTTCGATGTCGGTGACGATGGCGCGAATTTCGATCATGGCTGTGGGTGTCGGGACGTGGGTAACCAGCTTAAACGAATGCCGCGGTGCACCGTGTCAACATGCCGGGCGCGTGGTTTCAGGCTTGCGCAGGCACACTGGGCTGCATCCGCGGGAAACGCAGCGCAATGTCGTCGCCGGTGGACTGCGCTACCCAGCCGTCCTTGTTGGTGAACAGGCGGATGGCCACGAAACAGGGCGACTCGCTCATGTCGAACCAATGGCGGGTGCCATCGGGTACGCCGATCAGGTCGCCCTTTTCGCACAATACGTCGTAGACCTTGCCGTCAAGGTGCAGGGTGAACTGGCCGGAGCCGGCGACGAAGAAACGAACCTCGTCCTCGCTGTGGGTGTGTTCACTGAGGAATTTCTGCCGGAGCGCGGCGCGATCGGGATGGTCGGGCTGCAGGCTGATCACGTCGACCGACCGGTAGCCTTCGCACAGCATCAGCCGATCGATATCGTCGCGGTAGGCCGCGATCACTTCGTCCTGGCTGGCACCTGGCGCGATCGGCTGCCTGGCCTGCCACTGTTCGAAACGGACGCCAACCTTGCCCAATTCAAAGGAAATGGCGGAGTGGTCGTGATGCACGGCCAGCGGCCATTGCGGCTGGTCTTCCTCGAAAATGCGCAGACGGCTCATGATGACAGTTTCCTCAAATCCAGTTCGCAGCCGAGCAGAAATTCCAGTGCTTCCAGGTGGCGAACGGTTTCGGCCATGTCGCGTCCCCAGGTGTAGATGCCGTGGCCTTCGATCAGATATGCATGCAACGGTTGACCCGCGTCCAGCCATGCGTCGACCCGGGCGACGAGCTCGGGCATCTGCTGGGTGTTCGGGAATACCGGGATCTGCAGCACGCTGTCGTGTGTACTGTAGCCGGTAATGGCCTTCTGCAACTCCCAGCCCTGCAACCGAATCACGCCATCCCTGGCGTACAGCCGCGAGGCAACGCTCTGCGTGCGCGAGTGGGTGTGCAGTACCGCATGCATCTCCGGCCAGCACCGGTAGATCTGGGTGTGCAACGCAGTTTCGGCACTGGGCCGGGCATCCGTACCCACGGCATTGCCGTGCAGGTCGATCAACATGATGTCGTCGCGTCCAAGCAGCCCCTTGTGGCGGCCGGAGATGGTGATCGCTGCATGGTCCGCATCGACCCGCATCGAAAAATTGCTGCTCGTTGCCGGTGTCCAGCCGAGCATTGCCAGTTCGCGTGCAGTGTCGGCAATGGTGTCCGCACACGACTCGAACAGGTCGGCGGGAATGGTGGCGGGCAGACTTCGAACCATGGTGTTTGGACGTCCAAATGAGCGGCGGCTATAGTATGTGCCGGCACGGCACCCTGATCAAATGCGAGCCATTCTCGAAAGTCAGCAAGGATTGTGCTGACTATCGTAGTATTCGGGTTTGTCCTGCGCAGCGTGCGCAGGACAGTTGAGCGCCGGAGAGTTATCCATGTCGAACGAAAAAGATATCGAATCACGCCGCCGATTCCTCAAGGTAGCGGCCGGTACCACCGTGGCTGTCGCAGTCATGGGAGGCGTGCCGCGTTTTGCTCAAGCTGCCGATCTGCCGCCATTGTCCGAGAGCGACCCGACCGCCAAGGCGTTGGGCTACGTGGAGGACGCCAGCAAGACAACCAATCCCAAGCACACGGCTGGCGCCAATTGCTCCAATTGCCAGTTCTACGGTGGCGCCAGCACGGGTCGCGGTCCCTGCCAACTGTTCCCGGGCAAATCAGTAAATGCGAAGGGCTGGTGCATATCGCACACGCCGAAGAAAGCCTGATTCCCGTTGAGCAGACAAACCAAAGGCCGGCAGAGATGCCGGCCTTTGTGCATGCGGCGCCCGACAATCATGCCGCACCAGATGCCGAGTGCGGCGGGTTCGCGGGAGAGTGATGAGATGCTTGCGCCAGCGCGGGTCGCTTTGTATGGGTATGGCTGCCTTGAAAGTGCTGCCCGGCGCGTCAGGCTGAGGAGCTTACCCACCTGACGCGCCGGGCGGCGATCCGGGGCCCACTGCCAAGTGATCAACCCGCGGACTGAGGATGATACTCCCGCCTTGGCCGAATGGGCGACCGAACACAAGATTTCTCTTGGAAAAAACTCGTTAAATACATTGAAATCAATGACTTAAAACATAGCTGCAGGATATTTTCTGCCTATTCAGTTACTGTGCAATAAAAACTCTTTGTGCGAATTTTGACGAAAATGTCCATTTTTCGACGACGTTTCGTGCAGATACCGATAAAGGCGCTACAGACGGCGCAGATGGCTGTGCCGATAGCTGTATCCGAAATAGATCACCAGCCCGACCAGTGTCCAGACCACCATCAGGGTCCAGTTGTACCAGGCCATGGTGCTCAACAGGGCCAGGCAGCTGAGAATGCCCAGGGTGCAGATCAATGGCGCCCACGGCACGCGGAACGTGCGCGGCAACTCCGGCTGGGTGTGCCGCAATATCCACACGCCGCCACAGACGGCCATGAACGCGATCAGCGTGCCCATGGAAACCAGATCGGCCAGAATGTCCAGCGGGAAGATTGCGGCGAGCAGACCAATGCCGGTGCCGGTGATCAGCGTGTTCAGATACGGCGTGCGATGCTGCGGGTGAATTCGCGTGAACACCTCGGGCAACATGCCATCGCGCCCCATGATCATGAAGATGCGTGGTTGCGCGATGATCATCACCAGCACGACCGATGCCAGTCCGAGCATCGCGCCGATCTCCACCAGCCAGCGCAGCCATCCCAGTGCCGGGTGTCCCTGCAGGGCGGTCACCACGGGTTCGTTGGTGCCCAGCAATGTATACGAGGTCAACCCCGTCATCACGGCGGCCATCGCGATGTAGAGCACCGTGCAGATGGCCAGCGAGGCCAGAATGGCAATGGGCAGGTCACGTTGCGGGTTGCGCGATTCCTGTGCCGCCGTTGATGTCGCCTCGAAACCGATATAGGCGAAGAACACCATCGCCGCCCCACGCAGTACGCCACCCCAGCCGTACTTCTCGCCTTGCGGAGCGGGCACGAACGGATGCCAGTTGGACGGGTCGACGTAGCGCCAGCCGACCACAATCACCAGTGTGATCAGGCCCACCTTGAGCGCGACCATCACTGCATTGGTCAGGCTCGATTCGCGAATGCCGACATAGCAGATCCACGTCAGCAGGGCGATCAGCACGACCGCCGGCAGGTTGAACAGTGCGCCGGTAATGACCAGATGATGGTCCGCGGTGAAGGCTAGCGGCGCATTGGTCAGCGACGCGGGCAGGCTCAGGTCCATGTGGAAGGTTTGCCCGATATGGCTGAGCAGGCTCTGGAAGTAGCCGGTCCAGCTCACCGCCACCGCCGAGGCGGAAACGCCATATTCCAGCACCAGATTCCAGCCGATGAACCATGCCATCAGTTCACCGAGCGTGGCATAGGCATACGAGTAGGCGCTGCCCGCGACCGGAATCATGGTGGCGAATTCGGCGTAGCACAGCGCGGTGAATGTGCTGGTGATCGCGGCCAATATGAACGACACGATCACCGCCGGGCCGGCGTGATCGGCGGCCGCCTGGCCCGTGATCACGAAGATGCCGCCACCGATCACCGCACCGATGCCGAGCGCGGTCAGCCCCCACGGCCCCAGGGTGCGGCGCAGGGTGGGGCCGTGCGCGTCATCGGCATCGGTGAAATCGGTCTTGCGGGCAAGTAATTGCTTGAGCATGGGATCTCGTCACAGGGAAGCGGTGTGGCCGGGTTCGACGCAGCGATGTCGTGAAGCAGCAGCCGGCAATGCTGGTGCCGGCCGCCACATTTTTTCAATGCGCGTTCAGACGCAGCTTGCTGTTGCGGTAACCGTAGAACCCGTAGATCAGGAAGCCGATCGCGGTCCAGCCGAGGATCAGCCACCAGCGGGTCTCGAAGGCTTGCCAGAACAGGAACAGGCAGGCCGCCGCACCCAGCGGGCAGATCAACCACGGGATGGGTACGCGGAATGCGCGCGGCAGCTCCGGCCGCGTGCGGCGCAGCACCAGCACCCCGATGCACACAGTCGCGAAGGCCAGCAGCGTACCCATCGAGACCAGATCGCCGAGCACGTCGACCGGGAACAGGCCCGCCAGCGTCGCCGCGACGATGCCGACGATGACGGTGCCGACGTAGGGCGTGCGATGCTTCGGATGCACGCGACCCAGCGCCTTGGGCAGCAGACCATCGAGCGACATCGCATAGAAGATGCGCGGCTGCCCCATCAGCATCACCAGCACCACCGAACTCAGGCCCGCCAAGGCGGCAAACACCACGAAAACTTTCAGTGTGCCCAGCACATGACTTGCCGTGCTGCCCGCAGCGACCGTGCCCAGCACGTAATTGAGCGCGGTGGCCACCGGCTCCGGGGTGTTGAGCATGCGGAACGGTGCAATACCGGTCATGGTTGCCGCCATCGCGATATACAGTAATGTGCAGACGAACAGCGAACCCAGGATGCCGATCGGCATGTCGCGTTGCGGGTTCTTGGCCTCGCCCGCTGCGGTGGAAACGGCATCGAAGCCGATATAGGCGAAGAACACCAGGGTTGCCCCGCGAACCACGCCGCTCCAGCCAAACTTGGCGCCGCCTTCGTTGGGTGGCACGAACGGATGCCAGAACGCCGGGTGGATGTAGTGGAACGTCACCGCCAGAAACAGCAGGATTACGATCACCTTGATGCCGACGATGATCGCGTTGACCGTTGCCGACTGGCTGATGCCCCGGTAGACGAGCCAGCTGATCGCACTGACGATCACGATCGCAGGCAGATTGATCAGTGTGCCCGTGGTAACCAGATGGCCGGCATCGTTGAAGGTAAAGGGAGCGGAGGCCAGCGCCGGCGGCAACGCAAAGTGCCAGCCGGTCAATGTGCCGAGCATGCTCAGCAGCTCATTGAAATAGCCCGACCAGCCGACCGCCACGGTCGATGCCGCGAACAGGTATTCCAGCACCAGGTTCCAGCCGACGAACCATGCGACCACTTCACCCAGTGTCGCGTAGGAATACGAATAGGCACTGCCCGATACCGGCAGCATTGCGGCAAATTCGGCATAGCACAATCCAGCGAGACCGCATGCCAAACCCGCCATCACGAAGCTGAGGACCAGCGCCGGACCCGCGAACTGCGCGGCAGCAGTGCCGGTGAGTACGAAAATACCGGCCCCGATCACGGCGCCTATCCCGAGCATCACCAGATGTCGTGCGGTCAGCACGCGTTTCAGCGTGGCCTCCCCTTGCAGACTGCCCTCGGCCGGCTCGCCGGCATCCACATGAGGCATGGCCTCGATGGCGTGGGTGGCAAACAAGTTTCGTATCATCAAGTTCCCCTTAATTAATGATATCGCCCGCTTCTTCAACGGCGCAGTGGGTGTATCGGACGGCATCGGCGACGGCGGGCCAACATAGCCTAGCGGTGCGGTCAGTACAAGTTTCGTTCAGGTTGTGCCGAAACCCCCACGACGTTCTTTCAGACTTGCTCAAGGGTCGCCATGCAGCTCACCGATACTCGCCTGGCCGAAGCACTCCGCCACTATCGCGATCGGTGGCAGGGGGAGGCCGCGACAGTCGCGCAATTCGAGGCGTTTCTGCGGACGGATGGCGACGTATTCGACCGTCGGCATGGGGGTGGCCATTTCACCGGCTCGTGCTGGCTGGTCAGCGCGGATGGTCGACGGGTATTGCTGATGCATCACCGCAAACTGGGGTTGTGGTTGCAGCCGGGCGGTCACGCCGATGGCGATGCCGATCTGGCGCGAGTGGCCTTGCGCGAGGCGCGGGAGGAAACCGGCCTGACGGGTCTGCGGGTTGAGGGAGGCATCTTCGATGTCGACCGCCATCGCATTCCGGCCCGCCGGGACGAACCGGACCATTGGCATTACGACGTGCGTTATGTGGTGCGTGCCGGCCTGGACGATCGGTTCGTTGTCAATCACGAGTCGCACGCACTGGCCTGGCGATCGGTGACCGAAGTGGCGGACGACATCAGCCTGGACGTCTCGTTGCGCCGGATGGCGCGCAAGTGGCTGGCGCGTGCGTAGTGCGCCTCGTGCGTGAATAGTGCCGTCGCATACCATCATGAGCATGGTTAGCTCCGGATGGCATGTAGCGCGGCTACAATGAACGGATGAATGACGTCGCCCCCAACTCCTGGTTGCCGCAACCGCTGCGCAAGCTGGCCGGACGCGCGCTGGAAACCGCGCTGAATCACACGCTGTCGCTCGATCCCGAGACCCGGCAGAAGCTCGGCGTATTGAACGGACGCAGCGTCCAGTTGCATCTGCGTGGGCCTGAAATCGCATTGGCGGTGACGGTCGAGGATGGTTGCCTGAAGGTCGGGCCACCGCAGGAGGAGAGCCAGCTGCGCGTTGCCGCCACGCCTGGCAGCCTGCTGGCGATGTTGTTCAAGCGCGACGACGACGGCATCGCACCGGGCAAGGTGGAGATCGCCGGCGACGCCGAGCTGGCACGCCGGCTGGAAAAGCTCGCCGGCAAGTTCGCCCCGGATTTCGAGGAAGCGTTCGCCCGCACGTTCGGCGACGTACTCGGCGTGCCGCTGGCCGGGGCGATCCGCAAGGCGCTGGCTCACACACGCGAAACCGCCGCCCATCTCACCGGGGACGGCGCCGACTGGTTGCGCGACGAGGCCCGTGTCGCGATGGCACCGGGCGAGGTCGAAGGCTTTCTCGATGGCGTGGACGCACTGCGTGAGCGCAGCGAACGGCTGCAATCGCGCGTGCAGCGACTGGCCAGGCGCCTGCAGGGCAACGCCGCGTGACCCCGCTGAAAATCGTGCCGCGGCTGTTGCGGGTCGCCTCGGTGCTGCTGGCGTACCGCCTCGACGATCTGGTCGACGCCGCCCACCTGTTCCGCCCGCTCAAGCTGCTGCGCCCCCTGCTGGCGCGTCCTCGCGTCAATGTGCGCGAGCTGCCGCGTGGCGAGCGGTTGCGCCTGGCGCTGACCGAGCTGGGGCCGATCTTCGTCAAGGCCGGCCAGGTGCTGTCGACCCGGCGCGACCTGATCCCGCTGGATATCGCCGACGAACTGTCGCTGCTGCAGGATCAGGTGGCCCCGTTCGCCGGTAGCGAGGCGCGCGCCATCGTCGAGAGCGAGCTCAAATTTCCGATCGGCCACCTGTACGCCCGGTTCGACGAAACCCCGCTCGCTTCCGCCTCGATCGCCCAGGTTCACGCCGCCACCCTGCACGACGGCCGCGAGGTGGTGGTCAAGGTACTGCGCCCGGGCATCGATGCGCAGATCGACCGCGACGTGCGGCTGCTGCGCTCGCTCGGCGAGCTGGCCCAGCGCTGGCATCCGAACGCCGACAAGATCCGCCCGCTCGACGTGGTGGCCGAAGTCGAGAAGATGCTGGAGAACGAACTGGATCTGCAGCGCGAGGGCGCCAGTGCGAGCCTGCTCAAGCGCAACTTCGCCAGCGGCGTCGACCTCTACGTGCCGGCCGTGTACTGGGAACTGACCGCCCGCCGCGTACTGACGCTGGAACGCGTGTACGGCATCAGCAGCGACGACATCGCCGCGATCGATGCCGCCGGCGTCGATCGCAAGGCGCTCGCCGTCAAGGGCGTGCGGGTGTTCTACGAGCAGGTGTTCCGCGACAATTTTTTTCACGCCGACGCGCATCCCGGCAACATCTGGGTCGATCCGGCGCGAATCGACGAGCCGCGTTTCATCGCGCTCGATTTCGGCATCATGGGTTCGCTGCCCCAGGCCGACCAATACTGGCTGGCGCAGAATTTCATCGCGCTGTTCGAGCGCGACTACGCCCGCATCGCGCAATTGCACGTCGCCGCCGGCTGGATGCCGGCCGCAGTCAGGCTGGACGAACTCGAAGCGGCGGTGCGCACCGTGTGCGAACCGTACTTCACCCGCCCGCTGTCGCAGATCTCGCTGGCCGAACTGCTGGTGAAACTGTTCCAGACCGCGCGCCGCTTCGAGCTGACCCTGCAGCCGCAGCTGATCCTGCTGCAGAAGACACTGCTCAACATCGAAGGCGTCGGGCGCATGCTCGATCCGCAGATCGACATCTGGGCGGTTGCGCACCCAGTGCTGAAACGCATCCTGCGCGAACGCTACAGCCCGCGGCGCACCCTGCGCGACGTGCGCAAGCGCCTGCCCGAATGGCTGCACAATGCGCCGCAGTTTCCCGAGCTGGTCAGCGATGCCTTGCGCCAGATCGGTCGCGGCGAACAGCGTACGCTCGGCGATCCGCAGGCACTGCAAATGCAGCGCGAGGATGCCCGGCGTCAGCACAAGCTGCTTGCCTGCAGCCTGCTTGGCAGCTCCCTGCTGATCGGCGCGGCGCTGTTGTGGGCACTGACGCCGCTGCACGGGATCTGGCCACCGCTGCTTGCCGCTGGCACCGGCATGCTGGCATTCGCGATCGGCTGGCCGCGTTCGCGCTGATGCATGATCGCCTGCTGCGTGTAGGAGCGCACCCTGTGCGCGATGGCTCTTCTGCGAACGCGACAAAAGCATCGCGCACGAGGTGCGCTCCTACACCAGGCATCCGGCATGCTTGAAATTCTCCACCAGGACGACACGCTGATCGCGGTGAACAAGCCCGCGGGTCTGGCCGTGCATCGCTCGAAGATGGTCGGCAATGCCGAGGAGTTCCTGATCGACCGGTTGCGCGCGCAGGTTGGCGGGGACGTGTATCTGGCCCATCGGCTCGATCGCGCCACCAGCGGGGTGCTGCTGGCGGCGCGATCCAGCGCCATCGTCGCCGCGCTGGGCGAGCAGTTCATGGGTCGCACGGTGCGCAAGCGCTACCTTGCGGTGGTCCGTGGCTGGCCGCAGCCGGATGCGGGGGTGATCGATTATGCGTTGCCCGGTGCGCGCGAAACTGGCCCGCGACGCGAGGCGCGCACGCAGTTCAGGCGGCTGGCCACGATCGAGGTGCCGATCGCTCTGGGCCGGTATCCACAGCAACGCTACGCGCTGGTGTCGGCCGAACCGGAAACCGGCCGTTTCCGTCAGATCCGCAAGCATCTGGCGCATATCCATCATCCGGTCATCGGCGATTGCCAGCATGGTCGCGGCGATCACAACCGGCTGTACAAACAGCACTTCGGTTGCCATCGCATGTTGTTGCATGCGTGGCGGCTACGCTTCGCGCATCCGGCCACGGGTGCCCTGATGGAGATCGAGGCGCCGCTGGATGCAGCGTATGCCGGGCTGCTCGATCGCTTCGGCTGGACGCTGAAAGCGGGGAGTGAGTGAAGAGGAGTGAGGAGTGAGAGAAAACCCGGGCACGGCTCGCTTTGGCTCTCTCTTACTGCTCACTCCTCTGCACTCACTCCTCGCTTCTCCCCTACACTTCACCCATGTTGACCGTCAGCAAAAACATCATCCTGCCCGAGTCCGAGCTGGTCGAGCGCTTTCTGCGCGCCGATGGCCCGGGCGGACAGCATGTCAACCGCACCGAAAGTGCGGTGGAACTGCGTTTCGACGTGATCAATTCGCCCTCGCTGCCGGAGGAGATACGTGCGCGGCTGCTGGCGCGGCATGACCGTCGCTTGACCGGCGAAGGCGTGCTGGTGATTCAGTCGCGTCGCTTCCGCGAACAGGCACGCAACCGGGACGACGCGCGCGAACGGCTGGCGGAGATCGTTCGCGGTGTGCTGGTACCACCCAGAAAACGCGTCGCCACCCGACCGACCCGCGCCTCGAAGGAGCGCCGGCTGGTCGGCAAGCTGCAGCGCGGAAGAATCAAGCAAACCCGCTCGCGCAAACCGGATATCGAATGAAGCGATACATCCCGTCGCCGGCGCAACTGCCGCCATGCATGCCGCAATTGCGCGATGGTCTGCAGCGCAAAGCCTGTCGGGCCGCGTTGCGGCTTTGTGGATGGAGTTTTGCTGGCGAGTTCCCCGATGTCTCACGTGCGGTCGTGATTGCTGCGCCGCATTCGTCCTGGTGGGATGGCTTCTGGGGTCTGCTGCTGAAAGTGGCGATAGGTGCCGACGTGCATTTCATGGGAAAGCAGGAATTGTTTCGCGGGCTGCTCGGCGGTTTGCTGCGTCGGCTCGGCGGCATTGGCGTCGACCGTGGCGCCGCCAAGGGCGTAGTCGAGCAGATGATCGACCAGTTTCGGCAACGCGATGCCTTCTGGCTGGCCATCGCTCCGGAAGGTACCCGCAAGCAGGTGGCTCGATGGAAAACCGGTTTCTGGCATATCGCCCACGGTGCCGGCGTACCCATCGTGACCGCGTATTTCAATTATCCCGATCAGACCATCGGCATCGGTCCGTTGTTCGAAACCAGCGACGACATGGAAAACGATCTTGCCCGCCTGCGCGCGTTCTACGCTCCATTCAAGGGCAAGCACCGCGACGTCTGAATGCTAGAGCCCACCAGCTGCTGGCGTACTGGATAATCAGGCAATCCATCGCGCCCCCGGGCTGTCCTTCAAGGCTCGGATGCAACCAGCCCGAGGCTGCCTTTCGCCTGCTGCCTACGCGCACCCGGGAACTAGCGATCGGCTCGCTCGCGATGCTGTTCGGCAGGTTCATCGACTGCAGCATCGCACTGGCGCAATACCATGCCAGCAAGCATGGGGTTTTCTCCTTCCTGCGCAGGTACACGTGCGTCCCGACGTCGACGTGGTGTCGTTCGATCCGTTCCTGTGCGGCGTGAGGGAGTGCCGGACCGGGCTCGATGGCACGTTCCGTAGCGCGACGAGGGACACCTGTCATACGGCAGTTCGATCGCGCTCGCCCGGGCGACCAAAGCCCGACAGGCTGCTAACGCTGCGAATGGCCCGATTCGTCGTAATCGCGGTGAGTCAGCAGGCCCGGATTGATCAAGTCGATGAACGCGCGCGCCTCGGCGCTGAGAAACTTGCCCTTGCGCATGACCACGCCGTAAGCCCGCTGGGGAAAATACTGGCGCAGGTTGCGCACGGCCAGCCGGCCGCGATCGGCCTCGGTGATGCAGATGCCGGTGACGATCGAAATGCCCAGTCCCATCGCAACATATTCCTTGATCACGTCCCATCCGCCGACCTCGATGGCGACTTGATAGGGCACCTGGCGCTGCTGGAACACCAGGTCGACCAGCCGGTAGGTGGACAGGCGCTGTGGCGGCAGGATCAGTCCATACGGCGACAGATCCTCCAGTACGATCTCTTCCTTTGCTGCCAGCGGATGCTCCGGCGGCATGATCAGCATCGGGTCGTAGTGATGCACCGGTGCCCAGGCGATGTCATTAGGCACGTCGAGCATCGAGCCGACTGCGAAGTCGGCCTGGTCTTCACGCAGCATGGCCAGACCGTCCTTGCCGGTGACATTCGCCAGCTGCAATTTCACGGCAGGAAAGCGTTCGCGGAAACGACGAACCAGATCAGGCAACAGATACTGGATCGTCGAGGTGCCGGCGGCGATGGTCAATCGACCGCCATGCAGGCCTTTCACCTTGGCCTGGAAATCGCCATCCAGGGTTTCCCAGCCCTCCACCAGCGGGCGGGTCAGCTCATACAGCGCCTCGCCGGCATCGGTGAGGTTGATGCGGCGGCGACTGCGTTCAAGCAGGCTCAAACCCAGTTCGCGCTCCAGTGCCTGCAGTTGCAGGCTGATTGTCGGCTGCGACAGATACAGCGCTTCGGCGGCACGGGTCAGGCTGCCCAGTTTCACCACCGTGACGAACGCCCGCAGCTGCTTGTGGCGGTTGCCCTTGTAGTAGTAACGGCCGACTTTTTCCTCGGCCGGCTTGTTCCCGGCACGAGTTTTTGGTGCCGGACGTGAACTTTTTTTCGCTGCATTCATGGTTTTTGTCGGCGCTTTCATGTCCTTGTTCAACATCTTGGATTATATATTGATAAAGTCAATGCCAATAATTGAAACATTTACATTGTCAAATACATCATTTCTGCCTAGCTTCGAAGCTCACGAGACCGGAGCAAGCTCATGGCAGTACCCCAAGAACGATTCGACGCCGACAAAGTCGAGATCCATGCCAGACGGGACGGTTACGAAAGCATCCTGACCCCGGACGCGCTGGCCTTTCTGGCCCGGCTGCATCAGTTTGCCGAGCCGCTTCGTCAGCGACTGCTGCAGGCCAGACGCGAACGTCAGGCCCGCTTCGACGCCGGTGCATTGCCGGATTTTCGCGCCGATACCGCATCCATCCGCGGGGGTGACTGGCGCGTGGCTGCCATACCGTCCGCGCTGCAGGATCGCCGCGTGGAAATCACCGGGCCGGTCGAACGCAAGATGATCATCAATGCGCTCAATTCCGGCGCCAAGGTGTTCATGGCCGACTTCGAGGATTCCTCGGCGCCGAGTTTCGCCAACCAGCTCGATGGCCAGATCAACCTGCGCGATGCGGTGAATGGCAACATCGAATTCCATTCGCCGGAGGGCAAGCTCTATCGCGTGGGCGACAACCCAGCCGTGCTGGTGGTGCGTCCGCGTGGCTGGCACCTGCCCGAACGGCATGTCACCGTCAATGGCGAGGCGATGGCCGGCGCCTTGGTCGACTTCGGCCTGTTCGCCTTCCACAACGCCCGTACCTTGCACCAGCAAGGGCGGGGGCCATTCTTCTACCTGCCCAAACTGGAGGCGATGGAAGAGGCCGCGCTGTGGGACGAGGTGATGGCGCAGGCTGAAAACGAACTTGACCTGCCGGTCGGCTGCATGAAAGCCACCGTGTTGATCGAGACGCTGCCGGCGGTGTTCCAGATGCATGAGATCCTGCACGCGCTGCGCCGCCGCGCCGTCGGCCTCAACTGCGGCCGCTGGGATTACATTTTTTCGTACATCAAGACCCTGCGCGGCCACCGCGATCGCATGCTGCCGGAGCGCGGCCAGGTGCTGATGACGGTCCCGTTCCTGAAGGCCTATTCGGAGCTGCTGATCCAGACCTGCCATCGCCGCGGCGCATTCGCGATGGGAGGCATGGCGGCGCAGATTCCGATCCGCGGCGACGATGCCGCGAACGAGGCGGCCATGGCCAAGGTGCGCGCCGACAAGCTGCGCGAAGTGCAGGCCGGCCATGACGGCACCTGGGTTGCGCACCCCGCATTGGTGCCGGTTGCGCAGGAAATCTTCGACCAATACATGCCTGCGGCAAACCAGCTGGACGTGCTGCGCGCGGATGTCCGCGTGACGCGCGACCAGTTGATCGCCCCGTGTGGCGGCTCGATCAGCCGTGCCGGGTTCGACAACAACGTGGAGGTCGCGCTGCGCTACACCGCGGCCTGGCTGAACGGGCTCGGCTGCGTGCCGATCCACAACCTGATGGAAGACGCAGCCACCGCGGAGATCGCCCGTGCCCAGCTGTGGCAGTGGTTGCATCACGGTGCGCTCGAGTTCAGCGACCACGCACCGATCGATTTCGCGCTGTTCGATCAGGCACTCGCCGCGCACGCCCACCGGTTGCGCGCAAGCGATGTTCCGGGGGCAGCACGGGTCGATGATGCTGCCGCGTTGCTCTCCGCACTGACCCATGCCGAGCAACTGACGGATTTCCTGACCCTGCCTGCCTACGACCGCCTCGCCTGAAACCAGACTAAAGACAATATCGCCATCTACGGAGCCACGTCATGAAGAACACCCTGCCCACCGCCGAACAGATCACCCTGGACTGGAACAACAACCCCCGCTGGGCCGGTATCCAGCGCACTTATTCCGCGGAGGACGTGGTGCGCCTGCGCGGTACCGTGGCGATCGAGCATTCGCTGGCATGCCGTGGCGCCGAACGGCTGTGGAAATCGCTGCACAAGGAGGACTTCGTCAACGCGCTGGGAGCGCTTACCGGCAACCAGGCGATGCAGCAGGTCAAGGCCGGCTTGCAGGCGATCTACCTGTCCGGCTGGCAGGTCGCGGCCGACGCCAACGTCGCCGGCGAGATGTATCCGGACCAGTCGCTGTACCCGGCCAACTCGGTACCGCTGGTGGTCAAGAAGATCAACAACACCTTGCTGCGCGCCGATCAGCTGCATCACGCCGAAGGCAATGACGAAACCGATTGGCTGGTGCCGATCGTGGCCGACGCCGAAGCCGGCTTCGGCGGCGTGCTCAATGCGTTCGAGCTGATGAAGGCGATGATCGAGGCCGGCGCCGCCGGTGTGCATTTCGAGGACCAGCTGGCTTCGGTGAAGAAGTGCGGCCACATGGGCGGCAAGGTACTGGTGCCGACCCGCGAGGCGGTCGACAAGTTGAACGCGGCGCGCCTGGCCGCCGACGTCTGCGGCGTGTCGACCCTGCTGGTGGCACGCACCGATGCCGATGCCGCCGACTTGCTCACGTCGGACATCGACCCCAACGACAAGGCATTCATCACCGGTGAGCGCACCGTCGAGGGTTTCTTCCGCGTGCAGCCGGGTCTGGATCAGGCGATCAGCCGTGGCCTGGCCTACGCGCCTTATGCCGACCTGATCTGGTGCGAGACCAGCAAGCCCAACCTGGAGGATGCGCGCCGGTTCGCCGAAGCGATCCATGCGAAGTTCCCGGGCAAGATGCTGGCCTACAATTGCTCGCCCAGCTTCAACTGGAAGAAGAACCTGGACGATGCCACCATCGCCAGGTTCCAGAAGGAACTCGGCGCGATGGGCTACAAGTTCCAGTTCATCACCTTGGCCGGCTTCCATAGCCTGAACTACGGCATGTTCGACCTGGCGCACGGCTACGCACGCCGCCAGATGAGTGCATTCGTGGAGCTGCAGGAGAAGGAGTTCGCTGCCGCCGGTCGCGGTTTCACGGCGGTGAAGCACCAGCGCGAAGTCGGCACCGGCTACTTCGATGCGGTGACCCAGGCGATCCAGCAGGGTCAGTCCTCGACCACCGCACTGACCGGTTCGACGGAAGAAGCGCAGTTCGCGCGCCACGCCGCTGCGTAGAACCGGTTTGACAGGCAGGCAGCCTGCGTAGGAGCGCACCCTGTGCGCGAATGCCCTACCTGACAAGGGCATTCGCGCACAGGGTGCGCTCCTACGCGTATTGCGGAGGTGCCGGATTCAGGTGGCCGCATTTGCCGCAGGTACGCAATTCGTGCGAGCTGTAGAAGTGCTCGAAGATCGGCGGAAAATCGTGTTCGATGCTGCCGAGCGTGAAATATTCTTCGTACAGCTTGTGGTTGCAGCGTTCGCAGAACCACAGCAGGCCGTCCTTCTCGTGCGGCAGGCGGCGGCGCTCGATCACCAGGCCGATCGAATCGGGCAGGCGTTGCGGTGAATGCGGCACGCGTGGCGGCAGATAGAAGAGCTCGCCGGCGCGGATCGGGATGTCGCGGGCCTGGCCGCCATCTTGCACCTTCAGAACCATCTCGCCTTCGAGCTGATGGAAGAATTCCGGGCCTTCGTCGTAGTGGTAGTCGGTGCGCGCATTCGGGCCGCCGACGATCATGATGATGAAGTCGCCATCGACGATGCATTTGTTGCCGACCGGCGGTCGCAGCAGGTGACGGTGCTCGTCGATCCAGCGATCGAGATTGATGGGTGGTAGCAGGGCCATGCGGAGTGTCCCGTGGCGGATATTCATTCTCTCCCCCTCGGGAGAGGATCGAGATAAGAGGCGCCTTGGTGCAACCTTATCGCAAGAGCGCCCCCTCACCCCAGCCCTCTCCCCGAGGGGGGGGGGGATGGAGCAAAAACGGTCACACTTCCAGTGTAGCCAGGTCGCCCTTTTCCTCAAGCCATGCCTTGCGATCGCCAGCGCGCTTCTTCGCCAGCAACATGTCCATCAGCTTACCGGTGCCGTCGTCGTCGCCGATGGTCAGCTGCACCAGCCGACGTGTGTCCGGGTGGATGGTCGATTCGCGCAACTGCGGCGGATTCATTTCGCCCAGGCCCTTGAAACGGGTGGTGCTGACCGCGCCCTTGATCTTCTCGCGCTCGACCCGCTGCAGCATCGCCAGCTTTTCGCTCTCGTCGAGGCAGTAGAACACCTGCTTGCCGACATCCACGCGGAACAGCGGCGGCATCGCCACGAATACGTGGCCCTCGCTGACCAGCCGGGGGAAATGCCGCAGGAACAGCGCCGAAAGCAGGGTGGCGATGTGCAGGCCGTCCGAATCGGCATCGGCGAGGATGATCACCTTGCCATAGCGCAGGCCGGACAGGTCGTCCCTGCCGGGATCGCAGCCGATCGCGATGGCCAGGTTGTGCACTTCCTCGGAGGCCAGCACCGAACCGGATTCGACCTCCCACGTATTCAGGATCTTGCCGCGCAGCGGCAGGATCGCCTGGAACTCCTTGTCGCGCGCCTGCTTGGCGCTGCCGCCGGCGGAGTCGCCCTCGACCAGGAACAGTTCGGTACGGCTGAGGTCGGTGGCGGTGCAATCGGCCAGCTTGCCGGGCAGTGCCGGACCCTGGGTGATCTTCTTGCGCACGATCTGCTTGGCCGCCTTGAGCCGTGCGCTGGCGCGTTCGATCGCCAGCTGGGCGATGCGCTCGCCCATTTCCACGTGCTGGTTCAGCCACAGGCTGAAGGCGTCGTGGATGACATTCTCGACCATGCCGGCGGTCTGCCGCGAGGACAGCCGTTCCTTGGTCTGGCCGGCGAACTGCGGGTCCTGCAGGCGCACCGACAGCACGAAGGCGAGCCGTTCCCACACGTCTTCCGGCGCCAGCTTGACGCCACGCGGCAGCAGGTTGCGGATGTCGCAGAACTCGCGGATCGCGGTAGTCAGGCCGGTGCGCAGGCCGTTGACGTGGGTGCCGCCCTGCGCGGTGGGGATCAGGTTGACGTAGCTCTCCTGCACCAGCTCGCCCTCGGGAAGCCAGGCCAGCGCCACTTCCAGACCCTCGACGTCGCGCGCCATGTGGTGCACGAACAGCTCGTTCGGCAGGGCCTCGACGCCGTCGAGTTCGCCCCGCAGGTAATCGCGCAGGCCGTCCTCGTAGTGCCACTCGATCACTTCGCCGCTGGCTTCATCGGTGAGCTTCACGTTGAGGCCGGCGCACAGCACCGCCTTGGCGCGCAGCAGGTGCTTGAGCTTGCCCAGCGAGATCTTCGGCGAGTCGAAATACTTCGCTTCCGGCCAGAAGCGCAAGGTGGTGCCGCTGCGCTTCTTCGGTACCGTGCCGATCATCTCCAGTTCGCTGGCCTTGTCGCCGTGCTCGAACACCATGCGGTATTCGCTGCCGTCGCGGCGGATCGTCACCTCGACCCGGTCGGACAGCGCATTGACCACCGATACGCCAACACCGTGCAGACCACCGGAGAAGTTGTAGTTCTTGCCGTTGAATTTTCCGCCCGCGTGCAGCCGGGTCATGATCAGCTCGACGCCGCTGACGCCTTCCTCCGGATGGATGTCCACCGGCATGCCGCGACCGTCGTCGGTCACTTCCACCGAGCTGTCGGCGTGCAGCACCACGTCGATGGATTTGGCGTGGCCGGCCAGCGCCTCGTCGACGGAGTTGTCGACCACCTCCTGCACCAGGTGGTTCGGGCGGGTGGTGTCGGTGTACATGCCGGGGCGGCGCTTGACCGGATCCAGGCCGGACAGGACTTCGATATCGGCGGCGTTGTAGCGACTGCTCATGCGTGAATTTCGGCTGGACAAAGACGACCAAGCATGGGGTGAGTGGGCAGGCAGGGTCAAGCCGGGAGGCTCACCCCGTGGTATGCGGCCGAAAGCACTTCCCCATGTCGATTTCGCGCGGCGTCGTTCGTCGTCGGTACGTACACCCCAATCGGAGCGAGGAAATCATCATGCAACTGGCCAATTACCTGTTTTTCAAGAACCAAGCCGCTGAGGCGTTCGAGTTCTACCGTCAGTGCCTGGGCGGCGAGATCGTGATGAAGGTGACGATCGGCGAGATGCCCGATGGCGACAAGGCCGCGCCCGACACGCGCGACTTGATTGCGCATGTGCGCCTCGCGGTGGGCGACGCCGTGTTGATGGGCTCGGACTGGTGCACGCCGACCGGCGAACCGTATCCGGGCATCCACGGCAATGCGGTGTCGCTCAGTGTCGCCCAGCCGAAGGACGCCGAACGCCTCTTCGCCCTGTTGGGCGAGGGCGGCAAGGTGACCATGCCGATGCAGGAAACCTCGTGGGCACGCCGCTTCGGCATGCTGGTCGACCGCTACGGCGTGCACTGGATGGTCAATTGCGCGAAGGAGGGTTGAATCCTCGCGACTGCGCGGATCGATGACGTGATACTTCCGCGTATTTCCGCGCAACGGCACCGAGGCGGGCATCTTGCCCACCAGACGGTTGCTGGCCGAGATGGGCGATTCAACGAAGATCAGGTGAAAGCCGGCATCCTTCTCGCGGGCGAAGGCCTGCGGCCCAGCGCCAAGGGCGCGCGGGTGAGGTTTTCAGGCGGCAAACGGGCCGTCATTGACGGTCCGTTTGCCGAGGCCAGGGAGCTGATTGCCGGCCTCCGGCTGTGGCAGGTGCGCTCGCTGGACGAGGCGATCGAATGGGTCAAGCGCTGCCCCCATCCGTTCAATGGCGAATCCGGGATCGAGATTCGCCAGGTGTTCGAGGCCGGGGATTTCGGCGAAGCGCTGGCGCCCGAGCTGCGCGAGCAGGTATCACGGTTGCGCGAGGAGTAGTGAACCCGTGCACCGCTTGCATTGGTCACCAGCTAGTGGTCAGATCGGGCGTGATGGCGACCGATCTGCAGCGCAGCATCGATGCGCTCTGGCGCATCGAATCACCGCGGGTGACGGCGGTGCTTTCCCGCATGCTGCGGGATGTCGGGCTGGCCGAGGATCTGGCGCAGGATACCTTGCTCACCGCGCTGGAGCGCTGGCCGGCAGAAGGCATGCCGGACAATCCGGGCGCCTGGTTGATGACCACGGCAAAACGTCGCGGGATCGACCATCTGCGCCGGCAGAAGCTGCTCGAGCGCAAGCATGCGCAGCTGGGTCACGAGCTGGCATCCGAACAGGAGCAGCGCTGGGCCGATATCGAGAGCGCGATGGATGACGAGATCGGCGACGACCTGCTGCGGCTGATGTTCGTGGCCTGTCATCCGGTGCTTTCGACCGAGGCGCGGGTAGCGCTGACCTTGCGTTTGCTGGGCGGATTGAGCACAGCCGAGATCGCCCGCGCCTACTTGCAGCCGGAGTCGACCATTGCGCAGCGCATCGTGCGCGCAAAACGCACCCTGGCCCGAAAGCAGATCGCGTTCGAGGTGCCCTGCGCAGCCGAGTTGCGCGAGCGTTTGGCCTCGATACTGGAAGTCATCTATCTGATTTTCAATGAGGGCTACACCGCCACTGCCGGCGACGACTGGATGCGCCCGAGCCTGTGTGAAGAGGCCTTGCGTCTGGGCCGGGTGCTGGCTGGACTGATGCCGGGCGAGGCCGAGGTGCATGGTCTGGTGGCCTTGATGGAAATCCATGCATCGCGCTCACGGGCGCGGGTCGATGGCGAGGGTCGCCCGGTACTCCTGTTGCAGCAGAACCGGGCGCAATGGGATCGGTTGTTGATTCGTCGTGGCCTCGATGCATTGGAGCGTGCGATGAAGCTCGGTCCTGTTGGCCCCTATACCTTGCAGGCGATGATTGCGGCCTGTCATGCGCGCGCGCTGACCGCGCAGGCCACCGACTGGAAACGCATCGTGCAGCTGTACGATGCGCTGGCGCAATTGACGCCGTCGCCGGTGATCGAATTGAACCGCGCGGTGGCGGTATCGATGGCGTTTGGAGTGCAGGCCGGGCTGGATCTGGTCGATGCGCTGGCCACGGATGCGACGCTGAAGGAATACCACCTGCTGCCCAGCGTTCGTGGCGATTTTCTGCGCAAGCTCGGTCGCCTGGACGAGGCCCGTGATGCCTTCCTCCAGGCCGCCGCGCTGACGAACAACGTCCGCGAATGCGCTCTCCTTCGGCAGCGAGCGACAGACTGCGAACGAGCGCCAGATCGATCGTGAGCAAGCCAATCTCGCCGCGGGCGTCGCATCGACGCTGTCGGCAAAATCCGGTTCCCGACCCAAGGAAAGTGCGATGGCGTATCTCCTGCTGATTGTCGAACCCCGTGGCCAACGTGAAGCCCGAACTGAAGAACAGGGGCGCGAGGTCTATGCTCAGATGGTGGCGTTCGGTGCGGGTCTGAAGGAACGCGGCCTGCTGACAGCCAGTCAGTCGCTGCGCTCCGACGTTCATGCGGTGCGCCTGCGCAAGCAGGACGGCAAGTGCCTGCTCAAGGATGGCCCATTTGCCGAGGCCAAGGAAATGATCGGCGGGTTCTTCCTGCTCGATTGCGCCGGCAAGGACGAAGCGATCGCCATCGCCGCCGAATGTCCGGCTGCGCAGTGGGCGACGATCGAGGTGCGGGAGTTGGGTCCCTGCTTCGAGGATTGACCACAAGCCTGTTCGGACTAGCGGTAACCTTGCGCCTGCAGCGAGAACAGGTGTGCGTAGTGGCCGTCCAGCGCCATCAGCTGTTCGTGGCTGCCGTGTTCGATGATGCGGCCGTCCTGGATCACGATGATCTGGTCGGCCATGCGCACGGTGGAGAAGCGGTGCGAGATCAGGATCGCGATGCGGTTGCCGGCCAGGTCGCGGAAATGCTGGTAGATGGTCGCCTCGGCCTCGGCATCCATCGCGGCGGTGGGCTCGTCCAGCACCAGGATGTCCGCACGCGAACGCATGAAGGCCCGTGCCAGCGCGATCTTCTGCCACTGCCCGCCGGACAGCTCGCGTCCTTCGCGGAACCACTTGCCGAGCTGGGTGTTGAAGCCGGCCGGCAGGCTGTCGATGAACTCGCTGGCCATGCCCTTGTCGCTGGCCTCGCGCCAGCGCACGGCGTCCTCGAAATGGGTGACGTCGCCGGCACCCACGTTTTCGCCCACGCGCATCTGGTAGCGCGCGAAGTCCTGGAAGATCACCCCGATGCGCTGGCGCAAGGTGTTTTCGTCCCAGTCGCGCAGGTCGGTGCCATCGAGCAGGATGCGGCCGCGGTCGGGTGAATACAGGCGCGTCAGCAGCTTGATCAGGGTGGTCTTGCCCGAACCGTTCTGGCCGACCAGCGCCAGCGATTCGCCGGGGCGGATGTGCAGGTTGATGTCCTGCAGCGCCGGTTCGCTGGCGCCCGGATAGGTGAAGCTGACCTGCTCGAAACGGATGCCGTCATCGGGCCTCGCGCCTCGCTGGGCCACCCCCGGCGCGTTCGGCACCGACGTTTCCAGGTACTCGTACAGGGTCGACAGGTAGAGGTTGTCCTCGTACATGCCGCCGATCGCCGAAAGCATTGCCGACACCGCCGACTGGCCTTGCCGGAACAACATCAGGTACATCGTCATCTGGCCCAGCGTGATGCGGCCGACCACCGTGGTCATGGCGATCCAGCCATATGCTGCATAGAGCGTGAGCGTGCCGAGCAGGCCCAGTCCGAAACCCCAGCTGTCGCGGCGGATGGTCAGGTTGCGGTCGGCGCCGTACAGCAGATGGAAGATGTCGCGATAGCGCTGCAGCAGCAGCGGCCCCAGACCGTACAGCTTCACTTCCTTGGCGTGGTCCTCGCGCGCCAACACGGTTTCCAGGTACAGCTGCATGCGCGTTTCCGGCGAGCGCCAGCGGAACAGCCGGAACGCATCGCCGGAGAATTTGGTTTCGGCGAGGAACGAGGGCAGCCCGGCCAGCAGCAGCACCAGCACCGCCCATGGCGAGAAGCGGAACAGCAAGGTGCCGTAGCTGACCAGCGAGATCGCGTTCTGGCCCAGGCCGAAGGTGCGCGTGACCAGCGACAGCGGCCGGCTCGACGCCTCGCGCCGGGCGCGGGTCAGCTTGTCGTAGAACTCCGAATCCTCGAAGTGTGCCAGCTCCAGGGTCAGCGCCTTCTCCAGGATCATCACGTTGACCCGCTGCCCCAGTTGCGCACGCAGCAGCGACTGGCACAGCGACAGGCCGCGTTGCGCACCGGCCAGTGCGGCCACCAGTACGCCTTCCAGCGCCACCCAGGCGAATACCGGTCGCAGCGTTGCCTGCCCATGCGCCGCCCACAGCCGGCTCGCACCCACCACGGCATCGACAATCTGTGCGCCGGCCCAGGCGACACCCGCCGGCAGCAGGCCGGCGGTGATCGTCAGCAGCGCCAGTGCCACGGTCAAGGGCCGGCTGGTGCTCCACACCAGTTCCAGCGCGCGCCCGCTGAAGCGGAACACGCCGAGAAAACTGCGCGTGAGATCGGTGGGCTCGGTCGGTGTTGGCGATGAGTGAGGCGGCACGACAGGACGGTGTCAGGGCAGGCGCGCAACCTGCGCGGAAGTCCCGAGATGGGGGCCGTGTCGCCTCGTGCAAGTCCGGCCCGCCCGGCATGGCTCAATGCAGTTGGACATCCACTACTTGCAGCTCCGGCTGATACAGCTCCGGAAACAGCTGCTTGAGGTGCGCCACCTTGGGCGCGTCGTTGTAGACGATATAGGGATTGTCCGGGTGCCGCCGGGCATAATCCTGGTGGTAGGCCTCGGCCGGATAGAACGCCTGCAGCGGCACCACCTGGGTCACGATCGGTGCCGCGAAGGATCTGGCCGCCGTCAGTTGCGCGATGTAGGCGGCGGCAACCTTCTTCTGTTCGTCGTTGCCGTAGAACACCACCGAACGGTATTGCGTGCCGCTGTCCGGACCTTGCCGGTTGAGTTGGGTCGGATCGAGCGCGACCGAAAAGAAAATCTGCAGCAGCCGGCCGTAACTGATCTGCGCGGGATCGAACTGCACCCTGACCGATTCGGCATGACCGGTGTCGCCATCGCTGACCTGGTCGTAATGCGCGGTACTGGCGCTGCCACCGGCGTAGCCAGCCACTACCTTGCGCACGCCCTTGACGTGTTCGAACACGGATTCGACGCCCCAGAAGCAGCCGCCCGCCAGCACGGCCGTCTGCTCGGTGTGTGCCGCGGTTCCGGGCATGTCCACGCGCGGGGCGGGCAGCCTCACCGCATCGCCGGCAGCGGATGCTCCCTGGCAGGCGCTCACAGCCAGCATCAGTACAGCGGCAACGGAAACGAGAAGGATGGCAGTTCGACGGATCATGGCATGCCTCGCTGGCGGTTCACGGGAGAGCCAATGGCTTTCCACCAAGTTACGTTCGTGCGGCAGGACTGGATGCGACTGCCGCGGAATGAGATGGCCGGTACTGCCCCGTAACGGTCTTTTGTGTCTGCGGCCGTGCCGGCATCGGTACGCCCGACATGGCTTGAACACACTTGTTCTTCGCCGAAGAGGTGGCTTCGGTTACATGCGGCGCGGCATTCGATGGATGGCGCTGCACAGTTTCGCCGGAGAGGGGCTACTTCGCCGCATTGTGCGGCGGCGATGGATTTCGGGTTCGGGCGCCAAGAAAAACCATTTTCAGGGATCGGGCCGCCTGCAGCGAGGCTGCCCACCGGCGGTCGGCTGTGCCCGGCGCGGCCCTTGCCAGGCGGCATGCGGGCACGCCTGATAAGGACATCGGCTCGATGACGCCAGGACGCGGACGTGCGTGCTTCCGGGCGGCGATGAGGGGATACCTGGGTCGAAATATGTTGCGGATGCCGCGCTCCGTGCATCGCATGCGGCTCGCATCGGCTTCCATGTATGAGCAATATGGTGCTCCGTCGTTATTTTGACGACGGATCTGTCGCGGCGCTATGTAGCCGGCGAATTTTTGACACCAACAACTGGAGTAATGCCATGAACGCAAGTTTCGAACGTACCGGTCCGCTGAAAGAACTGACCAGCTACCCGCAATGGGCGCAGGACATGGTGGCTGATTGTGAGAGTACCAAGCAGGTCGTGCTGGATCATGAATTGTGGGCAATGATGCGCGAATGTACTCTTGGAAAAATTGCCACAACGAATTTCATGGTGGGAATCTGGCCTTTCATCGAGCGCTTTCCCGGCTATATGGCACTCAATTTGCTCAAGACGCAGTACGGTCGCAGTGCAGGCGATGACATGGCGCGCCGTTGGCTTGTGCGAAATATCCGTGTCGAACAGAATCATGCCGAATACTGGATCAACTGGGCGGAGGGCGCCGGCATCCCGCGCGACACGGTTCTGCATGGCGTTGCCCCGCACGGCACAGGTGGCCTTGCCGCATGGTGCGAGGAGGTGAGCACGCGTGGCACCTTGGCGGCTGGCATGGTTGCCACCAACTATGCCATCGAAGGCGTCACAGGTGAGTGGTCGCAGTTCGTCTATGAGAGTACAAAGTACAGGGAAAGCTTCGAAAAATCCGTGAGGGCTCCAAGTCTGCGCTGGCTCCACCTTCATGCCGACTATGATGACACGCACCCATGGGAAGCACTGGAAATTATATGTACTCTACTGGGCACTAAACCTGCATCACAAGATGTCGCCCACCTGACAGAATGTGTGAAGAGAAGCTATGTAAGCATGTGCCTGCTGGGTGATCGGTGCATGCAGTCGCGTCAGGATCAGACAGAGCTGTGCGAAGCCGCTGCGTGACTGACCGGTTCTAGTCGAGCAGAGTGCGTGGATGTGCTAGGCAATGACACCGGGACTGTGGCCGTTCAAAAATATCGAGTCAAATGGAGCGATGCGTAGCACACACACCACTTTGCAAAGCTCCCTGCAGTATCGATTGATGCCGCTCGCTTACGCGCTTGTTGCAATCATCGGTCTTGTTCTCCTGCTTACCTGGGGAGCGCTGCAGGTTCAGGTAACTCTCGCTGGCTTTCTCAACAGCGAGAGTATCTGGTCAAAGGCCCAGAAGCAGGCAGTAATCGATCTCGATAACTACGCGATTGCCGGCAATCCGGCATGTTTCGCCAGCTTCACCAGCAATTACTCACTGTTGGACTCCGATCGTTTAGCCAGGGATGCAATTGCACGTGGTCACTTTGACAAGGATGAGGTGAATAAGGCCTTTGTTCGCGGAAACGTCATGCCCACAGCCAAAGCGGGCATGGTTTTCATGCTGCGATATTTTTCCCGGTCGCCTCACATGAATAAAGCATTACAAGCGTGGCGCTCCACTGACAAGCCGATCGATGAGTTGCATGAAATAGCCAATGAATTGCAGCGTGCATACGCGGCTGGTTCAGTGACACAAGAAAGCGTCATAGCGCAGCGTGAGCGCATTGACAAGCTCAATCGTGCAATACAACCACAAACCGATCTTTTTTCGCTGGAAATAGCTCATGGCGCTGTATGGCTCGGCCATATGCTTTTTTACGCAGTCCTTGCTGCTGCCGGCATTGCCGTCCTGCTCTGGCTGCGTATGGCAAGGCGAATTTTTGCAAGCGTTCGCGGCACGGAGGAGCGCTACCGCCTGCTGTTCGACAGCGCGGCCGATGCGATCGTGATGGTCGATGAGGCAAGTGGGCGGATACTCGATGTCAACCGCATGGCATCGGCGTGGACCGGGCGCAACGCAGGGGACTTGATCGGCGATCGGTTCGACCAACTGTTCATGCGCACCGTTTCGCATCTGACCGATCGCCCGGACACCAACACCCTGCTCGACGCCGCAGGCGGCATCCGGCCGGTGGAAACGCAGAGCAGCCTGGCCACCTGGGCCAACAAGCCGGTGCGTCAGGCGATCATCCGCGACATCACCGAACGGGTGGAGATGGAGCAGGAGCGCCGGATTGCCGCTGAGGCGCTGTCCAGCATTGCCGAAGGCGTGATCATCGCCGATGCCGATCGCCTGGTGGTTTCGACCAATGCCGCGCATGCCGAAATCACGGGGTTCAGCGCACGGGATCTGCGTGACAGGCGCCTCGACGACACCCGCAGCCTGCCCGATGGTTCGCCGATGCCGCAGGCGATCTGGGATGACATCGCCGCCGGCCGCAACTGGCTCGGTGAAGTGCTCAGTACACGTCGCGATGGCACCAGCTATCCGGAACATCTGAGTATCAGCGCCATCCGCGACGCGGAAAATCAGGTGCTCTACTACGTCGCGGTATTCACCAACATCTTCGCCACCAAGGTCAATCAGCGCCGACTGGAGTACCTGGCACGGCACGATCCGCTGACCGGTCTGGTCAACCGGGCAGAGTTCGAGCGGCAGTGCGACGAGGCAATCATCGGCGTAGGCCGCGATCGCCTGGCGGCGGCGGTGCTGTTCATCGATATGGACGCATTCAAGCTCGTCAACGACAGCTACAGCCATGCGATCGGCGACCGTGTGCTGGTCAGGGTGGGCGAGCGCATCCAGCGGCAGTTGTCCGACACCGATGTGGCCGGACGCATCGGCGGCGACGAATTCACCGTATTGATCGGCCGCATGAACCTGCGCGAGGATGCCATCGCCGTCGCCCGACGTTTGCTTGCCGCCTTGTCCGAGCCTTTCGTGGTGGACGAGTACGAAATCGTGATGAGTGCCAGCATTGGCATCGCGGGCTATCCGCTGGATGGCGACACGGCGGTCACCCTGATTGCCAATGCCGATGCCGCCATGTACGTGGCAAAAACCGAAGAGCGCAATACGTTCCGTTTCTACACGCCGCTGATGCACGCCAACACCAGTCGGCGTCTGTTGCTGGCAACCGAGTTGCGCCATGCACTGGCCAATGACCAACTGCGTCTGGTCTATCAACCCAGCGTCGAGCTGCGCACCGGTCGCATCGTGGCGGTCGAGGCACTGTTGCGCTGGCGACACCCGGAACGCGGTGAGGTGATGCCGGTGGAGTTCATCCCGGTGGCGGAAAGCCTCGGCTTGATTCGCCGCATCGACGAGTGGGTACTGAAAACGGCGTGCGCGCAGATCGAGGCATGGGACAAGGCGGGGGTGCCGCCTATTCGCGTGGCGGTCAATGTGTCGGCCCGCTGGTTCGGCCATCCAGCCTTTGTCGAGGGGCTGGAGCGCGTGCTGCAGTCAAGGCAGTTGTCCGGGAGTCGATTGATGCTGGAGATCACCGAGGGCGCCATGTTGAAGCTCGGCGACGAGACCGAACGCACCATGCGCGCCCTGCATGCACTGGGCATCGAGGTGGCCATCGACGACTTCGGCACGGGCTATTCCTCCATGGCCTATCTCAAGCTGCCGGCCGTGTCGTATCTGAAGATCGACCGCTCTTTCGTGACGGGGTTGCCGGCCAGCGCCAACGATGTGGCGATTGCCAAGGCGATGCTGGCGATGGCGAAGAGCCTTGGCTTGAGCACGATCGCCGAAGGTATCGAAACCGAGGGGCAGCATGATTTTCTGCTGCGCGAGGGTTGCATCGAAGGGCAGGGCTATCTGTATGCCTATCCGATCGAGGCTGCCGAGATCAAGCTTCTGCTATGCCCCGTCCATCCGCATGTGCCGAGCAAACTCAGGCTGGTGCCGCCCAGCCGCAGCTGAGGAAATCTCGCATAACCGGATCCCTGGCAATTGTTAGGAGCGCGCTTGCGCGCGATGCTCTTTGCCGGGGGTGGAGCAAGAGCATCGCGCGCAAGCGCGCTCCTACACAAACCGGGGTTGTTCGAGGTGCTCTACAACGCTGCGCAGTGGCGGTTGAGCCACTCCAGATCGGCACTGTCGAGCAGGGGGCTGAGCGCGGCGCGTACGCCGGCGTGGTAATCGTCCAGCCAGGCGCGTTCTTCCGGATTGAGCAGGTTGATTTCCAGTGAGCGCCGGTCGAACGGGCACAGCGTGAGCGTCTCGAATCCGAGGAACTCGCCGAACTCGGTCTGCTCGGCTTCCACCACCACGGCCAGATTCTCGTGACGGATACCGTGCCGACCGGGCTTGTACAGACCCGGTTCGATCGAGCTGATCATGCCCGGCTCCAGCGGCACTAGCGCGCCACCGCTGGACGGCGGGCGGATACCGTGCGGTCCTTCGTGCACATTGAGGAAGTAGCCCACGCCATGGCCGGTGCCGTGGCCGTAATCCATGCCCGAGGCCCATAACGGTGCCCGCGCCAGTGCATCCAGTTGCGGGCCGCTGGCGCCAATGGGAAAACGCGCGCGACTCAACGCGATCAGGCCCTTCATCACCAGGGTGGCGTCGCGCCGTTGCTCGGCGGTGGTGGGGCCGAGCGCCAGCACGCGGGTGATGTCGGTGGTGCCGCCATGGTACTGGCCTCCCGAATCGACCAGCAGCAGGCCCTTGGCCTGCAAGGTGCTGTGGTGCTCTGCCGTCGCCTGGTAATGCGGCAACGCGCCGTTGGCCATGTAGCCGGCGATCGTCGCAAAGCTCTTGCCGACATAGCCGGGCTGGGCCGAACGCTCTTCCAGCAGCAGCGTGTCGACGTCCAGCTCGGTCACGTTCATGCCGGCAGCCAGCCGCTGCTCCAGCCGGCGGAAGGCACAGACCAGGGCGGCGCCGTCGCGACGCATCACGTCGCGTATGTGATCGAGCTCGGCTGCGCTCTTGCGTGCCTTGAACGCGGTGCTGGGGTTGGCTGCCTCGATACGCCTGACGGCCGGCGCGATGGCGCTGGCAATCGCGCTGACTACCCGGTTGCTGTCCAGCAGCAGGCTGTCGGCGGCGCCCAGGTCGTTCAGGGCCGAGGTGATCGCGGCGTAATCGGCGATCTCGATACCGTCGGCGGTCAGCGCAGCGACCAGTGCATCACCGAGCTTGGTACGCTGGACGAACACGGTGGCGCGGCCGGTGGCTTCCACCAGCATATGCGCCAGAAATACCGGATTGCATTCGACATCGCTGCCGCGCAGGTTGGTCAGCCAGGCGATGTCGTCGAGGCTGGAAAGCAGATGATGGGTGGCGCCCAGCTTGCGCATGGCGTTGCGCAGGCGAATCAGCTTGTCGCTGCGCGCAATGCACGCATAGGCGAGCTCATGTTCGACCACCGGTGCCTGCGGCAGGGCGGGACGATCGGACCAGATCAGGTCCGGCAGATCCAGGTCGATGCGCAAGCTGGCGCCGTGCTCGCGCAACCGGCGCTCGATCTGCCGCTGGGTGGCCAAGGCCAGGCTGTCGCCCGCCACGGCCAGTACATCGCCTCCGTGCAGGTGCTGCTGCAGCCATTCCAGATGTTCGGCGGCATGTGCCACGCGCTGCTTCATCAGATGGATGCCGCTGCCGGCCAGTTGCTGTTCGGCCTGGGAAAAATAGCGTGAATCGGTCCACAGGCCGGCATGTTCGCGGGTCACGACCAGGGTGCCGGCCGAACCGGTGAAGCCCGATAGCCAGATTCGTGCCTGCCAGTGATCCGGCAGGTATTCGGACAGGTGCGGATCGGTGCTGGGGACGAGTACGGCGGCGACGCCATGCTGCTGCATGGCCGTGCGCAGGGCGGCAAGGCGGTTGGGTATGGGGTTCTTCATGGATGCAGATGCTAGCAGCCTGTCGGACTTTGGTTGGCCGGGCTGTGAATCCGTCTGTGCTGTCCATATATCCGCCGCTTCTTGGCCCATGGAACCACCATGGGCCGGCGAAGCGTCGTAGTCTGTCCTCGCACAGCCGAATTCTCGCCTCGACCACCAAAGCCCGACAGGCTGCTACCAGCCTGTCGGACTTTGGTCGGCCGGGTATCTACGAATCCCGGGACGGCAGGCGCGGTGAGGCGGGCAGTGTATCCGGTGCCACCGCGCCGCCGGAGATGATGAAGGCCATCGCCTGGTCCATCGTCCAGTCGGTCGGCGTCAATTCGTCCAGTGGCACCACTTCGAGATAGCCGCCGGTCGGGTTCGGCGTGGTCGGGATGAACACCGCCGCCATCTCGCGGCCGGTGCCGTCCTCGATCATCACCCGGGTGACGAAGCCGACCACCCGCATGCCGCGGCGGGGAAACTCCACCAGTACCACCCGCTGCACGCCGGACGGCTTGTTCTGCAGTACCGTCATCAGCTTCTTGGTGCCGCCATAGATCGTCTGCACCACCGGGATGCGCGCCAGCAATGCGTCGAAGCCGTTGATGAAACGCTGGCCGATCACCCGGTTGGCCAGCGCGCCGAGCAGGTAGAGCGCGCCGAGCGTGATCAGCAGGGCAACCATGAAGTCGATCCACTCGCTGTTGAGTATCGTCGCCGCCTTCGGCGCGAGCAGCGCCAGCGCACCCAGCAAGGCGTTCACTAGGGGCGCACCGATGCCGGCCAGCATGCCCAGCACGAACTTGAATACCAGCCAGGTCACCCACAACGGGATGAAGGTGAGCAGGCCGGTCAGCAGATAGCGTTTGAGGCGCAGCGGTCGCATGAGGTCGGTCGCGAGGGAGGAAGTCACACATTGTAGGCATGCTGGCGTGGCGGTGCCGGGCGGAACGTCACGACTGTGATTTTTTTTGTGGCCGTGCGAATCATGGGTTGGACAGCGGGGATTTCGACAGCATGACCGACAGACGACACCAGCAACGGTTCGAGATGCTGCTGCGCGAGCACCGCAAGATCATCTTCAAGGTGGCCTCGGTGTATACCTGCGAGGTGGAGGATCGCAACGACCTGGCACAGGAAATCAGCGTACAGCTGTGGCGCTCGTTTGGCAGCTACGACGCGCGACGCGCGAAGTTTTCCACCTGGATGTACCGCATCGCGCTGAACGTGGCGATCTCCCGGCGGCGCCGCGAAAAGGGTTCGCTGGCGCATCGCACGGAGCCGCTGGACGAACATCACCTGGAAGCCCTCGGTGGCGGCGAGCCGATCGCCGAGCAGGATGAAAGGCTTGCCACGCTGCATGCCCTTATCGGCGAACTCGACGCGCTCAACCGCGCGCTGATCCTGCTCTACCTGGAAGACAAAAGCTACGCGGAGATCGCCGAAATCCTCGGCATCAGCGAGACCAACGTGGCGACCAAGCTCGGTCGCATCAAGCAGAGACTGCGCGGGCAGATGACCGCGACAAAAACCATTGCAGCGAGGGCATGAGGTGGAACTGGATGACTTCAAGCAGGCCTGGCAGGAGCTCGACCGCCGGTTCGAGCGACAGGATGCCTTGCAGTTCGGCATTTTCAGGGACGGCAAGCTGGACAAGGCCCGTCGCGGGCTGCGTCCGCTGGTGTGGGGCCAGGCGATTCAGGGTGCCCTGGGCATGGTGTTCGCCTTCTGGGGCGGATCGTTCTGGGTCGGCCATCTGCATGTCCGGCATCTACTGATCTGCGGCTTGCTGGTGCATGTCTGCGGCTTGCTGTTCATCATTTCCGCCGCGCGCAACCTGTATCTGATCCGGCAGATCGACTATGCGGCGCCGGTGCTCGAGATCCAGCGCCGGTTAGCCGATCTGCGTGGATGGCGCACGAGCGTCGAGGCGCCGGCAAACGCGATCATTGCCTGTTTCATCTGGATCCCCGTGCTGTGGATGAACCTGGCCGAATACGGGTTCGATCTGTGGACGTACAGGACGACGTTTCTGCTCTGGTCGCTGTCGAGCGGTTTTATCGGACTCGCCGTGGTGATGCTGACCGCGTGGTTGGCGCGACGCCTGGGACATGCCCGGGCGATCGAAAACAGGGCAGCCGGCCGCAGCGTGCAGAAAGCCGAAGCCATGCTCGACGAGATCGCCCGCTTCGAGCAGGAGTGAACCAGCGAAGGATCGCGCTCAGCGTGCCTTGGGCTTCAGCCGCACGTAGATCTGCTTGCGCACGATCGCGATCACTTCGCCGGAAGCGGTCTTCACCTCGGTCTCGAACCAGCGCAGCACCTTCTGGCCGGCAGCGGCGGCGGCGCGCATTTCGTCGACCACGGCAGACTCCAGCTTGAAGTGGGCAAAGACGTCCTCGCGACCGGGAGCGATGAAGTCTATTGTGCCGGCCTTGTCCCACACGAAGTGATCGTGGCCGAGCTGGCGCATCAGCAGCAGCATCCAGAACGGGTCGGTCATCGCGAACAGGTTGCCGCCGAACTGGGTACCGACGTAGTTGCGGTTCCACGGGCGCAGCCGCAGCACCACGCGCACCTCGGTCCAGTCCGCGGATACCTGTTGCACGCGGATGCTGTTGAACAGGAACGGCGGCCACAGGTTGATCAGGCGGCGGAAGGTGGATGCGCGCATGGAATTCCTGGCAGGTGTTGCTGGTAGCGCACCCTGTGCGCGATGCCTTTGTCGGGCGTTGACGAAAAGCTTTCGCGCACAGGGTGCGCTCCTACGCGGGGGAGGCTGGTCGGGGATCAGAACAGCAGTGAGGCCATCCTGCGGCGGTAACGCCCGACCAGGTCGGCATCGTCGAGCGTGGCGAAGGCAGCGAGCAGGCGCTTCTTCGCCTGACCGTCGTTCCAGTCGCGGGCGTGCTGCATGATGGTCAGGAACTGATCGAGTCCCGCGGCGGCATCGCCTTCGAGCAGCAACCGCACGCCCAGCAGGTCGCGCGCAGCCCAGTCGTTGCCGTCGGCGAGTATGCGCTGCTGCAGTTCGTCCCGCGGCGGCGCACCTTCCAGTGCGCGCGCCAGGTCGAGTTGATGGTGCAGACGCACTGCGCGCGCATCGGTGGCGAGGTTGGCCGGCAACGCTGCCAGTTCCGCGGCGGCGGCACTGGCCTGGCCTGCACGCATCAGCGCCATGGCCAGATCGAGTTTCAGATCGGACCGGTCCGGCTCGGCGGCGATCGCCTGTTGCACGCGGTTGATCGACTGCTCGGGCGTTTCCAGGACGGCGTCGTCGATCGCGGCATCGACCGGCAGCGCTTCCAGCGGCTGCACATGGCGCGACAGGAATTCGCGTAGCTGACCTTCCGGCAGTGCGCCGGTGAAACCGTCGAGCGGCTGGCCATCCTTTACCAGCATGACCGTGGGTATGCTGCGGATACCGAACATGCCGGCCAGCTCCTGCTGGGCGTCGACGTCGACCTTGCCCAACCGGAATGCGCCGTTGTATTCGGCGGCAAGCTTTTCCAGCA